>ENA-UOVY01000033-UOVY01000033.1-plant-metagenome-genome-assembly--contig:-NODE-33-length-82290-cov-624.773612_pt1 | contig 82290 bp, 59 predicted proteins | sample MGYA00249840_ERZ761561 | MGnify/ENA primary metagenome ERZ761561 (study PRJEB28882, sample SAMN05720143) | plant metagenome | isolation source: Guanajuato, Mexico | place: Mexico:Guanajuato, Mexico...
TCTTTGGTTTTGAATTTCATGAACTCGCCACCATGTGGGATGGTTCAATAGAAGCCTTATTTATTTTAGTCGTTTTGGTACACAAAAGAAAGTAATTTCTCCGGTGGGAAAAGTGCACTACCATCCCCCCTGTTTTGTGGTTACAGATGGCTGCTCCGTTTATAAATGGCGCCTCGTGGACGAGCGCATGCGTTCTCATGCATCCAATGTTCTCGAGTCCCCTTGCATCCGCGAACTCGCAGAGAATCTATGATTTTCGGGTGGGTACTGTTTGGTGGATATTGTTTACTATTTTTGAGACTAATGTATGGTACCAATAAGATTATTCTTGACTAACGTTAGCTCGCACTTAAGCCGCTAAGAGGGTAAGACTACAATGGATGACAGCACCCGAAAACCGGAACAAATTCAGCAACAAAATCAACCTCAACAATATGTCACACAAGCAGCAATCCAGTTTGTTCGGTGCGATATCCAAGGCTGCTATGCCTATTTCACAAGCTATCAAGAGATGAACAAACATAAGGTTGTTCATACAAATCATCTAGTGGCTCGTGCCGCACATTGTATACCCTTTACACAGCCACCACAGCGTGAGGGCAATCACCGATGCAACATTTGTGGAAAGAGTCTCTCTAGTAGGAGATGTCTCAGAGAGCACCTACAGAGACATGCAGGCGAGAAGCCTTTCGTTTGCGATATAACTGGTTGTGGTAAACGTTTTGTAAATGACCAGAGTCTTGCCGATCATCGAGCCACACATTTCGATGATAGGCCCTTCAAATGCGATTTCAAATTAGAAACGGATGGCAGAACAGTCATCTGCGGCAAGAGTTTCAAAAACAATGGTCAACTCAGGGGTCACAGGCTAGCCGTTCATAAACCGCCTAGTATGAAATGTCAATTCTACGGGTGCGAATATAGTGCCCGACGATCTCGCCACATGCAGGTCCACATATCTAAAAAGCATTCCGAGCAGCTGAATAACCTTGGATCTATCCTGCAAGTGATGCCCAACACAAGCCAAACTGAATGATCAATATTAATGTAACAACGATTGAATGGATGTACAATATAATAAACTTATGCTTAAACGAATGCATGCTTAAGAATCACTTCATTCCTAGGTATAATCGGGGCAAGAAGCATCGAAAAACCTGGCCAATGGGTAATACCATCAACCCGTACTGATCTGGTCGAACATCGTTCGGATTGCAATAGTGAGAGAAAGAGGGGTTTCATCAATCTATGATCATGCGTGCGCCACCGAAACAAATTAATTTCAGTCAGTTTAATTATTTGATGCGCTCACTACAATATCTCAGGGCTCCTAATTTGATTGAACTTTCACCATGGATTCGGATAAGAGAAGCGAACTCATAGAGAAGCTGGCAAGAATTGAGGTAGAGATGGAAATGTTGAGGAAAAGAATGCCCAAAGAAGTAGAATCTTTGGACAAATTGCTCAACTCCGTCGAGGAGCTGAATTCACTTGGTGCCGAACGGGAGTCCGTCAAACTAGAGCTCAAAGGATGACTATCACATTTAAAATATCAAACTATTGCAGAAAGTCTTCGTTGATAGGTCGAACAAGGTCAGTTTTCATCATGGTACACGAAATTCATAGCGCTTTACTCGTTTTGCTTTCTACCGCTGACCGAATTGCAACCATAGACTTAGTATATATAAAACAATACTACATCCAAAACCAATGAAGAGTGGTCTGGGGAGGACGCGACTCGCGAGTGTCCGTCTCTCAAGACCTCGTTGCCAAGCGTTTGCCGCACTACACGCGGACTCCGGGGTGAGATTTTTTTAAGGGTGGCTCGACGAGACGGTCTCCTCCGACAGTAGAGTTAAGAAATCTTTCACCTATCGGCGCGAAGAAAAGTCGAATTATCAATATAGGGGAGCACAGACCATGGCCATCGTGAAAATCGTAGATAATGACAAGCTAGAACAAGAGCTAGTAATCCTCGTCCAAGAGGCCTACGATAGCTGTACTGATGAACTCTTTTATGTCGGCGTATCAGGAGGTAGTTTACCCAAATTATTGGTCAGCGTTCTGAAACAACTCAAAAACGTAGACTGGAAGAAATGGCTGTTTTTCTTTTGTGATGAACGTTGTGTATCATCCAACAGTCCAGATTCAACATTCGGGTCTTTCAGGAAATTACTCGAGCCAATCGATCCTCGCTTGACATTAAGTCTCAACCAATTCATCACAATTGATCCAGCCTTGAAGAGCAGTAAGATAGCTGAAGACTACCTGTCCAAAATGCGGCAAAGATTTGAAGGTGCGAGCCTGCCAAGATTCAACATTCTATTCCTTGGTCTTGGTCCGGATGGTCACACCTGTTCCCTCTTTCCGGGCCATCGTCTTTTGAAGGTGAGTTTTTTTCAAGTGTCTGTTGCAATCTTCACCGGGTTGGTCAAACTAACGACGCAATAATCCTTCTTTTAGGAAACATCTAAGTGGGTAGCCTTTATTGGTGATTCGCCAAAGCCACCTCCCGAGAGGATAACTATGACTTTTCCTGTCTTGAACAATGCTAAATTGTGCATTTTTGTTGCAACCGGTGAGACTAAAGCTCAAGTCATAAAAGAGATTCTAGAAGATAAAAAGCCTCTGCCCGCTGGAATGGTTCAGCCTCAGTCTGGTAAGCTTGTTTGGTTAATGGATAAAGAGGCGGGGTCCAAGTTAAAAAACTACTCATGATACTGTCAAATTTAATCTCTCTGACGGTCCAGATTTCCAAATACGCTCTTTCTTGTCGATGATTGAAACATCGATGTCAACATTAAACGACCCCGCCCATTTCAAAGGGAGTAAAAACTCTGTCTTGAAATAGTTATTTGATGGCGTGGCCGTCGATTGAATGAATAAATTTGGACTTTGTTCAGTCAGCTTACTTGAGCTCATAGATACTGATATCAGCACCTTAGAAACCTCCCTCAAGACAACTCGGTTCTTGGATAGGTTTTGTATGAGGCCCTCGACTTTCAGAACAAGGTTATAATTGAGCATTAGCGAAATAGAACTCGATGGTCCACTGGGTTGGGGAGTGATGGCTAACTTGATTTGCGTCATCTGTAGCGGTTGGAAAAAGTAGCGAGGGTAGACGAAAGGGCATCTCAGTATCTCATTACTGAACGATTTCAACAAACTTATCAGAGGCTCGATGGTTTCTGAGCTTGGCGATAATCCAGGCTTTATGATCTCTGTCTTAATGAGTTCAATCAGTTTGCAGCAGGTGTCTCTCAGGTCGCTATGCTCTAGTGCGAGCTCTACTTCCTCCGTTCCGAGAAACATCTTGCTTATCACAGGTAAATTCTTTCCATACTGAAATATCGCATCGATTGCGTCAGCCATAATGACACAGCTACACCTCAACAAGTGGACATAACTTAGAGTGACATCATCACAATTGAAAGAAACCTGAGATAGGTTGTTGTAGCATTCACTTAAATGTCTAAATTCTTTGGCTATCTTGGGCATCTGCTGGATGATTCCCAACTTGGATATAGCTGCATCATTACCACCTCTTGTAGCTCCGATGGCAGAGAGAAGTGTTGCGTAAGTTAATGGTGAGGCTGCATATATTCTGCAACACTGCCTCAGGGAGCCATGTGCCTGTAAATTTTTTGTCCGCAGCCACAAGAATTGCAGTTGAAAGTCAGTTGTCCACGAATTGCAAATTGATGCTCGAAGGGGTGATATGGCCTCTTCGTAAAGAGGAAGAGCAAGTTTGAGATTGGCGTCCAAATCGCCTTCTTGCAACAACGAAAATTCTGCCATGCATATTCCATTCAAGCTCTTGAAGTAGAAATTTGTGGTATCGGTGGTGACATGTTCATGGAGTCGGTTGCATATGAGAATAGCTACTCTGTAATGACCGTAACGCATCGCCTGGCGCATAACCTTGAATCCAAACCAGAGACTGCGGTCTTTAGTCACCCTGTCTACAAGGTCGCAGGCGATATCAGTTGATTGTCTAAGTTTCAACGTTTGGAAGTAGAGCACACAAAGATTGAGCAAGTTAGTTTCCGACATCTCGGAGGCTCTCGTCTCTATCAGCTTCCAGCAATTTTTCGGAGTGAGCTTTGATTCAGGTGTTGATCGGAGTATCGCACACATCAACTCCGTCATCTGGGGACAAAGCTCACTCAGAGGTACATCTTTGTCCGAGATCTTTTCAAAAATGGTGTCGAGTAGACCTTGACAGAAATGGGGATTCAATCGACAAAGTTTCACTATATGACGGTATATTGGTTTGGTTGTCCAAACTAGCTTTGTGGATGCCTGTTGAATGGGTTTCTGCGATTCCTTATCACTGGCTGAATTGACTATAAAAGTTTCTATCGCGGAATAGATATCTTTTGTTAAGGCACTTGCTTGCCTCTCAACCATAATCTCGCTCGACAAAGAAGAATATTCCTCTGATATTACAGTTAGTAATTCAAAAGCTACACTACGCAGTGGAAGGACTTTTTCTCGTAGGGCCAATAGATAAGATTGCTGGAAAACGCGAAATTTCTCTTCCTGGGAGATGAAATTGCACTTGCAGGTTAATAATTTACAGAATATCGACAATATAATATACAAACAGCGATCATTTTCTCCAAAATCATCATTCGAAAGACTTTGTTGTAGATATGATGTGAGAGGTTCAACATGAGGAGACTCCCAAATGTGAGGGCTCTTCTCCGCCAGGAACCTTAAATTGTTTAAAGCATTGAGTTTGACACCGAGATGGTTTTCATTCAGAAACATCTTCAGCAAAAGCTCTATCTGTGGCCTTATGTGTGTGAGAGACGTATAGGCGATTTTTGTTGACAGAGTCAAACAAGTGCATATCAATCGAATGAGATTTGACTTTTCAATGACATCAATCAGAAAGGATCTAACAGTCATGGCATCGTTCGCATTGTAAAATCCATGGTCCAATACTGACAAAGCTCGTATCTTGATGTAGTTCGTTGTCTGTTTTGAGTCAACTATGGATACTATCTTTGGATAAATGTTACAGGCGAACTCGGAAGAATGCTTGACATAGCACGCGGCACAGGCTGTCGAAGCGTTGAGCTCACACTCGATAGATGAATCGAGAGAGCTACTGATGCAATGATGGATTGTCTTATGTTCGCTGACAATCGGTGCAATGTTACCGAGAGTTAGTAGTGCTATCGATCTAGCTATTGGGTCATTCGTAGTCGTCACTGTGAAGATGTTTCGATAGAAAACATCTACGTTGTAAATCTTGTTCAGGTGGCACTGATTTCTTCCAATAACTTCGCAAATTTGCACCCTTATAAAATTGGAGCCACATCTGAACGCCTCAGAAAGTTTCAGGCAGGCAGAATTGATCAATATTGGAAGTGGATACCTTTGAAATAAACTGGTGAACCGTGCAACAGCCTCACTCTGTTCGCCAATATTCTGGGATTGTAGACCTCTATCTAATTCTACAAGTAGGCTATTTGCATCCCTGGACTCTTGATCCATGATCATAGAGAGCTCGATGCGGCTTCAAATATTTTTAAGTCTACTTGACTCTATCTAATATAAAGTGGTGCTGTAATACAAGTTTCCGGTCATGATCGGTTGGAGAAAAACTCGATCAAAAAACTGAGGCCCGTTGTGGCTCACAAATTGCAATTGCAGTCCATGTGTTTGCTCTCAGGCGGCAACGTCAGTGCACGCTCCTCGAACCTCATGCAATTATCAAAACCGATCTTACAATTCACAGGTTAAAGCTCAAAAACATGACCCTTCAAATTCGAAACTGAATAGAGCCAACTAGATCGTGACAAACAATACGACAGTTCGGATTTTCAACAGGATGAACAATACGAACTGTTGTCAATCAAGCATCTAAATTCAGGATCTCACATCCTAAATGACTGTTCTCAAGAAGATGAGCAATCCGTGGATTTTTGATGCGGATCGTTTGGAGTATACACCCTCTCATGAAGACGGGATTATTAAAACTCAGGAGAGTAACTTCCGTATCGAAGGTGCTAGATTTATTCAACGTTTAGGGGCCAGAGAACTTGAGCTGCATTACTGTACTGTCGCCACTGGAGCAGTGTTTTTCCACAGATTCTACATGTTTCATTCGTTTAGAATGTTTCCAGTCTATCCAATGGCTGCAACATGTTTATTCCTTGCGGGTAAGGTTGAGGAAACGCCGAAAAAGTCCAACGATATAGTGAAATTTTCCAAATCGATCTTGAATGAGCAAGAATTCGCACAGTTTGGAAGCGACCCGAAAGAGGAGATTCTCACTTTAGAGAGGATTCTCCTTCAAACTCTACGATTTGATCTCGAAGTTGAGCACCCTTATGATCACTTGATCAAATATGTCAAGCATTTTGTTGTTGTAAGAAACGGTCACAAGGACGAAACCGTTCATAAAGAGTTACTCCAATCAGCTTGGACCTTCCTAAATGATTCATGCTGCACTACAGTCTGCTTACAATATGAGCCGGAGATTGTTGCCATCGCCATGCTATTGTTAGCATGCAAAACAGGAGCTTTTGAGATTTGTGATTGGGACAATCGTCGCCTCGAGCACAAATACTGGTGGGATGTCTATGTGGAAAACCTGGACGAGCTAACCCTCGAGAACATCTGTCATCAAGTTCTAGACGTTTATCAATACTCAAGCATGACGAGAAGAACAGATGATCAAGCTTCTGTCTGATTATCATCCACTGAGAGGGATGAACTCAGGTCGTCTCCGACGAAAATTCTCGGAAGGAAAGGACTGCGATTAAATGAACCTCTCCGTCTGCTATTGTTCTTGATTGCCATCATCACTTCCGCCTTGATTCGTCTGTCGAATTCATTGATATAATGACTGAAGATACACCAAATTGGAATAGAGGTGATCAAAACAACGAGTATTATGTTATCACGTAAAAACTTGACGAATGTAGTAAAGTTGATATCTTCAACAACATCCCAGAGTCTCTCTACTACATCTTGAATTGGTTGCTCGCAGCGCCCTTTCTCGCAAATTCCTCGATAGCAGAGAAGGCCGTCAGGCAAGAACGGTGCAGATTCATCATAGGGTACACAACTGCTATTAAGACTCGTCTTGCAGCATAACTTACATGCATTGTTTGGACTGGTGCAGAGACATGAGTGTAATTCTTTGGACTCGCAGAAGGGAATACACTCTCCACTCCTGCAAAGACCTCGACCGACACACACTTGGTTGTCGTCTACGGGAGGCGCGGCTGGACATTCTGCAGATCGACCGTCGCAATGAGAGGCCTGTTTACAATTGTATTCTTCAGGTGGCCTGCAAGAAACTCCTGCCGGCATCACATGACATTTTGAGCAACACCATGAGTGCCTATCACTGCACTGTGAACCAGGCGTTAGTCGGCAGGAACTGTCACAACAAGAGTCGCGATGTGCATGTCCAATGTCACCTCCGTCGCATTCCTCGTCATCCTCCACGATACCATTTCCACATACGTGATCAACCACACCGACAAAGCATGCTGGCGCTTTTCTTTTGAGGACCCTCCCGATAGATAATCGAGAACAACTGGACAAAAATCTGTTGTTTTTCTCGAAGCCCATGACTGCGAAAGGGTGCATCAGATAGGCCCCGCCTTCGGACGGTGATGGGCGGCATTCGTTGGAATCATGCTCGGCTCCCAGATTGTGCCCGAGCTCATGGGCGACAACTAGATCGGCCTGTCTTGTTATCAGCGTCTCGCCACTTATTCCTTTTGAGGTACTGATACCAGTATTATGTTTGTAGAAAAAATCGCCCTTTTGTTGGGTTGGGCTGCATATACCACCGATTGTCCCGTAACGAGTTGAGGCAACGTATGCTAAACCCAAGACGGGTGTTTTGAACTGTCGGTAGGTTAGCAAATGGGCTAAACAATAGTGGCGAGGTGGTGAGTACTTTGAAAAATTATCTAGAAATTCTCTGGCATCCCAAATCTTATCAATTTGCATGTTATAATGGATTTCGTCGGACGTCTGTTGAGTGTATTCTTGGTGTATCGTAATATTTTGCACAGTAAAGCCGATATTGCTGAAATTGTTTCCTATATCATCACCAGTTTCCCAGACAGTTGGCAGATATATCTTGTTAACTCGATTGACCAGAGAAAGTAAGTAGTTGATGGTAGTTTGTAGGTCACTTCTGCCGATATGTTTATAAAAAAGGAAGTCCGCGACTAGGTGCAGTGTACATCTGGTCTTTTCTCTAGATTGGTCGTGACTCAAGTATTCGATGCCCCTTTTGGATCTACTGGTGACGTAATTTCGAGGGTTGTATATCCTAAAAATGTCATCTGTTTCGGAGTTGGGACGGGTTATGTTCGTCCGCAAAGTCACTGATATATCAGAATATTCGCTTAGATCCACTGAGGCACAAAGTTCTTTGGGCTTGAATTGATTAGAATTCGTACCATCAGCATCTTGAAATTGCTTGTGATCACGCAAATTATATACTATCATGGTATCGTTATATAGTCTTGCACTAACTTGTTCGAAACTGGTTCGCTTTTTAGACGAAATGGGCTCGATACCATTTTGGTGCATATAGGATGGCTCGACCATGATTATATCAGCACCTGTTTTGATTTGTGCTGTTATCAGTTTATCGTTGGTTCCAAATGATACCGAAACGCTGGATGTTTTATCATCATGTAGATACCCATCGAGGATATGAAAGTCTCCACGACTATACGGAACTAACGTCTCTTTTCCATCGCTTTTTACTGAGGTTATGGTGAAATCCTCTGTCACAAGGTGTAACGGTCTCTCTAAGATTATATTAAACTTTCTCCCAAGCGATGAGAACTCTATCCGCTTCGTCAGTGAATCTGCCGGTGGTGTCATTGCATCGAGTTCATTGGTCAGCGATTGATCACGTGTACCCCTCGTGAATAAAGATTTAGTCCATATGATATCATTCGCTTCGATTATATCGAAACGATCGATGGATTTATGTTTCAAAGCAATATCATCTGCTGAAACGGCGGCAACTGAATAGCATATGCCGTTGACATGAAGCAGGTAGGGATAGATTGTCAGGAGAAGGACTAACACAGCAATAGTTTGGTGGATCGGTAGGCCAGCTTTGTGCTGATGTCGAGGCTCGTTGGCGATCATAAATGGCATCTGAGCGGCGGTGTTTACCAATTTGCTCGAAGATTTACTACATGAGTCGATATCACACTGAGATGATGGGCCCTCATAACCCAGAATAACATGATGTTTCTCCTTGCTCCGGAAATGAAGCTATTCGGAAGAAGCGATGTGAATGTTCGAGTTATGAGTATAGTGTTTATTTATATTTCGGTTTGGCGTTCGCATCATCGATTTTGACGATGGAATCGAGGCATGAGCGCGCTAACACGCCTTCTTGTGTCTCGTGTCCCGCTTTGCCTGTTCACTTAGCCTGCGGCTTGCTCCCAGCCTCTATCTTTCCCGCCGAACTGCACCTCCACTTTGCGCCAGTTACCGCGCCCACCGCCAGCGACTATGGGTTAAGATCGCTCCAAGCTTCTCACTCTCTCCTCGCTTCTTGTAAAGTTTTATTTAGGTTTCGGCCCCACTAAGCTAGCTTAGAACAAACACCATCCAGAACCTTACATCTACCGGGACGGAGGTGAGGATATGAAGTTATGGGAACTGCTACAGAGCTCGTTCTCGGTTTTGAGCCGAGTAGTTACTGGATAAAATTGACTTCATGAGAGGTATACCGGCACTCCGTTCAATTCTGCCCAAGCAATAGTATAGCGAAGGCTAACCTTTCTAGTCCACATCTAATCATTAAACTGAAGTCGATTCTCCACAAACCAAGCTCAATCCTTAACAAGTCGTATCAAGTCGAAAACCACATTGGAATCAAAGTGTGTTTCCTATGAACAAAACAGCTTGGCCATATTGTTTTTGTCCTCGCTACCCTCGTAGGGCCAAAAGCCTAGCAAACGAGACACTACACTGATGACTCCATGTGCGCTCGTGTCTCACAGGACTCCCCATCTTCATTATCAATCATTATCGGCACTATCTAGAGCACTTCAAATTGACATTGATAGTGGTAACTCCAACTCTTACATACTCTTGATCCCAGTGAATGGTAATAATGTCAAGGGACCACCATGACATTGATCGGATTTTTGCTTGACGTATGGCTATTTACGTGATCCTGAAGAATTGGACCACATGATTCAGCTTGTATATATACGTCAATATACTCGTTCAACAAACCATAATACCTAGTCAAGATCTCTGTGCAAGTTCCGATCAAAACCACCTAGCTATACCTTCAGCAACCGTTTTACAGGGAGATTACGTCGACGATATTATTTGAATATTCAAGTATCAAATTTTGGGCTGAGATATTTAGTGATCGCGAAGAGGATGGGTCTGCTGTCCTCAGGAAAGCCTCTTGAGTGGGACGAAACAAAGAAGTATTTAAAATTTGTCCAAGAAAGGGGCGTCTCTCAATTCATCAACATATACAACCTGTCAAAAGATAGAGCCGATGGACCCTTCAAGTGGGGAGATGAGGTATGTTATCGAGATCCCCCTTGATTACATACTGTAAAACTAGTATCCTCTCTCTGACAGCCTCGAACAACCTAAGGTTGAATATATTCTAGTCAAATTTGATCACAAAAATAAGGTAGCGAGAGTTAGTCTGAAAGCAGAGGAAGTGTTTCGGAAAGTAGAAGATCACCATAAGGCTAAAAGGTAAATAATAAATAAGCGCTCAAACTCTAAAGAGACTCTTCTCGCCTTGCTAACCAATATTTGTATCGGTTATCTAAACAGGGAGCCCCGAAAATCTTTCTGGCATCCCGAGTTTGCGGCTTACATGGTTGAGGGAACGCCTGGAATACCCTACGGTTCGGACGGACATCTAATCTCGAGTCTTTGTGAGGTCGAAAGCAGTATGCGATACCGCCGTCACGAGATACAAGAAGTCCTCGAGCCTGATGAGGCTGTTATGAGTATTACCAATTTTCCTCGCCTTGGTTGCCCAAATTTCACTCATCCAATACACAAACCTATGCCTGAAACTAGCGCCTCGGGTTCATTATTTTTTCCCGATGAGGCAATCTACAGTGGTCATCCTAGATTCAAAACATTAGTGAAAAACATCATAGCACGAAGACGCAGAAAGGTAATTATAAACCTGCCAATCTACCGAGACATCAATACGAAAAGCCCGTTCATCGAATGGTTTGCAAGTGAAACAGATCGTAGTAATTCAAAGAAAGACCATGTCTACATGGATGCAATGGGCTTTGGAATGGGCTGCTGTTGCCTTCAAATTACCTTTCAGGCGACACACTTGGAAGAGGCTAAGGTTCTTTATGATCAGCTTGCTCCAATGGCCCCCATTGCATTAGCTTTAAGCGCTGCATCACCTGTATATCGAGGCTACTTGACCGATAGGGATTGTCGTTGGGAAGTCATATCATGTTCTACCGACGATCGAACATCTGAAGAATCAGGCGAAACAGCAGAACTTAAAGATTCCAAGTATCGAATACCGAAGTCTCGCTACGATTCAATTAGCACCTACCTTTCGAGACCGGGGCAGAACTTCAATGATATACCTCTAGTATACGACAAGATTTACTACGACCTTATGGTGGCTAATCAGGTCGATCCTGCTGTAGCACGTCATGTAGCCCACTTATTTATTAGGGATCCCATAATTCTGTATAAAGAGAAAATAGACCAAACCGACGACGACATGGACCACTTCGAAAACATACAATCAACAAACTGGCAAACCATGAGATTCAAGCCTCCGCCGGCTGTTAACTCCCCTATTGGTTGGCGGGTAGAGTTCAGACCCATTGAGGCTCAGACGACTGATTTCGAGAATGCAGCCTATGTTGTTTTCATCACTTTATTAACTAGGGTGATCTTGGCCTACAAATTGAACTTTCTAATGCCTCTGTCGCTCGTTGACGAGAACATGAATCGAGCGCAGAAACGCGATGCTGTTAGGGAGTTGAAGTTCTGGTTTAGGCGTGACATCATGCACAAATGTAGTTCAAAAGAACCTCTCAGCACTGTCTTGGAGAATCGTTCTTGTTCGAACAATGGGACTAACGACCGATCCGAATTCCGGACTTTCTCAAACGGTTTAAATGCAAACCATCGAACTCCTTCCACTAAGACTTTCCAAGAGGGCGTCAGGAATATGAATGGTTGCACAACCAATATGACGATCGATGAGATCATTAATGGCAGCGACAGCTTTGTCGGCGTGATGCCGATTATCCGTCATTACGTTGACACGTTTGATGATGGAAGCAATACCGAATTGATTACACGAATCCACGGGTACCTGAAACTCATCTCCGACCGAGCTGCGTTGAAGACTAAAACCACAGCACGCTTGATGCGTGATTTCATTGATTCTCATCCTGGTTACGCGCACGACAGTGTTGTAAATGATACTGTTAACTACGATCTTCTTCAGTTCATGGACAAGATAGGCAAAGGCCAGCTCCACTGTCCAGACTTGATAGTTGACGAACAGGTAGCCTTTCGCCGGCGCGTTTTGAGCCAACATGGTTCCGAGAGGAAAGTTACGCTAAAGAAATAAAACAATTACAATGCAGCATCCTCGAGTCAGGTCAATGAGCATTCTGCACAATCTTATCGTTTGAGTTTGAGCGATCCATGACACGACAATATATCGAAAGGGTACAAATAGGAAGGCTTGCTGATTGGAGAGGATGAACTACGAATATCAGTTTCTTTTTGTTTCGGTTTGAGTGTGGTCGGCCAATTGGATGGCGTAGCCTGAATCACAATCTGAGAGGCGAGCATCATCTTGTCCTAGTGATTTCTAAATCCCCTCCATCTCGACCATTCTAGTGTACGCTCTGTCGTCTATTGTCTCACTCGTTTGCAAATTACGAAACCTTCACTTCATAGACAACTGACTCGATCAATCCGACAAGAATCTAATATAGTTGAAATAATCTCGTAGTTGCGCAGCCGGTTACGTCGATCAATTAATTTGCAAGTAGCTTCACACAGTTTTCTATCCTAATTAAGGTGAGTGGATCGTAGTCGCAAGTTTGGAAGCATCATGTGACGTGCGATCAAGTTTATCCACCTCCATCCGTTCACTTCGCCTTAGGAACCAGCTTGAGAGAGTTGATTAAAAGCTAGCATGAGGATAGAGCAAGCACGACACCGAGAGCCAAGCCAGAAATTACCAGGGACAATTCGAACGGAAATTAACCATCGTCATTGTGAGGACAGCGGCATCTCATGTACATTCTCCTCCTGGGAGGGTGAGAGCCTTCGTTGAGCATCTGAAACAACAACAACAACGACAACAAATTGCATCACCAAATGGAGTAGTGGTTTCTTGCAAAGTGGTTGCGTTCGAGCAACAGGCAGACTCGAGCAGGATTGGAAACCAGCTAGCTCCAAGGCAAGATCGAGCTCGCTAATAATGTTATTCGAAAATTAAAAACGGCCGCTACATACTTTTCTCCCTAAAACTAGTATCAGTTAGCCCATTGGGCCATACAGTAAGTATCCGTTGGTAATCCATGCTCGTGCTACATGGTTGCGTGAACTTTTCTATCTTTTGCGCAGGATTGTTGCCGACCTTTCGCCTCTACCTCGATCGATCGGGGTATCTTACATTTCATTTTAGTGATACTACATTCAACAACCAACATCCAGGGACCAACATGGGCTATTTTGGTCTGGTATTCATTATTAAGTATGCTGATTTCTAGTTTCTTAGTCTAGTGGTGGAAAAATCCACACCAATCGGCCAACCTTGGGCACAGCTCAGATTCAATTCAAGCTTTACCCACTGAACTTGGGCTAGTTCGATCCTCGGTCGTAAACAATAGTTTGGTCGGTCGGTTGCGAACTCCTGTCTTGTTGCTTGAGGAAATGTTGTCAGGCCAGTTTCGGGTGGCGCTCACTAGTTGTGTTACGCAACCACGATCAGTCGTGATGATTTGAAAGGTCTACTTGGGAAGCTAGTCATGAGGAAGCAGTGACACCTCTCCAGCTGGCTCAATTGAGGTCCATCATACGTGTCGCAAAGTTGATTTCCTCCCTCCCACCTTCAATTGAGAGATGCAGTCGAATCAATTGCCTCAAACAAGATTGCGCCTGTCTCTGGCTCGGATTCTCATTAGGAGATCGCCCGCTGGGGTGGCTGTCAAGTCGATGGGAATCGTGGTGGCTCCATCGCAGCGCAAGGATGAGGCCTAATTAGCTGGCGTATGTGGCAAAGGTTTTCGTGTCGTCCACGTTGTAGACCAGCTAGCTCACAATCGTGTTTTGAATGGGGAACTCTAATGCTTGCATGATATAGGCTGGGACAGAATCAGGTAAAACCGGCAGACGCGCACAGCCTAGCGTCTGGTTACTTGCAGGAGCTCGGCAGCCGCTTAGCGCTTGAACTGAGTGCGTGCAACCAACCACTCACCTGCTCGCCGAGGTTCGCGCAGCTCAAGACTGACGAGCGCGCGCAAGCTAGTTTGGGCACGAGAAGAAAGGAGTCTAACTGGATGGTTTGAGACAATCTAGGATGCATTAGAATATAAATTCTAGCAGGTTATTGTCGTTTGCTCCCCGTTTGCCATTCAGCTCAGCCAACTGAGAGCTAGGCCGCCAAGAAGCCTGTGGTGGAAAACTTCTGAATGCCATTCGGTGGGATTCAATTGGAGGAGAGCTGAATAGGTAGAGGGACTTGGAGAGCATGAGCGCTGGAGAGAATCAACAGGTGAGCAGGATTCCACTTGAGCCGCCTGTATTGAGGCGAACACCTAAATGAGATTGTTGTTCGCGGGAGAGAGAGAGAGAGAGGGGCTCTTTGGATAGCTTATCTGTCTAGAGCAGGCAGAGTTTAAACTTGGCACACAAGTGTTTGCAAGTGAGAAGAAAATTTTGCGACGCCGACCAAGCTTTCTAGCCACTTGTTTCAAGAGGAAGTCGATCGAGCCAAGCTTTTCAAGAGCGGAAGTGCGAGAACAGCGAAATTGAACGATGGACGCCATCAAGTATTACACAACTGACTTCTTCGATCAGTACGGAGATCCGCGAGTTGCAAATTACCCGCTCATGAGGACACCATGGGTTGTGGTCGCCATGTGCGTTTCATACCTTTGGTTCGTCAAGATCATTGGGCCAGGTTTGATGAAGGACAGGAAAGCCTACGAGTTGTTCAATTTTATTCGAGTTTACAACTTGGGTATGGTTGCCTGGAATGGTTTTGGCTTCCTAATGGCCTGTAAGTTGCTCAATTTTGGCCTCGATACCTTTGGCTGCCAGCCAATCGATACAACAGCAAGGGACACAAAATCAATGCGAATCATACAGTATGGATACGTGTTTCTCCTTTCGCGTTTAGTTGAATTCGTGGACACTATTTGTTTTGTTCTAAGAAAGAAGAATCGTCAAATCAGCGGCTTCCATGTATTTCATCACTTTTCCGTTCCAATTGCGGTTTGGTTCTTTGTCAAGTTTGCGCCAGGAGGAAACTCTGCAATCTTTCCATTCCTAAACACATTTATCCATACTGTTATGTACTCGTACTACTTCTTGGCCACCTTCAAATCAGCTAGACCCTATTTGGGTTGGAAGAAATTTCTCACACAATTTCAGATAGTCCAATTCATCATAATGATACTCCATTCAACTCAGCCATTATTCATCCCTGGCTGCAAATTTCCAAAAACCTTCCTCTACATCAACATCTTCTTTTCAATCGTATTCATCTACTTATTCACCAAATTTTACATTGAAAACTATGGCAAACAAACTGTTCGAGTGGCGCAAAATGTTGGCAGAAGAATCTCGCAGCAAGTTCAATCAGGAGTCCGGCGGTTGTCTCAAATCCACACCACAGGTATTCCCTTGGATGCCGCCACTATCAACGCGCTAGCTAGCAAAGATGCAACCACAACCCATTACCAAAAATCATCCAACGGTTACAGTACGAAAGCGCAAAACATAAAACAGGACTAGACTTGGAGGAGGGACATTTATCGAGAGAAAGAGAGATTGCTGGACTCCATATTTGTATATATCTTTGTCGTGAAATAGAGATAAAATTCATTATAAAGCCAAGGGTCTTTTTATCATCTCGAAGTCCCTTTGAGAGGCTGACCTAGTTGATTGAAACTGTGGTGCTGATTTTTCTAGTTTGGATGTGCTCCAGTGGCCTTGATGTTTATTTCCGGCGCCCGAGTCTTTCGGGGTGCACAGTTTTCAACTCAAGTCTCCCTGAAGTGAACCCTAAACACTAGGCTTCACTCCAACAGGTTGTTGCATGGAACTCGTTTTAATGCAGACACTCGACTAGCTTCAAAGGATTAACTGGGCACCCTTGCGCACTTAACGTGGGCCATAGTTCAATAGTGCTGGAACGATTTTCTAGGGGTGAGCCGATGATTTATTTCATCGTTCCCTGGTTAAGTGTAATGAGTATCAAGCTGACAATTCACGTAAATGTATTAACGATTCTTCTGTATTTCGGTCTTCCACAGAGAGGCTCTTGTTTCGATGTAGAAATCAGTGGCGCGTTAGTTGTATCTGTTAGAAAGACTGCTGTCAGGAAATGACGCACCTACTTCTGGATTTCTGTTCCTCTTTGGAAGTGAGCTCATCGGTCTTGTTTCTCGTTGGATCCTCCATTACTCCACCCTTGACAAACTCAACCGTTGCCAGTGAGCTAGCACCTGTCTTCGGCTCCATCGAACCATTGGCGATTGAATCAGATGCATCATCTCTTGGCACAACAATCTTCGTTTGCTTATAATTCTTTGTCTTATGATCGACCGACGGAGTTGGACTGTATTGGCTAGTTCCAATGATCTCCTCATCTCCGTTGGCTGGAACATTTCTCTTGCCACACAAACCGCAACAACAACAAAACCACCTCCGGCAACAAGACCTCTCCTCGTCGCCTTCGTTTCCCTTCCGCCGCTTCTTTCGCTTTGGATTCTTGTCATTATTTTCGGCGCTTTTGTTTGCTTCGCCCGTCTGGCCAAAGCCGAGCAATAGCTGACTGTCGGTGGGCGACTGGGCTCGCGATTGGTTGGGTCCATACTTGTAATAGTCTACTATTGGATCAGCTAACTTGTAGATCTTGCCATCGGGCTTGAACGGATTGTCGCGCCCACTGTCGATGCTTGCGCGAACTGTGTTTGGCAAGACTCTATCCTGTTGAATTATAGGCTTTTGTCTTAGTGGTTCTTCAGCCTCGTGAAATCTTGCTGTTGCCTTTATAATTTCGCCCATCTTGCTAGCATCTAAGGGGGCAAATCTTGAGTGCGCTCAACTAAACAAGTCGCATAAGTAGACCAAATATAGGAGCTTCTAAATTCGCCTCAAAGTAAGCTGAATGAACTAAACGATATCTCTCTTCGGCAAAATGTTGTTTGTAAGCCTTGCAATGGAACAGACCCTCCAATCGGGCCACTCGAGCCGCTTCGCTTCGCCCTTTTTCGTTCGTGTTTGCTTTTCAAATCCAAACCAAACACATTTTGCGAGCAAGCTCATTTAGTGTCAGTGTAGTTTTATTTTATAATACCTGCCGGCTGAGCCACCGCCTTGCTCGACGAAAGTTCCTAGCTCCACCAGGTGGAAGGTTTCGTCTGAGTTGGTGCGAGTGCTGTTGTTTCGAGTGTTATATAAACGCAATGGAGTTTTGTTGTTTGGCTTGTCGTTGTCGTTGAAACAGCTCCAAGTTCTACGGTTGGCGAGCCCCAGGGAGTGAGAGCAACAGTTTTAGTTCGAATGCTGAGGCCCTTCTGCTCAACCCTAGGGTCTAAATGTAGGCCCAATTCAAGCCTCTACTCTCGGCCCTCTAAACATATTAATCTGTCCCCTCAGATAGTTAAGCCAACTGAAGCGGCGAGCCTCCTCCAGTCGGCCATGGTAGCATCCCTAATTTATCGTCGTATTCTATGTCGCGATTGGGGCAAGCTTGTTCGCACTATGAGCTCGCACTGCGCACTGTTCGTATTGTTATTACCGCAGCCTCAAAGCTCGAAAACCGCTGCTCAACCAACACCGGCGCGCCTACACTGTGTTGCAAGAGCAACTTCCAGCCAGAGCCTACAAATTCTCGTTCCAACTTTTACGTACGTTAAGAGACTTTGCTGGAGCCTGGCTCCAATCGCACCCTCCCTCCATTACTCACCCGCTCGCAAAGCCATTGCAAGCTGATAGAATCTCGCCCATCCCCTAAGCTCGCACAAATCTCTGTCCGCCTTGCCAGCGAATTTCACTTTCTTTTAACGACGAGACTCTTCCTGAGGCTCAAGCTCGCAACTCAAGCAAAGCAAGCGCAGCCAGCCAGCTAAACTGGCACAAGAATCTCGGATCTACGTGCTGGCCATCGGCCCATGGAACACTGAATCCTGGCAAGCTAGGCACGGCAATAAAACTCGACGTCCCGGAAAGCTGGCCGAACGTGAGCCAAGGCGCTCCCTAGGCTCTGCCAAGGGATTCCTATTTGGAAGCAAAACACCCTGCTTGCCCACCCATTAACATACATAAGACATTTGACTTTTAGTGTTGCAACTGCGAGCATTGAGCTAGGCTGGCTCTCAAACCTGCAAGACTGGCGCAGCCGCACGATCCGCTGGCTCTCGTGGAGCTGGCGAAAGTCTCCATTGCATGTCCACATAGAGCCAACAGGAGAGTGCGCCACCAATTAAAGCCACTGGCAGTCCCACAAACGGATTAGCCTCCAATTGGTGAGACTTCAGCGGGTTGGGCACATGTTGCGCTAGCTGTTGTTCGTGTTTGCGGAACTTTGCCACAGAATGGCTGCCGCCTAACTGTTGAAAGGAGTGCCCTTGAGCCCCACACAAACTGCAAACTGTTGAATCGATTCCGTCTGCTCCGATTGTTATATCCAAAGTCGAAAGCGAGCTTAATATTGTGTGCTCTACCTTTCGCGAATGCATCCATGTACATGCAGCAAAAATGAAATTGACAATCTGAGGCCTCACTCCCTTGGCCCATCCATGAGCTGGCTCGCTGGCAATTTCAAAGTCGCGCCAGGGCTGCGCGCGGAGACTGCGCGGGGGTCTCCGCGTGCTCCGCGACAGATGCGTGCTCGTAATCTTCATCGAAACCAAAACAATGAGAAACTCCTCAACAATCGTTGTCTGTCCTCTATTTATGACATCTAATATCATTGAATCATTGCTACCATCTGAACGATATGCTAAACTCATGTAGAATAATCACCAGAATTACATTTCAACGACTATCGACTCGAACTGTTGCCTCGGAGGCTCGTTTGGCTAGCTCAGGCAGCAGCGGCGGCGGCGGCAAACGAGTCAGCTCCGCTGCCGGCCATCATGCCAGTCGCACTAGGTCACCCAGGAAGCCAAACACTAACAAATCGGGCACCAGAACTGACAAACCTTTTGGCGACATCGAGCCAAAGACCATCGATCCGGAAGATGGAGCATATGGCCTCTTGGGCGAAGAAATCTCTGGCAAGAAAATGGATAAACAGGCGATGCTTTCAACAATCAATGAATTCTACCAGCTACAATCGGTCAGGGATTTGGCAAAGACTCATTTTATTGATGACAAACTGTTCACCAAAGCTTTCATTAGTTTCAGAAGATACTGCTACAAATCTAGTAGTCTGTCACCAGAGTTACACATAAAGTTTTGCGATATCATTGACGGCCATGGTCACGTAACTGATCTATTTCCATTCTTTCTGAGCCATGCTCGAGAAGCCTTCCCCCATCTGGAGTGTCAGGAGGAGCTGCGACAAATAAGCGATTTAGGTTTGCCACATACATGGTATCCACAAGCGCGAGATAAAGTAAGAAAAGTCTACTTCCATTCTGGTCCTACAAATAGTGGAAAAACATATCATGCCATGAAGCGGTTCTTAGAATCCAAAAGCGGCATATACTGCGGTCCCCTCAAACTTTTAGCTGTCGAAAATTTCCAAAAAGCAAACGAGCATAATGTTCCTTGTGATCTAGTCACTGGCGAGGAAAGGAAATTGGTCAACCCAGATGGAGTCACTAGAGCAGCACACGTCTCATGTACCGTAGAGATGGCTCAAGTTGACCAACCGGTAGAGGTTTGTGTCATCGATGAAATCCAGATGGTTCGTGACCAATCAAGAGGTTGGGCCTGGACCAGAGCATTGTTGGGCATACCAGCCGACGAAGTGCACCTATGTGGAGAAGAAGCTGCCCTGGACCTCGTCAAAAAAATGCTCATGCCAACAGGTGATGTATTCGAAGTAATCCGTTATAAGCGCCTAACGCCACTAGTTATAGAAGATAAACCACTTTTGGACTTGAAGAATGTTCGAAGTGGCGATTGTATAGTTTGTTTCACAAAAGATAATGTATATAACGTTAGCATGGAATTGGAGAAACTTGGTCATCAAGTCGCAGTAGTATACGGGACTCTACCACCTGGTGCCAAGATCGCTCAGTGCAAGAAATTTAATCAGTTAGATGAATGTAAAGTGATGGTGGCCACTGATGCAATAGGTATGGGGTTGAATTTATCGATCGGAAGGATCATCTTCTATTCATTGATGAAAACGTCCAATAATGAACACGGAAATCGATCTCATGAATATTTAACAACATCACAATGCTTACAGATCGCTGGTCGAGCTGGTAGATTTAGGACAGCTCATGAGACCGGTTACGTGACAACCTTCTATGCAGAGGACTTAAGACAGCTGAGAGAGATCATGTCTCATGGTGTCAAGCCTATCGAAAGGGCTGGTCTGCACCCAACCGCTGAGCAGATAGAATTATTTGCATTTCACCTACCCTATCTTAGTCTGAGCAATCTGATTGATCTATTCATAGACTTGTGCGAGTTTGACTCAAGTGCCTATTTTATATGTGACATGGAAAATTTCAAGATATTGGCGGACACGATACAGCACATCAATATACCGTTGCGATCTAGGTTCGTCTTCTGCTGCGCCCCCATCAACATTAAATTCCCTTTCTCATTAGCCATGTTCACCAAGTTCGTCCGCCAGTTCAGTATTGGTGAGCCAGTCACCGCCGAGTGGCTTAAGCGCACCATCGGCTGGCCATGTCGATCACCGAAGAACCTGGAGGAATTAAGTCATCTGGAAACCGTTTTTGACGTATTCGAATTGTATCTGTGGTTAAGCTACAGGTTCTCCGATATATTCCCCGAGCCTGCCGCGATAAGAGCCCTACAAAGTGAGCTCGACGACTTGATCTACGGTGGTGTATCTAATATCGTTGGATTGATCAAAGCAGTTAAACAGACCAGATCTCAGAACAAACAATGACACCAAGATTACCATTAAACTTGGTTCACTGATTCGATGTATGGTAGTTGACTCAACCTTTAATCTACGCTAACTAAGCTGTAACAAGTTAAAAATACTCGGGCGCTAATCTCGAAGTTAGCCTCCGGATTTGGTAAGAAGCCTCAACTGAAAGTGCTTTCGACCTCGGGAGCAATACCATCTCCATCGGAACCATCGTCCTGTAGTTCAGCTGCAACTGCCTCCATATCGTCCTCTAGGTCTTGCAGGTACTGCTTGCATTCCTCGTAGTCACTTTGTAACATTGGATCTACTGGCGTCTTCTGCTCGTTGGCTTGATCAATGAGACTCTTCATCATCTCGCAATCCTCCCTGACATCCTGGTGTTCCTCTGCCAATTCAGATAGCTCATCCTCGAGGGACTCGTAGTCTATCTCGTAGTCTGATGCGTCCGTGCCATTGCCCTGCGAGGAGTCAGTAGTGGCTGTCGCAGTTGCCGCGTCTGTGGTTAGGTCTTGCGCGTATGATGCAATCACCATACACAGTAGACCGGCCAACAGGGTCAAAGTTAATTGGTTGCCGGACTTCATTTTCAGTTTCTAATTTTTGCCGCTACAGTTTCGTTTGATAATGCTTGACAAAAAGGCCTCAATATTCCAGTTGCTTTTATAGATATCGGGAGTCCTTTGGTTTTGGCAGGTGATGCTGATGAACAAACATTTGACCGAGCCTGTGTTTGCCTGCGCGCTAAGCCATAGATTAGATGCGAGAAAGTTAAACATCAAGTTCAGTGTCAATGGGTTTGGCATCAGTTTTGTTTGCATGTTCAAGCAAATTTAATTCGAGTCTGCAAACAAGCTTGCTATTGCAATATCCATCTAATTCAACTCCATCCTCGAGCTTGTTAGATAAAGGTACAAATTTTTTTCGAAATCGTCACAAATTCTATGAGGCATATGTAGCCAATTCAGGTATCGGTGCTGGTGACCGGAAGAAGGCCGTACAATGTCGCGTCCTAACCAAACTGCTAAATCGCTATTGGTCGATGAAAGAGAATTCGCAATAAGTGATCTTTGCCAAGACTGAGAGTCAGCCTATTCGAGAGGGTTTCTCGCGAACTAATTTGAGGATGCTGCACCAATTTTCTTGGTTATCATTGGCAATGAGACCGAAAACTAATATCCACCAAACTGCTCATGAAATTATAGCGAACTCGCGAAACCTTAAAACAGTATCACAAATCGTCCTGAATCTTTTCGATTCGATTTATTTAAGATTGTGCATTCACTACGATGGCGTAAAATGTTCAAGCAAATCTTGGCCTATCTCTTGCTTGAGCTCTGGTTGTTTGTCAGGTTACGGAAATATCACATTTTGCACAACAAATCGGCTCGAACGAATCCAAATTAGCATTGTGTTGGCTCAATAATCTGGTTGGCAAATTTAATAGACATCCAACATGATTGGTTGCTGCTGTTGAACAATGCTGTTCAGTCTCTTGTTGGCCTCGATCGATTCCCAAACCTTGGGTGATTGGACGTTGATGCGACCGACTGTGCGTTGGCCTTGGTAAACTTGTTCCGGTTGTTGTTGCTTTTCGTTGAGGACAAAGTCGAAACGGTAGTTCGGCGACTTGTGCGGTTGGTCTGGCTTTAGGGTTGAGTAGAACTCAAGGTACTTGCATTGACGGTTAACGGCTGATTCCAGAACGTGCAGGTAGTCGCCGAATGGGCCGCTCTTTGAGTGTTGGTCAAGGTCGTCGTTATCTTCAACGCTTGTCCATTGGAGTTGGCCGCGCGAGTGCTTGCTCAACTCTGGCTTGTTCATGGTGCGCACAACGTCTTCATCATCGGTCGCTCCCTCCAAGTAGAACTCCAAGCCCAAGGCTGGTTGGGTGAAACGGTGCTCGAATTTGTATGGGGTTTCAAGTTCCTCGATTGCGTTCAATTGCGATTCCTTTGGCTCTTGGAGCAAGTTTTGTACGCTACCTAGAAGTGATGGAACGTACGAGGCTGGGCGATGGATGCGCTTGTACTGCGCTTGCTGAGATGGAACACGAATCATGTGCTCCTGTCCCAACCAACTGTTGCTGGTTTGGGTGTTGTACAATGAGACTTGGCCGATGAACGTCTTTGCGGCCTCCTTGGTCCACAGCATACGTTGTGGTGTCTTTGGCTCGATGGCCAACGAGACGAGTTGCTTTTGGCGCGAATAAGCCACGGAGACCTCCATTGGAACTGAAAGTTGGTGCGACTTTTCAATTTGAACACCGTAGGCCTCGCAGTTAGCCTGCTCGACTGCGAACATGAAACGGAAGCTCGAGTGCATGATCTTTGGGTGCACTAAAGCGGTAATATTGAGACCACTTGGGATAGCGAAATTGTGACCTTGAACGTTTGGAATCTGAGATCCAGTGACCTGTTGGCGGTAGTACTGTGACGCCTTGTTTGAGGTTAGCTGACCGTTTTGTGAGCCGTCAATTTCTAACGAGGCAATGATTGGGGTGCGGTGAGTTACGATGACTGGCAAACCTAGCTGAGATGGAACCATGTGCCACATGTTGGATGGCATCATCATCTTGACGTAGTGTAGCTTGCCGCCCATGATTAGCTCGTCGGCGATCATCTTGATGTATTCGTCAGACTTTTCCATCAAGTCAATCATCTGCTTCTTGTCAAGAGCATAGTAGCTAGTTGAGTCGAAGAGTTTTGTGAAAACAGTTAGCTTGGCCTCCTCGTCGTCGTCGGTGGAGGTGCGAGCTTGGAAGGTGATGCTCCTCTTTGAGCGCAAACCCTCGAACAATTGGCTGGCTTGGCGCGATTGCTTGCCTGCTGGCGAGTTGACGCCCTCAATTGGTTGCTGGCGCTTGAAGAAGAAGTTTTGACCGAAAGACTCTGGCTTTGCGCCAGTGATTTGTTCCTCCTCAGACAGGATTGATTGCTTGAGCGAATCACGAGCCTCGCGATAATACTTGACAATATCGTCCTTCGCGTCGTATAGGTTCTCGAAAATTGAGGCAAGAATGTTTGAGTCGTAGGATTGCTTGTTGTAGGCTATGTATTCCTTCAACAGAGATTCAATGCCCTTGGAAGTGAATCCAAATTCGATCTTGTTGTCGTACTTCGTTCCAGTTGAGCCATGGAATGAGCCGAAATGGAAGTAGCCTGCGCGTGGGATATATGACACGTTCGACTTGATCATCTCCGCGATCCAAGCTGAGCCAATCTGCTTTTGCTTGTTGAAATGGTCGCCGCCGGCCATCCAGGAGAACTTCCAGGTGTCAAGGTACTGCTTTGGCATTGATTCAGCGGCCTTCTGGGCTGAGAATCTGTGTGCTGCCATTGCTGGCGAGGTCATCTTGCTAAGCGTGTCAATGGCCCCAACAACAAAACTGGCAACCTCCTTGCTTGGTTCGCGCCACATTTGACTTGCGATACGCTCCAAGACGTGCTCATCAATCGGGTTCAGCATCATAGTGGTGAAAGCAGCAATACGGATTTGGTATGGCTCGTAGGTGTTGTCGAAAACTGGCAGCAACAAGGCTTGCACCTTGCCTGGCGCGCAACGGGTCAGATGAGCCATTGCGTAGATGGCGATGGTTCTCATGTAGTTGCACTCCTCTGAGGCGAACGACTCCTCCTCGCTCCAATCCTTCTGGGTTGATTGTTGGCCTGGGGCGTATGAGATTGGAGTGCGTTGCTTGTAGACGCGCTTGCCGTAGTAGTTGTACCATTGTGATTGTTCAGTTGGACGGTTGATGTCCAATGGCTGGTTGCCCAGACATTGAGCAAGACTTAAGCGGCCTGTCACGTACGGTTCCAAGATTGGAATCACCTGTGGGGCCTTCATGTGAGCGAGAGTCTCAATGTAGATCACCTTTTCGTAGTACTGGCCAGCCTTGTATAGCATTTGCTTGTAAAGGTTGACGTACTTGTAGAGGTCCTGTTCGTCCAGGACGAGGCGGTCGTAGAGCTCCTTGTGGTCTGGAGTGTTCCAGTTGATTGGTAGCTGGCGGCGAGGATCGGCCTCCTCGACAACCTGTTGGACAATTTCGTTCTCACGAATATGGTTTGGCAACTTGTTCACTGATTCGTAGGTAGTTGGCTTGAAGCTAGCGTCCTTGCTCTTTGCATAGGCTGAACCAATCATCTTACCGACGGCAATCGAGCAAGAGGCGAACAATGAGCGGCTCTTGCGCACATATGGAATCTGGCTAATGCGTACGAAAGCGTCAATGATCTCGGTGTCTGGGTAGCGGAGGTTGGCTGGCACAGCCTCGCACATTTCCTTTGCCTCAAAGGTCTTAACGCGGTTAGATTCAATGAGGAGCTCAATCATTTCGATTGCTTGCTTGCTGCCAGCAAGTGGCAACGAGTCGATGAATAGCTTGCGCACAATCTTCCACTTGGCAACTTCATCGTTGTCAACGATTGCTTGCTTGCCACGAGTTTCAGCCTGCTGTTGCTTGGTCTTTTGGATGTGCTCAACAATGCGATCATAGATCTCAGCGAGCTTGTACTTTGGCATGAAAGAAACGATGTTGACCAAACGGATGACCTTTTCGCCTGACTTCTTTGATTGGGCAACGTCTTGGGTCAAACAATCCTCGGCCAGGGAGATGAGTAGTTGCTCGTAGTTCTTGGCCAGCTGCTCTGGATCGACAACGCGCTCGATCGATTGCTCAGCAGTTTGTTGGCCAGTGGCGACAATTGGATACCATGAGGCTGATAGAGCAAATGGAAGCACCATTTGGTGGCTGTAGAGGGCAGAGCTTGGAGAGGTTTGCTTGATGGACTGTTGGAGCTGAGCGTATTTCCACAGGGCTTGGTAGAACTTGACCTTTTGGGTGTTGAGTTCGCATTGGATTGTCTCGTATTGGACGGTTGGTTGGCGTGGCTCAATTGTGGTGAGAGCGCCGACTTCCGGTGCAACGCGGGCCAATTCCTTGGTTGGAACGCAGGTGATGAGCTTTAGGCTTTGTTGGGTGTCGCTGATGAGCAAATCGCCGTCGGCCTCGTACTTGATCTTACCCTCGCTGTAGATACCCTCAATCAAGCTCATGTCAGCCGGTGATGCAACTGGAACCGAGCGGCGGCTGACGAGCGACTGTGGGGCGGTGGTGATGTTGTACTTGGTGTACGAATGACGTTCAACTGGGACTGGCGAGGCAACGTTGTCGTCGCTGTCGAAGCTGTTGTAAACGTTTGAGTATTTTGATTTCAGTTCCTCTGGAACTGAGTAGAAGTTTTGGCCTGTAACTGTTGGCTGCTTGCTGAACAATCTACCCTTGATTGTTTGAGTGTTGACATCAAATGAATGACGATCGTAGCTAACACTTGGGTCAGTGAGGCAGTTCTTGTAGTTAACGGTCTTGGTGACATTGAGAACGTCATTGAATTCAACGTAGTCTTGTTGCTTGCGTTGCTCAACATTGTCAACTGAATCAATTTCGTAGAGGGTCTCGCAGATACCACCGAAAGATTCCTCATAGATTGGGTAAACTAATGGCATCTCGTTGTTGTAACGGAGCGCATCTTCTGAGTTGTAGCCATATATTTGCTCGCTAAGTTGCTTGTTTGCTGACTTGATGATCTTGGTTGGGGCCAAATCCAATTGGAAGAGCGAGAGAATGCTCTTCTTGATGTTGATTGACCATTCGGCATCATTCGTCTCAGCAAGGAAGCGAACAATCTTACCGTCCAAGTAAGTGAAACGGATTGGCTTGCTTAGCTCCTCCTTGTAGAGGGTAACCTGGCGCTGGTTTTGCTCCTGGCCTTGGTTCAACTTGCGGATATCGTTGTTTTCCAATGCCTGAGTGTGCAATTGTTCGATCTTGATATCGTCAAGCTTCATCAAAACCTCCTGGCCTGATTGCTCTGGCAAGACTTGGAGGATGACATCACATTCAAGAGTGAGACCAGCGTATTGGTCGGCAAGCTTGGCAAGTCCGTTCCATTGGCGACCACGGTACTCGTAGATGTAAGTCTGGCCTGGTGTGAACCTGAATGGTCGTCTAATCTGAGGCGAGGTGCGGGCCAGGACGGCTGCTCGATCACATCGTTGGGAGATGACACTAGCAGGTTAGTTGTCTATTCGGCGGATGTACTTTTGTTGCATGATTTAACTTTTCGACTGTCACTCAAAGGCATAAATCTTACCTGCCGCGAACAGCCCAACAAGCAACAAAGAGAATGTTAGCTTGTTCATGATGACCATACAATTCTTATGCTTTCACTTGTTAATTTCGGTTACGATGCTACCACCACTATTAGATGCAGTCCGTCTTCCCTCAGACTGTTTCTAGTTACTCAATGAGATGTCGAACCCTAATCTAGCTTTTATACCCCAAATTGTTGACGAAGATTGTGGACTGAGAATTGAGCAGACCTCAATGTAAAGTGTCATCGATGTGGGGGTTAGTTTGAACCTTGACGAGATTCACTGCTTAAGCCTTAATCGAATGATCAAGGACTTGAAGATACAGGCCCAATTAGAGTAAGGAGTTCCCTCATGCAAAGAGCCGTACAGCTACAACCATCGTCAAATTTACGCGGCTTCAATCAAACTGTTCCTTTCAGCAAGATCGACTCTTCAAAAATTAAGTAAATCAAAACTGGCTTGGGCTGCAGTAGATGTCACGCTAGCTCAATCACTTGTTGCTACTTTGGATCGATTCGAGCAGCATACTATCGAGTGGGCATAGAGCCATCATATGCATGAAGGCTGGGGTCTAGAATCCCTGTCCAATCATAGTTAGAACCAAGTCAATGGAATATCTCGATATAGCTCAGCGCTGCACTGCAGCACTGTTTGATGGAAGAGATGGAAACCCCAAGATTGAAAAGCTTGACTGAGATCAATCTGAATCGTACTCATGATGATTGTAATTGTAGCTTTCTTGGCTTTATAAGCATGGGGGATTTTTACATGACATTTAACTCATATCACTATCAATGTGCGATGTCAGCTCGTTGTGATGTCAGCTAACATATGCACAAATGGTACCAGCATGTAATCTCAGGACTTCTTTGAATATCGTCAACCATGATCCTGTCTGTTTCTATCTTTGTCGTCCCTTCTTCTCCTCTTGCCGCCGTCCTTCTCGCTTTGCTTGGCCATGTCCATAACGTCGTCGGGCAACCTGAGATACTTAATCATGGATCCGCGAATGTAAACCTCTGGCATTTTCCAGAAGTTTTCGCCGTCTTTAGAGGTGCAAATCACCTCGCCTCTGAGATGAAGATTCATCCACGTGTCGCATGAGGCCAAATTTCCGTTGTACGTTTCTCCATTCTTCAACTCGACCAACATGGGCTGGTTATAAGCCATCCTGAGCAATGTGAGAGGGTACATCTCGCGGCGCGTTAGTCAAGCGAGTTCTATCACTTGACCAGCTAGATTTAAAATATCTCAAACGAATGGGCTTCAATCCCAAATAGGTGTGAGGCGCTAGAAAAGGCGGCAATATCAATCGGCTTCGTGCTCAGGGTCCAAGCTGTCGGTGTATTTTCATACGACACTTTGAACATGTTTTGGTTGTGCTGAATTGTTGACGATTGGATGGGCGTGCGAAATTCGTGCTCGAGCGGTCTTCGACAGCGCATCTGTGCGAATGGATCCATGTGTTTTAAATCTCGTCTTTACAATTGGATCGGAAAAGGACACACGTTTAGCGAATGTGGATGTTTCTTCTTTTTCAAATTAGTATTTGTTTCGCCCAATTGAAACTAAGATCATGGATTCCACGAGGACGTCAATTAAATTGCTTCGACAATTACCCAGATTCGATCTTAACAATCTCCTGATAGACCCTTTCAATTTGAAGCCCAGACCAGTCCTGAGAGGAGCGAGACGGCAACGATGGCCAGCTAAATCTAATGAGGAGCGTCAAAGGTGGCATCCAGTGGGCTTCGAGCAGGGTAGATGCCCGTGGTATTTGAGAGTGCCTGCCGAAAAGTATTACAAAAACTTCGACGCTAGGCGTCAGTATCCACCTTACAGCCTCCTGCACCTACAGATGTTATTCGATATGAAGTTAGTGGATCCTAATCGACCAATTGACTTAGCGACCATATGTAACGCAAATCACTACGACATAGATCCAACTGCGAATCACTACGGCGTTCATCTTACGGGCGATGGGATGGATAGATTCTGTGAGTGTATCAACATTGAGGTTCAATACGCCCGAGAACCTGTCATTGCGGCGATAGAGAGACATGGAGGTAGGATAACGACCGCATTCTTTGACATAGCTTCAGTTGCAGCCTTGAAAGATCCATACAAATTTTTCATGTCTGGTTCACCGATACCCAAGCGACTTTTACCTCCACCGAACGCAATCGACTACTATACTGACCCAAAAAATAGAGGTTATCTAGCTGACCCCGCAGAAGTTGAGATCGAGCGCTTTAAATTGGCACAGAAATACGGCTACGATATCCCCGAGATAAAGGACGAGGCCAAAAGAGAGATGTTACAGGTACGAAAGCACAAGCGACAAGTTTTCTTTGGACTCGAGCCTGGCTATGTGGTCAATCTTAAAGATCGTGAAATACTAGAGCCAGTCGATGACGACCTCAGAGATTTCTACGGATTACCTAGTCTAAGAATGGACAGCAGTCAAAAGGACGCGAATAATCAAAGTGCACAGATTTGAGATCAAATTGGGAACTTTTGCTAACTGTAGAAAACAGCTCAATAGTGATTAATAAACCTGACCGAAGATGTCTGAGTCAACTGGGGTTGGGGATCAGTCCTCTTACCGTACCTTCGATACCAATATCACTGAGCAGACCATTGACGTTTCAAAGAATGGCTCCCTCTTTCTGCAAATACGGGCAAGGGAGCGTGATAGTTGGCATAAGATATGGTTTTATGGGTTTCTAGTGATCCACACCATCTTGTTGGTCCTTCTCGTTGTTGTGGTAAAACTAGCCAAAAACAAGAAATTGAGACGTTACATCCCACCCCTCAAATTCCAGTGAGCGTTCCATCTTGAAATACCAGGGACCGTGCACACAATACGCATTCTTTCAGAGGGCCCAGCTAATGCGATTTTAACCTCATCACGTGCTCTCAAACTATCCTTTAGGGACACAAATTTAGTTTTTCAAGGCATCCTCATGAAGACCAGTGAGAGACCACTGGAATGCTAAAACCTATCGTGCCATCCCTTCATTTATAGTATTGATATAATGTCCAGCCTGGAACATAGACAGAATCCGATAACCACAGGCAATGACACTCTTGACAGGTTCCTTGGTGGTGGCTTCTTGTACTCCAGTCTGAATTTGTTCGAAAGGCAGGGGCCTTCATCGAGATTGCTGGACTCTGTCTGGAACAAATCTCTAGCCTCCTCAACTTTGGCCTCAAAAAATAATCTTCTATACATCAACTTCAACACCTCTCGCAATCTGCAAAAAGTGGAACTCCTATCGAGTTTACCTTTACCAAGAAAAGTCAAATCTGAGATATTGTACAAAGATATTAGGGGTAAGTCAGCTGACGAAAAGATCAAAATAGCCTGGAGATATTCGAACTTGAACTCCAGCCCATCAGACGGTCCGGTGCGGGTTGACCAAATTGACTTCGGTCTATCACTGGTTAAAGAGCTGGATGCGGCAGACCTAGGTGAAGTTTTTATTATTAATGTCGACAAAAGCTTCTCGACGAAAGATCTACTCTGCCAAATCGACCGAGAATCGGCAAGATTGACCACGAGAGATGAAATGGTGAACATAATCATCAAAGATCTCCTTCATCCTTCCAGCCCTTTGATAGACCAGAAACAACGATTACTCTCTTTTCTATATGCAATGAGGTGCCATGCCAGAACAATGAATCGTGGAGCTATTTTAGTGAGCTATGATTGCAACATGTGCGAGGATCATCCGAATATCAAATACCACCTATACAACACTGCAGATTGTGTTGTTTCTTTCTACAGTTATGAAACTGGGCAGAACAAACTGACCGGATACAAGAACACTGATGGCACCCTTGAATACTTGAAAGTTCCCAAGATCAACACCTTCGGTCTACATTTCCAGCGCGAACTATCCGATTGGGGTTACAGGCTAACGAGAAATCATAGGTTCTTTGTAGTCGATGAACTTAGCCTTCCGCCTTGCAATGATGACGAAGATAATGATACTGTGACGAGGAAACATAGAACTGCTGAGATAGTCAAGATTACTAATACTCGCAAACCTTTGGAGCAAGTCGGACCTCTAGAAGATTTCAAACAACTTGCAGAAAACATTTTGCCCAAAAAGTTGTGATCTTGACCAAGGGTTTAGCCATAATTCATTTCATTTCAAACGTACTGATAATATGAAATCTTGTCAAAACAGTTGAATCACAGCATCACGTTCTTGGCCAACTCCAATCCATTTGATTGGAACACCAACATGTGACTCAATATATCGAACATATTCTTGGGCTTCCATGGGGAGATCCTCAAATCTCCTAACCTTGCTGATATCTCGCTTCCAGCCCTTGAACGACTGGTAAATCACCCGCACACGAGACAATTTGTTCGCATTTGTTGGTGGTGAATCGAGTGTTTGTCCGTCTAGAGTGTAAGCAATTCCAATCTTGATCTCATCAAGAGTACTCAATACATCTAGCTTGGTGAGAGCGAGCGCAGTGTAGTCATTGAGCATATTTGTATAACTTAGTAAGACACAATCTAACCAGCCACAGCGGCGATTCCTTTTGGTGGTGACGCCAACTTCACGGCCGTGAGCCTGCAAGGCATGACCAGTTTCGTCACTCAGTTCAGTTGGAAACGGTCCATCGCCCACTCTGGTGCAATAGGCCTTAACAACGCCATAGATGGTACCTATCGCGGTCGTTGGCAGTCCAAGTCCAGTGCAAACACCTCCGATCGTGCAGTTGGAGGATGTAACATATGGGTACGTCCCGTGGTCAATGTCTAACATGGATCCGTTCGCACCCTCAATGAGTATTCTCTTACCCGTTTTGATCGAATCATTCAGGAATTTTCTTGTATCTCTAACGCATGGTCGTATCTGCTCAGCAAGATTTTTGTATTTTTCGAGCTCTTTATCAATATCCAGCAGTTGTGCAGGGTTGTCAAATTGTTTCCTGTGATATTCGACAAGATGCCTGAATTCTTTTTCGAACAACTCGAAATTTTCAATCAAATCTTCCATCCTTATGCCCATCCTAAGTGCCTTAGTTGAGTAGGTGGGTCCAATTCCCTTCTTGGTGGTGCCGATCTGACGTTTTCCATCGGCTTGTAAGTCAGCTTCTATGAGACCGTCGGCTTTCTGGTGGACGTCGAACACAAGGTGAGCCTCGTTCGAGATGTAGAGTCGATTCATCCAGCTGGCACGACTGTTTGAATCATCTTGAAATCCGTTAGATTCACCGTCAGGACCGGCGCTGAGTGCCTGATTACGCTCGAGTTCATCAAATAATTGAGGCAAGTTTACCACAACCCCATTACCAATGACAGATATGCAGTCTTTGTTGATTATGCCACAAGGGAGAAGATGAAAGTCGAAAGATTTTTCATCTACTACAACCGTGTGTCCAGCATTGTTTCCACCTTGAAAGCGGCACACTACCTCGGCGCCAGAGCTCAGCAGGTCAACTATCTTACCCTTGCCTTCATCACCCCATTGCGAACCCAGTATGACAGTAACATTATGCTTATTTGCTGCTATCGAGGATACTGTTTGAGGTGTCATCCTAATTCAATTTTCTTGGCCTTTAGATAAGTAGTTATAAAATCATTCCATCATTTTTGGCAGATTTTGACCAAGTACGCGCATTAAACAGAGCGCTGTCACGCGTGCTCTAATCACGCGCTTGAGCGAGTCTCCCTCAGCGAGGTTCATAAGCTCTTTGGAGCACATTGACCTTCACGACGGGTTTGACATGGTCTGCGTCACGTGGATATAAAGGGTTTACGGAGATAAACAGTGTCCCGTTTATACTGCTGTTTGGCAACGGATTCTAATTAGAGATCTGTGAGCTGTTCCAATGATCGAGCTTCTGAATATGGAACGGCCAGCTCGAGCAGCTATATTATAATAAAAGTCCACCTCAAGGTTGTCAGGCAAACTTTCTTGGTCACACCTCCAGACCATGCAGTAAACTCCGCTCCCCCTTCCTTAGAATTGCTATGTTTACATGGATTGTTCGCTGGTGACTAGCGGCAATAAGACAGCAACACCTTATTTTACTTCTGTCATGAGGAACATACCTTAACAAAAAACCACTACCCGTATTGAGGGAAGGGCTATTCTGTGCCGACACACCGTAAGCTTATGCTGAAAAGAGAAAGAGAGCAGAGAAAAAGCCGAGTTTCAGAGATGTCTTTATGGCCCAGATTCCGATATGGCACAAGGTGTTTGAGCATTTATATATGACAACGGAGAACAATTAACATAAGTAACAGTGTATTGATTATCTCCGACGGAGCGCCGATCAACGATAAAGATCAGACTGCTGGTCGAGTAATAGCAGCAATTTCTCCTTGATTGGTCTTGTCGATTTGTTCACCAATGGCTCGCGGACTTTCACTTTGATCTTAGCAAGAGCTTTCGTTTGTTTCCTACCGTCCATCACAGGTAACTTGCTCACTATGGTACATTCATCATTAATTTCATCGATTCTGACCAGGACAGAGCCAAGTTTCTTATCACAAGTGCAAAAATTGGTCTTTTCGAAGAAAGTTAACTTGATCGGCTTGAATTTCCGCTTGAGAGTTCTGGACTTTCCTTTGTCAACAAAGAATGATACCGGACGATTGTAATTTACTGATCTGCTGTCGGGCTTGTAGAAAGTTACAGTATTCGAAGCATATACTATATCGAGCTGCCTATTTAGTCCGTGCGAAAGACGAAATAGATTGTTAAGATCAATTCTCACATAATGAAGCCAGCGCGTGAAGGTGCTCATCAACGGTTCGTTCACAGGATGAGGAAATTCGAACTCTGCAATAGCGTAGACTTGTCCATCTTCGCCCGATGGCAAGTCAACAGTTCTAATCTCTAGTTTTAGCTCCTTGTCTTTAGTGTCGACATTGATTGGCATGCAATTAAGCTCAATCTCCATAAACTCGTGCCTAGGCAGCAATTGACTATTCTGCCATGTTCTTCGGAGTAGAGCGAGAGCGTCGATAGTTTTCGTCTCATAATGGCCGAATTGGTCTACCTTCGTTGAGTCACATTGTTGTTCGAAGAATTTCTTGTAAAATTGACATTTTTCCAGTTGTTGCAGTAGATAGGCCTCCATCTGAGCGAAGATGGTCGCTCCCTGTTGTTCGAACCTAAAGTTCTCGTCTGGTTCTACTATGACAAACTCCTTATCCAAATCATCTTTATTATCTTTGTCGCGACTTTGTATCAAACCGTCACTCGTCAGGACCTCGGTCTCAGTTTTGTTTCCAACATGGCTGGATTTTGCTGGCTCGGTGTCATTATTTTCGCTCCTACTTGCTTCCAAGCTTGTTCCCACTTCATCAATGGGACGATTAGCCTCTAAAATATCATGAGAATTATCAGGAGATTTGGTCTCTTCCATGGTGGAATTATACTGATTAGGAATTTTGAGACAATAGTGTACCTTGTTGCGATAGAAATTGAACCTTTCGGGGTGTGGAAATGTTAAGTAAGTCCTCTACATAATGCTTAGGCTAAGTAACAAACAAGGCGATTTGGCCAGGTCCGAGAAACCAAGAACAGATATATTGGAGGCGCGAATGTTTCCTCGGCAGAACCACGAGCGAGTGGATGAGCTCAAGATTTTCAGGTGCAAGCGTTGGGTTGGAGTTGGCATATTACATAGTCAGATTTCTCATTTTTTTTTTGTCATGAGCATACTGGTTAACGGGCTTGTAAACATGTAAAGTGCATTGATTCAGTTTTGTTGTGACTCACAACTTCTAAGAACCGAACTCCTGTAGTATTTCATTGGGAGTTTCAGTGATCTCTAGTGTAGAGAATCGTAGTTTCAATCCACTTGATCTCGATTCGAAGATCAGTGCGTTCTTGGTCGTTGACGGGACTGCATGAGTTTGAAAATAGATAAAACGGATTATAATCTAAAGCGAACAATAAGAGGGAAACATCTATGCACCTAATTATTTGCCGATCTGACTTATTGCCAATCACCTTTCATATTTATTCAGTGGCAAAGGGATAAAGATCGAAGAATCATAGGACCCTCTAAACTATTCCTACACGGAATTGATAGAGCCTCACGAAGAAAAACTCGCAACCCGTATTCGGGATAAAGGAAGAAACTGGTTGAGCATCTTTATTTACCGTGAAGTCATGTCCGCTAACACTCAGTACTCAGGATAGAACTTCAACAAGAAGAAAAATATAGTTCACTATTACAGATGGCTTGCGCTTTGTACCATGTTCATGTCCTGACAGACGTATTGGCTAAGATTATCTATTGAACTTATTGTAGAGCAATCATGTTGAACGATTAGAAGAACATGAAAGAAATTTCCGTCAAGGCATTTTTGTAAACTCTACGAGGAGTTAGATTATCATTATGGCGCATCAAGCTTATGTAATCCGCGTAATACGTCATGAACGCACAGAATAGATCTTATTCCATTTATAAGTAGCATTTGCTCAACAGCAACAAGATTCTTATCTTACCATCTATAAGGTTCCACAAGATAGCGTCTCAGATCTCAATATGGCATCTTACTCGCCCAATTATATTCATTGGAGAATATAGCACTCATTGGGAAGCTCACATTTTTGAGTAAACAAATATTCAAACATTATTGACCAATCGAAATTACAGATAAATATGGGGCAATAGTTATTGAAGAAGCGGTTTCGAATGCTAACATAAGAACAATATGGCCACTGAAATCGAATCAGCTGGTATGGTTACCGATTCTCAATGCCTCGGGAATGAACTAAGAGGCAAGGATGGCCATTCAAATGGCGAAGTAGAGGGTGAGACCAACAAGGAAAGGAAATGCGAGATCAGAGTTTACAAAAAGAGTTCTTTGAATGGGAAGATCACTGTCTACTTGGGAAAACGCGATTTCGTTGACCACGTAGCCTATGTTGATCCTATAGACGGTGTTGTGTTAATTGATCGTGACTACGTCAAAGACAAAAAGGTTTTCGGCCATGTATTAGCCACATTCAGCTATGGTCGCGATGATCTGGACGTGCTCGGATTAACCTTCCGTAAAGAACTTTATCTAGTGAATGAGCAAATTTTTCCCGACACTACTCGAAGACATTACTCGAAATCTTGTCCTTACTATATCGAGGGCGTTTCAGATACTATACCCATCGATGAAGAATCTGAAAAGAGGCCACCAAGGTTACTTACCAGACTTCAAGAGCGTCTAGTCAAAAAGCTCGGCCCTAATGCGTTCCCTTTTTTCTTTGAGCTGCCCCCACTATGTCCTGCCTCGGTTACCTTACAACCAGGTCCGGGAGATAGTGGTAAACCCTGCGGTGTTGACTATGAGCTGAAAGCCTATGTAGCAAATAGTCTGGAGGAGAAGCCGTCAAAGCGAGACTCCATAAGATTAGCCATAAGGAAGATCATGTATGCTCCCTCTAAGCAAGGCGAACAGCCAATGGTTGAAGTAAGTAAGGACTTCATGATGTCTCCAAACAAATTGAATTTAGAGGTTTCATTGGATAAAGAGCTATATCATCATGGTGAAAGTATAGCAGTCAACGTGCACATCTCGAACAATTCCAATAGAACTGTCAAAAAGGTCAAAGTATCTGTCAGACAGTTTGCGGATATTTGTCTATTTTCAACAGCCCAATATAAATGCACAGTGGCCGAGGTTGAAAGCGAGGAGGGTTGCCCTGTAGGTCCGGGTGCTACCTTATCCAAGGTTTATTACCTTCGTCCACTGTTAGCATTCAACAAAGATAAGCGTGGCCTTGCTTTAGATGGACAGTTGAAGCACGAGGACACTAACTTAGCATCCTCAACGCTACTAACCGAATCGTCTCAGAAAGAAAATCTTGGCATAGTCGTTCAATACAAGGTGAGAGTGAAGCTGGCTCTCGGGCCTCTTGGTGGAGATATTTCTGCTGAGTTACCAGTAACTTTGATGCACCCAAAGCCTCAGGACGAGGAAGATTTCAAAAGCTCGCCAATAGGGATTAGCAAAGGCCGAAAAGGTTCATCGATGAACCCCATCGAGTCCATGTTTGGTCGCACAACTGCTTGTAAATGCGAAAAACCGCGAGATGAGAGAAGCAAACCGGACGAACAAGATCTGATACAACTCGATGATGATAATGATATTATATTTGAAGATTTCGCACGACTACAGTTGGACCCATCCGATCTCTCTTGTTCAACAAAATCAAACGATGAGATCCAAGCTTACATGACTTGCGCCAAAAATGATCTAGATAATTTGCAGCAATCAGCTTCATCATCAGCACCAGCACCGACAATACTTACAGCTACTCAAAGACTCGACCTGAATGAATGATATTATTTTGGTTTCACAAATAAGGAGCCTAGATTGTAAATGAAAGTTTTGTAAGAAAAATATACTCAATGCTGAATCACCGTGTTGGCGATGTCGTTATATTTAATTTTGTTAAATTATCATTCTATATTTCGAGTCTTTACATCTGGGAGGAGATTTGGCTTATTTCGGGTCAAGTGTCAGTCCTCGAGTAGTATTTTACTGTCAACTTGTTATGCACACGCTCAAGAGCGGAAGCGGAAGTCAGCCGGTATTGTTGGTTCGTTCTACCGCTGTCATCGAACCATCTGGGGGCACGTCAGTAGTTCATTTGCAGCATCACTCAGTATCCGTAGCCGCCATGACCACCCCCGTGACCACCATGGCTAGGCATTGAGTAGATTCTGGTTGGAAATTTGATGACAACAGACACAGTCTTAGAATCTGAATTCGGTCGACTCGTTGATCAATGCGGATCCCTCTACTTACACTGGGTAGTGACTCTTGCTTAGCAGAGCACCTAAGATGAAACCTTTCAAGAACTTCTTCTTTCCTGAGGCCGAGACCGCATGCTCAGCGACGAGCATGCTGAGAAGGACAACGATGCAAATAACTATCGTGATTCTTCTGCTAGTTATCGAAGACATGCCTTGATTTTGTTTCGATCGAAACTTCCTGAAAGATTTTGAACTCTACAAGGCTAGTTGATCGTTCCTTGAAATGTTTGAGATTGAACAAGAACATGTGAGACATCCCCTCTTATATACCTCACGTGAACTTTTCGGGAGCGGCTCAAGAGTTACGATATCGGGAGGAAGTGAGCAAGATTCAGATCAACGCCCACAATGCCTGGCTCAAAGGCACAGGATGAGAGCTCTCACATCGACAGCATCGCTCACTTTCGAAAATCGAACTTGATTCTAGACAGGATCTGGAAGCTAAAATAATATCAGCCCTAAACTAATAATATCATCGTTCCTACTGAGTCCTGTTTAGACAACTTTGAGCTTTGACCTGTTTAGCTCCTCCTACAGTTGCCATTAAATCTGCAATTTGAATAAAAATCCACTCCACCAGACAGTGTCACATTGAATCGCTTCATGTCAACAGACTCCGATTGTCAAAAGCTTACATTCCTCTCTAACCAAGTCGACACAGAGACTACTAATGGCTACCTTCATCTCTCGATCTCCGCCATTCTACATCATCTCACTTTTCGTCATCGATTGCTAGTGAGCGTCTTGTACGATATGTGCGAGGTAGTGTGGGGAAATTTCCCCTCATCCCATTGTGGGCGTTGAATAACAAGCCTACCAAATCTCAACAGCCTACAAGCTCACAATAGCGTGAATTGGAATCCAGGTGCCAATTTGCAACAAGCGCGAGAGATAGGAAACAATATTATTGACTTACACTAGAAATCTGTGTCAGTGGCCAGAATCCGATGAAAGGTAATTTCGTGGCGAGTTCACACCTCTATCGCGCTCTAGAATTCTGTTTCTCTCAGACTTGTTTGTTTTCAACTGGCGACCTTACTCCCAAAGAGCATCGACTCGAGCACGATTGAAATTTCATTACCCACAAACTTTGTCCAAGGAAACGGGCAAACAAAAGAATCGGAATCACGACGAGTGCGAGGACGCTGGTTGACTGGTCCTGACCCTTTGCCCCAGCGCAATCAAATTGAATAGCCAGTCTAGGGGTCCGAGTCTCAGTTCAAGTCTTGATCTTTGTTATAGATTTAGAAACATTTCACTGGTTCTTACTTTTATTATCAACTGCTACTGCATGGCATCTTGGATCACAGAATTGATCTAGTCAGCACTGGTTTCGATATTGCTCGACTGTCACCTTACTGCTATTGCTAACTTCACCGCAATTACCTGAGGGTTGGGATGAAGTTATGGTATTGGCGCTTGATTGAAACTCCGACCAGTTGGTTTTTGTTGGTGTAGCAAGATTCAAGGCACCCATGTTCGATATCTTTTCGCTTATTAAGTTGTTTATCTTGGCAAAGGCGAGACTAGCGGCTTTTGGCGAACGACGCGTAGTCACAGCAGCCTTAACAGAGTCTAGCTTACTCGATAAACCACCTCCGGACTGGCTCTGAACTGTTTTCTTGAATGATACACCAACGCTCAACTCATGGGTTAACTGTTGACACTTACACTCGGCTTCGACCAGCGCTAGTTTTGTCCGAGCTAGCTCAACTTCAAGCTCGTCGATTCTTTTTGTTAGTTGCTCGATTTTGGCCTCTCCACTTGTTGGCTGAGAACTGGCAGATCTTGCGTAGGCGCCAACAGGGCGATTCGATCGCTCTGAATCAGTGGAGGATTTACGCTGCAAATTAGGTTTGATTGAGTTTACGCTGTCAGCCGCAGATACTGATCGCTGCTGGCCATCATACTTGAGTGTTTGAAGAAAGTTCTCAGCTTCGATCTGAAATATGTCATGACAAGATCTATTGTCACATTGTTCATTGTCTTTTAGTGTGTCAAGCACTGTCTCGACAAATTTGTTAACACTCTCGAGTTGTGCATCTAATCGCTCGCTTAACTGAGAGCATATCTTCTTATAGTCTGATATTATCGTGTTATCTCTGGCTGATTCGGACTCCGCACGATGCAATTCGCGCCGACATACTTCCTTAAGCTGGCTCACCTCAATTTCTAAGCGGATCTTCTCATCCTCCATATCTGATATAGTGCTCTGGTAGCCTTGACAGTCTTGGTTAGAGTTAACAAGTGCTCGATTCAATTCCTCAGTTTCATCCTCCAAGGCGTCCAACTGCGCCCTAAGTTGTATCTTGCTAGCCACCAAGTCCCGAGCTAGATCGTCGTTCTCTTGCTCGAGCCTTAGATTATTTTCTGTCAGCTTGGCATTCTCCCTTTGGAGTCTCGCCACGGGGTTCTCAAGAAGTTTCTCCTTCTGCTTGACAGCTTCGTAACTCTTCGCGTACTTTTTTAGACGCTTTAAGCTAATTTCAGATGAGGCGTTGATCAATTGCTGGACGTTTTCTTGACTTCTATAACGTTTTGGCATCTGAACTCTGAAATATTTTAAAACACCCTCGAAGTCGAGTGCTAGTAACTCTTGTTTAGAAGAACCTAGTAGTGCTAGTGCGATCTGGAATATAGTGTTCATGCCGTCTAATAAGAATATGTCCATAATATAAAAGACAGCGTTCAGTGGAAATTTGGCAGTGAATACTGTGAGGAACCATTGGCTCGCATAAGTGAATGGCTCAATACCTATAGTGGCAAAATGTTGATGAAGATCTGGCATGTGGTCCTCGAGTAGATGCTCAAGTTGGTAGAATTTCAAGTATAACTCGTCGAAGTTGTTCCTAAAAAGATTTCTTAATCCATAGTGCTGCATTATACGGACGAAGACACAAAAGGCCTGCTCCTCGGGCATATGTAAAAGGAGTGCAGCCACAAGGAATGACAATCCCTGACAATATCCGACCTCCTCATCATAGACCGCATAGGCTTTACAGACTTTGAATAGAGAGTCCAGTAGTGAGCTAGAGCCACCGGTGCGAAAGTTTTCATGGGCTGGGTAGGTGCGATGGACATCGCGCAAAATTATCTGTTCGGCAGGTGCTGATCTAGTCAGGAATATCCTGTATTTATCCATGAGGTCCGCGGATTGTTGGGCCCCCGATAAAAGCTGCCAAACTTCACCCCTGAGTGGCTCTGGTATTCCGTTGCGAACTAGCTGATTCAGCTCCTTTGGTCGCTGATTTAACTTACTATGCCATTTTGGTAGGATTGTTGACCATCCGAGCAATTCAGACGCCGAGCAGTCTTTGCTCACTGAACCAGTGCCGCTCGGTATTGGGTCAGTGTCCTCATCGTGATCAACAATATTGGCATCGACAGCATCGCCTACATGGTCACTGTCAGACGTCGTCTCTTCTCCTTGGATCTGCTCCACTAGGTTTGACTTATCGACCTTGTGTTCCTCATTCGTGCCATTGCACTCCTTTTCGGGATCGCCCTCACCCCTTTTATCATCGATTTCGGCTCCCTTGACCAACGATTGATTCTCACTACCTGAGGGAACATCCATCGGATTCGATATCACCGGGTAGCTTGTTAAGTAGAGTTTCCACAGAGCAACATTTAAATGTGGTCAAGGAAAATCGCAGGTGAGCGTCCTCAGCGTGGCATCCCCTTACACGAAATTATTTTGTTTTTAGTTCGAAGATTTCTGTAACAGAGGCAATCCGATCGGGGGACATCTTGGGGCTTTGCAAAACAACGTGAGCTAATTTTTGATCATACCATCTCTAGAGGGAGATTATTATCTTTATAGCAACAATCACTGTCGGATTGAATCCAACAATTCATCACAGACCTTGCTACCGTTTAGGCCGACAATCTCGCTCAGTTATTTTTCCTCTGCTAGCAAGAAGACCGTACGGCTCTGCTAGCTAAGAAGCCGATTTTGCCATTGGATTCAACTGATGAAAATCCTAGTTAGGTTATCTTAATCGAGAGTCTTAGAGGGTAGAAGTGAGAGATTCTGGCTGTTCGATCAACGCTAAGGCATGAGTAAGCTCGAGCAAAACAGGCTTGATATCTTCAACCGAGCGAAAGCGAGCATCTCAGCTGAGTACTTGCAACAAGTGCAGTCAATCGAATTTGCGCCACAATGATGGGAGATTTTGAAATATCGCCTGTCAGATAGCTTTTTTCATTGGTTACTACCACTAGTGTGAATCCTAGGTGAGCACTAGGATCCATGCTACATTGAACCTCGATCTTCATGCCAATAGAGTGAGCCTCTTCTATGACAGCTAGGATGATCTGTGCTACATGCAATGGCGCAGTTACAGCCTGTCAAACTGTTACAGAAGTTGGGTATGATCCAAGTCTGTTGGCAAGACGAGCACACAGCTCGATCGGATTCTATCGAAAAGGCTACGTTAGATAGTATGAACAGGTACCCGCAGACCCTCGATAATCAAAACAAACTGAGATTTCTAATTGAGATTGCTCTTGTAACTCGAGAACTTTGAGCAAAAACGGCCTTTTCGTTTCTGATCCTATTCATATCGCCAGTTGTTCGAACCTAACTTCAATGTTATTGTCAGGTACGAGCAGGTTGTTGGTGGCAGCGACTGCGCTCCTTTATATAAGTGGCATCTTTGTCAAAGTAAATCAAGCTAAAAGGCGGCCTATCTCGTCCTTTCATCGAGGTATTTTGGAGAGTCTGAGCCGAGCTGAAGGCCTAAATGGAGACTGTGGCCGAACGCCCGCCCGCATTTGGTCCATCGGTGGGGCTTTTGATTGCACGACAAGCAAGGACTCACCACGAGCTAGCCGGATGACAAATGGTTACGCTGTTCCTATGGGCGAGTTTCCCTCCTTCGTGAGGGTTCTAGCAGTGGACAATTGGATGAAAAATGAAAGAAATTGTGGCGGAACCTTGATCGGGCGCGACTTGGTTCTGACGTCGGCGAACTGCTTCAATTTGACATTGCACGTTAGGGGCCGCGTATCAGCGGGCCTAGGCGCACCGGCGGGAAAGTTGAAGAATTCTTCTCCCAAGACGAGTTTTGTAAGCGGCGTTTGCGTGCTACCAGACTACAACCAACTGAAACCAAAGCACCAAAACATCGCCCTTCTGAAGCTCCTTACACCCTTCAACTATACTGACTACATACAGCCAGCTTGTATACCAACCAAGTCCAGCCACACGAGCGAGGCCCAATGCTTTGCGGTTGGCTTTGGAAGGGGTAAATTGGATGAGAGAAAATTGTTGAGCTTACCGGTGAAAAGAACGTGTCAATCAGCAAAGTATGAAAATCCAGAACACGAATCATGTTATGTAGCCAGCGATCCCAGGCGGCTCGGCGGCACTTGTCTGGAGGATGAGGGCGGGCCAGTCTACTGTTTCGACAGTTGTAGTGGTAGCACAAGGCAAACTGCCATTGGCGCCCTGAGTTATACTCGGGGAAACACGGCTGATTGTATCCCCGGATTTCTATCCCAAGGCTTCTATTCTGATTACTTCAAGATGCGAGACAATGTCACTCTATTGCTAGAGGGTTGTAACAAATTTAAATCATAGATGGCCAACAATAGAAGAGGCTAGCATAAAGGGTTCATCTCGAATGACTGTCCAGTTGGACGGGGTTCAAGCTCGTCCTGTTTGAAAATTACGTCATAGGGCTCCGTCTCTACAGAGTTGAGCGTCCCTTTTCCTGGCCAAATTGGGCAATTTCAAACTCGAGGGCAAACTAAGCACTAAAGCACCCCCTTGCTCTCACATTAACTGGTTTGTATTAGTCCATCAGCCAGCGAGTGAAACCTTGGTAGCGATGCTGGCTCACGTCAGCTCGAACAGAGAAGGAAATCGGTGAGATAGGAGGAGCATTCCCTCCGGCGGCCGAGCTCCCCTTGAGCGGAATTCGCATCGATTCTTTTCGGCCGAAAGGCTCGCTCTCTTCCGGCTAAAAGTAGCCGATCAAGTTTTGGCTGTCGAGACAAGCTGACCGAGTGGAACGTTAGTTCTGCAAGCAGCTTGTGCAGCGACCTTAGCCGTTTCCAGTCTCCGGCTGTCTATTTTCACTGCTAAAAGGCGGCAACTGGCCAGAGCAGCCAACTATGAGGCAGGAAATCGACCAAGAGCGCGGAAGTGGAGCTCATGGCCGTCGAAGGAGTCGGCCAAGTGAAACCTTGCTACCAAGTTTCTAGTCGATTCTAATTGCAACTCCGACTAATTGTAGCGGCAAAGAGCGCCGCCATCTTGTCGCTGGCCCAACAGGCGGTCCAAATCCACCCAGAGATAGTCCAGCGAGCGGAGACGAGAGACGTTTGTTGGGGAATAGTGTTTGCGTATGAGTAGCGAGTTTTCCATTCGATTGAGGGAGAGGCTTTGGAGGTGTGAGCATCGAGAGCAGGCTGCTGGCGAGTAGAGTTTTGAGTGGCCGGCTTGTGTATGCTCAAGATTGGTGAGGGGAGCAAGTCTGGAATTGAACCGGCGCTTGAATTCTCCTGAAGGTCAACCCTTGCGCGCGCCCCCGGCGAAAACTGGACGCAGCACCAACGAGCGTGCATGGCGAGATCGTGCGCCCGCCAGATAAGCTGACCGACCTGAGCCGCGTGCAAACCGCGCCACAGACAACCTTGGGTCGAGGTCGCGGGCGGCGCCATCGTCCTCGCCTGGCCAACTTGCGGCCGCCGCCCCATCGATTGCTCGCCCCCTGGACACTGCAGCCCCCAGCGGGCGGCCAAAGCTCAGTCAGGCCGCCAAAGAGCCTTCGAGTGGCGCCAATGACGACAGAGACAGCGGCGACGAGTCATCGGGCATCAAGCGAGATTTCCACCCTCAGAGCGCCAACTGTCTTCTGAACGCACCAGCAACCGCGCTAACTGAGCCCGGATCCGTGGAGGTAGTTTGCCAGCTCTAGGATAGCTGTCTCACTTCTTCGGGCCAGTAACTTTTCAGCGCCAGTGAGGAGAATACGAAGTAGCGGCTGAGAGGGAGAGAGATAACTCATACTTCTCTTGTAATTATCATCGTTGCTAAACTTTGTCCGCACAAGAGTAGAGGGTGGCCCATCTATCTAGGCTTTCGAAACCAATTGATCCAACGGAGGATCGTGAGCGAAACTAATAGGCAAGATTTTGTCGCTATCGCTGGTCTCAGCCAAACCTGCTTGAACTCATCAGCAAGTCGCAACACAGGAGCGCTCGCATGCACACAATCCCGCTTCACAAGACCAACATAGCTCCAACGACAAGCTCGCTCTACCTGAACACTACCACCTAGCACAGCCAAGTTAAATTCTATTTTGCTAGCCCACCCTCCAGCGACTGAATCTCGAAGACAGTCGAGCGCCAAAGAGGACTCTTATATAAGTGTCATTCTTGTGGGGGGAGCAGTTTTAGTTCAGTCTGGGTCGAGCTTGCAGTTCAGCTAGTCGCTTATCTGGGGAGAGAGAGAGAGAGAGGAAAACGAGTCGTACGCGAAAGTCGAACGACCAATCATGTCCAGCGAAAAGGATTGCATCAGACCGGACGACATGCAAGAGTCGCCGGTCGGCAGCATGTTCGAGGGTCGCTCTGTATTCATCACGGGCGCCTCTGGGTTCATAGGGCGCGTTCTGCTCGAGAAACTGTTGCGCTGTTATCCTGGTATCAAGCGCATTTACATACTGATGAGGGCCAAGCGCAACCAGCAACCCTACGAGCGATTGCACAAGCAGCTCCTGAACGTGCCCATCTTTGACAGGATCCGCTCGATGGAGGGCGCCGAGCAGTTGCTCGCCAAGTTAGTTGTGATAGCTGGCGACATAGCGGAGCCACAACTTGGAATCAGCGAGTCCGACTTGAACATGATGATACAAGACGAGAGCCTGGCCATAGTGTTTCACTCGGCGGCCACAATCAAGTTCGATGAGCCACTCAAGGTGTCGGTGACCTTGAATTTGATTGCAACCAAGACAATCATAGAAATTTGTCGCAAACTTCCAAACCTGATCAGCCTGTGTCATGTTTCAACTGCCTACGTGAACAGCGACCTGAAAGACAACCAAATAATCGAGGAGAGACTTTATCCCATTGAGCAGCAACCGGATCAGCTGATCAAGATGGCCGAGTGTATGGACGTGAACCTAATGCAACAGCTCAAGGGCCAGCTCATTGGCGAGCGGCCGAACACTTATACCTACACGAAGGCGCTCGCTGAACACTTGATCGCGCAAGAGGCCTCCGATCTGCCCGTTGCAATTGTGCGCCCCTCAATCGTTGTTGCCGCTTGGAAGGAGCCGATTCCTGGTTGGATAGACAACTTGAACGGACCAACTGGACTAATCTTGGCCATTGGCAAGGGTTTGCTGCGATCAATGTGCGCTGCGAGGGACATCAAGGCCGAGGTGATACCTGTTGATGTTGTTGTTAACACGATGGTTGCGGCCGCCTACTACGCGGCCAAAACAAACAACAAGCTCTCGCAGATGAAACAGGCCGCACCCTCGGCCATCTGCAACAACTCGAAGGTGGACGAGGAGTTGGAGGCACAGAAGGAGATTGATTTGATAAGGAGGCCCGAGGTTAGACAGGCGACGGCAATGGTGCCCGAACCGAATGCTCAAGAGCAGCTCGCTAAACAGGACAAATGTCCGCCAATTATCCATTGCAACTCGGGCGACACGAACCCAATCACCTGGGGCCTGATGGAGGATTTGTTCTTTCCAATTGTCAGAAAATATCCCAGCTGCCAGGTTCTACGCTACCCATTCGGCACATTCAAGAGCAACAAGTATCACGACTTGTTCGTCCGCATCTTCGTCCACTATTTACCTGCCCTCATAATCGACTTGCTCTGCGCCACAATGGGCAAAAAGAGACAACTCTTATCAATTTATTACAAGTTGCACTGCGCCACCGCAGCTCTTTCGCACTTTTCAATGCAAAACTACAATTTTAGAACGAACAACATTAGACTACTCCAAGCGAGTTTGAATGAAACAGACAGGCGCCAGTTGTACATGGATATCAGCAAGCTAGATTGGTTTGCCTTTTGGGACGATTATGTTTTGGGCGCGAGGTTAGCATCGTGAGGTGAGGTTAGCACGATCAGACTGTACGAATGATTGAACTAATTATCTCCTCCTCTTCATACTCTCATGACTTTCAGGCGATTTGTTCTCAAGGAGCAAGATCATACACTCGAACAGGCGAGAGCTTCTTTCAGGAGGTAAGTACGATAAGAGTTGAAAGTCGTGCCCGACTCGCACATCCCATTGACACAACAAACTCGAGGAGGAAAGGTACTAGCCTAATCTCACCTGTATTGCAACTTTTGCCACCCGAACACCTCGATTAGAGCTTATTACATTGAAATAGCCTTTCGTGTACTGCTCATTGCAATTGCAGCCGCCTGCTGCTATCCCCTACTCGTGCGCCTGAGCCTCCAGTCCCAACAAATACCTGGGATTACGCAAATGCTGCACTTGTGCACCTGATTGCCAAACGGCGCATAGGTTACATCATACAAAACGCGCACTAAGCTAAGGAAAATCCCGAGGAAAGGAGCTCGGTTCGCTGGCTGCCGGCTGCAGCAAACAAAAAGGTTATCCTACTTCAAGCACTTCCAACCTCTGATTTGAACCGGCTAAAGTTTCGTCCGAGTCTCAATGGAGCTCGCTCGCCCGGCCAGCGAGACGACGAGATCATCAAGAAAGGTCACTCATTTGACACAGTCAAACATAAAAAGTCAGCCATGTTCATTCATTACGCCAGTAAAGCTTTATAGTGGCACAACTAGAACTCCTCTCGTGGTGCCAGCTGAAAGGAGGGGCTTCTCTTCGAGGAGACTGCCGCGTGAGTTTTGCTTGATCCTCGACATTAGCTTGTACAGTCTCCTAATGGACAAAGTGTGAATTTGCAGCCATCAGTGGTCGCGATTCCAGAACTTGAAAAAGACAGGCTTGTTATCACAGTCGAGCTGGATGAAAACTTCGACCGCTTTCAATCAGCAATAAACATACAATCCTTTCTTTCCGTATCGATCACATCAGCCAGCTGCTTTTTCGAGCGCAAGCTTCATGATTCTGGCCCTCCAACTCTCTGAACTCGATGCGGCAATCAGCCTTCGCGTAGTCCTACGAGACTGCAAGTAAACTACCCGAATTCAAGCCCAATCAGGCAGGTGTCCCCCCCCCCTTTTCGCTGTTGTCCTTCATTTCATGTCGTTCGATTTCACTCTTTAATTTGTACAAATATAATGCAATTTACAATACTGTCGAGGTTGAACTGCCAACCGAGAATTTCGCCCACAATTTTTACATATCTTTGTCCGAGCTCGATGCTGGAGCGAGCAGCTTGAGTTGCACCGGCCCTCAGTAGGCGGCAACTGGAACACTATCGTAATTGAAAACAAACGGCGCCTGCATCCGCTCGTTGGTGGGGGCGATACGCTGGTAGGCGTGGCCGGGCGGTAGGACGGGCGTGGTCTGCGGTTCTGGCGCCGACTGCATAATGGAGCCGAACAGTCTTGGTGTCCTGGGTGACTGTTGGAGTTGTTGTTGTTGTTGTTGCTGCTGTTGGTTTACTTGCAAGGAGGGGCTGCCCACGAGTGCTCCACTCCGGGACACCTGTTGGCCAGCAGCCGAAGCTGGCTGGCCCGTGATAACACCAAGCGACTCGGTCAGGGTGCAATTTCCAGGCTCCAAGCTGAGACGGGTGGTTATGTGGCTCTCGAGCACAGTGTTGAACCCGCAGAAGGATTTCCTGCACGGAACAAGGGGAGAGTCCGGTTAGCTTGGGAAGGGGTTGCTAGTTCAAAGATTTCTGGCGTCCACTTACACTTGCCCGTCACTGTCGGTGATGAGAACCTTGTCGATGGACCAACTTTCATCGCCACTGTAGATCCAACCTTTGTATTTAGTATATCTGAGGAGGATTTGGGTAAAGTTTACTAGAGTTGGGTGGGCAACAATGAGACTTTGCATGCTATGCTGGCTCAGCTCCCTTTGGCCACTTCCATTGAGCTCGTGCCCGTTCGTTTGCTGGCTCGACATGGAGGACAGAAGGAAGGACTCGTTTCTGCCATCGAGCGTAACGAGGGTCACCTCGACCTTGCCCCAGTGAGTCTTGAATCCCTTGGTGCCGATGATCTTTATGATGAATTGGTTAGCTGGAGGGAGGAAAGTTTTATCAGAGATAAGTCCTCCTTTTGAAGTCATCCTGAACCATCATCCACCTCTACTCACCGCAAAAAGGGGCCTCCTCATGCGTTGTCAAATACATCTTTCCGCGACCCTTTGAATAATTGGCCAGGTAGCCCATATAGGAACACTTTTCGTTGTTTAAGCCGCAATCAAAACATTCGCCTTTCAGGTAATTCTCGTATGAGTCACAGTTGAACGAGCGAAACCTACAGCCACTAAACTCGAACGAATCCATGAAAAAGTTCAACGCCCTTCGGTGGTTACAAAGGGATTGCCATTTTCCGTAGATAATATCGGAAAGGGCCGACAGGAGGACACTGTTGCAGCCGACTTGGACTCTGCCGCCGTTTGGATAGAAGTCAACATGGCCCATTGGTTGGAGGGAGCCAAAGCCGCCCCTTAGAACTCCGTCCCCGTTTGAGTGAATTACGTCAACGAATTGGGCATCGCTTGGATCCAATCGATCGTTTGCCTCGTAGCCCTCGAAGAGTGGCGAGGCTGGATCAAGGCCAGTGATGCGATTTATCCACAACCTCGGATTGCTTGTGCTATTCCTGATCTCTGTGCCGGCAAAGCCAGCAACATGGGCGCCCAACGAGAAGCCAATCAGGTGGTAGCTGTTTCCGGTGAGCCCAAACTTGGAGTTGATCGATTTGATTAGGGTTGCAATTCTGTGGCCAACCAAGCGAGTGTTGCCGGCTGCTTGCACGTAGTTTGGCAAAGCTGCACCCTTCTCCCAATCGACCACAATCACGTTCACATCCTCGTAATCTAGCAACTTGGACACCATGTCCGTCACCCAAGGTCGCCGGCCGCCACTACCAAAGCCATGGATCACTATCTTGATTGGAAGCGAGCTGTTGAATCGCGACTCGCTCAAGGTCGTCTCGTTCGTCGAGTCAACAACTTCGCCGACGTTCATCAGATTGCTTGAGGGCGAAAGTTGTTGGATGCCGCTCGCCGCGTTGATCTGGATCAAATCGTTCGCCAAATCTCTATGGTAGCGAGTGTACAATAGGAAAGTTACATCAAGCGGGTTCATCTTGCCGCTTGGGCTCACTGTTGTGCTCGTTGCAGTGAAACTGGTTGCAACTTGAGTGGAATCGGCCAAACTAGCTTGGGTCGTGGCTTGGGTGCTGGTGGACAATAGGCACCGGTATCTGCAGTCAGGGAAGGCAAGCGGGCTTGGACTCGAGCCGAACTGGTCGAGCTCGTTGCACTTGCACTCGCCCGTTGAAGTGCCCGCTTGATCCTCTTGGAACTGGTGGCCTGTTGGCTGCTGCTGCTGCTGAACCAGATGGTGATGAATCTCGCGCTCGCGGTCAGGCTGGCGCCTTGCGTTCTGCACCACCAGCGCTGGCGGCCCAACAAACTCGAGCGCGCCCAGGAGATCCGCTTGCGGCATTGCGGGCGTCGTTGAACTTCTAAGCTGTTGGCTCGTAAACGTTGGCTGACTGCTGGTCCCACTTTCGCCACTTTCCATTGTCTGGCTAACCAAGTCAGTTGTCAAGAACACTGAGCTCGGCGAAACTGGACTCGCGCCCACAGCAAACAGGCCAACTTGCGAGGAGTGTTGGCCGTTGTTGTTTGCACTGCCGCTTGCCAACAAGAGTCCATTGTGTTGGGTGGACACTTGCTCGCCCGTCATCTGCAAACGAGACTGTTCCAGTTGCTGCGGCTGCTGCTGCTCCAGAAACTGATACTGCCTGTGTCCCGAGAATGGTAGTTGTTGTTGTTGTTGTTGCTGCTGCTGGGCGACACCTGGCGCCAGCTTGAACGACGACTGGTTGGTGGCAATATCATTGAACTGCTCTGTCCGGTCAATGGGGCGCAAGAATTGCATTTGCCTCTGGTCTTGCTGAAGAGCACGATGTTGGCTCACCTCCTCCTGGCGGCCGCTAGCTCCACTCGGCGCCTCGTTTGAGCTCGACCAGAATGAGTAGGAGCTCCAATTTCGGAAGGGGCGGCCCATCCAACTTGCGAGCGAGTTTCCTGGCAAGGTGGTTGAGGTGGCTGGCATTGCGAGCGGCGGTAGAGTCGTTGCCGCCGGCTGCTCGCTCTCCTCCTGAACCATCTTTGTGCTAAGCCTCCCTTGCGCCAAACCGCTTTCAGGTGTCTCCTCAAGATTATCTTGTGGCCGTAAGAGGAACAGATTTGATGGCTGAACTCTGGATTGATTGTGCCTGAGGGCGAGCAAATGATCGGGCGTGCCACTGCCATCCTCGTCGTGGGATAGGCGCACCGTTTTAGCTCGAGCTACTTGGGCCCTCTGGTTGAGGCCCAGAAGGTCAAGGGGCTCTCTCGGCGTTGTAAGGTCATCTTTCCGTAGTGTTTGCCCGTAAAGTAGTAGCTGGCGGAGGAGTTCGTTCTCGTTGTTGAATTGGTTGACCAGTTGAGCGAAGGGAGCGCCACCGCCCTTATCTCGCACATCGTCGGCTTGGCGTCTTGGTTCCAGGTAGAGGCGAGCCGAGTTGGGGTCGTGCCCGTGCTGCGAGCTATCTTGCGTTTCCTCATGCCGGACTCCAAGTGAGAGTGGCGAGTTTGAGCCTCCGCCGCCACCTGCAAATGCAATGAGCTCGCCCAGAACAGACTCGAGTGCCCTCAGCTCAAGCGATGAGCCGTCTGCAACCTGGCGCTCGTCGCCCTCGAGCTCAGTGGCGGCACTCTTGTTGCGAGAGGCCGCGTTGTTGATGTTGAGGCTGCCATTGCAGAGGACCTCGAGGAGGTCGCAGTCGAGCCAGGTATTGTTGACAATGAGAACGCAGAGGTAGGTTGCGGTCACGCAGGCGCGCGCGTCCGCCGTTAGCGCGAACGGGCTCCCGCTTGGGCCCGGCGGCGGCAAGTTTGGATTGGCGGCCGCCAGCGCCGTCGAGGACGCCAACAGGAGGTGGGGCGCAATGAGCGTCTGCTGGGGCCCTTGCAGGTAACTCGAGTTAGAGTTTTGGTGGTTTAATGTTGCTAAACTAGCTACAATGTTTGTTGCTTTCGCTCGGTGTTCGATCCTGGAGTGTAACTGGCGAATTTGGTAGGAAGTAGAAAATTTTAGGTTGTATCCTCCCTCTGCTGCTGGCTACTGATGGCGACTATTTCGGTGTTGCTCATTGTTTTCAGAACTCTCACGAGCATCTGGAGTTTTCTTTGAACCAAGTCAACTAAACTCAGCCACAACTAAAACGCTTATCCTTCGGCTCAACACTCGATGGACACTTTCTGGATTCACCATAACGGATAGAACTGCGATGGTCGACGCTAGTCGAGTAAAAGAGGCCACTCTAAAAGGGTTGAGCGCTGACCTGCTTCCTGTCGATGCTGAAAGAGCTTAGAGTGGAGGAGTCCACCGGCCGATGGACATAAACGGGAGGACGAAATGAGTTGGCCAATCCAGAGGGAGAAAAGAGCGGCCTTTTCCGTTCGTCCAAACAATCACGATGAACCTCGGCTCGAGCAACAGTGATGGCGACGGCGACGGCATCGGCAACATCAAGCCAAAGCGAGACCAACAAAGGGCAACGTTTGCTCGCAACCTGGCGCTCATCGTCTGCATTCCGTTTGGTCAAAGCTCATGGCGCCAACAGGTGAGGCTAGTGAATTCTGTCGGTGGTCGCGCCTGAATGTGTGGCGGAAACGCAGCTTGGAATTAATTTTTGGTTGTTTCGAAGCCTCGACGACAGTTGGTTGTCAGTGCTCCATTGTTGCAAGGTTTTGGTGGCTCATTCCTCTCATTCTCGGGCGCCACCACTGATTTGGGCCCTAGAGGCGACCCTTTTAAGTGTAGCGAATGCCTCTATGAGCTGCACACACTGGGACAGAGCATTCATCTTATATTTAGCGACTATTTTAGACGCACGTTCGCCATCAGTGTTGAACTTGGTCGAAAAGGAAGTGAGCAAACGAATCTAGATCGAGATAAGTGCAATCAGGGCTCCCAAGTTGACTGTCACCAGGGATAGGCTGTTGTTTGCAGCAAAGTGTTTATAAGTAAGGATTGCATTCACGTAACAGTGGTTGGTCTTTTAGCCGGCCAGATTGCAATTCATGGTAGGCGTCGAGAACTTACCAGAAAGATCAATCCGTTTAGGCGAACGGTAAGCAAACAGCTGCGGTAGGCTTTCGTAAGCGCAGCCTCTCAACGTGAGCGTCATAGAGCAAGTGTCACACGATAAAGTATACCTCTCGAATGCGCTGCATGGGGCTCGCACCTGGCACGCCCCCAAGCTCAGCGCACTCTGCGTGTGTAAGTGGCTCAGTCTGGCTACCAGACGAGGAACTAGAATCTGCGCCATCAACGCTGAACAGCCCATGCAATGAGGCTGCCGTGAATTGCCCGTGGCTCGAAGCCTCGGTTATGGTTCCGCTGGGCCTGGGTGTTGACGCTTGTGTGGTGATTCTGTAGTTGAACGATGGCCCACTGACTCATTCGAAGTTCGAATCCTAATACATTCATTCTAACGCTGCCATTTCGTCTTTGGAAAACAGCGAAAGTATCCCAAATTCTCACCAACCAACTTAACAGTTCGAGCAATTAATTTTAGAAAACCTGACAATCGCTTGTAACAACGATAGCGCTAAATATTTGTGATCAAATATTAATTTTTGAAGCGCGTGAACAAGAGTAAAAGTAGAAGTTCTGTTCTGCTCTGTGAACCAAGAAATTTCAGGAACAACAATCATAGCTTCGTAGTTGAAAACAGACATCACCGAGTTCAAGCAGAAATCAAGAGCATACCAAAGGTGCCATCGAAGAACTATCCTAGAGCCGAATGTATCCAAACCAACAAGGTTATCCTCAGCAGCCCTACGGCGGTGTGCCCGGTTACGCGGGTCAGCCGGGGTACGCGTATCCTGCTCAGCCCGGATACCCACAGCAGCCAGGGTACCCCCAGGGAGGGCCATCAGTCAATCTTAACATGGGCCCACAGCCAGGCATGGGCATGGGATTGGGCGGCGGTGCTGACGGCGGCGGCTGGGGTGCCGAGCCAGCTGGCCTCTTTGCTGAGAAGGCCATCAGGCAGGCATTTGTAAGCAAAGTTTACTCCATATTAACCGTGCAACTGATATTCACCTCCATTCTCATTGGCATGTTTGTGCTAAACACCGAGACCAAGTTATATTTTGCCCGCTCGCAAGGCTGGATGTTCCTAGGTTTCGCCATCTTCTTCGTCACCTATCTGATACTGGTTTGCGTAGAATCAGCGCGCCGTTCAACTCCATGCAACTTTATCCTACTGAGTATATTAACCCTCGGCTACGGTTTAGTGGCCGCAATAACCTCGTGCCGCTACGACACAAAAATTGTCATGTATGCATTTGTCGCAACCGGAATTAGCTGTTTCCTCATAGCCGCTTTTGCTCGTAGCACTAAATTTGATATGACCAACTGTGGAACAACACTTTGCTTGCTCGGACTAGCCCACATGCTTATTGGAACAGTGATGGTCTTGGTATTGGTCCCAATGGGTTACGCAAATGTAGCCTCCCTCATTTTATCGATAGCCGGCGCCTTGCTCGCTTCTCTCTACCTGATTTTTGATCTACAGCTTATAATGGGAGGTCGAAAGTGCGAACTATCGCCAGAGGAATATATCCTTGGTGCCATCATGCTCTATACAGACATCATTCAAATATTTATCTACTTGTTGGAGATATTCAATCGCTTGAGCGACGATTGAGCCCGAGGACAAAAGAAAGCCCCGTTGACCGGTGGCATCAAACTTTGGCCCAGGAAAGCTTTAAAATAATTAGACTAACTTGGATTCACCCAGACCTTCAGTGCGAAACTCACACTCAATAAGTCTTTACTAACTACGAGGAACAGAATGATGGTCAATGCATGAAATTACATTGAGTCCACGCTCAAATCGATAATAACAATCCATCAAGAAACAAATTCAACATTATTTTCCTTCAATCTATAAAACTGTCGAGTTCATTCCCAAGCGCTGCTATGAGGCCAATAAGATGGCCAAGGTTGGCCAAAGATGGATGAATAGGCGATTGTTTTTGGAGAAACCGTGTGCAAATATCTCAGTTCACAAAGATACTGCCTCGAAAGAGTAAATGTATGTAAAATCCCTAACGAGTTGTATAATATTGAATCTTACCCAATCAACCAGCAACTTATGCATCAAATGAATCGAATAAAGATGCAAATCAGCGCCTGATCACCCTAGTGACCCTTACAGTTTAATTGAAGGCACCTGGTGGTGCATCTGCTCGTCTCCAATCAAATTATGAGCATCTCTCCAACCCTTAGTCCCACGTCTATCACTATATATGCGACTCCTCTATTCCTTTCGACTCAACTTACCTATTCGAAACTGTTGTTATGTTAGAATCACATGTAATGAAACTTGCTTGCAATGCGTCCGCTAAGTTATCCTTTGCGAACGAATTCAGATTTTGAATCTTGAGCAGCTTGTTTGCTCTCGTATAGATGATAGCGAGTGAAATGATTCTTCTTCAGTGCGAGTTTTACAGCTAGCGGACCATTGTTTTCCGAGTTCGACAATCAATAGACTGGCCAAACGAAGACAACGCACGGCCACAGGTTGAAGCCACTACCACAATCTCGACCGTTGTGAAAACGGCAACAACTTTCGAGTAGGAGGCGATTGAGGGCGACACAAGCTTGCTTTCCGTTTCTTCCTTCCCATTATCATTATCACTATCACTCGTTCAGTAAACCTAAGATCTTTAGCATAAACTGGAAGCCAATCGACACTGGCGATGGTAGCGCCGACGACGACTACGACGGCGATAGTTTTGGCCTCGCTTGGCCAAATGAACGGTTGGCCAGCGGAGCAGTAATCTGGCAGTAGGCAACGGGCAATGAGGTGGACAGGCAAAGCTCAGAGGGGAAACAGGTAGATGACAAACTCATTTGAATTCGACTATACTACAAGTGCTCGGTGCGTCTATTTGAAGCAATCGGCGGCATACCAGCTTCCTACTGACCGCTGTTCTAAAGAAGTATTGTCGTAGCGCCAGAAATGGTCGGCGAAGGATCATAGTTTCTAGCCAAAGCATACCAACTACGCACATGGGATATGTGTGTGTATCTGCGACAGGTGGAGGGTTTTGCTTGGCCAACTGAACGATTAGTTCACGAATGATCGGTCAGTTTGAGCATTGGTTGTCGAAAGCGCTTGTAAGCTGCTCACAGTGGCCAACTCGGTGTCAACCGAAACGGCGACACTGGCTTGCGGGCCAAGCTCAGCTAAGGCCAATATCATGTCGCCAGCATATCTTATCTCCCGCTCTCCCCAATCTCCAGGCGCCCGCCCTTTCCCTCTCCCCACTTTCTTACCGGTCACAACCTCCCCTTCTTGCAAACCAATTGCCAGCGCTCATGCTGGCCAATGGATGTCATGGAAAACCAAACCGGACAGCCACAATAAGGTAGCCTGAGAGAAAGTTGCCGTCGGGAGCAGAGATTTGCGGGCAATCGAGTTGTTCTGAGGCAAGCTGCGAGTGTCTGGCTGGTGGAAAACGTCTAGACAGATTGTAATGGTTCAGGTTAGCAGTGAAAGTAACGCCGACCATACCAAACTGAACCGTTCCAAGTGAAGCGAAAACACGAAAGGCAAAGAGTCCTACAGCTGTACCCATTTCCTTATTTTCACCGAGGAACTTAGCTGCCGGTTTTATGTCTACCTCACGCCTGAAGCACCAAAACATAAGAGCGCCAACTTGGTCTAATCTCAGAAAGCTCTCGAATCGTCCCAATGAATCTTCGAGACTGGACAGAGCGAAAAGGTAGGGGTGCAATCTGTTCTCACACACTCTCGGTTGGATATTTTTGACTTTGAGTTGAAACGTGACCGCAAAGTAATGGTAGCTACTGGGACCACTTCGATGCGTCGGCACTCCTATTTTTAGTTGATTCGACGAGACTAGCCATAGACGGGGTAGATTGTATGTCTACCACTCACATGACTAGACTGTCCGAACAATTCAAGATGGTTCCTTTACTCGCAGCCAGCCAATACCTTATGGCCGCCTGTCTATTGGCCCTTGGAGTTAGTCTGGCCGAGTTTAAGGAGGACAATGATGACGGGAGCGCATGGAAAGAGATCCACTATCAAGTCTATGCGCTTGAGGGCCACAGACTGGAGCCGGCGAGAGTTTTGGAAAACCTCGAGCTTCTGGAGAAGATCTATGCCGGCAAGCAGGACAAGGGTTCGATTATTAGGCGCGCTAAGATTGAGCCTTTGATTGAGGCTAGTCGGTTAGCGGAGACAAAGTGCGATTGGAGCTCGTTCAACAAATTGGACCTCCTCCTCGAATACAACAAACCCTTTGCGCTGAATCTCGTACCTTACCTGGAGGATTGCAGGCTGAGACAGTTTGCCCTGTGCAAGCCCCTCTTGGCGGCCTCAGTCTCTCGAGCTGTGGCGAAGCTAAGCGAGCAAGAAACCATGGACTCTGCTTTGTTGATGGACAGTGTTAAGAGAACAGTGCCTGACATGGACAGGTTGCGCACAAGTTTGGCGAGGGTTAGTCTACGCGATGGTATTTCAACATTCCTAACGCGTCGATATAGTCAACTGCAGGAGCCATGGGCATTCGCCGATAAAGAGATGTTCGAAGAGTTGTTCGACAAGACAGTTGTTAGATTGTGCCGCACAGTGGCCAGAGGTCTGGGGGAGCCAACGAAAGTTTATGACCTCTACATCCACGATGCAAGCTTGTCCGCAGACATCGATCAGTTTTCCTTGAATTGGTATAGGAGGGCAAAACTATGTAGAAACATCCTATTTGAAGCCTCCTTTCTCACAGATCTCATCTACGAGGATCTGAAATCAAGACTAGAATCTTAGACTGATTTATTTTTGTCATCCAGTCTGGTGATCATCCACAAGATCGAGAAGTTTTTCTCAGAGTCATCTAAGATATGCGCCGTTCGATGATCTATCCCTCCTTTGTCACCCAACTTGCTCAACAAGCACCAACAATATCAGTCATTCAGCCGACGATTTAAGATTCTAGTGTGCGATTCAAATCATGGCAGTTGAGTCAAGTCCAATTGCCAGAAAACATTGCAAAAATTCAAAGCGAGTTTCCCAGAATTTGATTGAAAGCCGGACGAGATTGACAATCGTGTGAGGCATAGATGTTCTAGAAAGAGTTAACTAGAATAAAGCAGAGAAAGTAAAACCGTTTCGTATTTTCGATGAGTCCTATCACCATTAGACGATTACCAGAACCATCAATCCGAGCGGCTGTTACCCTCAACGATCTTTCAGGCGGATCTCGCAGGAGAATCTTTTGACGTCGATGGGCGGGGGAAAGTTCGGGTAGCTCAAATGGTCATAATACGACCAAAGTGTTTCGAAAACAACAAATGGACCAAATTCCCCACAGGCTGACATCATAACTTGGGACCTGGATCAAGCCTTTTGAAAACAGACCGACAACATCTCGTATGTGTTCGCATAGACGCTAGAGCAACCTCGAATTCGAGCCAAAACGAAACTTGAGGCCGCCGAATGATGACTACGTCTGTTCTTGGCCTCTCGCGCGCATACGGATATAAACAGCTAGCGTCAATGCCACAGTTCAGTCCACTGAGCCGCTATATATAAACTCTTCAGAGCACGTCTATTTTTGCCCTCGTCGATTTGAAAAGCGCAGACAAGTATCTTGAGCCGACCACCCTTTCAACCAGTCGAATTCTCAAACCAGAAACCAACTTTAGCTAGCTACGAGGATGACGAGTTACGCAATCTACGCTCTCGCCGCGCTCACCCTGCTGAGCGCGACGGTCTATGCTGACCAGGCAGATGAGGATTGGAAGACGATGCACTATAAGGTGTACGCCACCGAGGGATCCCCTCTCAAGGTCGAGGAGACCCAAGAGCTGTTGAAGCAACTACAGAGCCTCTACAGTGGAAGAACCGACGAGGGATCTATCGGCCGGAAGATGCGAGTTGATTCGCTCCTGAGGGCCAGTCAGGTTTCAACTGAAAATTGTGAGCGCAACTACATGACTGAGCTCAATCAATTGATCCAGCACCATGAGTCCTATGAGCTCAACCTGATTCCTTACCTCAAGCATTGGAGGTCAGAGCAGTACAAACTTTGTAAGGATGTTCTGGTGGAGGAGGAAAAGAAGGCTGCGTCGGCTCTCAGCGACGATGACAGGCAACAGGTGGTCGAATTTATAAATCGCTGTCTCGAGGCAAGAAGATGCTCCGAAGCTGAGCTCGAGAAGCCCTACGTATCACGAAAGAGCTTGATGGAGGGACTGCTCGCCCACCTGAAGAGCGAGGGCTTTGCGCTCGACCGTAAAACCCTATTGGCGCGCGGTTACAAAAAGTACAGCGAGCAGGTTGAATCTAGCGTCGGTGCAACGTGTCGCCGCGTTAGAAAGGTGATGACCCCACTGGTCTACCTCTACAAGCAATTCGACGAGGCGCTAGTGCCCAAGATAGATGGCTTCTCGCTAACTTGGGTCGCGTACGAGCGCATATGTCGTGATTTCCTCTACGAATCGAGCTTGATAACTGAGCTAACGTACAAGTTTTTGACCGATGAGAAAAGGCCAAAAGCTGCCTCAAAGAAAGGAGGATTTTTCACATTCAGCCACTGTCTTTTGTTGTAACGCAACTGAAACTCGTGGCTCGATTCAAGTTACTAGGCTGAGTCATATGAGAGTGACCCTTGGTGGTGACCTCTATGGTCGATATAACCATGAATAAAGAGATGACAAACTACAACGGATTGTGTCGCAATAAAGTGTCACTCTTACTGTGAAATAAAATTTTAACAACAGTTGCACGATAGATTAAGATGTATCGGTTCTTGGCTTCTCGGGCCGGGTTCGATTCTCAGTTGCGTTCTTTTTTCTCTTTTCATCAGCCCAACTTGGAGAGCCATAACAAGGATTTAAATTAATCACTACCCCTCAATCAGAGGGACCAGCGTCTATCAGGTAATCGGAAGTGAGCCTCCAGCTGATTGGCTCCTACCTGGGCGGGCGTCGCTTCGGGTGTTGCTTGTGATTGCTGGGTCGGGGTTTTGGGCGAGCTCAGAGTTTGGCCTACTTTCTGGTCGCTCTTAGACTCGTTGCTCGCGAAGGTGGTGGCGCGATTTGCGGTGGCCGCCTGATCCATGTACTCGTCGCCCATTGGAGTCAGCTCGTAGGCGTACTCCTGTGAGGCAGCCCCATAGCCGCCCGCCGATGACATGGGGCCGTAGCCGCTGCTCATCATCGGCGCATAGCTCATCATCATGGGCATTTCTTGGCCGTAGCCGCCGCCACCCCCATAGCCTCCATTGGCACCGTCGGCGCCATCGTAGCCTCCGCCGCCACCTTTGCCCCCGCCGCCGTAGCCGCCGCCACCTCGACCCATCGAGAGACCGCCGCCTTGGCCACCATAGCCTCCGCCGCCACCGCCTCCGCCGCCGCCGCCTCCTCCTCCTCCACCGCCGCCGTAGCGTCCCCCTCCGCCGCCATAAGAGCCGCCACCTCCACCGCCGTAAGGGCCGCCACCTCCGCCGCCATAAGGGCCACCACCTCCACCACCATAGCCTCCACCGCCGCCGCCGCCGCCATAGAGGCCGCCACCTCCACCACCATAGCCTCCTCCGCCGCCGCCGCCATAGGCTCCGGCTCCGCCATTCATGAGCATCTGCGCTGGTATCCTAGTTTAACCCAACGATTACCAGTTAGTCAAAGAGGCTGAAAGGTCAGGATTTAACGTCACCGAGATTCGAACTTACGGAATGACCACAATCTTCTCCTTTTCGCCCCTCTGTCCAACCTTCTTGGCCCCGCCGCCGCCGCCGTATCCCTGGCCGCTGCACATCATTGGCATGGGCATGGGCATTGGTAGCGGCATTGGCATTGGCATGGCCATCGGATAGCCGCCACCGCCTCCTCCACCATAACCGCCGCCGCCGCCGCCGCCCCCGTAGCCACCTCCGCCTCCATATCCACTGCCATCCATCATGACGACCATATTGCCGCCCTTACCTTTTCCCTTCTCTTTGTCTTTCTTGGCTTCAGTGTTGGCAATGAATCTGTTGAGGACTAAAATTAGCACCACTGACCAGAGGCGACCCTTGGTGCCTCTCAGGAGGGGAACAACTCTCATTTTTGGATTGATTGCTCTGTTGGACCTATCTGCTCGCAAGAGGAACTTTATATGACACGTTTCGAAACTCCACCTATGCTATTTGCGACGGCTTCTTGGCATCTGACGAGCAAAGACCAGACTGAAAGTGAAAGCGGACGCGGACAAGCGACCAGCTAAGCAGCGGAGAGGCTTAGTCTGGTTGGAGCTCAGCACCTCTGGCCCAGACATCTCCAACACAAACGAGGGACGAGTCTTGTGATCGGTAATGCATGAAAAAATTTCAAAAATAGAACCAACCGAATCCGGAAAATGGTGGGGGCAGGTGCGAGGTTGACGTCAGCGGCCAATCAACAGTGTGTAGTTGTGGGCCAAGATGCATCGCATCTTCCTATTCACTGAGCCAGTGTCCAAGAGTCCACTGCTCTGCCCCTTGGCCAGGCCAAAATTCAACTCAATCGCTTCCAGGAACTAGCAATTTGATTGGTCTCGGCGACGACCGCTTGAGGTTATTAGCTGCACAGGTTGTTTGCTAATGAATGGCTAATCGAGAAGGAGAGCGAGAAAGTTTCGCGACATTGTTGGGAGCCAACAGTATGCTTGCTCCCGATGGGAGATGGCGCCACCATTCGAGTTGGACTTGGTGCGCCTCTCTGGGCCAAGTGGCGGGCGCTCGAGAGCGGCGATGGCGAGGCGCCGACTCCAGTTTTCTGTGACAATTTTCGCCCGAAAGCCGAGCAGATCCGCCCCGAGTGCCTAGGGCACCAGGCCGAGGTCTTCCCAGAGGCGAGCTCGCCAGGTGGGACTGGCGGTTAAGTGGAACTGTTCCATCGGGCGCTCGCTGAGGTTGCTGGCCATTTTTCTGTGGCGGCGATGGCGGCGGCGGCGGCGGCGGCGGCCTGAGGCAGCGGCGGCAACTCTACACTCGGCCTAATGATATTCCTCGAGGAGCTCAGCCTGGCAGCGGCTGGCCGTTGTTTTGGCCGATTTTAGCTGCCCATCTCGGCTGCGGTCGCGCTCTATCCCAGAGGCAACAGTTGCCGCTCACAGCAACCGCCGCTAACGATTCCTCCGAGCCTCTCAGGTTGCTTTTTGCAAGCTTCCCCACAGAGCTTAATGGTCTCCTAATGGTCGCTGCGCCAGCAAACTGGGTTCCTTTTTCAACTGGCCACAGGACAAACCTTGCGGGGCCATCTCAGGAGTGGGGCGTCGAGTGGCTGCCGCCGCCACTATGCGCGCCGTTGGCTCATGGGCAAGCTGCGGGCCGCAAGCTGCAAGTTTCGAGGAGCCAGCTTGCGGCCGTCTTGTTTGTCTTGCACCATTCGGAGTGTCGCTTGTTTGGATTTGATTTCACTGTCTGGAGGGAGCGATTATTTTGTCGCAGTTGCAGTTGCAGTTGCAGTTGCAGCCTCAAGCTGGCAGACAATCGGAGCAAAGACAGCGAGCCTTGGGATCGTTCATATCTCAGCGCTTCAATGAGCATCGCTGGCCACATTCGGGGCCAAGTTGGCGGTTGGCCAGCGGGACAGTCAGAGAGCCTGCCAGCCGTCCGATGGAGGCCAATCTTTTCTCGGCTCCAAACCAGAGGGAACCCGGCTGACTCTATTACCTCGCGATGCGTTCAGCTTGTGCACCTTTTTTTCCCAACAAAACCGAACGATTGCAAGTGTTGGCTCCGCTTTGGTTCGCTTGATTGCTTCGTCTAATCCACCGGCCGCAAGCTACGGGTTCGTCGCTGCTCCACTTCTTCTGCTTCCAGGTTTAGATCTCAGAATTGGCGGGCAGGTTTAACAGGTTAAGGAGAAATGAGTGACGAGACAGGTGGGGTCTACGCGCGCATCTTGCCCCCTCTGCCAGAGAGCTCGCCGGCACTGCTAGACTCTCCTTGAAGCAGCATTCGAACAGCGACTTGAGACACTAAAGACTTGCAACCCTCTTGGCCGCGACATTGGAAGCGCGAGCGCCGGGCGTATGCAAAGCGGCTAATTAACGCGAAAACCTGTTGCACTCTTGTTCTTCAAACTCCAAGCGCCAAACTTGAAGCCGCTCGCTGACCCAGATTAAACGAGCCCTCCAATTGTAGTGTCTAATTGAGGGATCACAATTTACGATGGACTTGAGGAGGGGCCGCGTTGGACGTCCTGCGTCTGGCTAGCTTTCGGCGGCTGCCCTTGCAAGCCTAAATCCGCCAGTCCGTCGAGCAAAGCTCGCAGCCACTTTATTGCCTCCCTTTGGCTCCAGTTTAAAATTCAATTTTGCTTAGTCGCGCTCGGCCTTTTATTGTATTGTGTATCCTCCGTCTGGGTCAGCGGATCTCATAGGAGCACTTGAGGGGCCGAAGGTGGAGCCGAGCTGGAGAGCGCAGTCAGTCCCTTCTGGCCGCCCCGCCGCTTGCACCTGGTCTCGGAAGCTCCTTGAGAGGGCGGCGAGCGAGACAAGCCGCCCGCTCTTGCCAGGCCAGGTAGGTTTAAACGGCGAGTTCGCGGCCCTCCCTGGCGCCCAACTCGTCCCCACTCTCGGGCCGCCGCCGCCGCCGCCGCCGCCGCCAGGCACGCAACTGCGCCAAGCCGCCGCTCCATAGGGATCTCCGGGCGGCGCCCACCTGTTTCACTTGTCGCTCCTTCGCTCCAATTGCGGCGGCCAGCTCAACTTGGCCCACGAAACTCTTGCGCAGCTGACACTGCGGCCGATCCGCCCTTGCCGGCCCAAAGGCGAGCTTGGCCGGCGGTGAAACCGATGCAAACAATGCCGGTGTAATAATTGAATTGCGTGCCGTCCTCGATCAATGGAGCCGCGAGAGCTGATGGTGCAATTTGATCCGCCGATCGGCCTGCCCAAGCAAGTTCCATCCGGCGCCAAAAGGAAGCTGAGTGGAGCCGCAAGCGCCAGTAGAACAAAACCCAGCGAGCAGAGGGAGACCTGCCAATGACGACTTGGTGTGTGTCCAGCCCCTTTGAAGCGGTCAGACGGCCAAGCGGCCGCCTGAACTAGATCTCCGCCTCCTCCATTGGGCTTAATTATCCTCGCCGACCTCCAAGCGATCGGCGGCTCTTGCGGCGGAAACGGCAAATTGAGCTGCGTGACCAGTCGGCTGGCGTTTGCGCTGGCGCTGGCGCCGGTGCCTCAGCTCGGCCGTCGAGATCCTGGCAAACTTGGGCGCGCTGCCTCTTGCGGCCGGAAGGCGGCTCGAAGGCCGCAAGAGGCCAACCATTAGCAAACTCGGCCCGGAGACGCCATTAGCAAGCGCGAGCCCGTTTCAAGGGCAACGCTTTGCGCGCAAACCTGATGATTGTTGTTTGCGAGAGTTGACTTGCTCCAAAATCGCCGCTCTGTCGGCCAACTGGGATTTGTGTCATCGCGCACTCGCGCCCATTACACAAGAGTGGCCAGCAAATCCATTAGTGTCATTCGGGTTAATCTCAGCTCCACCCTGTGCAATATGATCCAATTCGATTGGCCGCTTTCGTGCTCACGAATTTCCGGCTCTAACCCACTTTTTGGCTGCCAGATGGAGGCGCTGGCCTCCGCAGCACTCAACTGTTGCCAACCAAACCTGTGCGCCAAGATGCTCGCTCTGGCGGCCTTCCCCTGCCGCCGGTGTCGCCGGCCAAGTTTGTTTGCTTGCCCGCTTGATGGCGGCCGAGTGATGATCCATTGTTGTCGGCCGCCCTCAAAGCGGCGCAACCCCTTCGGCCCGGCTTGGCTAGCTAACTGGCCAATTGCGCGGCGGCGGCAGCAGCGGCACCGGAAATCCAATGACGGCCGCCTGTGACGCCGGCCGGTCTTTGGGCGGAAGCGGGCGCGGCGAGCCGCTTGCTCAGCGCTGGCCGGGTTCATTGGCGTTCGCCTTGGAGCCATTTCGTCTCCGAATGGCGGCTTGACATTGAGTTTGGCGGCCCGAAAATTGCAATCCCGCCGCTCAGCGTCCGCATCTCCAGCTAAGCAGCGGCAGCGGTCGCACCAGCAGCACCAGCAGCGGCGGCGGCAACCGAGGCAGCCGCAACAGGTGAGCGGCGGCAATTTGCTGAGCAAACTTAGTGCGTGAAATGTCGCCAAGCCAAAGTTTGCTTGCTGAAGCAATCCAATTGATTGTTTTGGGCCAGCGGAATGGTCAGTTTGGCGCAAGGGGCGGACAAACAACGAGCCGTTTGTTTGCTCCGAGCGCCACTTGTTTTTGGCGATTGCGCGCGAATTGCAACTCAAAGCTGTGCTACCTGTTGCGCTCGGCGCTGATGGTGGCTTGTTTGGGGTTGGCGCATGCGCGGCTGCAACAGTGGCGGCAAAAGCAAGGTTAAGGTCGAGGAGGCAAAGTGTTGCGCATGTTTTCGTTTGGACGGCGCACTTGTGTCAGGCTGAGCGGGCAGCGGCTAACGGGATCTCGCGGGCTCAGTTTTGAGAAAACCGCAACACTCGCAGCGCCGACTCAAAGCCTCCAGCTAGTTTGCATAACTCACTCACGTAAACCCCTTGGCCTCCATTCATCAGCATCTGGAGCTTGGATTTGGGCAGAGGGAAGAGTTGGCGCTTTAGCGGGCGAGCGAGAGTCGACTTTTGGCCGCCAGCTCGAAGGGCAGAGGATCGAATTAGCTTCAAGATCATTCATAGTTTTACACTCGCCAAGTTGAGATCTAAATTGGAACTGAACTTTGCGAATTGGAGCTTGAGGCGAGCGGATGATAGGAGAAGTGTGTGAGCAGTAGCTTCAAGCAGCAACCGGAGTTCGAGCGCGCTCTCTGCTTTCAAAGTGTCCGAGCAAGCACGTTTCTCTCTCGCTCAAACCAAGCAGCAAGCCTAAGTTTGTCCCACAGCCACCAAGTCAAGAGCCCCAATCAAGCGGAAGCATGTTTGCGCCAGGTAGACCGAGTGGACTCGCGCTTCTTGTCGCTGCCCTGGTTGGCCTGCTCGCGCTGGGCGGCCAGCCTGCGAGCTCGAGCTCGGGCGCGCGGCCCCAAGCGGCGAGCCAGCAGCAGCAGCAGGCGCAGTCGCTGCAACCGCAACAGCCCACCCTCAGCCCAACAGCTCCGATCTCAAATGGGGCCCAGCTATTCCAGTCGCCGGCCGCCCTTGCAGCGGTTGCGGCTGCGGCGGCGGCCGCTGCCGCCTCCACTGGCGCCGTCACCATGCCCAGTTTGGCGGTGCAGCCGAGCGGCCAGCTGCTCAGCGCCCAGCAGCAGCAGCAGGCAAACTCGGTGGCCGCAAACCTAATCTCGCCGGCGCTCCCCTCGCTCGTGTCTGCGCGAGTCGACACGGCCGAGCTGCTCAAGCAGGCGGCCCAACAGGTGACAGCCCAGCAGCAGCAGTACAACATCGAGCAAGGTGAGTATCTCGGCTCAAATGGACGATGGATTCGCGTGAGCTTGGAGCTCCGAGCCGCAATGGGCAACGAGCGGGCCGCTTCCGGCGCCGAGCGTGCGAACTCGGGCGCCGAGGACTCTTTGGAGTTCTGTTGCCAATTTTGCAAACAGAGAGAGAGAGAAGTGGAGGCGCCAACCAGCCCAATCTGCCTCCAAAATCTGGCCGGCCGAGGGGAGGGGGAGGGGCCGCCGTGCTTCCGCTCGCTCGAGTTCAAACCCGCACCTGTTTGTCCTCGACAATTGCGAGCCATTCCGGCGCTCGTTAGCTAATTGACTAATTAACAAGCCTTAGATGGCGGCGCCGAGATAAGAGGTCATCTCGGCGGGCGCAACTTTGCATGAGCCAAGCTCGCTAACCAACTTCCGCCTCCATCCCTCCGAATAACCCCAACGGAACCAACGCAAAACAAAACAAACCAAAACTGGACTAAACCAAACCAAACAGACTGCGCCTCCTCGGGCGGCTTCATCAGTTTCGAGCTGATCACAGGCTACGTGCTCGGCGCGCCCGCCGACTCAATGCTCATGCAACCGGGAACACTCCAGCTCACCGACTGTCTCAACATTTGTCGCCAAAACGCCTCCTGCTTGGCCATCAACTTCGAGACTGGCCTCTGCGTTTTGCTCCAGGAGTCGGCGGACAAGAATCCGCAAGCGCTCCAAAAATCCCAATTCCCCGTTTACACAATTTACGCGCACAAGATCTGCCTCCAAGGTAAGTCGGCCGGCAAAACTGTTGTTGTTTCCTTGTGAGACTTTGCGGCGCAGTAGCGCTGAGCCGCTAACAAGAGAAGCCGAGGAGATAAGAGGAGGGGCGAAACAGCAACAGCAGACAAACTGAATGGGTGCAGGAGAGAATACATGTAATGATGGGCCGAGTTTAAAGCGGAAAGTTGCTACAGCTGCGGCCGGCGGATCAATGGGTCGGACAGGTTGAGAAAGCGCCGGGTCCAATCCGTTCCAAGCTCGGCCCTTCGCCTCCTCCAATGCCGAGCGAGCCGGGTAAACTGATTCATCTTTCGCTCGGCCGCCAAGGATCCGCTCCTCTGGCCACCTGATGCCATTCTAATGGCTGATTTCATGCACGTCGGCCCATGCACTTGTATCGAGCGCAACAGGAGTAATTACCTGGCTGGAGGAGTTGCTGCTGCTGCTGCCGCCGCCACCGCCTTTGCTGCAGTGGCGGCGCCGGTAGCTGCAATTACTCGCGAGCTATGTTTTACTTGTAAACTTTGGAGAGGACTGCGCTTTGTGCGCGAGGGCAGGATGGAGCCGAGAATGGCTGGAGAGCTTGCAACCCATTGAAAGGGCGGCCCAAGCGAGCGCCTTGGAAACAAAGAGCCGCTGCACGCATTGCGGCCATGATGCAAAGAGAGTTGTCTATTCATTTGCGCCAACACCTGCCGACGTCTAGCGCGCCTGCTCCACATTACACTCAAGGCCGGCCCACACTGGCCGACCGACCGACGGGCTGGCTGGCTGGCCGGCCGCCATCGGCCAACAGCTGACAGGCGGGCGCTGCAACCACTAACACACTGACCTGCGTTCGCCGGAGCCGCAAGGAGCGCTCGCCGGCCGAGCTCATTGAGGCCAATTAGGATTCAATGGCATTGTGGTCCCCCCAAGCGGGCGGGAGGCAGCAGAGGTGGCCAGGTGAGCGCTCGGATGGGGCCAATTAGATTAGACTGTGTGGCCGCTCTGCTCGGTCTGCGTGGCCAGCATTGAATTGTTGAAACAAGACTGGCCGCCACTTTCCAGCTTTCGCGAGCCAGCAAGCGACACAGGCCGTGGCTCACCTTAGGCCGCCCGAGCGCGAGGAACAATACGACCGGCCTAAGTGGCCGCAATTAGGGGCCAAAGGCCAACTGTCGTCTCCGCCAACTTTTCTTTAAAAATCAACTTATTCCGGCGAACAAGCTCCAGGCTGACAGGTGCATTGTCACGTTTGAGCCGCAAGTTTCCATTGTTTTGCGCGCAAATTTGATCATTTAATTTGGGCGGCGCCGCTTTCGGGTTAACTTTCGCGGCTTCATAGAAAGATGACAGCTCTTGTCTGCTACCGGCTGTCGCTTTTGCGGCGCCTGACTGATTTAGTTGCCTCTAAATTAACCAAAACATCATCGTGAAAACTGAAGCACCGATTGGAACACTCTCGTTGGCGAAACTGGCCCAATCGAGACCACCGAGTCCACTGAGCAGGGCGAGCGAGCTCGAACCTTGCGAGCATCCATTCCGGATGGAGGCCAAATCATCCAAATTCGTGTTGCTCCCCAGCTCGACCTAAAAATCCCGTTCTGTTTTTGGTTGGCCAACTCGAACGAGTTGTATTGTTGCCATTTTATTGCTCCTCTTTGCATAAAATCTCGCCGCTACCACCTTGGCACTCGCGCGAAATCCCTCGAGACCCTTGAGACTTTGTGCAGCGGCTGCCAGTTTCGCCGGGCGCCTTTGCATGCCGGCGATCAGAGAGAATGGCCACTTGCTTAGAAGTGAGTTTGATTGACAGGCAGCAGATCTTTGAGCAGCAGCGGCCGCACTCTAACCCTCTTAGCTAACCTTTACCTGCCTCTACACTCAATTGGGCGAGCTGAACAGTCTCACCATTGGCGCTTAATGGGCGCTAAAGTGTCCATTCAGCTCTCGTCGCGCTCGGCTAACAATCTCGTCGTTCGAAGACTAAACAGCGAGCTCTTTGCCCTGGAGCGAGCGAGTCGCCGGCTAGATCTAATTAGAATGATCGAAATCACGCCAGTTGTCCCAGCTCAATGTGCTCGCCCTAAGCGAGTCGCTCGCTGTGTTCATTTGAAGTCCTCTGCAGTGATGCTAACACACTCGCAGAGGGAAGACATTTGGGTCGTCCAGGTAGATGAGTGTGTTTGACTAACCCCGAGCGAGCGCTCAAAGGAGGAAGTCTCATTGTTGATGTTGCGCTCCAGCAACATCCATCTCCGCAAACCAGCTACATCAACACCTGTTGCTCCATCGGGGCCACACTCTTGCCTCCGCTCATCAGGCGCAATCCAGTGTGGAGCTGCGAGCGGCGAAGGCTGGGGAAAAGTCCGAGTAGTTGCAACAACCGGCCAGTATCCTCTTACCTATCACCTGTATCTCTGCCCATCTCTCTCTCTCTCTCTCTCTCTCTCTCTCTCGTGCACGCACACTTAGCGCCAGCCGGCTGACTTCCAGCCATCGAGGCTAGCCCATTGAAAGGGCGGCCAAGATTGAAGTGGTGAGCTCGAGTGTGAATTATGAAATCATGTTCATCTCCAAATTTGCTCGTCCGCCTCCTCTACCCGCGAGAGGCGCACGCCATTTGCAGATGAACCAACCATTGAGACTACAACTCCCTCAATAAGCAAAGCCGACTTGCTGAAGATGGTGCAAAATTTTGGGTCACCGAGCTTCCGAGCTACTCGTCCGGCTTGCTCGCCAGCTGCAGGTTGCTTTGTTTCGGCCTTTCCGCGGCGCAGTCGCCTCCTCGGCTGACACTCGTGTTGGCCTTGAAACTAACTCACCTCTCTCTACCTGCCCACTCGACACAAACCTCACGCGCGCCACCTCGCCGCGGCCACGCCAAACTGTAGGCGACCGAAGCAACAGATGCCACAAGAGCTGGTCCTTCGAACGCGTCATCGGCTGGGTGCTGAACAACCTGGAAAAGCGAACTCTCCTCACCAAGACCCGGCTTGAGTGCCTCCTCGCCTGCTACAACGAGCAAACCTTCCAATGCAAATCCTTCAACTACGACTCGGCCTCTGGCTCCTGCCAACTCTCAGACATGGACCGTCACTCGTTGCCCAACTCAGCCTTGCGCCGGCGCCACTATGTTGAGTCGAGCGTCGATACAATAGACTACGGCGAGAACAACTGCATCCAGGAGGCGCGCGGAATCTGCGACTTCAAGCCGCTGAACAACAGGATCCTGAAGACCGTCGACTCCATCTACCAGGACATCAAGAGCGAACCCGAATGCAGGAAGCGCTGCCTCCAAGCCCCATACAGGTGCCACTCCTACGACCTTGGCGACAGCTCAAATCCCGTCTGCAGAACCTCGCACTTGGACAGAAACTCGCTGCAACAAATCCAGGAGCCCTACTTGGAAATTCAGGGCGCCGTTAGCTATGAGCTAGACTCGTGTTACAATGTCACCGTCATCTGTAAGTCGCGCGAGATGGTTGCTCGAGTTAAAACGAACAAGATCTTCAATGGCAAGATTTATGCCAAAAACGCGCCCCTATCTTGCATGAACGACATCACAAATTCAATGGACTTTGAGCTCTCAATGGCCTTCAATGATGCTTGTTCGATAAGTCGTTCAGCAAACAGCGGCGTCTTCACGAACGAAATTGTATTGCAACACAACGATATGATTGTGACCAACTCAGACATGGGCTTGAACGTTAAATGCCAATACGATTTGAGAAATCAGACTGTCTACAACAATATTAACTTGGATGATTTTATGACCGGCCGAGAGCCAATTGATATCGCAAGCCAATCTGCAGTTGTTAGATCGCCAAACATTTCAATGCAGATCTTACGCCAAGATGGAAATCATATAACTCAAGCGCAAGTTGGCGATTCTTTATTGCTAAGATTCCAGATAACCGACGATCGTTCGCCGTTTGAAATTTTCGTTCGCGACTTGTACGCCATGGACGGAGTTGGAGGGACTGAAATAATGCTCATCGACGGCGAGGGTTGTCCAACTGATCCATCGATCATGGCCGCAATGACAAACACAAAAGGCAACGGTCAAATCCTAGAGGCCCAATTTGATGCCTTTAAATTTCCCACCTCAGAGACGGTAGCTTTTCGTGCACTAGTCACCCCTTGTATTCCCCATTGCGAGCCAGTACACTGCCAGAACAGAGTGTTCGATGGGACCCTGTACGAGGCGGAATCGTACGGAAAGCGGAGGAGGAGGAAGCGAAGCGCCAGGCAGCTTGTTCAAGCGATCGACCAATCGGCAAACAAGCAGGTAATGGCGCAATCGCCGGCCCCAGAGGAGGTTGTTGTTAGGAATTCAATTGAAATTAAGGACAAATTTTTCCTCGACGAGCAATCGCAATCGGAGACGACAAACGATTCGCGATTTGCAAAACTAAAACGAACCGCCTACGAGCTCGCTGATGGAAGCTCCTCCGAAATGCCGAGCTCGCTTAGCTTAATTGCCGACAGTTACCTTAGATGGGGCGGGTTAGCCTTCCTGTTTTGCGCGCTCCTCTTGGGCCAGTCGATCCTGTTCATTGGCTGGGCAATTGTTTGGCGCCGCCGACTATCTGCAATGGGCGGCCGCGCGGCCAGCGTGTCCAGCTTAGCCGGCTCGCAGCTTGGCCACCACGCGCATCCGGTTAGCCGAAGCATCAGGGAGGCAAACAGGTGCGCCGACTCGCGTTGCTCCAAGCTGGCGAATCTGAATCTCAACTTTGAGGCCTGATTTGAATGGAGGCAACTCTCCATGTCCCTCCGCAGGCTTAAGGATGTGTTTTATTTATTGAAAGGTATTTATTAAGAGGAAACGGCGACAGACCTAATGGCCAATGTTAAGTTGAGCGCCAAGCGAACTGGATCAGCGAGCGGAAGTTCCAAAAGGAGAAGGAGGAGCAAAACGGAAACGGATACGTCAAGCTCAACTCGGTTGATCACACATACTTATAAATCTCTCCGATTTTGAATTAAAGGATATTTATTTAGCTTTCATTTGATTTGGTCTGTGTCAGGTAGAGTTCGTTTTGCCTCAAGATATCCTAGCTGGCTGGATTTGGGCCCACCAAGTCGCCCAGAGTTGCGCTGTCCATTTCTGACGTGGAGTCGGTGGTGCCACCTAGCGGCTCAGTGCTGACACTAGACGGGCTCGGGCTGGCGGCAATTGGCGAGCTTGTTGTGGCATCGGCAACGGCGGCCACTGTGGTCGAGGGGGCGAAGGCTGAGCTCTCTGCCAGGCTGCTCGCTGGTCCACCCAATTGGGTGACGGGAATACCGGCGGACGGACTAGTGGTGAGTAGGGTGGGAGCTTGGGTTGTGGTTGAGTTGAGGTTTGCGTTTGAGGAGCTCGCTGGCACCGTTGCGTTCAGGGCAACGCTGGTTGCGTTTGCTCCAAATCCATTGGTTACGTTCGAGGCTGCACTTCGACCAGAGGCTGCGAGAGCTAAACCAGCTCCAGCGACGGCACTCGTCCTCGTGGCGCCAGTGAAGCGGCTACTCGGTCTTAGGAAGTGGTAGCGGGCTGGCCGGGTGCCAGATGTTAGCCGGCGGTAGCTTGAGACGGGCAGCACCAGTCTGGTGGGCGACTGGTCCCTGTAGGTTGCGAGGCGGGCGGTTGGCCGCCAGCCAGAGTAGCGGCCCCGCGAGTACCTGGTTACGAGCCGGCCACTTCGGGCTGCCTCCACCTGGGAATGGAGAAGGAGGAGGAGGAGGCTTGCGGAGCTCACAAGCAACAGCGCGAGGAGCATCTTCTTTCCGCTAATGGAGACCATTGTGTTGGACAATTTGGACTAATAATTGGCTAAATTGAATGGTGGCAAATAGAGTGCAGCTGTTGGGTGAGGCCTCTGGTTGGATGAAGCTCGAATTTCGGCTCGCAGTCGAATGGTACCGATCTCAATGTCTGTAAGCAGGCTCCTCTAGGCTACTGTTTGCGGCCAAATGTTTGTCCGTGAGGGCTCATGCGCGGCCGATTCTCACCTGTTTGGTGGTTGGGTCGCCCGTAAGTGTGGCGACAGACGTAGTGGCCCTTCCATTTGGAACAGCAAGGCTCCCTCACTTCATCCTGGAATAGGAAACTGCCAGCGCGAGCTCGCGGGCTTGGTCGCTAGGAATCTTGGCTCCAGATTTCGTGGGAGCTGAGGGCTTGTTTGTTTGTTTAACCATTATGAGCGTGCAGGTTGTTTGTGGCGAGAATTAACGCCAGCGCTGTAAAGTGAGACGCTCGAGCTTTGAGGCTCGTGTTTGTTCAAGAGATTTCTATTGTTGGTTTAATTAGGAATTTTATTTAATTATCGTCACATTGCATGGCCAGTGCAGGTGCGAGCCAAATTAACGGCGGCCTGGTGTCATCGGTCGTCAGTTGGCTCCTTCGCGTTTCTGTTTGTTCCCTTGCGCCAGTCCGGCTCATCTCCATAGGCCGCCCTTGTCGCCAAAGTAGCTGGGCACATACTCGACCTCCTCGTGGCTCGGATGGTTGTTGGCCAGCACGATGCTGCCGCCCTTCTTGTCGCCTCTAAGCACAATGTTGCCGTTGTACATTATAATGTCCTCTTGACCCTTGTTGCCCTTGTTGCCTGCGGCCGCCTGGCCGGCGAGCAGGCACACAATGAGCGCGAGCGCCACCAACAACAGGTGCACGAATCTAGCCCCAACCAACTGGTGTCTCCTCATTTCTGGTTGCATTCTAATATTTTCCGACACGCTGATTGATTCCTGGAAGATCTAAACTTAACGAGCTGTTTGCCTTGCGAAGAGCTGACTGATACCAATTCGTCACCTGCAAGCTCCTTTTATACCTGACAGAAGTGTCCACAGGCTAGCTCGCTCGCTCGCTAAGTGTTTTGCGCAACCGAAGGCAGTTTTAAAACTCCAATGGACGCGGAAAAATCGTCTGCAAGCTCCAGTTTAGAGGGCCACCAACTGGTGGTTGGCCAATTGGTTTGCGAGAGAAAGACGGGAACGGTTGTTGCAGCAAAAGCAGTGAGCCAAACGAGCCCAGCAGAGGCAAGTTACTCGCCAGGTTGCCCAATACTTGGCGCCAAGCTATAAACTCTCGACTCTGCTGGCTCGTCAATTAACAGTTGTGAGAGCGGCTAGAGTAGGAAGCTCGCGCCCTGGAGAGATCTCGATGAATGCCTCAAGACTTGAGAAAAATAGAGGAGGGTTTTGCGGGCGAAGAGAGAGAGAGAGAGAGCGGCGCTTATAGGGGCAGCGGGCGGCGCTTTGCGGCTGGCGCCAGCTCTGTGCCGGCTGCAGCGCTAGGCCGGTCGGGTTGACTGGCTCTCTGCGTTTCCCTGAATGCTGAATGGGCCTGCGTGCGGCTGGCGCCCCCCAGTGGGGGAGGCGCGGGCGCGAGTTGCGCGAGCTCAGGCGCACACGAACGAGCGGCCGGCCGGCCAATGGGCAAGTGGGCAGCGCATTGCATTGGTCAGTGGATGCCGATTGCCTATGGCAAATGCAACCTTTGCACCATCGCATTGCGCTGCTCGTTTCGCGCGTTTGCTGCAACAGCTCGCGCTGCGCCTGCGCCCGCGCCCCCAGAACCAGATGCGTGCATCTGGTGGGGGAGCCAAACGGATTCTCGGCAGCATCCATTCGGCTGCAGCTCGGTCGCCGCGCTGGCTGTGCGCGCGGCCGAGGAGCAGTTTTAGCGCGGGCCTCGAAGCGTACACATTGTTTATGGTCGGTTGCAAATGGCCGACTGCTGGTGGCCGGCGGGCGGGCGGGCGGGCGGGCGGCCAGCAGTGGGCAGCCGGCGCCTGATTGGGGCCGAGCGAGGCGAAGCCAATTTACTCTCACTGGCTGCGGCCGGCGCCACATGTGAAGGCGAGTTTGCGCGCCGAATCCGCTCTGCCGCGAGCCGGCTTGCTTGGCCGCTCTTGGGGGAGAAGGCGAATCCCGTTATGCAGCCCGCTCCAAGTTGGCGCCGTCAGCTTGGAGGGGCCAACAAAGAGCCGCCGCTAATGTGCCATTGCCGGCGGCCAGGATAGGATGCTCTCGGCGCGAGGGGGCCGAGCGGCGGGGGCAGCGGGCCAAGGGCGAGGCCAAGGACAGGGGCGAAGGCGGAGGCGAATGCAAAGGCAAAGAGTTCCAGTGGTCCCGTTATCGGGTCCCGTTATCGCCTGTTGCTCAAGGGCATCGTTAGGGTCCGCGCGCGAGTGGCGGCCAACTGGCCGGCCGGCCGGCCGCTCGGCGCAGGAAGCCAGCCGAGCGCGCGGCGGGAGGAGGAAGTGAGGAAAGTGGAAGTGGAAGTGGGAGGCGGAGGAATTCGGCGCTCGGATGCTCCACTTGGCCGGCGCCGCTGGCAGCAGGAAGGGAGGAAGGAAGGAAGGAAGGAAGAGGAGAGAGCAGAGGGAATAATTTATTTCGCCCGCAAACCGGCCACCATTGGATCCCTTCTGGCTGCAACAGTTGACTGGCGGACATCAAATCTCTGCTTGGTGTTATGAGAATTGGGGCTGGCTGTCCGCTGCAGCCTCTGCCTCTGCCTCTGGCCGCCCGATTGGATGTGCGAGACAACAAAGAATCGGAAAGAGTTTCCCCTTCGCCCACTTCGAGCCGCTGCAACCCTGCAGCTCTGCCCGCGAAGCAACAATGGATTTGCCGGCCGAGAGCGCTCATGTCAATTGTCCGGCTTGGCCGTCGAGCGGGCGCTTTGTCGGCTGGCCGGCCGGCCGGCCGCTGCTTTGGCGCCGCCAGTGACCAATGGCCAGCTCGTTACAGTTGCCAGTTCCCCTGTTGGGCGGTTCGAAAGAGCTGGCCCAAGAGCAACAGTTGTGCGCGAGCCGGCCGACATTGCTGGCGCCAGCAGCGCCGCTATGGATGCGCTGCCGCCGCGGCCGCAAAAGCATCAGCAGCAGCGGCCGCCGCCGCCAGCCAGGCCGGTGCAACGGCGGCCGCGGCGCCGCCAGCTCTAAGCGGGCCGCTCCAAGCTCCAGGTTGCAGCCGCTGCGGGCCGGCAAAGTAAAAATGCTAGAGCCAGTTGAGCGGCGCCGAGTGCGAGCGCCGCCAACAGACGCAGCGAGCCAAAGGAGCGAAGTAAACAAACCCAACAAACCAGAGGGACGCTAGCGCGCAAACTTACACCACTCGCGCTCGCGCTCGCACCGGCACCAGCGCGCTCACCTTTGCACCAGCGCACGGGGGACGCACAAATACGCGCACACAAACAGGCCCTCGCACGCACGCACGCACACTAACCATTCCGCTAGCCAAGAGCGAAAGCGCCCACTTTGCGCCCAAGGCCGACGCTTGACAGCGAGCCGGCCGGCTTACCACTCTCACCTGGCGCCCGCAACTGAGCAGCCCAACAGGCGGAAGCAGCAACGCAACCAGCGCGGCCGCCCACTCGCACCAGCACCACTAGCACAACCAGAAGCAGCAGCAGCGGCAGCACCCAAACCCAAAACCAAGAGCACCCTGCACCAGGCAAACCCTTGCACTTTTGCCTTAGCACCAGTTAAAGGCCTCTAAATGTACAAAAAGGAGTCCTACCAAATGAAGATGGATCAGCCATTGGATTTCAGTGTCAAGTCGCCGAGCAGAAATTGTCACTCGCCAGGCGGAGACAGTTTCTGTAGTCAGACTTCATCGCGAAACAAGCGCAGCGGCTCAAATGGAAGCATCATCAAAGATGAGCAATATTGGCTTAGGCGCGAGAAAAACAATGCAGCAGCAAAGAGGAGTAGAGACGCGAGGAGACAGAAGGAGGAACAAACCAAACATGAAAACCAGATTCTCAGGGAGGAGAATGAAAAGTTGAAATACACAGTGAGGACCCTTCAGGAGCATGTTCGGGTTTGTCCGCACGGTCGCACCTAGCTAACCGCGCAAGAGCGTGCGTGTGTAAAAAGAAACCAATCTAATAATAAATACCCTCCACAACTAAACCTCAAACTGCTGCAAATTTCTATTTACATACCGGTCCTTATACCATTAGTCTTAAACTCTCTACTAGCTCTCCTATATCTCACGTTAAAATCCTATGAGACGCTATCTTGTCAACGCTTGCAAGATGAATACTGTGATTCCAAGACAACGGCTATCAATGTTGGTGTCGCCGTTGGCTTCAAAACTCACGAGGATTGAGAGGGACACAATGGGCGAGGTTGAGGTTCCCTCGGATCGTTTATTTGGCGCGCAAACTCAACGATCAAAGAACAACTTCAAGATTGGAATTCGCGATGAATCTGACAGGGGCTGGGGAGGCGAAATCATGCCCAAACAAGTGGTCAAATCGATGGCCATTGTCAAGAAGGCTTGTGCACGAGTTAACGTCGAGCTTGGCTCCTTGAAAGCTGAGCTCGCTGATGCAATCGTCAAAGCAGCCGACGAAATCATCAACGAGACAATCCCAGACACAACTCTACACAACGAATTTCCACTCGTTATCTGGCAAACTGGCAGTGGAACCCAGACTAATATGAACGTCAATGAGGTCATAGCTAACAGGGCCACCGAGATTCTTGGTGGCAAGCGGGGCGAAAAGTCACTTGTTCACCCAAATGATCACGTAAACAAATCACAATCAAGCAATGATACCTTTCCCACGGCCATGCATGTGGCCGCCGTCTTGGAGGTCTCTCACAGATTGCTACCTGCGCTCACCAAACTCCACCAGGCACTGAGACAGAAGCAAGTAGAATTTGATAATATCATCAAAATCGGTAGGACTCATCTGCAGGATGCAACGCCTCTGACCTTGGGCCAGGAGTTCTCGGGATATGCGCATCAGATTAAGAATGGCATCGCCCGAGTAGAATCTGCCCTCGATCCTAGAATGTACGAGTTAGCTTTAGGTGGCACTGCAGTAGGAACGGGCCTCAACACTGTCAAGGGTTGGGATTCTAAGGTTGCTAGCGAGATAGCTTCAATAACTGGTCTACCTTTCCGAACTGCCAGGAACAAGTTCGAAAGTCTCGCGGCTCATGACGCTTGTTTGGAGCTCAGTGGATCCCTAAATACGCTCGCCGCAAGTTGCATGAAAATTGCTAACGATATTCGACTACTTGGAAGCGGACCCCGCTGTGGTCTAGGAGAATTATCCTTGCCTGAGAACGAACCGGGTTCCTCGATTATGCCAGGCAAGGTTAATCCAACTCAGTGTGAAGCAATGACCATGGTTGCAGCCCAGGTTACGGGTAATCACGTTGCTGTGACCATCGGTGCAGCCAATGGTCACTTTGAACTTAATGTATTCAAGCCGATGATAATTGCCAATGTACTCAGATCTATAGCACTCCTATCTGATGCTAGTGTCTCATTCACAGACAATTGTCTGAGCGGTATAGTTGCAAACACCAAGAGAATTGATCAGCTGAGAGACGAAAGCCTCATGTTGGTGACAGCTTTGAATCCCCACATTGGCTATGAGAATGCCGCCAAGATAGCCAAAACTGCTCACAGGACAGGCAAAACCCTACGAGAGACGGCACTTGAGTTGAACCTCTTAACTGGCGAGAAATTCGACGAAGTTATTCGCCCCGAAGAAATGGTTGGACCGAAAGAGAAGTGAGCTTCTCCCTTGCGTGCAGATTTATGAATTGTCAATTTACTTGTAGTAAAGTTTGAACTGAGCTTTCAGAGCGTACCTTCTTGGGCTGTTCCAAATAGAAAATCTTGATTATGAATTAGGTATAACAATTTTATGACTAAAATTCCGCTTTCTAGGATAGATAACTCAGACAACAATGAGAGCAGGTTATTTGGAATTTCTGGGTCGTGCGGTCCGTTAAGTTGGCACTGCTACCCATCCTTGGTGATAGAATACTGCATTATCTGGAAGAGGCTCTCGATAGCTGGGAGCAATTATCGGCCTGTATATAACAGAAGTCTTAATGTACACGAACCGAGGATTCGATTGACCGAGATCATGATTGCCTGGCCATCAGTGAGAGTGTAATATTGTTCAGCTGTGGTCCAAATAAGGGATTCATCTGAGACATGTAGGCACATAGCCATAGTAGATAACAACAAACCGCGGACAGAGCTAATCCGGCCTGTATTAACCCTTTATTTGGTCCATTCGGTACGAACGATCTCAGGACGAACCCCACAACGCCCCATAAGACGGTGAAGAATATCCATGATAGTGCGCCCATAATATTCTGATGGTTGGTTAAATAAGTTCCACAAGCAACGATTATCTAACAAGCGGCGTTATCTTTATATCGGTCTAAAAAAGATCATTGAGTTTGTTCTTGGTTATATTGAATAGATTTTACTTGTTATTGGCCTGAGTCTGAGATCTAAATAGAAATCCAGACTGCCAAGATCATGCAACGAAAGGAGAGCGACCGATCAGCGCACTTTTCAGTGATTCAACGTTTATAATGTTCGCACACTCGTGGATCACGAGTTTTAGGCAGACACTAGGAGACATGCATACGATTTTGGAATCCATCTGTTCACATAAATATCAAACTACCATCCACGCGACCAATCCCAAACTCGTCGGAAGTTGTTAATTTTCATGACAATAACTTAAGATCATGTCGACAAACGTGGTTGGTTCCCCATGTCAGACAGAATACGATGATCATGTTCCATGGATCGAAAAATATCGACCGCAAACCTTGGACGATTTGGCCTCACATGCTGAAATCAAGAGCACCCTCGAGAAGTTCATGAAAGATGGCAGCCTACCGCACCTCTTATTTCATGGGCCTCCCGGTACCGGGAAAACCTCAACCATATTAGCATGCGCACGGAAACTATACGAACCTCAACAATTCGGACAGATGGTACTCGAGTTGAACGCCTCGGATGATCGTGGTATAGACATCGTCAGAGGACAAATTTTAAACTTCGCCAGCTCCAGAGGCATGTACGCAACATCTAAGTTCAAGTTAGTGATCTTGGATGAAGCGGACCAGATGACAAACGATGCCCAGAGTGCTCTACGTCGAATCATCGAGAAATATGCTGACAATACGAGATTCTGTTTGATAACTAACTACTTGAACAAAATAGCTCCTGCCATCCAATCTAGATGCACCAGATTTCGTTTTGGACCCCTAACGCCTGAACAAATATTGCCAAGAATGGATTTGATTATTAAGAACGAAAACATTAATATCACCGAGGATGGTCGGAAAGCGATCCATGAGCTCTCACAGGGTGATATGAGACGTGTTGTCAATCTACTCCAGTCAACAACCATGTCATATCCCGGTGAAGAAATCGACGAGATCAAAGTCTATCAATGTTGCGGTCACCCGCTCAAGACAGATATAAGTGAAATAATCGAGCTATTACTCAACTCCGACATAAAGACATCATATCGGGAAATTCAGAGGATGAAAGTAGAGAAAGGGTTAGCCTTACAAGATATACTGACTGAAATAGGTCTTCTTGTGAGCATGATAACATTTCCTCAGTCTATCAAATCGGAGATCTATATTAGACTCGCGGATCTCGAATATCATTTAAATAGCGGGGGCTCGGAGAAGATCTATCTATCGGCTATGATAGCTGCATTCCAAAGCGCACGAGAAGAGCAAAGAGTCGGATCGAATAAATCATGCTGATGGGATATCCAGTTTTACTGCCTTTCCTTTCGAAACGTTACATAGAGAGTAAAAACCTTTTATCCTCTTTCATTTCACTGTCCATACACTAACAAGTCATAGACAAATGAGGCGAATAAGTCTTGGATCTTCCTAGGTTCCATTTTCTTTCAATGTGTGGTTTCATCTTCGGTTGGATAGTTGTAAGATTCATTACAGGCAGGCACTACGGGCTTTCGGTGGCCATGTGCAATTGTTCCAACAAGGGCGCCACAAAACTTTGAGTCACATTTATAAAGTTCTTATCTCAGATAGACCGATTAAGAATAAGGGCGACTTGAAAGAGCTAGTAACGGGCCTAGCGCCCACTGTGCCGACTTAAGCCACTCGAACACCTAAAAATCAATTTCGTCTGGGTCAAAAGGACTCGATCGAGCTGGACGACTCGGTTGCGGCCACCTTCCACGAGGGCCTCAGTTTGCACCGCTACAAGATGATCAGCCTTAACGAGAGTGGAAGGAAAAATGTGAGAATCCTCAATGGGCCCAACTACGACCAATGCGCACTTGCCTGCATTGACAGCAAGTGTAGCTCCTTTTCCTATTGCGTTCACAGACAAGAGTGCATCACAACTGACATCTACAGCCTCGGCGCCTCTATCGACATACTGGTTGAGGCTGATCCAGATTGTTTCATCACGCAGACAGACTTCTTGAGCAAGTTCAACAAGTTTCCAAACGTCTACAGGCCAAGCGTGTACAAACAAACAGTAACTGCCTTCAACCCGTCCGAGTGCGCCCACACCTGCATGGTGGAGAGCAACTTCACCTGTCTCGGCTTCGATTACTGCGAGACGGCCGTGAGCGGGACTGGCGGCGATCGGCTTGGCTCGTGCTTCTTCCTCCAAGACAGACTAATCAACGCCGGCTCAAGCGAACAGAAAGATAGACGACGGCGAGCTCAGCAAGCTCAAGACAACCCTTTTTGAGGGCCATTCAGTGGATCGGTGCGCTGAGCTTTGCGCCGGCGAGCTCATCGATTGCACAGCCTTTCAATTCTGCTTCGACCCAAGCTCATCGGGACCAATGCAAAGTTTCGCTATGATCGAGAGCAAGCCAACTGGCGATCCAAACGATTATCGGGTTGTTGTTAGCCGAAACGAGAACGGCGAGATTGTTTCTGAGG
>ENA-UOVY01000035-UOVY01000035.1-plant-metagenome-genome-assembly--contig:-NODE-35-length-79877-cov-622.269825_pt1 | contig 79877 bp, 59 predicted proteins | sample MGYA00249840_ERZ761561 | MGnify/ENA primary metagenome ERZ761561 (study PRJEB28882, sample SAMN05720143) | plant metagenome | isolation source: Guanajuato, Mexico | place: Mexico:Guanajuato, Mexico...
CTCTGAGTTTGACTTTGAGTTCAAGCTCGAGCTCGAGTTCGGCCCACAGAAGCTCCGGGGTTTTCTTCAAAATTGATTATCGCGCCAATTGTTGGAGGAGGAGTGCGGCTGGCAGCTGCGGATCGCGCGCACAGGGCGAGTCTCTCTGCGGAAGGGGCTTCAATTAGCGCGCTGGAGGCTCGCAATCCGAGCAAGCCTGTTGGCGCAAACAGCTGGCGGCCGCTGCACCTCCAGGGTTGCGACTGCGAGCTTTGCATTGGGCGGCCGGCCGACTCGGACGCTCGGAGGCCAGCGGGCGAGTTCGGGGAGCGAGCGGCGAACAATGAGCGGCCGCGCATCTCGAACGAGTTAATCGCCTTCGGAATCCCAGAGAGAGAGAGTGCGCGCAGGTGGCGCCCGCCGGCGGAAGTGCCTCGAGCCGGGTCGAGCGCAAACTCGGGCGGCCTGCGCTGGGGTTGGCCGGCGAGCAGCAGCGGGGTGGCCGCAGACAGTTGGAAGGGGAGGCTCCATCTCGGCTAGCCGGCGCGTCCATTGTGCTGCGCGCTCGATTGTGTTAGCGCCGAGCCAGCGGGATGATAGATAATGGCCGTAATTATTGCCTTTATTTAATAAACCGTATCACTGGCCGGCGCCCACATTCCTGCGCGCCGCTCTGAGCGGAGGCGAGTCGGCTCGGCGCGGCCCTGTTGCGCTGGGGCCGAGCGGGCTATAGAGCAGGGCGGCGGGCTGGGCGGCTCGGCGCCTATACTCGGCCGGCCAGACAATGGGAGCCGCGCGACACCGAGCGAGCGCCACTTTGTGAGCGAGCGAGCGAGCGCCGCCGCAACCGGCCAAGAGCGCAGAGCCAGCTCAGCTTCAGCTTCGGCTCGGCTCGGCGGCGCCTCGACGCTCTCGTTTGCATGCGCCAGCTAAGCCGGCTAATCATTAGCAACAGGTGAAGCCGGCCAACGAGACTGGCGCCGCTCGCAGGCATAAAAGTTGCGTTGACTTGGAAATGCTATCAATCAAGTGGCAGCTCTTTGGGCTGAACTTTTGCGCTCACTTGTTGATCTTTTGTTGCCCAATTGTTGGACTTTGCGCCGATCGGCTGGCTGCTCTCGTTGCATAATAATCAGCAAGCGCTGGCCGGCCGGCCGGCTGGCTGCCCTGCCTGGCCGGCCGCTCGCCTTGCGCTCGCACTTGCTCCTCCTCCCGTTCGGGCGCATTGAAAGTCGGCTGAAACTTTACAATTGTTTGCAAGACTTCGGCCTGCCAGCTTGCTCGTCGGATGAATAAAACGAGCTTTGCCGGCCGGGATTCTTTCTAATTGGTTGGCGCGTGATGCTGATTATTATTATTATTATTATTGTTATTATTCGCGCTGGATTTGGAGGGGCGAGCTGGGTTTTGGTTCGTGTTTGGCGGGCGGCCGTTTCCATTGTTGCGCGCGCGCGAGTTCACTTCGCGTGCAAAGATCGATATCTCGGCGCCAGGAGGCGATAATTGGCCGGCGCTGGCTAAGCGCGCCCAACACGCAAGCCGGCGGCCAGATCTCGCCGCTTGCCGCTCGCCACTTGCCGGCCCAAATACCTGGTCGGCCGGGCCAGTTTGAGTGGCCGGCGGCGAGCGCTGGCCGGGCGCTGAGCTGCGTGTGGCCGAGCTGGGCTCGCAGGCCGGCCGGCCACATTGTTGTTCAACCTGCGCCGCTAGAAACAATGACTTCTCGCCGGAGCTCAACAAACGAACATGAGCGCAACTGGCCAACGCTCTTGATTAATATTCAAATGATGAACAGAGAGATTTTAAAAATATGGAAATGGTTGCGTCGTCAGTCGATCATCATTCATTAGCCGGCTCAGTGAGCTGAAGCGGCCGCTCAGTTTGAGTCCTGCTCGCAGCGAGCGAGCGCCGCCGGCCGCTGTGTGATTTACTCGGCTTGTCGAGCGCTAGGGATGAAATGTGAGCTGGTTTCCGATTAAATTTCCATAAGAAAACTATTGTGTCTGCCAGCCGAGCTGTCCTCTCGGCTGCCCTCCTCACTTCGCCCGCTGTTTGCTGTTTCGCGGGCAAGCGAGCTCGCCGCTTGATTTATTTGGCCCGGCTCGTTGCCTTGCACTGGCTCTGGCTCTCCGTTTTGCTTTGTCTCTGGCCGCTGCCTCACTTCGCCCTGTTGCTTCGGCGGGCGGGCGGGCGGACGCGCGGGCGGTTCGCCCCCGAGGCAGCCGCGCGGGCGTGGCCGCCGAGTGACACTCGCTGTCCGCCTGAGCTCGCCGCCGCCGCCGTCGCCCAGAGGTCAGGCGAGCGGGCCGATTTAATTTAAACTGTATCTAAACGGCGCAAATTAATCAGGCCGAGAGCTGGTCCACGGGCGCATTGCTTGCGTGGGGGAATTATCATGATAATTGATTTCGCAGGCACGACAAGTTCGCCTGTTGCGGGCAGACAGGCAGTGCGCACTGTCGGGCCGGCCGCTTGGTGGGCCGAGCGCGCTCGCTGGGCTTGGCCGGCCGGCCTTGGCGGCGCGCGGGCGCAGGCGCCGTGAGCGCGCAAACACAAAAGCCCCGGCCCGGCGCTCCAGCTCGCCGGCCGCTGGACACAATTATCGTTTTTCGTGTAAACCGAAAACAAGCTCACCTGGAGAGGGCCATTCATTGGCAGGAAGGGAGGTGGGGGAGAATTCCTCGGAGCAATAATTGAAATGAAAACGCGGCTCTCGCGAGCGGAGACTCCAGGCTAAGAATGGGAATGAGACTGAGGCTGGGGCTGGGAGAGGGAAAGGGAAAACGTGATTGTGTTTGCGGCCGAGAGGGCAATAGGTGCGCCCGTCTGCGGGAGCTTGGCGCGCGGCCCTCGGGCTGCTCCAACTAATGCCGGCTCCAATTCTGCCGGCCCAAGCGGCAGCAAGTGGCGCGCTCGCTCGGCCGGCCAGCGCGCCTCTTTGTCTCTGCGCCTCCGCGAACACAATGGGCCGCCGCCGCCGCTGCCCCTCCGCAGGTGTGCAAATGAAGCGCAATTAAGCGGCCGCCAATTGCAACAAGTTGGCGTCTGGTTGCGCAATCCTGATCGGCCCTCCGCCTGATCCAGTTCGCTTCCAGGCAAACTCCAAGACTCGCCAACTCCACTTGGCTCGGCCAACAATATGCAAAGCGGGCGAGCGGCCTTTTTATTGCGGCGCGAGTGCCTTTAATTAGCGCCCCGAGTGCGCTCCTGCCGGCCGGCTCGAGAGCGGCGAGCGGCCAGCAGCGGCGGCGGCGGCCCAAGTGTCCAGCCAGCGCCAGCCGGCCGCTCGGCGCCGAGAGCCCGGAACTGATGACGCAAGCCAAACAAGCTCGCCGGCCGCCGCTTTCATCGCCCTTGATTGATAGGCAATTAACAATTGAATGATGATAATGGGAATTAATCGTGATGCGGCGGCCGCTCGGGGCTGCGAGCGCTCGGCCGGCGCGAGAATCGTGAAACAGACAATCGGTCGGCGGCGGGACGAGCCGGTTCCTTTGTTTCCAGGTCAGCGCCAGTGTCATTGGCGCCCCAAACTCGAACTCCAGTCCCAGCTCCAGCCGCGGCCGCCCGCTCGATCAATCACCGCTAACAAGCGAGCCGGCGAGCTCGCTCACCTGAACAGGTTCGCCCTTGAAACGTGGGCGCCATTGTTCGCGCGCGCAGAGTATCGGTTGCCGCCGGCTCGACTATCAGCGGGCGCATTATTGTTATTATTGGAATTAAATGTTTGCCGAGCCATTAAGTGGCCGGCCGGCAAGTCGGCCGCTCCGGCCAGGAAGGCCTGCAAAACTATTGATTAAAATCACGCAGATCACGACTTCGCTCTCCCATCGGCCGCTTGCATCTCATTTCATCGGGCCGGGCGAGCCCAATGCAACTCGCACTGGCCGAGTCTCGCTGGCTCTGGGCGGCCGCTCGCAGCGCCGCCAACCAGAACCCTCGCCGGCCCCAAAGGCCGAGCTCGGCCCTGCTCGGCCAGCGGGCGGCCCATATAGGGCCACTGAGCCCGGAGCCGCTCGCTTGTCAAGCGGCGGCCGGCGAGCTGTTGTTTGCGAAGCGTCAGCGGCCGGCCATTGTCTCGGTGGCGCTGGCCGCCGCCAAAACAACAGCGCGCCCATCGAGCGGCCGGCTACATTGTGCCGCCCGCTAACATCTTCATCGGCGCTCGTTGTTGTTTCAATTTGACGGCCGCGATGAATAGACAATTGGCCCGCTCGGCCAGCCAGCCAGCCCACTGAGGCTGGCCGGGCTGAATTAGAGTCGCCTGGCAGCGCTTTCACGCTCACTTCTGGGCTGCCAATCTTTACAATTATTGTTATTATCATGTTAACTGCGCGCCCACTACAATGCACAATTTGCCACAAGCAACAACTTGGTACATCACACACACACACACACATACACACACCAGCCTCTTACCTGAGAACGGTTGCTATCGCCGTCCGGTCGTGATTCCACTTCGCCTCTCAGCTCGCTCTTCCCCTCTGCCGGCCCGCGGATCAAATTGGCCCAACATCCGAGCGCAACGTCACTCATCAACGCCACTCTCGGCCGGCCAACAGGCCACAGGCGCCACCTCTCGCGGCGTCCCAATTTGTTTAGCCGCCCTCCGCCCATTGCACATGCTCCCCCTAACTCCACCTCCACCTCCAACTCGGCTCAGCTCACCTGTCCGCGCTTTGGGTGAGTTTGTGCGCGCTCGCCGGTCAGAGTTTAGCGCAAAAGCGTCATAACAATAATGGCTCACTCGGCCCACTCGGCTCGCTTTCTCCAAGCGGCCGCCGATCGAACGTGATCTATGGGCTCGAGTTCTTGTCTGCTTTCATTGATAAATCGTGTCCGCCATTACGATTGGCATGAGCCCGCAAAGCCGTTTGGACGCACTTGGCGCCGCGCTCACTCCAGCGAGCGCCTAATTTCGCCCTAATTTCCCCTACGACAACAACAACTGCACCCACAAACACAACTCGACCCGCTCTCAGCTCCCCCGAACAAATCGCACAAACAGCTACACTCTCAACGCTCAACTCGCCCCACCTGCGACGCCAACTTACCTGCGCTATGATCAACCTAGAAACCTTCCTCTTGACCCCTATAGGTTCGTTGCAACCTTGACAAAGAGCTTCCCTTCCTGCTGCCGTCTCTCCGGCCACTTGTCCCAACTTGGCCTCTTCTTTGCGCTGCCCTTCGCTGCCTTGAGGGCGCCAACGGTGTCACTTGAAGCGGGCGAAGGCTGGAGGTTGCGAGCCGCCCAAACGGCCTGCTCAACTTTTGAGCCCGATTGTCGCCCAGGTTCAACAGGTTAGCGCAACAAATATCTCTCTTTCTCTCCCTTCGCGTCCTCCTCGCTTAGACTTTGAATGAAACGCTTTCTCGCGCTCAAGTCCATCGGTCTCGAGAAGGAGTGCGCAAGATGAGTTGCGCGCGAAACCGGATTGTCTCGCCCTCATGGCCAGCATCTCAGGCTGTGGCGCCATCTAAAGAGCGCAATCGAAGCAGCCGTCTTGCGTAAGCAATTAGCCCGCAGGTGCCAATTGTTGGCGAATAAATCACTAGCCACTCCTCTCGATTGTCACGGCGCATTGTCTTCCGCTTGCTGGCTTGGCCGACAAGCAGAACATGCTTTATTAGTCACTCAAGGCCAACATTAGGACCACCGACCAAAACACACAAGGCCCATTGGCTCCTTCCGAGCCAAGCCAGTTACAAGCAGGCTTTCTCCTGAACCTAATCACAAACCTTACTTCGCAACGATCGCTTTCAGCCAGCGAAAGCGAATGACAATTATCTGCGACAAGAATGGATCTCTTGTCTCTTCAACGTCATTGTGTTTCCTTCCTTAAATTTTGAGATCCTGTTGAACGAGGCACTCGATTTCAAGGTCGCGCTTACTCTCTTCTAACGCGCTGACTTCCTCGTATCGACCTGCTAGCCTAGCTTGCTTGATGTACTCCTCCAAGTTCTTTATTTGTATCCTTAGAGGATCCTCCTCCCCATCCAAGTCCAATGAGCCCATCCGTTGTTCTGGCACCCAACCGCTCGGTGTGCCAACTCGCAATCCATGTACTCGCGCTGATTTGCTCTCAATACTTTCTTTCAACCAATAGCCAACTGACTGGTTGATTGTCTCCAGTAGATAAGCCTGCTTCCCACTCTCGCGGCCAGCCATCTTGGTTAATTTCGCGGACATGGACGCTATACTGTGGCGAAGGGTCTGAATCTTGTCCTTCAACTCTTGCGTGGGCTGCTTGCGATCCTCTACTAGGGCACTATGGGACAGAATGAGCTCATCCGCCTCGCACATAGTCTCTCGCAGTTTTTGGTAAAAGTCGAGAAACGTTGGCTGACAGTAGTGGTCCTCGATGGTTTGTATTCTCTTATCGAGCAAGCGCCTACAATCCTCACATGTGCGAATCTTCGGCATTTCCTCCGTACTTTTGTTCTGCAAACGATCCTCAATTCGATCGTATGGATCGAGGTAAAGTTTCATTGGTTTGATCAATTTACAGGCAGCCTCGTACTCTAAAAAACTAGAACAATTATTGCATAGGATGGCGCCACATGCTCGACAATGGTGCCGGCGTCGAGCAAATGTGAACATCTTGGCGCAAAACGGACACATTTTGACAAGATTGTCAGGGGTCCATTCCACGATGGACTCGTCCAGATCCAGCTTATGATCGTTCTGGGGATTCAATAGTTTATCCAATCTGAGCACGAGCTTGTTTGTTTCTGTGCAAAGATTCTCATTGTGATCCTTTCTCGATGCCTGAAACATTTCCCAATGTCCGTCACCAAAGGATTGGCTCACTTTAAGCGAAGTAGGCTTAATCCAACTCTTGTACATCATCCAATGAATTCGGGCAATACGTTCCGTTCATAGCTTGCTAATGGTGAAGAGCTGGGGGATAACATACCATAAGTTTCATGACAAGCCCATCCAGGACCAGACAAGGATGGGACTCACCCTTTCTATCAGTATTCACAGCTGATGGAAAATTGGTTGGTGTTACAAGTCCTGTAGGTTTTTGGCGACCTCTATAATGGTAACTAGGATTATTATTGCTCCAGAAACCCTTGATTCCCACCTTGTGAACAAACTTTGATTAATATGGCACGAGAATCCTCTAATCCAATTCAAGTTCGGTATTTATCTAGGAGGCCTTACAGTCACCGACTGTATGGCAAATTGTATACAACACAGCGAATGGGAATTTTTCTCGCATATGACATTTGTATTTATTTTGGTTTTGAATTTCATAGACTTTTACATTCACGAAACTGAATGCCTCGTTTGACTTGATATGACATATAATAGTATGTACTCACGACAGAGATAACTAATGGTGTAAGCTTCTGACGAAATCCATAGTATTCATTTCTGTAACGAGAGCATTTACACGAGATACTGTCTCAGCTCGTTACGCTTAGCCATATTCAGGCATTTCACCCGGTCCTAGTTATCCTACTTCAAGCTATAATTCGAACGAAACAAGCACTGAGCCCACCCATATAAATATTTTATCCTAGCTCATGTAAACAGAACACAAGGGTTCATGTTTGTTCTAGCCTCACGAGGCTGCTTCTTCAGGCAAATGAAAACAGAAGAAACGGAATGTCTTACTGAAGATCCTTAACCCGAGGTGTTATTTTAAACCACCAACTTTGCAGAGTATATTACGGTAAAAAGAAAACCAATGATGAACCAATACCTCAATTTAAGCTACCTCCGAGCAGGGGTTTGATATTTCCTGAAATTCTCTTTGCTGCCAATAAGCTATCTGAACTGAAAATCTCCGCCTGAATGTCGGACGATATGTCCATGTTCAAGACGATGAAGGAAAAAATCACAGATGAGGTGAAAGCCGCCATGAGTGAGCTACCGAGTTTGCAACCCATCGGCGAATCGGCAGTAGCCTCGGGTGTTGAACAGAACAGCAAAAATGACCCGGATTCGAGTCGAGTATCCTCCAACCAGCGTTCGTCTTCTGATATCAAAACAAAGAATCAGTTCAGTCTTCTTGATGATGTTCCTGCCGGTAGCTACGAAGAGGATGAACTAAACTCGGAGACTTCACCACAGCACCAACTTCTCGATGCGAGCATTTTCAGGACACTGAAATCACAATGCCCCACCCCACAAACTTCGAAAAATTATTGTAACTACCAAAGCAGCTCTCAAAGCATTACCCATGCTCAGCTAGAAAACATGGGGACAGATATTGATAGTGCCGAAACTGTGATAAATGTTGCTGAGATAAGCTCCGATTTGGAGGACGGTTTAGACACTCCAAACTTATTTGATCGTGCACTAGATGTAGAGATAGACCTCTTGTCAGATAAGCCATCTATAGCAACCGATTATTATGTTGCGGAGGGGCAACCGAATAGGGATGACCTGATTAATTACTCAAATTTTTGTAAGACTAAATATAAAAATATCGTTCGCGCTTCGCGCAAATTGCATCGCGAGCTGGCCATTGAGAGGATTAGATTTGCTGAAGCTGAGAGCGATCTAAAAAGCCAAGTTGCCTCTCTGAGGACCCAATTAGATAACGCGAAGATCCAAAATGGCCCGGCTAACCAGCAAGATTCTCCTCTTGCAAGCAGCCCCCAACCAACAACTAAAGCAAGTACCAAAATCAAGGATCTTGAAAGACTTTTGGCAAAATGTAAAGAATCGTTGAAACTGAAAAATTCTCAAATTAAAGTATTAAAAGAGTCTTTGAGTGAGGTCGAACAATTCAAAGACTTCAACAAAAAACTGAAAAGTGAATTGGCAGATCTTCGAGAGGCTCATGAATCGTGGACTGTATCGATTGCGCAAAACAAGAAGATTATGCACCAGGAAATCGAGGATAAGAATGCCGAAATCGAAGCGCTCAAAGCCGAGATAAACGAGCTGCATAGTAAGATCAGGCAAATGAGGCTGGCAACTCAAGATCTCGAGAGTCGGCTTGTTAGTACCAGTGCAGCTCACCAGAAAGAACGTGAAAGTTTGACCAAAGAACTTACTACGGCAAAGAATAACGCCATGAGACAGATGCAGAGGGAGCACGAGCATAAACTGGAGCGTGTAAAGCTGAACTTCGAAAAATCCATTGAAGTTATGAAACATGACGCGCTTAGCAAAGATGAGCAACTCATGAAGGTTGCTGAGGAGCAGAAACGATTGCTTAGCGAGAACCAATTATTAGCTGAGAGACTTGGCAATAAAGAGCTCGAACTTCAAGCCAAGACCAAAACTATAGGGGAGATTGAAAGTTCTCTCGACCAGACGAAGAAAGAATGCTCTGATTTGAGCAACGAGCTTGAGCTTTTGAAGAGCAGAGATATTGAGCTAAATGATTTAGGTGCTAGAAATATTGAACTTACTTTGCAGGTCGAAACTCTTCAGAAGGAGCTCTCATTGGCTAAATCTTCAAAAATCGAAATTGAGAGGACGTTGAAAGAGTTCGAATCGAAGGGTTGCGACCGTTGCACTGATCTCGAGAAACTTCGACAGGACATTCATGATTTGAACGCTCGTCAGAGTGAGATAAACATGGAAAATGACGATCAAGCGAAAGAGATAGCCTTGCTCAAGGAGGAGCTTAAATCTTTGCGAGACGCGCATGATACCCTGAAGATCAGCGCGGAAGAGCTCGCTAAAAAGAATGAATTTCTAAATAGTGTTATACATGAAAATGAATCAGATCTACAAACGCAGCAGCAACAGCTAGAGAGTCTAGACTCTCTCAAACGAGATATTGAGTCTTTGAAGAAGGAGAACTCCTCGTTAACCGAAAGCTTGTCAGCCCTCAGGATTTTATCTGATGAGAGGAATACAGACATGCAACAGTTGACAATCCAAAACGAGCAACTGAGTGCTAGTCTTCAGAACTCTAAAATTCAGGTGGAGGACCTGAATCGAATCTGTGAGGTATTGAGAGCGGACAAAGAGAACCTAGCTGCACAAAATGAGGACTCTAGCCGAAGTAGGCGAAAGTTGGATGAAGACCTAGTCGTTAGAATCTTGGCCGCGATGCGAATTTTAGAAAGTCCAAACGCTTCACCTATTAGTGAGAAATCGAACGAATCTTGCCAACAGAGTTCATTTGAGAACGGCAAACCTTTGCCTGATCAGGTAGCTCTCATGGATGAACTAGCTTCAGTCGCTTTAGAACGCTCAAATTCATACTCCTCCACTAATCAGAGGTTGCAAGCAGTTTTACTAGAGAATTCAATCATTAGCGAAGAGCTGAAGCGATTAAAAGAGGAATTAAACGATTTGAATAAAGAAAAGACGGAAGAGACTCGCTTTAGTGTACAGGAAACTGAGAAACTTGTGAGAGAGAATCAAGCCTTGATTCACGATCAGCAAGCTTATGAGGAAAAGATTGATGCGCTAGAAAAGCAGATTGAGACCATGAGAAACGAACTCAATACTGAGGCCAGGGATGGAACAGAGGATTCCGCAATAAGAGCAGAGGAACTAGAGACAGCTCATGTACCAGACTCCACAGAGTTTGAATATCTCAAAAACATTGGTGAGTTTGACCATTCTAAGCGAGTAGACCTTTTCACCAAATTTTTAGCACTAACAAAACCTTTTTTTGTCGGCCACCAGTTTACCAGTTTATGTTGGGAAGAGAACCTCTCGTCCTGGCTCGAGTTATTTCCGCCGTGTTCAAGTTTGATAGGGACCAAGTGGAGCAGGTTTGCAGAGTCCAGGAAACCATGCAATCTGCAATCAAACAGACCATCTAGTGATCGGCGAGAGAGTGAAGCTGACCAACTGTTCCGCGACTTCATCGAGATGATTGTGTCATCTATCGATTCATCTTCGAAGCTCTCGCAGAGCCGTGCAACCAATGACTTCAATCTATGTTTCTATAGTGATTAAAGAGTTTCAAAACTATCGTTCGAGTGATCAATTGCGATCGTATTTGTCTCCAACGAGACAACTAAGCGCCGGAGTTTCCGGGGTAAATTTGACTTCGTTCGTAGTAACTGCCCGTTTTCGTGATAAGGTAAGTGCTTTAAGAGAGTATCAAAATTTATGCCTCGTCCGATCCAATACTATCTTGTAGCGACGCCATTCCATTGAAACTCCGCCCAGCTCGTCGTCTCCCTGTTAGAGTTGCGACGCCAAGTGAACGCTAACACAACTACAAGTCTTTTATGGGCATTCAAAGGAAAGAAAAGCGTGATTCTAATTGAGCCCAAGTCACCTGCCTGACCGACTCGCAAGCCAAATTGTTGAGCTGCTCTTCCTACTCCCCCCAACCATTTCACCTTCAATTGTTGTCCCAGATAGCATGATGTTGCCTTAGCACTCGACAGGTTGCCCATCGCGAGCCTGTAAACTTACCTGCCGCTTCTATCTGCCTGAGTCTTGGCCTGAGAAGAATGGGCTAGCCACTTGCTAAAACAACCTACAGCTTAAGCTAAGGCTTGAATTGGGCAACGAGGGATGGACGCTAACACGCTAACAAACCCTTTGCCGATTGACCAGATTTGGTTATCGCATTTTAACCTGAGTGGAGTTCGTACTGAACAAACCTGCGCCAATACCGATCTAACCTGCCCCAACTTATTTAATCTAGATGTTTTTTACCTGTCGGCCACCCTTTAACTAAGATTAGGATCTTTCTCGTGCCATCTCAACGGATACGACGTAGGCACACTCGATTTTGCACCGTAATCATCGGACCAAGGGAACTTTAAGTAAGATCTCCAAATGAATATCACAATTACTTGGCCCTAACAAAACGATAGACTTCAAAATTCAATTTGTCGAGTATTTGATCAGCAGAGTCTAAAATTATGGAGAGGAAGTTGAAGAGGTTTAATATATTGCTCGACGATGAGAGCCTTCTCTACTTTCCTGGATCATTTCTAACTGGAAAGGTGTTGCTTGAGCTGGAAGACAACACTCCAGCAACCGGACTCTATTTTCACATAATTGGCGAGGGTGTTGTTAGATTTAGCAGCAAAAGGAGCAACAAAACGATTGCTAGCGATAGAGAGAACTACATTGATTTTCGCATGCGATTGCTCGGCGATGGGCCCCTTACTACCAAGACAGATGTGGACAGTATTGCAGGTGAGAGTTGTACCTCAATAGAATCGCACGAGGATGGTGAAGGAATCGATTCGAACTCCAGGAAGCAGAAGATTCTAGTTCTATCTCCAGGTGTTCATACCTTCCCATTCAAGTTGGGTCTCCCGCCAAATTTACCCTCAACCTTCTTGGGACTCCACGGTTGGGTGCAATACTTTTGCCGGGCTGTTCTTAAGGAACCCAGTGGTTTGGTGCACAAGAATCAACAAGTTTTCATCATAATAAACCCAATAGATCTCAGCAACGAGCCGGCCAATCTGCAACAGCCCTTCTACTGCGAGGCGGAAGAGAAAGTAAGTTCTAGCAAGTGCTCCTCATCTGGCCTCATTTCGTGCCGAGTTCGTTTGGATAGAGGAGGTTTTGTTCCGGGCGAAAATATAATCGTCTCAGCTTCAATTGAGAATGCCAGTAAGCTGGCAATCAAAAAGACTCGAGCTATTCTAACAGAGACTGTAGAATACAGAGCTAAGAATAAGATCGTGCAATCGGAGACGAGAGAGCTGGCCTCTGTAGAGAGAGGAAAAATAGCGGCAAGGTCGACAGACGTATGGAAGAAAGAGATGCTCCACATACCGGCCCTACCCCCAACAAATCTAAGGGGTTGCCATCTGATTAAGATTCGTTACGATGTTTATGTGAGTACTAGAATCACCTAGAAATCTAACTTTGCCGATAGATAGAATCTAACCGAATCTCCAACCAATTTTACAACTTAGTTCCAAATCCTTACAAGAAGCGCAAAAAAGCCTATTGAGATGCAACTACCAATTGTGATGGCAACCTATCCGATTAGGAACAAGGACGGGACTTTGAAGAGACGCAAAGGTGCTGCTTATCCCGATAGTCTGCCAATTTTTAGGCCGTGGATCGAAGGTCCCAAAGCTTCATAACACTGATAGATGCGCAACCCGTTGTAGAGTGATGTTACCTATAGCATTTGGGAAGTCTACAGTCCGAGCTTCTCAAGAATAGAAATGTACTAATGACTAAAATATAAAATAGATCGATTCCAAGTTCGATCAGTAACAAAATTTGTTTAAATTTTGCGCCGTAATCGAATCTCACAGATTCTCGCATTCTGTGCAATGGCAGCGCGTACTGTAGCCATCAGATCCTTTCAGTTGAGCTTTTGACTGCAAATCACACTCCGGACTCCAGTTTTTCAACTATCATCAAGGAGGTTGAACCAGACACAATTAGATACAACATTTATTTAGAAGGCTGCCGAAGCTCCCCCTGAACTCGGAAATCTGATCAATTCTTTCGAAAATGTCTGATCACCGTGCGCGCTACAAAAATGCCGGCCTAGATGCTAAGGAACTCAGGCGCCGCCGAGAAGAGGACAGTGTACAACTTAGAAAACAAAAGCGCGATGATGTACTTAGCAAGCGAAGAACACTGGCACCCACCAACTTCAAAGATGACATGCTGGATGACGACGAGTCTGGCGCGGCTAGGTCAGATCTTTCTGACTTCAACAAACAATTCAGAGTTACAAAAGAGATGGTTGAAGGTCTGATGCAAGACGAAAATTTGCAACTCTTGATTGAAAATTCCCAAAAGATACGCAAAATCCTGTCCAAAGAGCCTGCGCCACCCATCGATGAAGTTATCCAGAGTGGAGTCATCCCCCGATTTGCTGAGCTTTTGAAACGCAGCGATTGCGCTATTCTACAATTCGAGGTAGCGTGGGTCTTGACTAATGTAGCCTCCGGCACTTCAGCACAGACAAAAACTATAGTAGATTCTGGAGCCGCTAAGACGTTCATTAGTCTGCTCGATTCACCTCATCCAGAAGTCAGAGAGCAAGCAGTTTGGGCCCTAGGAAACGTCGCAGGTGATTGCGCCGAATGTCGAGATTATCTGTTAAACGCTGGCATCATGCGTCCACTGTTACATTTACTCCGCGAATCTGAGCAAAACGTTACTTTGACCAGGAACGCCATATGGACACTCTCAAATCTCTGTCGTGGCAAGCAGCCACCCGCTGACTTCAATCTAGTTAAAGATAGCTTACCAGTTCTGGCAAAATTGTTGACTCATAGCGATACAGAAGTATTAAGTGATAGTTGTTGGGCCTTGTCATACCTTTGCGACGGACCAAACGAAAAAATTCAAGCTGTACTCAACGCGGGCGTAGCTCGCCGTTTGGTAGAATTGTTAATGCATGAATCAAATCAGGTAGTTTCGGCTGCGATTAGAGCCGTTGGAAATATAGTAACTGGCGAAGATCATCAAACTCAGATAATAGTGAACTGTGGCGCACTTCCATTTCTGAAAGAACTACTGAACTCCCAAAGGGAGACCCTACGGAAAGAGGCCTGTTGGACTGTCTCCAACATAACCGCTGGAAACAGACCCCAAATACAAGCCGTATGTGACACCGGCTTATTTCCTGAGTTGATAGAGATAATAAACAGGGCCGAAGTGAGGACACGAAAAGAAGCAGCATGGGCCATCACCAACGCGACATCAGGTGGATCAATCGAACAAGTAGATTACTTCGTTCAATGTGGCGCTATACAAGCACTATGTGGTCTACTGCAAGTTGCTGATAACAAGATGATACAAGTGGCTATGAACGGGCTGGAAAACATCCTGAAGGCTGGCCAAGCTCAAGCCGGGCTGCCTGGTTTTGAGGATGGCAATAACAAGTATGCAGTCATCGTCGAGGAGTGTGGGGGCTTAGACAAAATTGAATTCCTGCAATCACATGAGAATCCAGAGATTTATCAGAGAGCCTACAACATGATCGAGAAATTCTTCGGCAACGAGGATACGGATACCAACATAGATCCAGTTGTAGATGCCAACAATCAACAGTATCAATTCAATGTGGGTCAGAATGCTGAGAGTAATCCAACATCGTTCAACTTTTAGGTCAAAGAATCATACTAATCTTTTCAAAACACATCTTTGTGGAAGTATAAACACACTACAGTCGCCAAAGAGTTTTTTAATCAGAGATCCAGATTCAATAGTTTACCTGTTTTGTCTAGCGAGGAAATCGAACGACAGCGTTCACTGGATATCTTGGCTTCTAGAACCTGATTTCGTCAATCTTCTAAGATAGTAACAACATAGCTTTCGTTGTTTTCGTCGTACGAATCAACCCTCATTTTGAATTCTGATTCGCATTTGAATACTTCGTCGAGCAATGATTTGGATGTGTTGGTGAAGGTTAATTTCAGGGCGCAAGCTGGATATTTCGAAAGTCCTAGGTCAGGGGTCATTAGATGCCTGATGCGATCGTTCTTCAGTTGTTCACGTAAACCCCAGTCGAAGAATACGATGTTGATGTTCTCACCATCGACTTTTTCTACGCACGACCGGTACCATAGGTTGTCGTCCTGAGATTTGGCAAAAACGATGTCACCGACGTTCACAGAAGAAACTTTCGGTTGACTTTCTATGTCATCGGCAATATCGCTGATCAATTCGGCGATTTTCATTAGCTTCTTGTCGTCGTAAGAGATATAGGCAGTTGGAGGTTCCGAACGGTCATCGACGGCTATGCAGTACGTTCGCAGGACCGAACCAATTTTAAGGTCGCCTCGTATTAGACCAGATTTACTAGCCAAAGGCTTAACGAATTGAGGCTTGTTCGGCACCTGTTTGATAGGTGTCGGCTCTCGTGGTGCTGGTTCACATCGTGGCGGTTCTTTTGTCAGGAGTTTGCCGGACGATGTTTCGGGCTGTAGAATTTTGTCCACCGAGGGTTTGTCCAATGGCAGCTTACTGGTCGGCAAGGGCTCATTTATTGACGGCTTGTCGGCCAAAGAGTGATTGGATGATGAGTTTTGAGATGATATCTGGTGTGATGGAGGCAATTTAGACGATATGTCGGATGACAATTCGGCAGGCGATAACTTGAGGGTTGGTTTCGTGGTCGCCGTAACAGTCGGGGTAGCCGCTTGAACTACATCGACTATCTTGATTTCTACCTTAAAAGTGAGTCCTTTCAGAGCTTCGACTAGCTCATTAGTTTTATTATTCATCAGAGAGCAGGCTCGCTGACCATTGGACGACTTGATTAAGATCGGCATTTTGATGTCTTGTATGAAATTCGGAAGGTGATGGTGGGATGAGCACGAGGGATCGAGATTATCACGTGTGTGAAGTTTCGCGCCGGACGAGAAATGCGAGGAGCTGAAGCACCTCGTAGCGATAACTCCGCTCAACGAATACCGCTCGCCTATGGCTGTGTACTCTCGGGCCGAGCAGGCGCAGCTGCAAACAGCGCTACATTGTATTCCAGCGAATCAACCCAAATACAGTAAACATACGATCGGACAAATTTCCTGGGTATTTGTTCAGGGTTCTTCGATAATCCGAGAGGCTCGGAAATCACTTGATATAGCCCAAGCAAGAAGAATATCTGAGCTAAATCAAGATGAGCGACAATGAGATGGAAACGAGCGACCCCGCAGATTCACCTACACTGGCACAGTCGGAAGTAGGAAAAAAAAGGTTCGAAGTCAAGAAGTGGTCAGCTGTGGCCTTGTGGGCCTGGGACATCGTGGTCGACAACTGTGCGATTTGTCGCAATCACATAATGGACCTTTGTATCGAGTGTCAGGCAAATCAAACCTCAGCTACCTCAGATGAATGCACAGTGGCCTGGGGCATCTGTAACCATGCCTTTCATTTTCACTGTATCTCAAGGTGGCTCAAAACAAGAGGCGTTTGTCCGCTAGATAATAGAGACTGGGAATTCCAAAAGTACGGACACTAGTGAGTGCTTTCTCACAATAGGTTCATTGTTGGGATGCGTTTCATCTTATCAATCCTCAGCTTAATAAAAACTCAATCATCTTTCGTGTGAGAGGTAGTATCGTCCGAGTCATCTGTGAGTGGGTTTCGAGCCGAAATTGAGAACAAGGTCGACTGATGTTGTACTTTGTTGATTGGCATCAATGAGGATGGGTAAGATGAGATGCTGGTGGTGCCTGAAACATGGCAGAAGTTTGTTAGAGACCTTGGAGTTTTGGGAGGCGAGTTAGGTCCATTCGCCGCAGGCATTGAGTCGTGTCCGTGCCTCTCGTTTCTTTGGTGTCCATCGCGTGCTTGTTCCTGCGGCAAAAATACCAAAGGCACATGTTGGCAGTTGCCGTCACTCCAGCAGATAGTTAATAGAGCTCCGTTCTTATACCTATCGTGAAAGTCCATGAGCAGAGGTATGCTGCCGTTGTCGCTCTGGATTATGCCCAACTGATGGAATTCGACTGTAGGACGTTCAGCAGTACGATACAATAGTATAGAATCGGGATTGTCCTTGAAAGATATGGCTAATCGCTTGCCATTGCTGTCCCAAGCGAAGGATTGAACTAGACCACCAACTACAGCGCTAAACTCGCTTCTAGTGGCAGTCAGATCTAAAGCTCGCATCAACGACTTGTTGCCTCCAACATCTCCTTGTTGTGGCTGATCTAGAAAGGGTAGAGTATAAAGGTACGGCTCTGACTTGTTAGCCAAAAGTAGCATTCTTCCCGTTGGTCTACTCCATACCATATCCTGAATAGCTCCACCCTGAATTGACCATTTGTTGCAAGTCCATTTAAACGGCTCGAATACTCTAAGTAATGAGAATGTTGTGGCTGTAGCGAGCCTATTCTTTCCTGGCGACCAAAGTACCTTTGTCACACCCGCTCCAAACCTTCCGATATATTCTATGTGTTTAGCACCCTGTGCATTTGATAACTTAGAATCGGACCCCATGAGTAGCGTCATGTTCAAAACCGCTATCCTCGATGAGTTTGGTGAGGCAGCATATAGTTTTTCGCCATCTCGATCGAACTGTAATGAGATGATCGGCGGTGGTAAGACTTGGTCAAGTAATGTGAACTCTGGGTTTGCCGTTCGCGAGATTCCATTTTCGTGAGGCAAATTACTGTTGGGGTGCATCATAGATCCGCTTAGTCCGTTTGATCTAGCCAATAGGTGTACGCCTGGCGCGAGGTATGTGAAGTTGGAGCTGCATGGACTCTCTTTGTAGCCCGTCAAACGGCCGTGAGTTTCAGACACTCGCCAGATTATTATGTTAGTTTGTGTACCAACGACAAGTATCTCTTTATCGATCGGATGCCAAGCCAAGTCAACGATTTTTCTTTGGTGGTTATGACGGAGAACACGGATTCTTGTAGGTCCCTGATAAACATAGACATAATCGTTACAAATGGCTAGCGCGCATCGATCATAATTTGGATGCCACGCGAAAGCTCTGATTACCGATTCGGACCATTTGGGGCATCGCGAGAATTCGTCACAAATCTCGTCTAGCGACATGAGTGAGTACGGATAAAAGTATCCATAAATGTGAAGGTATACCTGATGGATATGTAGCATGAGTAAGGCGATGTACTTGACCGCTTTGATGAGGTACTTATGGTAGCTGTTTGGGCTTTGAGGTTCTCTAAGATTTGAGAAATATCTTAGAATAAACGGGATTCCCTCGTGCCAAATATCTCGTAGAATCTTCTTCCAACCTGACGTTGGACGGTCGATGAACTGGTTGGTTGCCGCATGATCGGCGATGCACGGTTTTATCACAGTACCTCTATCTATTTTAATTCGAGGATAATTTTGGAGATTATGGCTGCTAAGGGGCCGTGCCGACATGATGAGCGATAAATAGGAGGTACCAAGTATGAAGCTAGGTGAGTCTCAGACGGGGCGATCAACAAAAAGATTGAGCCAACACACGTGCCATTTAACATCGTGTTTTCGGCGCGAGCTCACTGCGTGCCATTCTTATATTTATCTTTGGTTTTGAGTTTCGCAGACTTTTACGTTACACTGCGACCGGTCAGTGAATCTCATTGCTGCATCCGCACAGCCTGGAAAGTCTCACCTCCAAGATGATTGGTTTACCTGGTATCCGGTGCGTTCGGATCTTTGGTGACCCTCCTCCCTCGCTCTGTTGAATAAGTTCAAAATCAGACTATCTTTAAGGTGAGGGGAGAGGAGCTTTTCTAGAGGGTAAGAGAGAAACGAACGACGCTAGGTTAATGCAATCCATTTTGCTCGTTCTTAATTAGGTCACATCGAACTTTCGAAATTGCCCTCACAGAACCAGAACCAATTTGTTGTCCCTGAGAGCAATACATTATGTCGCTTAGATACAGTGAGTGCGGTGAGTTCCAGCAACTAAGGTGGAGCTGATGTAAAGTTGCCGCCAGGTAAAGATCGAGTCTAGTCTGACAAGCACTTCATAAGATTATATCGAAAGACTTTAAAGTTCCGCCGGTCCTTAAAACTTTCATTCTGATCTTTTATTTCCGGCTTTCAAAATGTCAAGCGGTATAGCCTGTTCGCTGCTAGATTGTCCATCTTCAATTCTAAACTCACAACTAGAATTTGATTTACTATGGAGGCAAGCTCCATAATCTCGGCGCTGTAGGGTTTTCTATCCATGTACCAAATCTTGGCTTCTCGGGTTGGGTAAGACTCTCAGCCGCGTTTCTTTTTCCCCTTCATTTCGGCCCTCAACCCGGAATGTGGAGAATAGTTCTATACACGTCAAATGAGGGTTTGCTTCTAGCAGCTTAGCCATTTATAACCAACATGGCGGGCCGGCAACCCAACTCCATAGGTTAACAATCAGATTACACATTTATGGACCCTCTTAATATTCTTACTGATTTTAGGACTCCAATCGGTTCAGGGTTAGCCTTAACTCATATAGCTTATACAACAAAATCTTTACAGTCATCGACTAAACTTATGTAAAGATCCATACGATTTGGCCATAAAATTATCGGAGAACTACCCAGCGATGCTCTGTTAGAACCTGTGAAAACCCCTTCAAGACAGACCCAGAAATTGGAACTACAGTTGGATGAGCAGAGCCATTTTCCGCAACGATTAGAGGAACGCGAGCTCACTTAGGTCTGCGTTAATTTACGTATAAATCAACCTCTGAGACCGAGGATAAATGGATTGCATAATGCAATTCGCATCGCTCACATATTTGGGGGACATTTTTATAGAATTTTCCTAAATAGATAGCTATGGCAGGATCGATCGAAACACCAATGAAATAGTTGGACAAAAATCTCACTCAAAACGTACTCTCACAGTTCGCGTTTCAAAGGAAGGCCATGCCGGTTAATACGGTGTCGCTTTTGTTTTCGAATCTTATACCAAAAACTTGTTACGAGTGGTTTGATGAGTTATTCCAGTTCATAATTGCTGAAGTAGCATACATATTGTCGGAATGTGTTCAGAAAATATTTACATCGCTGGCCGTTATAATAAGTTTGTAAGAAACCTTAGCCAATCACCATGGATAGACAAAGATGATGTTCGCATAAAACACTCAGTTCAGGAGTTGATAGAAGACGGATTGAACGCTTTCCTGAAATTCGACAAACTTGTTTTCTCTTGTTCAGGCCGTGAAGATGTTGATGTTAGGATGCTCGGACGTGGCCGCCCCTTCGTATTTAAAGTGTTGAACCCTTGGAATCCGGAAAATTATTGTGCGCAAACTTTGAATGCAGTCCAAGCTTACGTCAATTCTAAATACAAGAATCAAATACGGATTAGGGACCTACAAGTTGTTACTAGAGAGGACGTTTCAAAGCATATAAAAGATGGAGAGGAGAGCAAGACCAAAGAATACAGAGCACTATGTTGTTGTTCAAGAGTGCTAACTAACTTAGATAGTGAGAGACTTTCGAGCACAAGAGATTTGATTATCAATCAGAAAACGCCCGTTCGAGTGCTACATCGACGTTCCCTGACAGTGAGGCGTCGCAAAATTCAGAAGATGGCAGTTCAGCGAGTAAACATCGGCGACTTCGAATCTGTAAGCGCCGAGGACATCGATCAACTATTTGCTCTATCTCTGGTAACTGAAGCCGGCACTTACATCAAGGAGTTTGTTCACGGGGACTTTGGACGGACCGACCCAAGCTTGGCAGATCTCCTGACAGACTGTGATACGGACTTGTTAGAATTAGACGTCATGGTAAGTTTTGTTTTTCCATTTTGTGAAGCTTGCCAGCTGACTTGTGCGAGGCCTTTTAATGTGGTCACGACTGCCTAACACTAACACACTGCATGCACAATCCCAAACGTTTGTTTTCTTCGACTAGGAAGTTTGTTTAGACTGGCCACCAGTCTTGGCCGATGTCACTGAACAGGCGGAGATAGAAAAAAACGATTATTCCAGTGGACCCAAGATGGACTGTGATGAACAGACCCTCTCAGAGCTATTCAATCGGGCCAAAAGAGTTTTCCTCGAAGCTGAATCAAAACCAAGAGGAGACGAGCGGCAGAGTTTGTACATGGAATCTAGATTCCTCTTCGAGAAGGTTCAAACCTTGACTGAGAGTCTGAATCTATTCAGTGATAATGAGACCGTCGATGACATCTCAACCAACGATCTCAAGTACTTACTCGTGCCTGCCTACCTGGCCAAAATCACTCTCTCAGCTGAATGCGGCAGCAACCGAATACGAACTTTCACCCGAGCCCAGTCATTACTGAAAACGTACCTCGAGAGGGTGGCAAAGTATGGAATTGGAGATACTAGAGTTGAACAAGTCATCAGAAGGATCGAATCAACTGAATCGAATCCACCAGATCCAAGCCTTGAAATAGCAATGCAAAATCGAACTGACAAGATTGAGAAGTATAAGAAAACGAAGCTTCTAGAGAGCAGATTGGACGAATTGGAACGAAGAGTCAAGTCCAGTGTTGAGGTAGATGATGAGTTGGCTCGTGAATACTATATTAAACTCATAGAGAAATGGATAAGCGATTCTTTGGACAGCCTTGAACGTGAGGTGATGCCAGCACTAATCTTTGAAAACGATCGGTTGTCTGCCTCTGACTATGAAGATCGTTCCAAGCAATCTCCAACTCCGAGCCGAATGGTTGTGAGCACAAAACCTCAGATTCTGACTATAACAAAAAATGAACTACAGAAACAAGTATTCGGTTTAGGATATCCAAGTAAACCTGTTGTGACCGTGAATGAATTTATCGACAAGAAAATCAAGGACGGTGACCTAGCTTTTGTCGCCCAAAAAGATGTTTATGCAAACAGTCTGCAGCGGTACGCCGAGCAACCTAGTCTGATACGCGAACAAGAGGAGCTGTCAGACGCCGAGCATGAAGAGAAGGAGGAACGCGATGATGAACAGGAATTACGTAGAAAAAGGAGATGGGACGAGTTCAAGGACGATAATCCAAGAGGATCCGGAAACAGACACAACATGGGCTAAAGTTATGACCCACCCAATAAATGTTCACTAAATCTCCGTTGTTCGAACAGTGCGTGATTGTCACGAACATTACTTGATTCACAAGCCAGTGGTGGCGTCTTGCGCCAAGCAATGGTTAGTTCGACCCAATTTCAAAAAGTTGCTGATACGAGTGCTTTGATTCGCACGGCTCCGATCAGAATAGAGCAAAATAGTTCAACTGGGAGTTGAATTGTCTGTCCAACTCCTTGTTACCTTGCCTCAGATCACCCAATAAATAAATGTCCATGTATTTGCGCACAGATACATGATGCACACGTTTCACTCTTTGTTCGCATTATCAACCTCTGCAGCAACACTGACTATTCAGGCTCAGCATATCAATCATCGTCCATCAAGGACTCCCATAATCATATATATAACCCATTTCGGGCTCCCTTACCATCAAATTTAATCATGGGAGAGAACGAAACAGAACCGCTAGCAAAGACACGTACGCGTCGTTCTAACGCTGGAGCGCGGATGCACGAAATGATGTTTGCCGCCGAGGATGACGAACTCCTGGCTCAAGCCTATGGTGGTTTACTGAAGACTGAAGATGACAGCTCAGACGACGAAGAATATGTTCCAAAAGATCTCGAGGTTGATGAAGGTGAGAAGGGTAGCCTCGGTGGTGAGGACGATGATGAAGGGAGCATCAGCTCAGACGGCAGCAGTGGTGATAGTGAAGACGACGAAGACGAGGAGGAGGAGGAAGAAGACAATGCCGATGAGGAGATTATTGGGGCTGAGCCAGATATTCTTAATTTCGACGACGCGAGAATAGTTGATGGAATACGTTGTAGCTCTAAGCTAGGCATCGGCACACGTAAGCAAACAGTGGTCTCGCAAAAAATCAACCCTCAAATCACACCTGGATCTCCAACCAAAGCCGCATACGATTCTTGCAAGAAAATCTGTACAGTCTGCTTGGGTGAACAATCCGATGAAGATGATGAAATTGTCGTTTGTGACTCGTGTGGGGTTTCAGTCCATGAGTCTTGTTATGGAGTTTCAGGTGACGACATCAATCGCGATTGCATCTCAATCCATTCAGATATTTCCTCCGAATCAACCGAACCTTGGTTCTGTGAACCCTGCAAAAGGTCCGTCAAGAATCCCTTTTGCGAGCTTTGTCCGAATACAGGAGGCATTTTTAAGCAAACTGATACCGGCCGATGGATACATATGGTCTGTGCTCTCTACACGCGAGGCGTAACCTTCGAGAATATTGACCAACTCTCTGGAGTGTCTCTATTCGAGCTGAACTATGCCCTTTACGGGTCTAAGGTAAGATATCATAATCTCCGATGCTTTCCACCATCACGTCAACGCTCATACTAAAGACCGTTTCTTGTCTCTAGGCATGCACAATTTGCGAGGACCGAAGGTTGGCTCGTAGTGGAATTTGTATTGGCTGTGATGCTGGTCTTTGCAAAACTTTTTTTCATGCAACCTGTGCCCAAAGAGAGGGTCTTTTATTTGAATCCCATGCTGATGAGGTCGATCCTTATTTCGCTCAATGTAAGCAACATGCTGATAAGACAGTTGTCAAGAAAAAGAAGAGAACATGCATAGCCCTGCATGCAAGATTGAGGAGAATCAAATCTTTCGAGGAATGTGCCGATGGAAATTTGCTCAAGTCTAACCAAGAACCCGTTCCTAACACCTCAAAATGGACGCCAAACAATCGCCCACCAATACCTTTCAAAGTCAGCCGGAAACTTATGACAAGCCCCTCGCTTATTATGAGGCTTACAAAAAAATCTGAGCTCATGGGCTTAGATCCAAAGTCAGCCTTTATGACGGTGCAAGATGAAATTGAGATGGCCCGACAGAAGTGGCATATAGCTCCCGCTTTCAGTTTGGAATATGTCGCTTATTGCAGGGACCGGACAAGTCGGATGACAGCCATGAAGAAACACAACGCCGAGCTCGTTAACCAAAACCTGGTTCTCAAGACAGAGGAGGCAAACCTACGTGAGAGATTCAACAGTATTAAGGATGTGGTCAGTAAACTCAAACTAGAAACTGAAAACATGATTAAGGAGGCTCGTGCTTTACAAAAATCCGTCGCAGTCACTACAGGCAAGCAATACAACCTACCACTACAGATAGAGCAACTGATTGCTCGATGCTCGAATGCCAAGGGCAAGAATTTCATCCAAGAGTCAACTGATGTTTCAAAGACAACGAACAAAACTAGCTCAACTTATGGCTGTGGCAAATGTGGAACAGTCAAGGATCAACACTTGTTGGCTTTATGCGATACTTGTCATTCCTACATACACATTTACTGTCTCGATCCTCCACTTACTCGAGTTCCAAAAAAGACCAAGTTTGGCGGCTGGCAATGCTCCGATTGTTCTGAGCGCGACGAAGAGGAGCAGGAAGAGGCTTTAGAAGAACAGAGCGTGCTTGCGGTGCAAGAGGCGGATCTTCCTCGGAGGCTCCGTGAACGAATTAAGTATCCAGACAAATACTGCCACGAGTCAATGATGTTAGCTGGCTTTTGGTCGACACACAAGAGAAAATCAAAAAAGTCGTCCAAGGAAGGTAAAAGACTAAAGGTTGAGCCGAAAGATGTTCAGAGTTGAATCATCTTTGTAACTTAAAGATTTGCGCTCACAATAGAGTATAAAATTTAGCTTCCGAGACCACGTCTGAATTCGGTACTTAAATATACACATAACTATGGATCTGAATTAATGATTACTTGATTCTTGGACTTGAAGATGTCCGTCTATTCCTCCTATTCGTCCGGCAGATCCTCTAAGAACTGTGCGAAGGCGTTACAAACGTCCTCGTCCTCATTATCCTCGTCATTTCCGAAGTCGTAGCCCGCCCTGTTAGGGGGCTCGCACTCGTCACTGAAATAGCATTGAGTATTAGGCAAGTGTGAATTGACTCATGAAAAAAGGGATTCAAATACTTACTCTCTTGGTATGATAAACTGTTCTCCGTTAAACTCGCATAAGTTTTCACCAGCATTCAAGAGGAATCTGTCATCCTCCTCCTCGCCGACACTCCCCTCGAAATTATCAGGGAAATCTCTATTACTGTGGCCGCTCTTATTATTTGTATATGGGTGTTGATTCTCTGTCGCCGAATTATTGTTCTGCTGGTCGGCTGAAGGTTTTGAGTTGGGTTTGTTTGATTCAGTTTCTACTCGCTCATCGCTAGTACCTGTAATTTGCGTTGAGTCCACCTGTGCACCTTGAGAACTGTCGGACAGTTTATCTCTATGATTGTCTCCGTTAGTTGAGACCTCATTACCTGATTTAATATTTATCTTATCCAATTGCTCGCTCAATCGTTCAGCCTCCTCCTGCCTCTTTTTCAAGATGTGAGCTGGCACAAACTCTTTGGCAGCCGGATTCATTTTGAACATTTAAGTTGCGTTTGTCGTATTTAGTTGTAGAAGACTTGGATTATTTGATGTTTGTTTTAGCTCCGACAACAGATCTTGAGCAAATTCCACATGCTTTACAACGAGCCGGTTGATAGTGTTTTTTGCTAAGAATTCTAATATTCAGGTTGGATTTTCAAGAGATCAGTGATTCTTAAACCGTGGAATATCGCTGAATGTGCCGCAGAATAATATTCCGATGCTTCGCTATTTACAGTCCGAGAAGCCAAGAACATATAATTCTCATGATCCTGAGTGGTTCAGATCCATTTCTGTGCGTTTCATTTTTTCAACAAGACCTGCGACAGACATAGACTGCTTGTCGTCAGCGCAAGGCCGTACTTTGATTACTAGCTCGACGAATATGTATCTGTTCTTGGTTTCTAGGACTGAGGTTCGTATCCAAAGAAGAAGCCCTCGGATGCAAACACAATCGCACCTGAGGGATCGTCTCGCCCGATGTTTACTTGTGCATCGAGTCTACGTTTCCTTCCGAATGGGTCGCCAGACTCCAATTCAAGTATGCTGCAATATTCATCTTTGTAATGAGACCACGATTGTGAATGCCAACCCAAAGAGATTTCTGTATGAAGGACAAGACAGTGGAAGTTTATTCTGGAGTTTCTGGTGAGCGGGCTGCTCAATGAAACTATGTTACCACTAACTCCAAGTTAACATGATCTGAAAGCAGTACTCCGAGTCTCTGCGAGCAGAGGCAAACACTAGTACATCAAGTAGTACCCTATGCTGCATGAACACCGGACCTATTTGAATTTGGATCAAATCCCCAACATCAGTTGTGATCTAGACTCCTCAGCCGGCTGGCTAGCTCTCAGTGGTTTTTGTTGGATCGGCACTTTGAGTAGACCTGTTGTTAGATTCTTAGTGCCTCTATCCGTGGTAGCCGTAACCATGGCCATAGCCGTGGCCTCCATAACCGCGGCCATAGCCGTGGCCTCCATAACCGCGGCCATAGCTGTGGCCTCCGTAGCTGCGATATCCTCCGTGGCCATAGCCTCCATATCCTCTATGGCCTCCATGGCCGTAGCTGCGATATCCTCCGTGGCCATAGCCTCCGTAGCCTCTGTAGCCTCCGTGTCCGCGATATCCGTAATGGCCGTTGGCCGCGACCAGGCAAGCGGCAACGACGGTTACTAAGGCGAGGATGATGAGCTATATCATTTTGAGATTGATTTAATTGAGATGGTCAGTTTAAGCACGCGCTGACAGCGGTCAATCTACTTTCGTTAAGAGGGCGATCACTTACTATTGACTTGCTGTTCATGGTTAGGCTTTCTCTCGGTAGTTTTCAGGTGAGTGAGTATGATTTGCTATGGGCGAACTGAGCTATACTAGCGACTAAATGTCTGATGAGCAACTGAGACAAATTGCCACCTATTTATACCGAAAACTCCGACGACCCTTGGCGACAACTTCGTTCCACCTTCCTGGCAAAACCCAGAACCTGAGCTCAAGCTGAGTTACATAAACCAAGCAAAGCGCTCAAGTAGGTGAGTGTTTGTGAGCAAGGCAATATCCCGAATCAAGCCTTAGAGTGCTCCTATCGGAGAGCGTGAGGTGATAGAGAGTAAAGGAGGGAAGGAACACGAGGCGGATAGTTCATATCAAGCGCGGCGGCAATACACCTTGTCGCAAAAAATCTGATATGATTGAGCGATCTCAAGGCTCAGGCAAGCCGGGCCCAATGGTTAGTCTTGTTGCTCAAGCTACAACCTGTACTTGGGCTATCTCTAAATATGTGCAATTTACAGTACTGTAGCCTCTCAAACCATCAAAATGATGAGATGGGCACGAATATCGTGGAATTGCGTTTAGTGTCAGCGAAGGTGAGCATATTATCTCATATAAGAAGCTTCACTCGGCAACTTTCAGTATTGCACTCGTTCCCACGGTTTTACAGAGGCCAGAGTCTGCATTTATGGGTCTGAACTTGGATGTAGGATATATTTCCGAATCTGGCCAAACTGGTTAGCGCTCTGTGGGCACATCAAAAAGCAAAGCTTCGCGCGTGCTGACTAGGAGGCTTTGGAGCCGGAACTCTTGGCTATCAACTCAACAGCCTCGCTCAAGAGCTCCAAGTTTATACCTGTTGGCACAGAACACAGCCCGTGTGTCTACAAACAACCCAAGTAAAACGACTAAGTTGGCTCGCTATTGGCTAGATTGGCTCTCATGAGGTGAGCGCCATGTCTGCCAATTTTCCAGCTTGATACAAAGCCATCTAGAAATTTCCTTTGGTTCAACTAACTGCCTTAGGTATCGCGATATGCACTGTTCCTCAACGATTTAGTCTCACTCGTAATCTCTAATGACATACGAACCGAAAGCTGGCCTTGTCGAGATATTTCTTATCTCCATCGGCTTTTCCACAAACACGGCGCCAGGGTAAACTTAGCCGACACCAGCAGCCGGTTAGCTTGACAACCTCCATCTGGAAATAGGCCTCCATCAGGTTCCAAGCTGAGATGAATTGTTATTGGGAGGAAGGAAGAGAGAAAGCTAAAATTAGGGACACAATGATTGAATATGGATATCTTTAATGTGTCTGATTGAAAACACAAGCACAGATGTTATTGATCCGATGGCGATCACAACTTTCCAGATGTAAACTGATGAGTTAGACAAACGGAAGTCAAGCTGAAAGTTGCCTCCAAAACTTTGAGTTCAGGTGTTCGTCTCAAAAGAGATTTTGTTCGTTGAGAACAGAAATCAGGGGGCTGAAGCAAGCAGATCTCGCCATGTGAAGCCTCGTCATTGATGCTGATGGGTGGTGCTCTTCATGGGTTACTTCTTTGTATGGTTTGAATAAGTTAGAGTTAGTTACAATCAATTTAGGCCTTGCTTGCGTATGGGTATGGGTAGTAGCTTGGGCCATAGTAGCTGCTAGCGTAGTATGGCTGGTAGTATGGTTGGTAGCCCGCGTAAACTGGGCCAACTTGGGCAGAGAATCCACGGTAGGCCGGTCCGTAGCTGGGGCCGTATTGGTAGCCGCTATGGTATGGGTATGACTGGTAGTACGATGAGCGGTAGCCAATGGTTGCGCTGGCAACAGCGATCAAGGCGAAGAGCGCTAGTGCGACGATTGCGGCCTAGGGTTTTGGTGGGAAAAGAGTCAATTTAGGATCTTTTCCAGCAATTGGCTCATTTCCATTAGGTGTCACATCAACTTACGGCTGATTTGTTCATTTTGGCTGATTTCCTCTCGTGTTTTGGTTCGGCGTTCAGAAAATTTACTTGAGAATCTACTTTTGATTTTCGCTCGTTTCAATCTCGAACTGGATATTGTGTCCAACAGGTTGAACTGCGGAGTATTTATACCAGTCTCATCTGCGGCCACCTTTGAGTCCGAGCAACGAGGAACTGAGATAAGAGGGGAGGATCAAATTGAGATTAAGAGTCGCGCCGATGCACCGAGTTGGCCTGTTAAGAGTTGAACTCATTTAGCTAGACGTTGCACGGCTCTAGGAAAAAATCCGGAAACAGGCGGTCAAGTTCATTACCATTGCGGGGCGGAGAAATTTTTGCACCATTAATCAGATAGGTAAATGTAGCAGTGAAACGAGCGAGGAGACTTCAGTGGCGAGGGTAGGTAAAAACGAAGTTGATTTCGTGAGCTGCTGCTCTCCCTTTTTGCTCCACCCTTAAGGACTTGTGGCGGCCAAGCTCGGACGCTCATAGTGGGAGTAGGTTGTGGGACAGGCTATCCAAGACGCTCGCCATGATAGTCGAGCCCGTGGGGATGTGACTGCGTTAGAGGAGGATTTTATGGAGATGCTACCTCGAGAGTTCGTCTTCGTGGCTAGCAACCATGATAACCCGCTGAGTTCCTCCAATAACAGTCGCGTGAACGGTGTTATCGGGCTTTGAGGGTGGGAGAGGTTTCTTTCCTGGATATGATAAACGAATAGTGAGCGACATAAGAAGAGACGAAAACATGATTTTGTTGCCGCAACGAGAAGGCAACTTTTTATGAAGATTCTCATGTTGCTGCCCGGAAGAGTTCCGAGCGACGAGGGGAGAGTTTTGATCAGATTAGAAAAGCCTCTCTGACCTGGCTCGCATGGTTGCTGAGTAAACTTTCTCGGCGCAGGTGCAGTATCGCCTGGGGCCTATAACGAGGGTCGATGCTTCTAATTGGCTGACCATTCATAGAAATAATAATCTACGACTAGCTTTCGTCTTCAAACGAAATCTCGCCGCCTCAACCGCCTACACAGACTCGTCTTGCCCTGCCTGCTGGATGAGCTTATAAACTATCCTGCCCGAGTCAAGGTCGCTCCATCGAATCTGAGTGAGCGCAATCTAACCCCGAGACAGCGAGCGAGAGCCACAATCCGATCCCAAAATTATCGGCCTCATGACTAGAAGATTGGAACAAAATTCTCTTAAGTTCGAATGAATCCGTATTCTCTAGCTAATCATTGCACGAATAGTCCATTTAATTAGAAGAACAAATATTCAGATTTCTTGTATCACAGATTGTTGCGTAAAGCCTAGCATATGACTTTCTCATCTAGCGCTTTGTCATGATTCATTAACCTAATACCAAGCCTCGTCGACCATTGTCCAGCTGAGTGACCTCTTCTCTGGGTCGCAAACCTCCAAGTTCACTCTAGATGAGCTTGTCGAGTCCAAGCAGAGACCTGATTTGATGTGTCTCATATGTGAAGTCTTGTCGTGAGCCCATTTCTGCCTGACTGACTCACTGCACGGCGCCAAAATCACTTGCCTTGTTGGCATTGGGTCAGAGCCCGAATCTAGGCAAACGTTTTCATCCGTCATCAGGAAGCCAGTTGACGAATCGTAGACGAACAACTGGTTCGTCATTAGCTTGTCGCTACAGTTGGAAGTTTCTACGGCGCCCACTGCAGCTTGGCCCATGCCAATCCGTATAGTCGGCCTTTGGAGGCATCTGTTTGAGTAATCCTGACGGATCTTTCCAAAAAAACGATCCTTCTTTGGGAAAAAGTTTTCTGGCCAGACATTTTCGAGGAACCAACTGAAACTCTTACAGCCTAAGGCAGATCTAAGTCGCTTTCTGTCATCAATCTTCTCAAAAGCCGAATCTATGCCCACTTTTTCTAAAGTCTTGTTCACAATTGGATTGATTAAGTAGAAAAAATGGCGCCACTCGTCCATCCAAACCTCGGCAACGCGAGCTAAATTTGTGTAAAGTATATCGCCCACCTCCTTGCCAGGTCTGAACGTATAAGGTGAAGATTTGCGAAAAATATGCGCCACATGAGAGCAGGGTACAATCTTAACCCCTCCGCCGCATTGCCATAGCCTCAAAGATAGCTCAATGTTTTCCCCACCCCAAATATCCATTTGTGGATCGTATTTTCCAAGCTGATTGAAGTAGTCCTTTTCAATACTGAACAACCCGCCAGCCATGATGGGAGAATGGAATGGATGGATGAGCTCTGTTAATTTCACCTTTCCCTCTCGTTTGTTGAATCCATTGCTTGCAACCAACTCGCGCCTGCTTATTGGATACCAGCGAAAATTCAAACCCCAATTGAATGCACCTAGATGCAATTCAAAGCTCCTAGTGAAAGCGAAGGTATTTTCGTTTATGATATCAATTATTGGGCAAGCTGCTGTCTTTCGCTCCGACTTAACCTGCTCCAATAATGGCTCGAGCCAGCCATTTGTTGCCTCGCAATGGGCATCGATGAAAGTTAACACTCTTCCACGGGCTCTCTCAACACCGAGCAATCTAGATTTGATAAGTCCGATTCTTTCTATTGACCTTATGATTTTGATATCGACGCCGCGAACGCTGCTTAGATTGTTCATATAGTATTCTAGGGACTTTCCAAGAAAAGTTCTGTTGCTTGAGTCATCAACTAGCAAGATTTCAGCCAGTAGATGCTGGGGCGCAGTGTTTAGTATACTGTGCACCGTTCGGGCCAAGGTGGACCAAGCCTCGTTATGGAAAACTATTATGACGCTCGTGTCCGGAAGCTCGGTAATGTTGTAAGTTCTCTTCCGACACGCCATCTTACGGGCGTCGGGCAGTTTCCTATCTACAGATATCTTGTCACTTGCGGCCAGATTGAATCTGTTTATGGAAAACAACAGTTCTTGTTGATCTCTCGGATAACCGGGCATATAGACTGGCTTACCATCACGACCAATATCTGGGCCTGGGTTATAGTTGTTTGCGTTGAGTAGCTCAGAGCTAACGTGTTGCTTTGTCCAGGACGATCTAGCGCCGACGAACTTACCGATTATGGTTTTCATCGTGTGTGCCTCAAAACGAGCTTGATCGATCGGAAGCCGTCCCCTCTCTTCATCCGCATGATTGCCGCGATCATTTATGGCAATCCTATGTAGCCCAGTGACAACAAATAGAATCAAAAAAGCTGCGGTTAACAGGTACAATCTAAGCCTCTTGCGAGTGATGTATCGTATAAAGATCGCCCAACGGAGCTGCCGCTGGCCTCTCTGCGTGACATAACTACGTGGATTCAACAGAGGTAGAATAGATGACTCTCGCATGTTGCTAGTGTGTTTGATTCAATAAAATAGTTTGACGAGATTGCCATCAGAGTACTATCGTTAACTCCATGGTGAGTTTCACTGGAGAGATGGGGAATTTTTAAGTTGTTGCATCATTGCACCTGTAAAAGTCGAGTTCCTCCTGTGTTAGAGGCGATCCAAGAGCCCGGCAGATTGCGTTCGGCATACACCACGCCCTCTCTGTGCTGTCGGGAAACTGACCCGCTCATCTCTGTTTCTGCAAAAACTTGACGGAGAAATAAACCCGATTGGAGGGGTCGAAAATATAAATAATGAAGATAGAGGAAACGGTTCAAAACAAAAGCCAATTTGAATGTCATTCACTTTATTGAGCGGCTAAACGTCCAAGTATGGATTCCGTAATCAACATTGACTCGCTCATAGAATCATGTAAGCCTGTCAAGAAAAGAGGTAGGCCGAGTCACAAACGCCAACTCCAGGAAATTAGGGACGAGCGAAGAATAAACTTGCAGACAGCCGACTCTGTGGTGGTAGCAATCAATCTCAAGTCAATTCTTACTATTGAGGCACTCAAGTCACTACCTTTGCATTGTCAAAGTCAGCTTATAAGACTATTACCAAAATTTGATCAAGTTAAAAGCGACGGATGTTTAAGTGCACGTGACAAGGCTCTCAATAACGAGTATTTTGTTAGATTCTGTTCACTATACCAAGAAAAGCTTTCTGATAATAGACTCTCGGATGTTGCAGTGGAACAAGCCCGGACCGACACCTCCAAGGAGCTTTCCAAATTAGATCCCTGGAAGCTGAGAAACTTTGAGCCGATCTGGGGTCAGAAACTAGTTTCCCAGACTGAAGATGGTGAAGATGAGGACTTGTGATGGAGTTAATCCCTATCTGTATGATATAAGCCCAGAATATTGGTAGAAGCACAAGTATGCATCACAGATAAGTCGTCTCGCCATCTCAGGCAAATTCCTCTCATCCTTGAGATTAAGCAGTTGTGAGATTCCTCGTTCTGAAGTCCAGAACTGAAATTCGTCGAACATGATGACCTCTGGGATGTTGTAGCCATTCTGTTCCCCTTTCCTGTCTGCCATACTGTCGAAAAAGCACCACGGCGCATCGGTGTCCTGGCCACACTTCACAAAGCAGACGTAATGGCTCGTCTCGATACATAACACAGCAAATAGGTCCATACAGACTCTCGGTATCTCTCTATCTTTAACTTGCGAAATCTTGTTGCTAAACCTTGAAACTGACTCAATGGGTATGTTCTCAAGTAAAGTTTTAGTTTTATCATGGTCCTCGATACCGGTTGAGTACGATTTGCCGAAATGTTTTGACTGAAAACAGTTGTTGCAGTAGGTGATAGCAGAGAGTCTAGCATTGTGACTGCCCGTTCTCTCCCCAAAGCAGTCCTTACATTCAATCCGTGCTAAATTATCACAGTCCTTGGCTCTATGTCCACAAGATCTAGGAACAGATCCGAGAACATCGGTTATGTCCAACTTAAGGCTGGGCATTATTCTCGAGTACATTTTGTACTGGGATCCAAACCGGGGCATCTGCAACAGTAAGCAAGGAGGAATCTCTCGTAGTCGGACTGTACTGTTCATAAAAGACTGTTCAAACAAGTCTTGAACAGTGGGTAGCACAACACTCTCATCCTTATCAACAATCAATTGATAGAAGAACGATTCGAGACCGGAGCTCAACTTCAAGTAAGGCTCGGCCTTGAGTATCTGGCCTAATAATAAGCTAAGAAACTCTTCGGGATCTTTTTCTTCGTCAGTCAAACCAGCAACACTTGATGATCGCTCTAGCATGGTCCGGAATAACATGACTCGATCGGCACTCACGAAATAGTTTTCGCGTAGGGGTTTTACCAGTTCCTCTCGAAGAATCCGCTGTATTTCACGATATTCTGGTATGTCTCTTTCGTTTTGAGGTCGATAGAGCAAAGAGTCGAATAGGGTAGTTGATGAAAACATTGCGAAAAGTGTCGCATCTAAGTAACAAGAGTTATTATGGCCCTGTATGCCTCTAGACTTTCCAAGATGTTTCTTCAGGACAGAATTGACGTTTTTCTCGCTTGCTGAAACGACCATGGACGGAGCTGGCAATGGTGATAAATCATCCACTTTCTGGCTGTTTAGACCTGTAGAGGCGAGATTCGACGTCAAATCGTCGACCGATTGGCAATCGTAGATAAGCTTTTCTTGGGATGTTCTTGCGGGTTTTGCAGGTAAGGTTGGTTTCTTGGTTGGGTGTAGCACGCGATTATGTTTCAGTTTGCTCGTCTCTTGCTCATCTTCAACTCTTATGGGTATATAATGAACCGGATCATCCATGTGATCGAATTGCATGTTCCCAGGATGGGATTGATTACGAGACCGCGTACAGCTATCACTAGGCTTGATTTTGTAATTTTCGGCCTGCGAATATTGGCCAGGAGACCTGTTGGCTGGTTTCTGATCTAGTTGCTGATTGAAGTCAATTAATTTGGCAGACGACGTTCTATCAGGAAGCGGGGGCGGTTCATTGAAGTCAGAGGCTTTGAGAAGGCCGATCACTGGCACCAATGAGGCATGATTCAGACGTGTCAGAAATAGCTGCTCATCTTTGTAAAGTCCGGTCCCGGATCCTACTGGGTTGTCGAATTCGACTCCAGCCATCCATTCCGTGCCCAAGTCATTCAACTTGCCCAACCACCTGACATTGCCATACTCTGGTCCTCCATCACTTATCCAAACAACCCGCTCACCTAGGGAAAGCGAGGGTCTATCGTCGTCATCTCTATCTGTATATGAGCTGTAATTCATTGTGATTCGCTCTACCTCTAGAAAGGTATTTTAGCTCACATGGGGCGAATAGATTATGGTTGTATTTAAGCGGTCCGGATCTGAAGTTATGCCATTAAAAGAGGACCAGGTCCAAGACGCTGACAATACAGTCTGACATCTTCGAGGCGGGCTTCAAAACGTTTTGATCGGAACGTTAAATTTCAAATCATGACATGAGCTCGTGACACCTTGATTAACTTGAAATCAATGCGTTAGCATATCTTCATACCCCCATCGGCTAGCCTCGTGTATGAATAAAATCGATCTAAAAACAATAAACTTCGAAGTTTCCTTCCTGCCTCGGGTACATACTGATACTCAGATGACCCCATTAATAGCACTTATACCAATGATCATTTATAAACAATAACTCATCATATTTGTTCTTCTTCCGAATCATGCGCTGCGTGCACTGCATCTCCCAGCTGATTCATAAGCGTTGATTTAAATCTAAACGAGAAAGTTATTTAACCAGTCTTTGGTGTGATGGTAAACATCGAGTCAATTAGTTTGCCGGTTTCGATGTTACATCTGTAAGACAGCACGTCGCCAGTTAACAAAATGGAAGAACTGAAATGCTATTTCGACGTATCAATTGGCGGTCGAGATTCGGGTAGGATCGTATTCAAACTGTTCAAAGATATATGTCCTAAAACGTGTGAAAATTTCAGATGTCTATGTACAGGCGAGCGAGGCAACGGCCATCGATCTGGTAAGCCCTTACACTACAAGGGGTCTCCATTTCATCGAGTCGTGCGCAATTTCATTATACAAGGCGGTGACATTACTCATGGGAATGGAAAAGGCGGAGACTCAATCTATGGGGGATCATTTGCGGACGAAAATCTTGACTCGGCTCACGATGAACCGTATCTTCTATCAATGGCCAATCGAGGTCCGAATACGAACAAGTCACAGTTCTTTATCACAACAAACGAGGCACCCCATCTTGACGGCAAGCATGTTGTATTTGGACGGGTTGTGTCAGGACTTGATACAATCGTCAAGATAGAGAGACAGGAGGTGGATGCAAAATCAAGACCATTGAAAGAAGTAATAATCAAAGATTGCGGGCAACTGACCGTCACTGATCAACGATCAAATCAGCAAGACACTGTGAACGACGGAAAGAAAAGAAAACTATCCAATTCAAGTAGGAGTAGTGACGATTTGAGCATCGCAAGGAAAACAAAGAGCAAGACCAAAAGCCAGTCCTCGCCGACGCATAGTCATTCCTGCTCCACAATTTCATCCAAATGTGGATCATCCTACTCTGGATCATCTGTTTCACATACGTCGCTGTCTAAACAGCCGAGGCGAAAACGGTCTCCATCCTATAGCGGCAGCAGCAGAAGTAGCAGCAGTAGCAGTAGCAGAACTAGCGATAGTGGTAGCGGTAGCAGCCGCAGTAATTGTAGTGATGCCAGTAATGATAGAAGCCGTGTTTTAAGTGATAGCAGTGGTTCCTGTAAAGACAAAAGTCAAGAGTCAAGCTCGGACAGCTCTTGCAGTAGTTCAAGTCCCTATACAAGATCGAGAAAGCGCCATAAAACGAATAGGCGTCTAGCACCAACGAGGAAGCTCGAAGACTTCAGAGCTTTAAAAGACTCGAAGAAAGTGGACGAGGATATTTTCATCAACCCACATTATAAATGCTCTGTCCAGCCCGATGAGATACCACAGGTGCCAGTCAATAGGTTCCTTATGAGGGGTTTCGACAACCCAAGTAGAAAGCATCGGAATTCGCTAGTCAACTACAACACTGAGACTGAACCGATCGAGGTGGACCTCAGTAAGTTTGAGGATCTACCCGATGATGCAAATGACGTCGATCTCGCACAATCCGTTAGTTTATCTAGTTCAAGTAATCACCTCAGGAGCCGAGTTAAGGCCACCGAACCGTTGGTCTCAAAATCTGGAAGGATCATGAGAGGTAGAGGTACGTTCAAGTTCCGCACTCCCTCGCCGGGAGAGCGTTATCGAGATGCAGACAGTTTCAGCTCAAGAAGAGCAACTAGATCGTATCGTTCGAGAAGCCGCTCTAGAGATGATGACAGATCGCCACGATATTATCATAATGGTCAGAGAGAGAAAAATTGTAGAAGAAGGAGAACCGAGCATAAATCCTCTGCAGGGCGCGATTTTTAACTTTTCATGATAAAAATAACCGATTGTTGATATGAGGCCATGGAATCCACTTCATTTGTATGTACATTGCTCCTGATGGCTTTTGTGAGGGGGGAGGCTTATGGCGATATATTGATGAGTTGACTAAAAGGTTTGATCTCACGATTGATCAATGCTCGATTGTTTGCTGGGGTTGTGGCTCATCATAAACTGGTTCTACCAGACGTGTACTTGACCACAATCTTCTTGACCCAATCAACGTAGGCCGAAGTCTTGCTATAGATCCCATACTTTCCCTCCTTTCCACACTCATCCCCGAAGGAGGTAACTCCATAGACGTGCCATTTGTTATCCCTTTCGACAAGTAGAGGACCGCCTGAATCGCCAGCACACGAATCTATCCGACCCTCTTTGTAACCAGCGCAAATGACATGGTGGCTCTCGAGCTCATCTCCATAGCTATTCTTGCATTCGGTAAAGTCGACGATGGGCACCGCTGCCTGATATAACATATCGTCTCTTTCTACCTGAGGCTTCCCATCCGGTTGTCTGTGGTAAGAGATGGCGCCCCAGCCCAAGATGGTTGCCATAAGTTCAGGTTTGAGCTCTTCGTTTTGATCTGGGAGGCAGGCTGGCCAAACACGTTGCGTTAACTCCAGAGGGCTTTCTAGCTTGAGTATCGCGATATCATTATCAACATTGTCTTTGTTATAATGTGGATGCTTGAACGTCCTAACAACTCGTCTCTCCTGCTCGTGACCTTCTTTCTCGACCAAGTTGAACTCGCCCGCGACTATATGCATGACACTTGTTACACAGTGAGCGGCTGTAAGCACAAACTCGCTACTAATCAGAGTTCCACCGCAAATGAGCCTCTTCTTCCGGTCCAAGACCGCAATTTGCCACGGCCAAGCCCCAGACGAGGCTTCATAGCCACCCACAATCATGCGCGTCTGTATTGAGTTTTGCTGCTTTTGAACGATACCTAATTCAAAAGAGAGGATGATGATATTTTATTTAGTGAGCTAGTCCGATGGGATCCAGCGTGCTCAATTGTGACTTTACTTACCACATTGTGGGTTGTCCAATGGGTCTTTGATCAGGTTGTCTGAGTCAGTGCCGATTAAAATGAGTATGGCACTAAGTTGAAGCGATGAACTAGCCAACATCTTGAAAATTCAAGACTTGATTCGGAGGAAGCCTCTCAATTTTGTCGTCAGCTCTTTGCACTTCTAACCTCCCGCTTGTTACCTAATTTCTAACTTCTCGAAGAGCTTCGCTTTCGCGCCAAAAAATCGAATAATACGAAATTGTCATCCCTTCCGTCCAGATGACTAACTTCCCGAGATCTCAATTCAATCGACATTTGGAGAATTCGTGATAGTCGGTTGGAGGCGAAGCAAGCAACTCGTTTGCCGCCACCAACCCGAACCGAAACCCAAATCACAGTAACCAGGCTCAAGTTTATTCTGGTGGCCCATGTTGTTGTTTTCTGGGCTTTCAGAGATCACAATTATTTATTGGGTAAACGAACGCCGGTGCAGGATATTTGACCAGCGCCAATATAAATGGCCGGAATCGGTAGACCTGTTGGCGACATCGGTTAAACAAACGCGCGACAACGGGCAAATATTTACTGGCAGGTAAGCAGGTAAATCGTTCATTTCCTTGCGCGGACTAAATATTGCCCTAACACTCCATCTCAGAACTTTTCCGCTACAAGCGCCACAGCTCTACCCATATCCCCATCCAAGCCCTGTCCCTGGCCCATCTTCACCCTCAACATTCTGTATCCAATTCTAATGGTTCTAAGTCGAAATTAAACATTCAATAACGAGCGGGACATGTATAAAGCGAATTGATGCATAAGCCATCTTTTATTTCTATCTATTCGCGTAGCTTAGTCGCAAACTATGCGTGATATTTCACCCCATGAGCAGGTTGTAAAGTGGAATAGGAGATACGATAGGCACGATCAGGGAGGTAACTTCGCAGGCCCCCTCAAACGGGGCCTCGGCTGCAAGTGATAGTTTAGGTTAGGTTTAGTCCTGGGCGGAGTCGTGGGGTAGGGCCGTTGGGTCAAGACTTTTCAGCCATCGGTGGCCTTCGTCAGCTGAGTATCAGATGTTTGGGAGACTTCTATTTTCCTTTGCCCGGATTCCTTGGCGTCTTTTGCCTTGAGTTCAGGAGTGAACAAATGCCAAAATGGTATGTTGTATGCGTGCTTTGGTATCTCAACCAACCATTGCAGTCCAACTTGACGTTCCAGAACCTTGACCATTACGTAGTTCTGGTTCAGACAATCTAGGAGATGGTCGGCTTTCTCTTTCCCAAAACTCTCAGAATCTTTCAGGAAGCAAGGAATACCAAACGGAGCCCGTTCCATGATAGGAAGATCCGATACTTGGACCTCTATCAGGTCGCTGAAGCTGAGGGTCTCGACGTTACCGTAATCCACAAACAGGACTGTGCATCTCTTGTGCTCTTTATCACGGCTTAGCACTAGAGCTCTGTACCAGCTTCCATCCTCAGAGAACTTGGCGCAGTAAGTCTCACCTCTGCCGACCTTTTTTGGCAAGGCAAGATCAGGATTACTGCTCGCTCTTGAAGCCATTATGCTGAGACAGAAACTGTTGATGGCATGGTTGAAGTGGACTAGCTCTTGGTTGGAAAACTTGCAAAATTGGGTGAAAAAGGTTCGCGTTGGTCTGTAAACAGCAGTGATATAGCAAAGCTCAGTCCTTCTCACTTCAACTTGAGCTAATTTTATCGCTGGTTTCCTTTTAGTAGTGCCATCATGATCTCTAGCCGATATGGGAGCGCTTGAATCGGGGGACATAACTGAAACTGATTGAGTTTGGAGGACGGATGAAGCTAATTCCTTGGCTAAAAATGAATCACAGGTTTCTCGAGAGATTCGCCTCTCGATGCTACGGGACTGATCTGGTCGAATTGAATGGAAGTCAAATTTTCTACTCGGGGCGCAACTTTCTCAGGATCGGGGTTTATAGCGAGAAGCAAATCCATGCAAGGCGGGCAAGTAACAAGTCAGCTGGACCCTGTGGACGAACTTTATTTGAACCGGTGCATAGCGCCTCGCTCACGGGTCAGTTTCCAAAGTTGAATTTGCACACAAATCAACCAATCGATTGAATTTTAGATTTCAAGATCGGAATGCAACCGCTGTTGGTGTTCGACTCGAGTAACAAACCTACGTTTTGCAATTCTTTTTTCTCCAGCTTGTGACCAGATCGGAGGGACATTTCCCGAAAAATATCGAGTGGTATCAACCCATCTGAAGCCCATTCTTTTTTTCAACCATCATCACAATTTCGACGAAAGGAGCGGATCACCCACGTGGAATCAGCTCTCGATTGCCACCGTTTCCAGCTATTGGCTTCACGACCTAAATCGTAATCATTCGATAAATTAACTAGTCATGATCCGACCGAAGCGAGGCAGACTACCTTTATCTGAGGTATACCGCGAATTGTATCCCTGGAATAACCTGAACGAGTTTGTAGACACAATCAAGAGCACCATTGCCTACAAAACTGAGGATAACAGCTTCATAGCCCTGAACAAACCCTTCGGAGTAGGTATATATAATGCTCATGACATGAACAAGAACAAAGCGAATCAAGACAAACTTCTATATCAGCTGTCGGGAGCTCCAAAATACTGCATACGAGATGCACTTCAACCGCTAGCGGACGAACTTAAATCTTCCAAACCTTATGAGGTGATCAAGTCAATAGATAGATACATGAGTGGCCTGATCCTGGTCACGAATGACGCCCAAGTCTACGCTCCAAGAGTAAATAAGGCGATTGCGGCCGGTAGATCAACCAAGACTCCGCCTTACGGCTTTCGCGCGATCACTTACGGTTACCCGACCATAGGGGCGAAGAAAATAAACGAGAGGGTCGGCCTACAGCTGATCGAAGTCGATGAGTTGGGCGACTACAAAGAACCAATAATAGTCGAAAAACCAAGTCTCAAATTCGTACACAACCATAATGGTCAGATGAAAGTATTTCAAACAGAGTTGGAGGTTAAGAAAATCAATCGAGAGTATTCTGTGGCCCTGGTTGAACTTTATGTGTCCAGTTTCAAGCTTGATTTTACTCGGTGTTACTTAAGCAGTAAAACTTCATTTATTTTAGGAGATGTTCGCTTCAGCAAGCGAATCAGGGAGATTCTTGGTAAGCCCATTCAAGTTTCAGCGTTCAAATCGAGTCACATATATGATGACAAATATGAGCCCTTGAATAGCAAATTGCGCAATCTATTAGGGGTTTATAAAAATGCATCGATACCACTAATGTTAGATCTCCATGCCATACGTCTAAAAGGCTTTGATCGTACGCAAAGAAGTAAGAGGGACTTAGTTATACAATCGCAGCTTGTGCCTGTACATTTCGCTCTCACAGCTGAGAGGCTGGATTTGTTAGATGGTTTGAGTGGTTTTGGTCATAGAAGAGATACTGTCGCCGATGAAAGTATTAAATGATGTATCAGTTTAGAAGCTCGGTTGCGATGAGCTTGCTTATCACCAATTTGACTTTGTTTGTGATCTTTGATGAAGATTCAGCCTCCCATTCCTGTCTTGGTTGACCTCTTGACAAACTTCGACAGTTTAAAACTCGGATAGATTTCTTGTCTCCGCAAATTCGATTGCTATTTGATGTGTTTGCTGATTCTTTGGTAATAATGAATCTTTCGTGATTGTATCTACAATTTAGATTCAATGTTTGTGATTTTTGACAGGCCTCTGACCTCTTCTGGATTCCTTGTCTCTTATATACAATTATACAGCACATATATCTATATGTATATATGTGCTTGTGATTCAGGTAATGTGTTTTACTCGTGTTCCATCAGAACTTTCATCGAATAATCGCATTCATAATAATTCATATTGCCTAAGGTGCATTCGCTGTATTATATCTCGACAATCATTAAATACTCGGCGAATATTTTCCGTGTCAACGGCACAAGTGAAATGCGGATAACAATAATGTTTTCCATCACCGCTAGCAGTGCTTATTCTTAAGAATTCATCACGTATAAAATATTTTGCCCTCAAAAAATTTGGATTCTCATTTGGTTCACTAAGAGCATCTGGCGGTGTTTGATAATGAGCAAATTCTGGAAAATAAGCTTCAATTTTCGACTTGCCTAGTTTGACTTTTTCAGCTAATAAATCTTGCTTATTTAAGAATAGTATGACTGATATAGTTCGCAACCATCTGTTGTTCCAAATCGATGTGAATAAATCTAAAGATTCACGCAATCTATTCTGATTAGGATCCTCGCGCAAGACCATGTTATAACTACTACAAGCTGTAACGAATATAATGGCAGTTACATCATTAAAACATTGAATCCATTTTCGTCTCTCGTCTCGTTGGCCACCGACATCAAACATGTGAAAGTTGACTTTTTCAACTTGGAATTTTGTTTCAAATATACCAGATGTGAGAACACGGCATCTAAGGATATCTTGCTCGTTAGGTGTGTAATCAGGCCTCTTTATATGACTAACTCGGTCTAAAAAGTATTTAGCACAATCGATGAGTTGATATTCATTTGAACGCTCAAAGGTCTGAATAACACCCGCATCTTTCCACAATATCTCTGTATGTTCATAAAATTCGGGCGGGTAATCGAACTCTGGCGATGAGGCTACGTCCTGTATATAGTCGACGCGGCGCTGATTCTCCGGATGTTCGAGCTGAACAGTTGGTTGCAAGGTTGACATGGCACCAGTTATAGTTAATATTGCATCTCTTATATTCTTTTTAATATCTTCGATCTTTTGTTTCTTCTCCTCTTCGCTGAATCCGTTAACATGCAATATCCGCATCTGTTTAACGATTGTCGATTTACCAGACTCACCAGCGCCTAATAGTAATAATCTATGTGTAGCTCTGTAAACTTGTTTATCTTTTTGTAATTGTTTCTCTATTCGCTTGTTGGCCTCCTTCCTCTTTTTGTCCTCTTCAGCATCATTTTTCGATGGTCCGAAGCAACCCATCTTGCTCATGGATTGTTGGTGCCGATGAAATAGAAGCCAGCCAATTCCACTCTCTCTCCCTCACCTCTCCCTCGCGCTCCCTTTCGCTTGCCCACTCGTTTTGCCTTTGTCGCAGCGCAGAACTCTATCCGAGCGTGTTCAATTGGCTAAATAGGTGTTTAGGTAGGATATTGTGCAGCTTTAGATGAATGAGACGGGGAGAAGGTGCGCGAGCTTGTATATAAACCTCAATAAATCTTATTCATAGATTAGAAATTTATTTATTTCTATACTCAGACCGTGATAATGGCAACACAAACATTCAGGGTCGTCGAAGCGCTACTGACATTTGTCCTGCAGTTCGCGTACGGGGCCACCGCTGCAGCCAGAGCGAGCGAGCGAGCGGGAGTTGCGGAAAGCTGCCTGCTTGCGGCAGCTCTAGCAGCGGCCGCCGCTGCCTTTATTCTCCGCTCGCACAACATCGGCCGCTCGCCAGATCGGCTTGCCAGCCTAAAATCGGCAAAACCTCCATCTCTTCCTTGCTCCTCCTCCTCCGCCTCGAGCCTCTCATCTGGAGCGAGCGCAAAACGTCGCCGATTTTGCGGACGAAGAACGAAAATTTCCAAGCCTCGCAAACTGGTGCCAGCCAATGAGAGGTGGGCAAGGGACGGAGGTGCAGGGTTGGAGGGCGCAACGGGCAGGACTGTGGGGCCAACGAGAGCTGTGGCTGGTTGGGAACAAGGCGGCTGCAGAGCAGAGCAAGGCGGCAGTGTGCGGCCCAATGCGCGCTCCCACAATCTGGCCGCCCGAGAGCCACGGACCCCGATGAGGGCGCCTGCAGGAGGGGGGATTCGCGCTGCGTGCAGCCCTTGTCGGCCATCGATACCGCAGACGGACGGCTCCAGTGGTCCACCTGCGCGAGCCTCTGGAGCTCGGGAGGCCCAGCTAGACCCACAAGTGGGCGGCCGACCAAATCCGAGCCCACTCTCGAGCGTCGGGGGCGCGGCCAAGGGAGGAGTGAGGCTTGTTGAGTAGCAGCCAGTTGGAGGTTCAGGTTGCAGAGGCTTCCGAGCGGCTCGCTCATCAAGCGAGCCTCCCCGCCGGCTAATAGCAGGAGCACCAGCAAGGAAGCCAACCGCTCGCACCCTTTCGCTCTGGTCCACTGCGCGCTGCCTGCGAAGGGGGCTCGTTGGCCGAGCTCGCCCGCCAGCCAGAGCGGAGAGGCGGCCTCAAGCTGGCGTCAGGTTGCTCGTCTAGGCTCGCCAACGAGTACCGAGCTGATGTTCTGGGAGTGCAGACGACAATCCGACACTCGCGCCCAAGTCGGCCTCTCTTGCGGCCAAGCGGGCGAGCTAACTGGGCGACTTTAAAGCGGAGCCCGTGCATCTGCTGGCAGAGTGTGGCCGAAAATCCAGCCAGCAGATTGTGGGCGGGCGCTGCTTTCGGGGGGAGTGGAGCCGATGGAAGTCGATGCAGTTTTATGGAGCCTCCATTGCGCATGGCTATGGAGCGGGGACAATGCCAACCGTGGTGCAATGCGCAAAGTTTGTCCAGAGCGGCAAGCTAGCGCGAGAACCCTGAACTTGAAGTTGGAGCTCTCGGGCGGCCAGAGTAGAGGGAGCCCGATTGTGGTGTCCCTCTCTCTCTCTATCTCTCTGTGCGCGCACGCTGCCATCGCGAGCGCTTATAATATGTTGGCCGGACCAGAAGGAGGAGGAGGAGACCCGTTTGCTTGGGCACAAAACGCGCGCGCATAGATCCCGATAGATGGTGATGCCGCCGCTTCCATTGAGGCCGCCTCAACGGGCTCTTGCCGAGCGCAGGCCCCTTGCGCCGCCAAGCCAGCCCCTTGATACAATGATCCTAGAGCAAGCGGGCGAGCGGCGCACGAGCGAGGCCAGAGATGAGATCTCTCTGGTCGGCAGGGCGAAATTGATATCGCCTTCGCTAGACCAGCGAGCTTGGCAAGGCGGCGCTCGTAAATGGGCCCCGAGCAAGCTCTCGGCGGCGCTCGCTCCAAGCGCCCATTGCTTCGAGCGCAGGCTCGTGCTCAGCGTGGCCCTCTCGTCCTGGCCTCGGGCCCATTATGCACATGCCGCGCCACCGCCACCGCAACCGCGCCACCACCGACGCGCCAAGGAGCCACAAACGGCCAGCTCGCACCAAAAGCCCCCCTCTTGCTGCAAACCCTCCCCCTGGCTTCTCATTCCACCACCGCCACTGTCTGGCAAATAACTGATTTTGCATCACTTGATTAGTTTGAACTTTATAACGAGAGCGAGCGCGCTAATCCAATCCAGTTTCCTGCCCGCCGACGCCATCGAGGGATCTGCTCAACCTTGATGGAGCGACCATCCGATAAGAGCGGCCCTCTGTCCAGCCATTGACCTCTGTCCGCCGACTGGCCGCATGATCTCGCGGGCGGCCAGCGAGGGGCTTGCTCGCAACTATCACCGGCGGCCAAATGCAAATCAAACTCCAATCCGATAAATGGGCGTCAACAGTTTCCAGTTTGGAGCCGATAGGCTGGACAAAAATAGCTGCACTTGCCTCTCGCCCAGACGCTCTGAGGGCCGAGGGGCGGCCGTTGCCACACAGCTCTCGTCGGTCGGCCCTCCTGTCGTTGGTGGGCGCCACAATGCGCCCTCGGTGGTCCATCGAGCTGAGAGTTGGACGGAGACTGAACGCGTTCGGCGTTTCAAACGAAAATTCCATAGCCATGACGGTGAGATTTGGTCGCAGTCCGATTGCAACTGCGCACCTCAGATGCGCTATCATCTGGGCTGAGATCTGGGCGCCAAACGAAGGGGAACACCCGCAATCTAGACTCTGGTTGAACCTGCCGGCCAACTCGAATCTTTGACCCGCCAATCGGCGAGGTGAGGGACGACGATTGCAGGTTGTTCAGACGGAGAAGTTGATGAGAATGGCTAGAGTTGATTGGCTAGATTCAAGAAATGTCATTTGTTTTAGTGGCGCCGCCTTTGCTCGTGAGCTAGAGCCGATTGCGGCTACACTCGAGTTTAGTGCTTGCGCCCGAGCGAAGGCGTATTTTGTTGCGGCCTGAATGCTGGGCTCCTATCGGCTGCCGCCTGTCGCCGTCCAAGAGCCGCCCGCTAGCCACACAAGTCAGCGTGAGCCCAGCGGAGCATGAAGGGGTCTCTTGTTCAGCAGATGGACAAGCTCGTCTATGCGCTCGAAGGTAGCCGACCACAAACCAGTTAGCGGCTCCGAGTGAGCCAGTTCGAAGTCAGGCCTGTTTGCGGCGGACGCTGATCAGCAAGCTCGCAACCAGCGCCTCTCCGAACGCAAACTCGCAGCGGTCCAACTGAAAACGAGGCCAACTTGCGCTAGTCCGGCTTGGGGCATTATTATTTTAGGCTCAATCTCCCGGAGAGAGCTAGCCAGGCGGCACAGAGGCCGCCTGGCTGCCAATGAAGACCCCCGAGACTCTGGCAACTCTCTCGCCGGGTTCTGCGCCCGCTTTTGGCGGCTGGCTGGCAAATCGAGAGGTCCGGCGGGCGGCGTTGCCAAGTGCAGCCGTGAAATAAACTCGCCGCCGGTGATCATTCATTCGAACAAGCGAGCGGATGAACGGGCGGCCACTCTCATTGTGAGCGGCCATTTCCTTCGAGTCAATAGGATCACCTCGCTCGCCAGACTCGACGAGAGCCAAAACAATGGCGAGATAGACGACGCTGCTGGCCGGCTATCATCAATCGCGCAGAAGCGGCGCCTAACGCGGAAATCGGCGGGCCCAGCGGCCGAGATTGGCCGTCGCAGGACAGTTTGGTTTGCTCCCCTCCCCCTCCCCCTCCGTCTCCCCTCCCTCGCTCGCTGCCGCTACTCGGCCCGCTGTGGTGGGTCTGCCTGAAGGCGAGAGCCTCGATTGTTGTGCTCAAGCACGTGAATGCTCGCGCGCGGCCCTCTCTTGGCCGCCGTCGGTGCGTGCAGTCGGGGGCACCTAGCGACGTTTGCGCGCGCTTGCCAATATGCGTGCTCAGTGTGGCGGCAGCGCGCACACTCATGCGCCGAGCTATTTCTCCTGGCCCGCTCGCTGAATCCAGCTCGCGCGATCATTTTTAGCCGATGATTTAGAATCATTCCGCTTCCCACGTTTCAGGTTTGAGGAGATGTGAACAGTTGGCGCACATACTCGGGCCCCAGCCACAACCCCTCGGCAGGCAAATATTTTAGTTGCGATGGAGTTTGGCTATAAGCAAGATAGATGCTTCAGCTTGGGGGCCAAATCCAAACTCGGCCAGCAAGCTCGGCTCGAGAGAAGAATGGACAACACTTGCTTGCAGAGGCTTCGTCGCACTCTGCGTCCCGTTCCAAGAGTGACGGCTTCATCGAGGCCAGTGAACTCGCTCGCTCTCGGCGGCCACTCGGCCAGTCAAGGTTGTCTGCTCCAAGTATCATCGATCGTTCAGTTTGGATCCGTTGCAAATCCCAACTAAATTGTCTGTCCGTGGAATGGGAGCGAGAAAGATTGATCCAAAACCTTTAAGGAAATCACGATCATACTAGGAGCGATAAATTGTTCGTCCGAACGAGAGATCCAGCTCTGCCCCATTTCCGCTCCATTTTATTTATTTTCAAGGGGACCCACTTGGTGGAGCTGATCGAATCCAGGTTAAAACCTGGCCAAATCCATCCTTGCGGCAGCCCCGTCAGGTGGCTGATTCGAGATTGCCAGCTAGCTCCTAGAGTCCAGTCTGATTAGGTTCTAGCGGTCTAGACTGTCGTAGGTTCGGCTTAGATGGCCTCTCTGGGTATGAGATCATTAGAACTTTGTCTCCTGGCCGCCAAAGCGCCATTTCTGGATCAAATTGCGTGCTCGCCTGATAACGCTGATCACCAGACGAGTTGTGTTGCATGGGCATGGAGACGACAGACGTTAACCGGGCCCATGGATGGGCGCAATTCTTGGTCTGACTTTGGCGAATCCATCGCACTATCAGACTGTAGTCTAAGAAGCATGGGACAGATGCAACACTCTTCCCTGGACTCTCCAATTCCACGCACCAGATGCCACTGCAGTGCCCTCGAGCTCAGTGGTCTCCGAAGTGTTGGCCAGGCACATCATTGAACGAGACTGCTGATTTCTACCCATCTACATCAAAGAGGCAGCACAAATTTGCTCCAACTTCAAGTGTTTATTATGGCTTCCAACAACTCGGCGCGGCAACAATCGACCAGACACAAGCTTCGAGCAGATGATCTCAAATGAACGCAACGCGAGCCGCCTCTCTTCGCTCTCCGGGCTCCTCGTCGAGCTCAACAATGTCCGAGTGGTTCCTGGAGGGATTGGCCCACTGTGGCGCCGCAAACCTGAACAAGCTCGACTCCTGCTGCCCCTTCTGGTTCCAGTGGCGAACCAGAAGCAGCTTCCCGTTGGGCCCGGTGGCTGGAGCGGCTGGCTTGAGGGGCGCGAGTTGCCGCTCGTCTGTCGCCTGGTGTTCAGCTGGTTTCTTGCAAGACGAAAGCCCGCCAATGATCGGGCGTTGGCTTATTTGAGTGACTTGAGGTCCACTTGCGCCACCTATACGCGAGGCATTCAATTGATGCTCGCGTCTTCGTTTGAGATTGGCCAAACTTGTCAGACTTGGTTGCTTGCTCGCCAATTCGGCCATCATAAACTCAACACGCCGTTTGCACAGCAAATCGTGCAGATCCGAGCGGAACTTATCGTTCATGAAACAATAGATGAGCGGGTTTAGGCAACTGTGGGCCATGCTAAGCCAATGGCAGGCAAAATAAGTGCCCACGAAGATGTTGTACTCGGACGACTGGTACACAAAATCGCGGCGTATTTCCGGATAGACGAACATGATCATGGAAAAGGTCTGCAGGGGCAACCAGGAAACGGCGAACAGGATCACAACCACGAAGAGCATCTTTATAACCTGGCAATTCGGGTCAGATTCGGTCGGTTGAAGTCGAGGGGTTCATTCGGTCAGTGTGAAACTTTGGCGCTCTGCCTGAAGGGAGGGGATCAGAGGGGAGGAGACTGACCTTGACTCGTTTGACTTGCATGGTTAGATCACGGTTGACGTCCACGTTGCCCGGCATCCGGCGGCGCCACAACTTCAAGCCGATGCCTGCGTAAAGATAGGACAAAAGCGAGAGCGGAATGGCAAAGGTGCACAAGTATATGCTGTTCGCGGGCATCGATTGCGTTTGAGGGAGGATCGGAATTAGCACTAGGACCACCCTTAGTCTTCGAATAATTCCGTCTGACCTCCACTTGGCGGTCTACACTCACAAAATGGTATATGAGTTGGAGATCGACTCTTTCCAAAGCTGTCTGCAGTCGAAGTAGAGCTTGTGGTCATAGCAAAAGGGTTGGGCGCTAAACATCAGGTACTCTGGTAGGGATATGGCAATTCCAATTAACCATATGGCGCAGATAACATGCGTCTTGCTCACAGTCCACCGGCGAAACTCTGGACTCTTTCTCCTCCTGAACGGATGCATTATGGCCAAGTGTCTGGCGTATTGTTGTTGCAACAAGAGATTGGGCGGCTCATTAGTCGTCTTGTTGGCTCAACGCGGACCAGGTGCACTGAGCGAAAAGTTGCGCGGCTCCAAAAGAAACAATCGAGCCGCCAAATTTGGGCCAATGCATCTGGCGCTTGGAACTGTCTCGATCTATTGTTTGCCTGCTTGCTTGCTTGTGCCACAAGGGCACCCGAAGTAAGGCTTATCAAAGGTCGGAGTGATGTCGGCGCCAGCTTAGCGCCGTTTTCTCCGCTATTTGGAGGTCGCGAGCAGTTGTGAGAGTTGTCCTCGACACAAGGATGAGAGGAAATGGTAACGCGCTACCAAATTGAGCGCCCAGATTGCCTTTGAGGGGCCTGAATATCGGCGGCGCATTCTCGGAAGTTCACATGGACTTATATTGACAGCTGAACGCTTTCGTGTTGTACAGAATCCAGACGAGCGAGCGTCCTCGCCGGCTCATACCTGATTGCATCGTATCGGATGAAGTGGATGGGCTGCCCTCGGTCCACTTGTCTCGAGCAGTTTGGGTGCACACGACCTCGAGTGTTCTGAGTGGCGCTCTCATGCGAGAACCGAGTCTCCAGTGCGGCGCCCCGACGAGGAGAGCCGGTGTCCATTGTGGTGATTTCTGGCGACTGACTGGCGAGAGACAGCGACCTTGGAACCCTATGAGCCGACGCAATTGCAACAAGGATCCCTGCTGCCCCAAGTTAGCAGGCTTAGGATTCAGCGCACGAGAGGCGATCGGGGCGAGGAGGGGGGGGGGCCTTCGGTATTATGAGTTCCCAGACTATATTGGAGGCCGAGCCAGTAGCACTGCTCTGACCTAGAGACACAATTTGCCGCAGTTACCTAACAAGGTCAAGTCCTGCTCAGAGTAGAGTATTCTCGGCGCGCAACCCTGAGCATCGGACTTCTCGCTAATCCAATCGATTGGCACCGGGGGCTCAAACTAGTGCGCTCGTGATAATCCACTTAGCTGCTGTGGCGGCCAAAGTTTGCCCGCCGACAATTTGGGCCTCGACTGCTTTTTATAACTGCCAGCTAGATTTGCCGCTCCCATCACGTCCATCAATCCCGACTGCCGCGCACCCTCATTAGACAAGCTGGCTGGTGGCGCCACTAAGTTGGACAATATTGACTAGCGATCTCGCATTGACTTGCCGGGACCGTCGTTGCATTGGGTCGAGTTTAGCGAAGACTTACCTGTTCACTCCGATGACAGTCATCGTAGCAACGGACACGAAAACGCTCAGGGTGACTGGCGAGTTCAGATTGCAAGTTGGAATTTGGAATTTGTATTAGCATTGGGGAAGGAATCCAAACCAAACACTAACTCGATGTTGACTGATGGGCCCGGCCGCTCAGTGGATAGCTTCCAACTGGATTCGCGGGAGGAATGATTAGATTTGAGTTGGACGGCTCCCTCATAGGCACCAACTTACCGACAAATCTAACTACTGGACAGAGAAAGGAGGCGAAAATCCACCTGCCAAGCATGTATTCGGTATAGGTAAAAGCTGGCAACAAATTGCCGACGAAGGTCAACCAATCGTTCGCTAAAACGATAGGAGTGGCCGACTTAGAGCTTGTCGTCAACGAGCAAGGGCGCCTACTTACGTATAGAGAATAGACTCATCAAGAGATCGCTCATTGATAAATTTATCAGATACTTCCGAAGCTCGCTGCCCCTGTAACGTGATAGGACGACCACAGTGATGGCGTTTAGAACGAAGGAGGTGATTGCTGTAAGAGAGTAGATGATTGCCAGATAGATTTGCCAACGCTCGCTCAGCGCCTCAAGCTGGAGCGGATTCTCGAAGGCGCCAACTGATAGAGTTTGTATTGTGCTCTCTTCCCACTTTGAGCTCGACTTCAAAATCGTCGAGCCCGATGTGAAATCTAGCGACAAATTTTCGGATCCAAAACTTGGTTTGTCTGACCGCAATTCGCTCGAGCCGTGAATTAGTTCGTGCGGTTGCTCTTGATTCTTGTGGAGATTGAATATTTCCATCAGTGTGTTGAGAATCTTCCCAGAGAAGCCCTCGCCTGCTGAGGGGGCCTGACTCTGGCCGACGGGCACGCAATCACGTAGTGAACTCTCATCCGCTTGGGCAGCAAACTGGTTGAATCCGCTGCCAAGCTGCTTGCTGGTGAAGGGATCCATTTCTCTCCGCTCTTCCTATCTAATCTCACCTCAACCCGTATGCTGATTCCATCGACCAGATTCCCGACGTTGAAAGCTTTCGTCAGGAAGCCAAAATAAAGCTGATGATGGGTCACTTGTCGAATGAAATGGCGGATTCTAACTGAAGTGACAGGACGGATGCTTGCGCTTGCGCACTCAACCTGGATCTAGAGGTAGCACCGGAAAAGGATGGCGAATCGCAGACGCCGATCCAATTTATTCCGGCTGACACATAATTGCATCGAACTCTAAGTCCAACAGCAACAACAAATCCTCTTGGGGCAACTTTATTACATCAAGCATATTCAAATCTCACCAGCTCTTGAGTCCAAACCCACTCTCAGCGCCCAGTCACGCTCGCCATTCCTGTATTGAGTCGCTCAAGATGAAACTCTCTCTAGTGTGCTTAGTTATATTAACTTCAATATTATGGAACGAACAGTCTGTTAAACACATTCCATACTCTTTGATCTCCTAAATCTTGGACCATTTTCGCTCCCGAAAGCCCGCTTAGGGCCCTTACCAGATGGACGACATTACGAATGTGGAACAATCTCAAACCGCGGACTAGAGGCTCTCGGTCGATCAGCATGAAATGGATCCTTTATTTAAAGCTTGAGAGGTCCCGGAGTCTATTGTTGTTCAAAAGTGTTTGATACACTCGAGGGTGGGATGAGTTTTGTCATCCGCCGACCCTTTGCTCGAATTGAAGTCTGCGTGATGTTTGCTTCACTAACTCTGGCCTCCTAACTGGCACTATGCTCCTCGATGATAGAAACTCTCGAAATGCTCTCAATTTGACCGGATCTAATGTTCGTCTTTTCAGCGAAGACTCGGAGTATACTTCAGTCTGCTTTTGAACTTTCGGCGAGTTGCCCGGATGCGCCGCCGCTCTCTTTTTCAGCTCATTTATGATCTTTTGATTAGTTGCGAGGGTTTTGTATATGATATCGAGAGAGTTGAGTCGCCGCTCTTTGTTGTCCATCGCGGTTTTCCTACGAACAAAATCCTCCCAAGACAAGTCTACATGGTCATTCAGATCCTTCAACTTCTCGGCCATCAACTTGGTTTTCATCTTAATGGATTCAACTTTCTTCAGGGTCATCGGATCTAAAGATTTTCTCCTTGAAACACCTTTGCTTCGAGATTTGATATACTCGATTAAATAAAGATTCTCCAACATTCCAATGTCAAGAGATTCAATATCTTCTTTTATGGCGTCCAGAACTTCTCGGTGGATTTTGTGAATTTCCTGTATTTCGTCAAACTGATTCCTTAAATGGTTGATTTCATCAAGGAGGCTCAAAAACACTTCATTGAACTCGATCTTCTTCTTCATTGCCGCAATCTCCTCCGGAAAGGCCTTTAGTTCCTCTATTTTTGGGCCGAAATCTATCTCTGGCTCGACTTTCTTACTTGCAGGAAGGCTCACAACAGAATCGCTCTCGACCTGCTTGGCGATTGCTGTCGGTAGGCTTGGAGTAACTTCGACTGCCAACTTTGAGGGCGTTGGCACGATTTGTTCCACTGGTTTCGGTGGACTCGACTGAATCTGAGTCATTGGTTTGGCGATACTCGGCTGTTGATTTTCCACAGACGCGGATATGCTGGCAAAAGTGTTCATCATTGGGCTGCCTCCAGCCGAAAGCTGAGTGGAACCAAATGTTGACGCGAGGCTTGCTCCGAAACCTTGAAGGGGGCTCTGATGGAGAGTAGAGTTACCTGATAGTAGTGAAGAGGCGCCGAAGGGGCTCTGGGTGAGCGAAGCGCTGCCGAAAGTGTGCTGAGTTAGGGTGCCTCCACTGAACGGGCCCTTGGTGAGGATAGGATTGGTCAAACCAAGGGAGCTGGTTGACAAATTCAGGGATCCCGATGAAATCGCCGCTTGACCCCCAAAACTGTGAGTAGACTCGCTTCTTGCTGGACTTTTGATGGTTATCGGGCACTCTTGTGGCTGTTGAAAGTCGGGAAGCTTCAGTATGTTCTCCGAATGTATTGCTGCGTAAGGACAGATAACTCCATCGTTTGTATAAAATATCAAGATTGGTCTATCAACTACCTCGGAGTTCACATTGTTCTTGATGAAAGCCATTGTTAAACCTCGGGGGAATGTTTCACGATTATTGTTATCTAGAGGCAACTCAATTCTAGCACCTTCCTCGTCGATGATGATGGAATGCCAGTCAGTGAGCTCATTAGTTCTTGCCTCTTTTGATCCGTCTACACCAATCACAGCAGCTTCCCCAGAGGCGTTCGAGGCACATATCACGGTATTAGAAAGGTTTGCCAAGTGGACTGTATAGTTGGGTACATTCTGATTTTCAAAGCATATATTTGTCCAATAACGATATGGCTTAGAGGGTTTGACTGTGATCACAGAGTGTATTGTTTCAGGTCCGGTTGGACTAGCTTGTTTAGCATGAACACTCATGAGAAAAGTTTTGTTGATCCATCTTAAGCGGGTTAGTTGGTGGTCAGGAGTCATTTTAGGGTGAGAGAAGGCGAATGTACTTTTGTCCACTTCTTTAAAGGTGAAACTGTTCGAGGTTATAACTGGCTCGAGGCGTAAAATGCGTCCATTTAGCATTCCGATGGCAAGATTCTTGCCTTTAGGCGACCAACAGCAAGTCAAGGCTCCATACTGCTGACTGTTGTAAACCAAAGAAATGGATTTCTCCTTCCTATTCAACACGACAACGAGAAGACTGCCTCGAGTTGTGCATAGTGCAACAATCGAGTCATAGTAGTTCGGATGCCACGCGTAGTCCACAATCTCGGATCCGGCTAACTCTCTCAATTCTAGCTTTCCAAACGGGTGCTGTACATCTAGGTCTATCGCCTCTATAATAGGAAATTTTGAGACATCATCCTGTCCAGACACGAAGAGAACTGAGCTATATCCGTGACGAGCAACAGATAACAGGGTCGGTTTAAAAGTTAACTGTATCGTTGAATTGAACTGCTGCAAGTTAACTATTTCTGCCTTCTCCTTTGATTGGGTAAAATCGAGAAGTTGGTCCGTCTGCACGGCTTTGACTGTCTTGTCATCGAATCCCAAGATGACCAATCCATGATTGTTGGCTGCTGCAATGAGCTTGTAACTCTGAAAGCTATTCACATTTTGGGATGCTCTATACTTTCTCCGACTCTCAACGAATCGTAGCTTGCCACTTGTGATGCATGGGCCCTCCATGATTTGGTTCGATAATAACCAAAGATGTCGGGCACGTTAAACAAGGTAGTTTATTTATTTTAGTCGCGAGTACACTATATAAACGGGTAGAAACAAAATTTGACTTGCCTCGAATGCGAGAATCGCGTTGTTGTTGGACTCGTGCAGTGGGGAAGGAGGGCGCATGTGGGGGCAAAAGTTGCATGGTCCATGACAACGAGGGCGAAATTCAGAGGTTCGAATTAGAGAAAATTGGATCAAAACTCAGACTCAGTCCTAATTGCTTAAATCTATGGATATTTTATTTCAACTCTTTAACCTGTAAACCTGGGGGCAAAGACTGTTTCAGCTTCTCGGCCTTTTCCTTGTCTTCAACCACAAGGGTTAGTAAGTACCTTGTACAACGGAGCTTAAATTTGTAGTTGGTGGCATTTTTCTTGATTTTCACGGCCTTGGCCTGAGGCTGACGCGCCTTGATGAGAAAGTCCTTTATTTCTTTGATTTGTTTGGGCATTTTGGTTTTGATAATTCGAATGCGAATTGGATATTGGATACCTAAATTGAATAGCTTCTGTCCTTGCTAAGACAGAGAAATGAATTCCAGCAGTCAGTCTATTCCTGTGTCGGCATGATTCGGAGCGACCTTACGCGCGTGCGTCGGTTTTTGAAATTTCAGCGCGCAACTGCACAACTCGGGGCTCAATTTTGCGCAAGCCGAGACCGTGGGCTCCCAGCTTTAAATTAGATGGTACCCTTAGCCATCTAATTCCGGTCGCTGATTTAAACTAGCAAGATTCGAAATATAAAGCGATTAAAGAACTCTTGGCTATGTCCAACGCTGCGGTATCGTTTTCGTTCTTTATTCAACATAAAAATAGCAAAACTTTGATCCTTGAATCGGATCAGACTGTTCTAGCTATCTGACTTCGATGGCATTGCTATTGCTGGTATTGGGCGGGGCGTGCTTACATAATAGGTGCTGATATTGATTTTCTGTTTGCGAAACCTGTTACCCAACAAGAAACGACTCACCAATCGTCGCATTGGTTGCTCAATCACAATCGCAAACATGAATGCTGATACATAGATGATCACAATATTACCCACAATCACGTGAAACATTATTAAGAGACTAGGAAACAGTGATTGTTCTTCAACGGCTAAGACGAACGCATGGATGTAGGGCGAAAGCAGGTAGGCCAAGAAGGATAGCCTACCAATTATGGTGCATATTGGATGACTGAATAGTCTTGTTGTGAGCGAGTGCCTCTCGCCCACGGTGCTTGGAAGACAGAGATACATCATGAGTCCAGTGAGACATAGGCACCAGCCAAGACGGGAGGAAACATTGTAGAGGGCGGCAACAAGTGGCGAGGGGGCCTCCTGAGTGGACCAAGAGTAAGTTGCAAAAATGATCGCTAGCATGCAGACTAAAGCGGCCACCTTGAGAGATCCTCTGAGTAGAGCTGTTTGTTTTCTTGCCTTGCGCATGGACGACTGTGCATCGGAAGTAGTGTCGTCGGTTTGCTGGCTACCGAACTCCATCGCAATTATAGCTGTGCTTGAGGCAAGCTGAGATTGGCAGGTTGAGTTGCTGGGGCTCGGGGAGGGTCGCTTGTTGGCCTGTTGGCGCTCCTGTTGCTCTTTCAGCCTTCTAATGCTGTGCAATTGAATCGCAGATCTACACAGGTGGCCCCCTATCAGACCTATCACGAACACGCTCAAATGAGTCCAGGTTTTGGTGAGATAGAGGCCGAAGTAGTAGTTCCTCTGCGCGACGTCAGGGAATGTATAGAACCAGCTCGGAGGCAGCTTGTTCGAGTAGACGGCGAAGAAGTTTACGCAAAATCCAATTACAACGAGTGAGAGGCTCAAGCATCCTGCCTTCGAACTGAGTAATTGGCGGAAGGAGATCATGATGAGACTGTTCGACTCCTCGCAAACTTCCTGCTTACTCTCCTGCCCAATGATAACCGAGTCCTCTGTGGCCGCGAACGTCCTCTTGAGCAGTAGCAGTAGAGGTGCAGATAGGACGATGAGTTGGAGCTCGACGCAGAAGAGCCAAGTGTGGGGCAAACACTGGCGAGAGATTTTAGATTTGATCAGTTAGTCAGGTGGTTAACCTTCTTGCAGGTAGGCGAATTGTAGGTGCAGCTTGGATCACTTACAATTTTCTCGTAGGATATGAAGTTTTGGAGGAAGAACAAATCAAGGTAGCCTGTTGCTTTGCAAACTGCTGCTTGCTGATCGACAAAGTTGCGCCAAACCGGCGACTCTATGGCCACCAGTGGGGTTACGATAGTGAGCGCAATAAGAGTCACGATGGACAAGATCAAGCGCAAGTACTTGTCGCAAATGTAACCTACCAAATCTTTTAGGGTTGATTCTAAACAGGTATAACTGTAAGTGAAGGCTGTGATTACTATGAGCGATTCGAAGAGCAGCGCGCTGTTCACTATGATTTGGAATGGCCAGTAGCTGATTATCATGTTCCTGAGAACGAGCGATTCGCGCAAGAACTGGTACTTGAGCTCGACGGTCATTTGGACGACGATGAACCAAAGGACAAAGAGGCTCCTAAGTCCATAGAGCGGCAGAGGCTTTCTGATAAGACTTGCGCCCGATCGGTGGCAGGCTGTTTGTTCGCTCGGACTTTCTGAGCCCGAATGCCGGCAGGGCAACGTCGAGTTGCTCGGCTGCGTTAGACGATCCCTTGCTGCGCCGCCTACCGAGAGGCACTCGATGAAGGCGGCCAGTCTGTCACCTTTCACTTTGTGCCTCCTCGCCCTCAGCTCCTTGAGGCCAAAGCCGCGGCCAGATTGCGGGCCAGCAAGTGGGAGAGCGGCAAGGATTGTGGCGAGCATGGAGCAGCAAAGCAGTGTTACTGGAACGAGCAACCACAAGTAAGTTGCCCGATCCATTTGGCTGAGCAGACTTTGATCGCGCGGTGAAATGTCGCATCGCATTACCTTTGCCCGCATTTCCAACTTTCTGCTCAGCAACTCGGCCACTCGTTGGATGTCGGCCAGAGTACAAGTTGATGGAACGCAAAGGTCCATTCTGATATCTACAAAGTTGAAAGCTATTGCAATTTCGGCCAGCTCGTCGTAGAGGGTCTTCTCATAATATTTGTAGTTCTTCCTCAGCAATGGCTCAATTGTTGAGTTTAGATGGTAAAAGGGTCGCTTGTTTGGGAGCCACGGCTTCAGGTGGAGCACGCAGAATTGACCCCGGAAATATTCCTCAAACTGGTTTGTTATTTCAATCTCGTCCTCATCGGGCGCCCGGATGGACAGGCACTGTCTGTAGTTGCCGAACATTGTGAGCGAGCCCTCGAATATGCCGGCCGTTGGCTTACCTGACGCATCCAACACTAAACGGGGAGGGGGGCGGCGGGCAAGAGTTAGCTTGAACAGGAATTCGGGTCAACTAAGGCTGGCAGATATCGAGCATTGAGTGCTCTTTCAAACTTACTCTTGATTGCCCAACTGCGCAGATTGCGTAAGCTCAGAATCCATTTGAGGATTCCGCCCGAACAGTCGCCGCTCACCTTTGCGTCCTGCGAAATGGCGACGATTTGCGGGAAGATCATCTTCAGGATTGACTTCATTCCATCCTGGAGCTGCGAGTCCATGTTTCGCCACCGCCTTACTACCTCCTCCTCCTCCAGGGAGGCCTCAAAGAGCTCGTCGACGAGCGTGAAGTTGACTGGCCTTAGTTTGTTGCCGGCCTGGCTGGCCGCTGGACTTGCTAGAATGTTTCCCTCAGTGCTTGTTGTTCCATTGTTTGTTTCGAGCTCTGATGGCCCAACGGTGGACGCGTCCGCTTGCCCATCTAATCGCGCACTTTCGCTCACTTGCGACCCCAGAGTTTGGTCCCCAACTGAGGGTTCCAAAAGCAGGATGATTAGGGTGAGAGATGCGGCCAAGGCGTAAACGCTCGCAAGTCCAAACTTGGATCTTGCGGGTGAAGGCGGAGGCGCCCTGCTTGTAGTGGTTCTTCGGCCCGTTGAGCCCATTATTGCTGGTACATGAGATCTTGCGCCCTCTGTTCGGCTGCTGAAACTTGCAACACCTTCCTCACGCCACCATCGGCCATCGGCCATCCTGTGGACGCAAACTGGATCCTCCTCACTGGCTGGCCGCTCCTCTGGTCGCCGGTTGGAGTCAGTCTGGAGCATCTAAACTTCCGCTTGTGGAACTAGCGTCGCTTGAGCTGGGGACAGATTGTTGCTCCTTCTTCGCTGCTTGCCGGCCAGAAGCTGTGAGTTTTATCACTGGCCAAGAGTTGGCTTCGTTTGCGGCGCTCGAAAGAGGCGAGCTCAAAGACGCAGTGATTTGGGTAATTTGTACGCCTTGGCCCGTTGTCGGCGCCTACAATGGTTGGAATGGATGTTCTAAATTAGAGAGCGAGGAAGGCTTGAATTGGGCGAGATTGGCCAGCGGACTCGGCGACGGCGCCAGCAGCTAAACTGGCCAAAGACTGGCCAGAGAGGGCACAAAGGTGGGCTGGCGCGCTCGTTGCGAGCAATCGAGGGGTTTCAAGTATTCGCGTTCGTCGGGTTGGCTCAGTTGCGCGCGCTCAAACTAGATTCAGATAGGGAGTTGGATAAGACAGAGGGAAAAATTGAGCCCATTCGAGTTGGGCCAACTCAGTGCGGTCGGCTTGGCTTTGGCCAGGCTGCTCGGCTAACTGGCCGGCCGGCCAGCCGGACGAGAGAGTGAGCTCGCCAGCGAGACGAGCGAGTCTACGCGAGCGATATTAACATGCTCATTTAGCTTTCAAGTATGGAGAGAGGGAGAGGGAGATGAGAAGGGATGAGCCGGCTTGGGCGGATAGTTGGCGTTGGATTGAGTGTTGCTCTTTTGCAGCCAGTTTGAGGGTGGACTCTGCTCGGTTGGCTGCCGGCCACAAGTGGCGGCCACTCGATGCGCTGTTCCAGCTAGAAGTGGCGGCCAACTGAACCCTTTGGTGGGCCCTCGATGGGTCCGCCGAGTGGAGCTAGAATCGAGCCTCCCGGTTTGCAGGCGCCAGCTTGAGCGGCCAGTGAGTTATTGGCCTCCACGCCGACCAAGAGCATCCTGGCCGCCGATTGGCTCCCAATTTGAATTGTAATCACAACAAAGTGCATTACACCTCTACCTTTAAGTGCCAATGAAACTTTGAGAGAGAGAGAGAGCATTTTGGCGCAGCGAAGAGGCGAGACGCGCACTGTTGGCCCTCCGTCGGGCTCGGCCCAAAGTGGACGCTCGCATTCAGTTTAGTGCTCTCGTTATCAGGCATTGAGTGGAGGAGCGAGGGTTCAGTTTTGGTCAGTTAACTCTGGTTGAAACAACCTGTTCGCGGCTAGCATTGCAAGCCATTGATAATAAGGCAAGACTTTGCGCTTCCACTTTCATTTCTGAATTCGCATGGCCGAGCTAGCCGAGCGCGCGAGCAGAGGCGCATCATCGAGCGGCTCGCTTTGGGCGAGCTACATTAGCGCCCAATACGTTGGCCGCACTTGGCGCTTGCAAGCGCAAGAGTTAATTTGGATGAGCTAGGCTCAACTCTGACACTTGGCAAGCTAGAATTTCAACGCTCAGATTGGCGGCCGGCAGTTAGCTTGACGCAGTTCGGCCCATGAAGAGTGGCGATGGCGCTCAAATTGGCCCTATGAGCTTGGAACGCGAGCCACCTGGAACACACAAATTGGCGCCTGTTGAGTCTGAGCCAGCCCCTATCGATTGGGCGGCTCGATTTTTGGACTGGCCAGCGGTGCAGGCGGCCGGCTAGAATATCAAATCTAACCGCCGAGCGGCCCTCCCAAGCCAAGCGGCCTGAGCTGGCGCCCTTGAGCCGGGCTGGCGACCTGTTTGCAGCCGGCGGGCGCAGCTCGGTCCTGACATTCCCGCCTCGAGCCCGCGAGCAAAGCGGCCGGCTGAAAGGCAAGAGCACGCTCTTGGTTGCCCGGCGGCGCTTCCGGCGGAACGAGTCGCCCACAGCGCAGGATGGGCATCAATCTCGTTTGTTGTTGTCGGATTATTTTGGCCTGTGGGCGGCATTAGGATGACGGGCGGCTAAAAGCGCTGGGCTTTCGCGTCCACCGAACGCTCCAGGCGGCTTACACTTACCCTTCAATTGGAAACTGGTTGGGGGGCAACTTGATCGACTCCATGCGCTGATTACGATCCACCGTTCCGCTCCTACCTGGCGCTCTGATTCGAACACTTGAGCCAAGATGGGACAATTCGCGCGTTGACGGACCCTCGAGTGGATGGAGCCGTCTGCTAACAATTGGTTCCAGCTTACAAGTGGCGCGCAAAACCAATCTAGTGGCAATACTTCATCCCTGCAAGGTCGCTCGTCCAAAGCGGCGACCTTTGGGGGGCAAACGAGCGCTCGTTTGCGGAAAGAACCCGAACTCTGTCGGGCCTGCAACTCGAGTGCTGGCGGCCGCCAAAGCAGCAGGCAAGTCTCGATCCGCGGACCAGCCGGCTGCGCATAACGGCCAGCGAGCTCGAGCGGCGGCCAACAAGTGAACAGATCACTCGGCTTCCATGGTGTTATGCTGCCGTGGATTCATTGGATTGGCTGCGGCATTTTACCGCATCTGGCCATCATTTGGTTGGTGGCCCGCAATTCACTTGTTCCGTGAGCGCATCTGACGCAACATGGTCTATTTGCTCTGTCAACACTGCCGACGATGACCGATATCAGCGCCGGCCGCCATCGGTTGTGCATAGTTTTGGTTCGCCTCCATCTTATCAGCTCCATGTTCACGACTCGGCCACTCGTCGCCATTCGAAAGCGTTCACTCGGCTAGTCGGCCAGCAAAGCTGCCTCACTCCACCAAAAGCCAGACGCCACAAGATATGATTTGCGTCTTACAGGTCGCCTGGTGTTGTTGTTGTTGTTGGCAAAATATTGTGAATCAAGAGCTATGTTGTTCGTCTAGAAGTTCCAAAGACTTGCTGCAGCACAAGATTGTGCCCGTACGCCCAAACGTCTTTGGCGGCAACACAATGTAGACGACACCTAAAATAGAATTCCTACTCCATTCAGTTGTCGCCCCCTTGAAGCACCAACGCCCAACTAAAACCCATTGATCTCAGGAGCCTGTCATGTGCGCCAGCCAAGCAAAGCCCTCTCTCCTCTTGGATGGACGGGCGACTTGTGGCTAGCGGGCGAAAGTTATCCTCCACTTAGTCCTCGGAGAGAAGCCAATCGAGTGAGCGGTAGAATCGGATCCTCATCCCTCGTTGCGACCGTCTAGCGCACAAAACTACAACTACCAACCGAAGAAACAAGAGCAAATAGTTTTGAGGGCCGAGAGCTCAGATGGCACAAATGAAGCTACTAATCCTAATTGCAAATCTCCTCCTCCTCCGTCTGGTTGCCTCGGCGGCCAGCTCAGCGCCGGAACCCAAGCAAACGGAAGCTCTCGGCCAAACAAACTCCTCAAACCACAACTATGACTCCTCCATCTTGGACCAAATCAACTCGCTCGACTTTAGCGCAAGCGAGCAGACAGAGAGCTCAACCGGCAAAGCAAGACAAACTCTCCAACAAGAACACTTCGCGAGAGATGAGACTGCTGAGAGAAAGGAGTCCCCTAGCGAGGGTTACACGAACAGCGCAAACGGCGCCCAGGAGTCTCGGCCAAGGCGAGCTGGCAAGTCCACGGCAGGCAGCCGTAAGCGACAATCGGGAGCTGCTGGCCCGGCAAACTTTGGCCAGCTCCTGCTCAACCTGTTGGGCCAGTTGGAGAAAGTGGACGTGCGGGGGCTCATTTCAAGCTCGCTTCAACAGGTAGGATCTAGCCAGGCGCGCAGCTCCTCCGGCCAGCCAGCTCTTCGTCGCTCGGCGGCAAACTCGAACGGAACGAGCCCGAGAGAGAGGGTGAACGCAAGCTCCATATCAGCGGAGGCTGGAAACTTGCTTAGCGTAACACAACAATTGGTCAAGCTGGCAAGGAGTCAGGTTTTGGGCGGCGATTTTAGTTCCTGGTTGTCGCCAATGACGATGCCATCGATGCTCTCGGCCGCAAGCCACATGATGCACGACTCGAACGACTTCACCTCCGCGAGCCTCAAGTCTGACTGGTTTTGGGTGGTTGCGCCGGCTGTGATTGTCATCGGCGCCGGCGTCATCGTGGTTCCACTGATCGCCGCCTGGCTTGTGTCGCACATGATGAATCAGAACACTTTCACTGTTTCGGCTGGCAGGAGACGGAGGCGACGACACGCCGGCCAACTGTCTAGGCAAACAAGCTCGGCCGCTTCCCACCAAGACCTCTTCAAGTTGCTCGACATCCACCGGCTCCTCGACGACCCCGAGCTGCTTGTGGACAAGTTGGGCCGCTTCCACAAAGCCCTGGAATCGGTTGGCTCTCAACTCAGGCACTTGGGGTCCAATTCAAAGGAAGAGAGCTAACTGATGTATCGGCTCGAATTGAGGCGGGCAGCCGAATCGGAGTGCTTGGGGTGGCAAAAATTGGCACGTACAGCGAGATGGCGCCATGGTGCTCGCTGGCCCGGCAGAGGCATGCATTTGTTTTGTCTGTTAAATCCTCGCGTTTGTGCAGGCTCAGCCGGGAGAAGTAAAATAAAACTTTGGCTCCCGTTTGTAACTCGCCCATTCTCATTCCATTAAAGATCCTCAAGCTGACCATTTCCTTGTGTCGGGCAAATATATTGTTCAAATCCTCCCCATTAAAACCTAGAGCGACAGTTAGATTTAGATGGACCCACGAGCTAGCCCCTCGACCTCTGGGGCCAAAGACTCGGATGTCAAGCGGCCAGACAAGATCCAACCGTAAGTAGGGAGTCTCTCATCGCTTTGGCTCAGATCTTCGTCCACTTGCTCTTGGTATCTTTCCAAGACCTTCGTTCAGCTGGAAAGAGGTCAGGTTGTGTTGGTTGTAGAAGGAGAGAGACGAGCTGCTCCCCGGCAGCCCGCCAATCTAGCTCCCAAGCCCGCGCATTGGATAACAATGTCCACGTTGGGGCAACGTGATTGCCGGCGAGCCTTATGGTTCCGAGGGAGTCAAAACGTTCGATGCTTGTTGCATTACGAACGAGGAGAGCGCTTGCCAGTGGCAGGATGATAAGCGGCCGCAAGAGGGGAGCATGGCCGGCGAGCAGAGGTAGCAAGAGGAAAGGCGGCGGTTGCAAGTCGCTCCTGGCGCCGCCATCTCGGCTCATGACTGAAGCGCAACTCTCAGTTTGATCTAATCTAATAGATGAATCTCATCTTCCTGCAACTTGCATATCTATCTATCATGAACATCAACTTTGCAACCAACCGTGCGCCGCCGACTGTCCACCTAAATCGAACTACCCACAATCCACCCATTTGGCGACCAAGCGCCTGCTCACTATGCAAACAATGGCCGCTTCCCCTAATCGCTCGCCACCGTCACCACACAACTGCTTGCTAATCGTCGCACCAAAACCCTTGTGAATAATCGGACCAACTAACTCCCCATACCAACATCGTTACGCTCCATCAATAACAATGCAAACCATCCGGCCGCAAATGGTAAAAAACAACAACTTGGCAGGTATAGAGCGAGCTTTTGGGCTGATATTGTGGGCGAGGATAGCACTTCGGAGATCATGAACGTGCTCGGTATGATGTTGAGCATGGTGGGCATTCTGCTCAAATATAAAACTTGCGCTTGGTTTGGCCTGCTGGCCGCCGCCACAAGCTATGCAAATGTGCGCTCCAATTATGATGGCAAGCAGATTATGAGCACCTTCATGTTATCCGTCTCATCGGTTGTTATGTGCTACCTGACTAACCCGCTGCCGATCTCTGTTTACTTTCATGAGCAGCCAGCGATTGGCGAGCCAGCCATAGGGTCAATGTGAGCGCTTATCAGCAATGCTGACGACGGACCTGACGATTGTCGCGAGGCAGCTGCTCTATTGATCGAATGGTTAGCTCGTTGGGGTCGGGCCATGTCGAGTTGAACGCAAACTATCTATCCACTTTGGCGCCACACTAGCCGTAGAAGTGCCGGCCAATGATGGAATGAGATGGCCGCAGCTTCCGTCGACAGGAGACGTCCTACTGTTGTCCCTGAAACCTGTTGCTCTCATTCGTGAGCTTCGTAAATGTGGCATCAAGGCTTAGCAGCTCGCTGAGATCTGGGTTCATCTGCGAGGGTCAAAGTGGAGTTGCACCTAGTTGGGGTTCAGCGCTAACAATGAGGGGGCGAAAGGGGACAATAAAGAGTATTCTAAGCTTCGAGATGGCGCTGACGAGACATCATGCCTCAAACATATTCATGCTCACGTCTATTTCTGAACGAGCTCTACCAAGTTCAGCTGTTCGTATTTGTCATTTTGGATCTGACCAGCCTGCATATGTTGCTTACGAGTTTCTGCTTGCGTCCATTTCATCTCCGTCTTGTGGAGAGTTTGTGCGCGAGCATTCATTTTCTAGTAGTTTCCTCGGCAGATCTTGCCGAGTTGAAGCGAGTTTCAAGCATCGTTGGCATTTAAATGTGCAATCAGTGCGAGCAAAGAGACTAGCCTGACTATCTGGCACTGAATGCCCAGTTTCATTTCCGGACAGCGAGAATTGCGTTGACAAACATGGTCAGAGGCTGACATCCAACACGAGCTCATGGGTTTGTCCCTACAGAGGTTGACAGCTAACTTCGTGGCCGAGGATTGGAAGCTTTAATTCAATGATAGAGGATAACCGACTCAAAAGTTGGACACCCTTGACTCAGCATCTCGCAGCCTTGGATCAACTCCGAAGTTTCGAGACTTCCTCCTGCCGAATGCATCGTGCTTAGCTCGAGCGACTAAATCAGCGGGTGGGTCCATTCGGAGGGACAGGAGGAGAGTAGGAAGAGTTTGCGCGCCCCTTGACTAGCTCCCGAGCGGCGGCCAGCCATTCCGTGATGCCCCTGTGCATGCTGATACCTGTACGTTTGCGCGCGCGATGACTCATCGGGGGCGCCGGTTGGCCGGCGGATGAGTCAGGGCCGAGCTGTGAGAGTGGCCTGCGGCGCTGCGTCCACTCTCACCGGTCGGCTTCCCGGCCGCGGCTCCTGATTTGATCTGGAACGCCGCAGCCGGGCATCTGGGCGGCCGAGCCACTGTGTCTCGCTGCTGACCACTGAGAGTGTGGCGCCACATAGAGGGCGTCCAGCTGGAGTTGTGTCCCAGTCGGGCGCCTGGCGCCGGCCTAGAATTTGCCAGCACCAACCGCCGCCTACTGGCAGCTGCAGTGTCTGCGGTCGGTGGCGCTCAGAGTTGGCGCCGCTGCTGCCACCACTTGGCCGACTGGCGCTCGCGCTGAGCGAGTGAGCAAGCGCCGTTTGCGCGTGTGCCGCCGAGAGAGCCGGCAAGACCGCTCACCCTTTATAAGCGAGCGCTCGCCGGTCTTTCGGTTGACATTCAAAAGTGGAGAGTCATGGATCACCATCAGTTCAGACGACTGCCAAAGGGCGAACGGCGGGTTCGTTTTGCCGACAGCATGGGCATGGAGTTAGTTTCCATCTTTTTATTCGACCTCATAAGCAACTACTATTTCGCCTCCATCCACAACCACAAGCAACTCCCGCCACCAAACACAATACCTGCCGGCAAGCAAGCAACTAACCTGAGCCCGCGAGTGAAGAGTTCGCAGATCTTAAGAAATTCAATACTAAGCGCAAAACGCGCGCCCGACTGTCCGCAAGAGCCCGCAAGCAAGACCTGCCAGCCGAGGGTGCTGAGCAACAGCCAGTTCAAGTGCAACCAGGAGCAGACCAGGCAGCAGCAACAGGAACAGCAACAGCAGCCCCCAGCCCTCGCCCACAAGACCAGCAGCAGCCCCCACGTCGACTGTAACCAACCCGGCGAGCAGCTGGCCGCCAGCCAGGCGGCTTGCCGGCCCCAAGCAAACTCTCTCATTGCTGCCGGCGGCGGCGAGCAGCAGCAGCAGCTAGCCCACTACGTCTGCGAATTCACTCAACCAATAAGCCTGATCAGTTTTAAGGAGAGGGTGAAGCTTAACAAGGTTCACCTGGAGACTTGCAGCGTTAACTCGCGAGCCGGCAATATATCAGTCTCATGCACAATCAGAGTTTTAAACCTATCCTACGATAAATCAGTCATAGTGAGATACACCACCGATGAATGGCACACACACACCGACTGTTTGGCCAGCTACAAGCCGGGCAGCAACGACGGCTGGTCGGACAAGTTCACCTGCACCTTCAGCGTGACAAACCAGGTGCGCCAGTTGCAGGCCGGCCAGCGGATCGTGTTCGCGGTCCGCTACTCTTGCGCCGGCGACAAGCTCTACTGGGACAACAACGGCGGCCTTAACTATGCGCTCAAAAAGCTAACCAGCTGAGCCGCCTCCAACCGGCTCAATTGGTTCTGCCCGCTCGCCCGCCTTTGGCACCAATCGCTCGCCAAAACACAACCACTACCACTAAACTGTCATGTAAATAAATCTCGCTGCTGATTCTTTACTCAACCAACAAACAAACCAACCAATCCATAACAATGGCCTCTCCGGCCGGCTCACCAAGTCTGCGTTCCCTCTCCCTTTGTTTTGTTCCTCTCGCCTCGTTTCAGCTGGCCGCCGGTTGGCTCGCGTAGTCAAACTTGGCAAAGCTCTGCTCGCTCGACTCGAATCCAGTGTAAAACTCCTCGTATGTAACCACAACCGTTGCCCTGAATCGCACCTGGCGCACTGGCTCGGCGCTTGGCGGCGCCGGCGCCACTTGGCCACCCGGCACTGCGGGCTGCTCCACGCGCGCGGGCTCGCCAGCCCCGCCCACAGACTGGTCCAGCTGACGCCTCCTGTTGCCGACGCTCATGTTAATGAAGGGCGTGTGCGGCACTCGCACGCCCAGCCACTGGCTCTCGGGCGAGTCGGCCGCGTTGCTCGGCGCAGGCGGCAGCCATGTGATGAGCACCTGGCGCCTGTTCAGGTTGTTCTTGTGCGTTGCCGCCGAGCAGCTCAGCGAGCGCGAGTCTGCGCTCGCAAGGAAGTGGCCGAGCTGGGAGCCGGTTGAAGGATCATAGGCCTGCACCATGAAGCCGCGGAAGTAGCGCTCGCTCGAGTGGGTTGCCAGCTCAACGGTTATGTTTTGGCCGGGCGCATAGGTGAGCGCCGACTGGGTGAGGAAGAACTGCGACGCGGAAGCCGGCTTAGCGCGGTGCAGCCCGTGGAAGGGGCGCAGGTTGAGGCAGGCGAGCGAGGGCGCGCCTTTGGGCGGACGGGCCGGTGGGGTTAGTGGTGTGCTTTGCGGGCTGCGGGCAGGGGCAGGCTTGCTTGCTTACCTGTGCGGAGGGCGAGTGTTGGGCGAACCTGGAGGAAGAGCGCGAGCAGCGCTAGGGCCGCCAAGCGTCCGCTCAAGCTCAACATGATTGCTGGAACGATTGCTCTTCAACTTGCGCTGCCTGTTTGCTTGCTGGCCGCGCGATGCAAGACGAGATAAGGAATGAACGCTCGTTCAGACCGCAAGAGTGGAGTGGACGCTCCTTTGCAGGCCTCCTGTTGGTTTGCAGACTGGCTGGCTGGCTGGAAATCGCTCAGCTTGCGCCATCTGAGCCGCATCGAATCGCCTGCAACGCGAACGAGCCTTGGGTCACTGGCCTGCGCCACTTCCGCTCGCCTGTCCAAAGTCGACAGGCTCAGACCAAAGTGTCAAAAATATTCATTCCAACTGGCTAAGCGATTTCACGCCACCAGATGCAAAACAAACCGGCGCAAAGCGAAACAAAACACACAGGCCAGTTGTGGGCGCGCTCGGCATCTGCTCGCTCGCTTATCTAGCGCCAGCGCCTGGATCCCTCCAACAGCCAGCCAGCCAGCCAGCCAGCCAACCGGCTAAGCGGCTGGCCCAATCCGGTGTCCTATTTGGCCCGGCAGCTGCCGCAATCAGCTGGCGCCAATCTGAGCTCCGTCCGCGCCGATTGTTTTGCGGCCGACCAACGTCGGCTGGCTCACTTTTGGCCGCAGCTGGCTAGCTTAAGCTCGAGCCAAATGTTTGCCGAATGGCCGATGCAGTTTTGCCTCCTCTCGCTCTCGTCTGCTTTGCTCGTTCCCGCCCTCCGTGCGCCAACTGAACGCTTTAGTCTGTGTTGAGTGCGCCTTAATTCACGAAAGGAGCACTCTCGCGCGGCCACCAGCTGGCGGCGGTTGCGAAATTCACATGAGGCGCCCGGTCTGCGCGACACGCAGCTCGAAGGGCGCCCGCCGCAGGCTCAGCTGAACCAGTTTGCGGCCAATCACGCGCCCTAGCTGCTGTCTGGCGGCACAATAAGGCTCGGCCGCCCGGCAGGCTTGCTGGCCCCCGAGCGGACGGCTCGGCGGCCGCATGCTTCAAGCAGGCAAGCGGCTGACGCAACAGGTGAAGGGAAGTGAACCAAAAGTGCATGCGGCCGCCAACTGGAGGCGGCAGCCAGCCATGACCAGGCGGCGGCCGTCGCCAGCCTATGAGCACCGGTTCACTCGGCCGAGAGAAGGCGGCCCACAATGTGCACAGGTTTGCCGCAACACCAAGCCCGAGCCATCAGACGGCAGCATGATCGGCGGCTCGAGCACTTGGCTGGCTGCCGCTATCGCGAACAGTCTCAATCTCGCTGTCACCGTCCCCGTCCCTGTCTCCATCTCAGCCTCTCCCTTGGCGCCACCGCAACACACTGCTCCAGTTGACAGGTGGCTCAGCTGGCCCAACTCGGGCTCCCTGTCAGCCGAGCTGCTCTGCGGAGATCCACGCGCCCAATCCGAGACAGGATGGCTCTCGAGTGGGGCGGCCACAATGGAAGGGGCTAGATTGGAGTTGCCTGTCTACACGCAAACTGTTGGCAGCGCCGCAACGAGGCGCCGCCTAGAAGGACCTTCCTTTGTCGCCACTTTGTCCTCGATGGCGCCAAATCAGATCCCTGAGCTAGAGTTCAAAGGACTGGTGAGCGCTGCTAGGATCGAGTGGCTGGAGGAGGAAGCACACTTGGCTAGCGTGCAGTTTTATTGCTATAACTCGGTCCTAGATTAGATACACGGTCGCGCTCGCTGCTGTACATGATCCTCTATCTACACTACTCTACTGTGCTGCCACCTTGGGGCCACTCAGGAGGCCAGAGTGGACTTGATGTTTGTGTAGAATTGGTCGAACTTGTGCACCACTGTCGCCTTGAACGCGATTGCCTCCTTCCCTTTGAGCTCGCTTGGCGCCTCCCAAACCAGGGTGGCCGTCTTCTTGGCCTCCCTGTCCGAGTGGGTGACCGCCGAGCAGGAGTCGAGCAGCTTGAGTCCAGTTCCAGCGAGGAACTTGCCAACCGGCTCGCCGCGCTCGTTTGTCGCCTGCACCATGAGCCCCTTGAAGGTCGTCTTTGAGGGCGAGGTGAGCGAGACTGGGTTGGTTTTGGTCCAGGTGGTTGCGGGTGGATGGTAGGGGGCGCTGTTAGTGGGGCAGCGAGGGGTACGCGCTGCCGGAGCAAGAGATGGGCTCTACTCACCCTTGATCTGGTCGCCAGCGCCAGCCTGCAGCTTGTCCTGGCTCAGCTCAAAGGGCGACGGGCTAGCCGAGGGTTCCGCTCCGTGACCCGGCCTCAGGTCCTTGCAGGCTTGATCGGGCGCGCCAGACGGGTAGGCGGCCACCAGGGCGGCCACGATGGGCGCCAGGAGCAGCGCAAGCGCCCACGCCCGCCGGCAACCTGGTCCGGCGCTAGCCTTCGAGGACCTTGTTGACAATTGCATTGCCCCTTCCCCCTCCGAGCCTTCCAGAGATCGCTTGCTGCGTTCTTATCAGTGTTGCTGCTGTTGCTGCTTCTGCTGCTGCCGTTGTCGTAGTTGTTGTTGTTGTTGTCGTAGTTGGTGCTGCAGTCGGCTTGACTCTCGCTCAGATTATCGGCCTGCAAACAGCTATTGCGTGATCGGCGTCTATTCTGTCAGTGTGTGGCCCTTCGTCTAGCCGGCGTCTTCCTCGTGCTCGCCGAGGTTTGCGGCCGCGATAAGCGAGATGGCTGCCTGTCTAGCTCCTATCTCTCTCTCTCTCTCTCTCTCTCTCTCTCTCTCAGAGCGCGCAAAGATCTCTGGTCTCGATTGTTGGTGCCAAATTGATCGCTCCATCTGCCAACCAGCTAAGCGGACAACTAACTTACCCGGTGCCCGTCCGCCGATCGCTCTCTCAGAAGGCCCATACGACTGGAGCCGGCAGAGCATGTTTGGCCGGGCCATTTGTCGGGGGGATGGCTGGCTGTCCCGCCCGCCAACCTGAGGGGCCGGCTCGGCTTGGCCGCCGCCCACTCGTCCCGCCACTCGGGTGGAACTCGCGCGAACGTGTCCTGAATTGGCGCCCCTCCCGCTGTCAGCTCACCTGTAGCCTGCCTGTTGAGGGCTAGCCAGCTCGGCCAGCTCCAGACCGCGAGCGCAAGATCTGGCAAAAGAGAACCGCTATCTCTGCTCCCAAATCTGCCTCCCCCTCTCTCTCTCTCTATTCGCCAGCCAACTCGTTCGCTCTGCCAATTGTGAGTTTAAGCGACAACAGCGCATCATGACAATACTTATCACGGCTTCCAAAAATGGCCGACACCAATAGCCAGCGCAAGCAAACTGCTGTAACCACAATGGGTGCCAGCCAAGTAGCCGTCACATGGCCAAAGGCTCGCAACACTTTCGCTTCCAAGTGTCGGCTCTGATCCCATTGGATCACGTAGCTGGAAAGAGTAACTTGTTCGCATTCACTAGTCAGCCTCTCCAAAGTGAACAACCACTAAAGGCACTACTTTCGTCGACAAGCCGCTCGCGAATCCTTTGCAACGGATCCATCGAGCTGCCAGTGGCCTGTCCATGGACCAAAGCAGCAAGCGCGACTCTTTAGACGGAACTCAATTGTATCGGCGACGATCAGCTCAAACAGCGCCTGTTCATCAGGGTGATGAGAGTCCAAGGATATCTGGCACCCAACTAGAGCGGCTGCTCGCCCTTGTTGGCCCACACTTGTCGCCAATTTGGACGTGCCTAAGACAGAACAACAGGCGCTGCCCCTTGCAATTCATAATAACTTGCTTGACGCCTTCGCTGGTCGCTGATTCAAATGAAGTGGCTTTGAATCGGCCGTTTAAACTAGACCGACCAGTCAACGAATCACAGGTGCTAGTAGCAAAGGTGAACTAGATTGTCCGTTCGGCCAGATTCATCCTTGAATTTGGCCAAATGGCCGCGCAGTCGCCAGCGTTCGTGCGATTGCGCGCGGGCAGAAAAGCCTGTTCTCACAGGGTGCAAAATGTCAGCTGTTTGTCCTGTTGTTTCTAAATTCAGCCTGAAGCTGGTCACTTGTGAGCCACTATTCTAAACCCTTGGCTCTATTTCTGCCGGATCGACACCCCTAAAAACTGGCGGTGCCAGCACGCTAAAGCCGGTTCGAGTACCATGAACCCAGCGCCATCCAAACGTGACTTCATAGGGAAGCCGGCACCGCCCGGTTACATCGCCGGCGTTGGTCGGGGCGCATCAGGTTTCACCACCAGGTCAGATATTGGGCCAGCGAGAGAGGCCGCCAGCTCCTCTGCTGGTGATGACGGGCAACCCAGAAAGATCCTGAAACGCTCCAACGACGATGACGAGGAAGAAGAGTACTTGAACGAGAGCAATTACGACGAGTTCGCCGGCTATGGCGGCTCCCTGTTCAACAAGGATCCTTACGAGGAGGACGACGAGGAGGCGGACAAGATCTATGAGGAGATCGATAGGCATCTGGACGAGCGGGGCAAGGCTTTGCGCGAGGCCAAGACTCGCCAAGAGCTGGAACGTTATCGTCAGGAGCGACCCAAAATTCAGCAGCAATTCACGGACTTGAAGGCAAGTTTGAAGCAGGTCAGCGATGAGGAATGGATGAACATTCCCGAAGTCGGCGATGCTAGAAATAGAAAACAGCGCGTTGCCAGACAGGATAAGTTCACGCCATTGCCCGACTCTTTGCTTGCCCACCAGGCAAAGATAGCGTCTGGTGGTGAGAAACTAGTCTACATCGATCCAAAGACAATCGATGGTGATGCTATGGATGTTGACGATGAAACCCAGGCTGCTCTGAGAGTTCCCAAAGCTACAGAGGTAAATGATGACAGTCGTTCCCTTAATATCGGCGACATGAGCGAATTCAGGAGCTCATATATGAGCATGAAATTGAGTCGCATATCGCATGCCGTTGATGGCCAAACTGCTGCAAACCCTCAAGATTATCTCACAAATCTTCAGTCCATGATTCCGAGCCAGATCACTGACGCATCCACTCTGAAAGAGTACAGAAAGCAGTTTGCCTCTCTACGCACATCAAATCCAACCTTTCCGAATGCTTGGGTGGCTTCGGTGAGATTGGAAGAGGCTGCTGGTAAGTTGAAGGCGGCGAGATCGCTTATACTAGCCGCCTGTGAGCAATGTCCCAAGAGTGCCGATCTTTGGTGCGAGGCTGTCCGTTTGCACCCACCTGATGTTGCGCGTGCTCTCATGGTGAAGGCCTTGAAAGAGATACCGCGCTCTGTGAAGCTTTGGATCACAGCCGCTGATTTGGAACCCGACGAGGCCTCCAAGAGAAAAGTTTATGCTAAAGCGCGAGAGATAGTACCCAAATCAGTGCTGCTTTGGAAGAAGTCAGTTGAACTGGAGAAAGCTGATGACGCGAAACTCATCCTGAGAGAGGCTGTCGAGTGTTGTCCTGAGGCGGTTGAGCTTTGGCTTGCGCTTGCTCGCTTAGAACCATACGAGAACGCCCAAAAGGTACTGATCAAAGCAATTGAAAAGAATCCTACCGACAGAAGCATTTGGACAACGGCGGCCAAACTGGAGGAGGCCGCCGGCCACGACTCGCTAGTTGGAGGCATAATTGATAGATCCATAAGGCAGCTCTCGAAACATGGTATCCCGATCAAAAGAAGCGACTGGTTTGAGGAGGCGATCGATGCAGACAAAGCAGATTTCAAGACAACGTGTCACGAGATCATCAAGCGAGTTATTGGAATCGATATTGATAACGCTGACAAGCTCAAGGTTTGGCTTGATGACGCTGAAAAGTTTGCAGCCAACAAGTGCAAAGGGTGCGCGCGGGCTGTTTACGAATCAATAATCTGTGATAAAAATCTATGTAAACTAGAATCGGTTTGGCTTGTTTATGCAGACTTTGAGCGGCTCAATGGCGACGCGAACTCGCTAGAAGCTTTACTGAGAAGAGCTGTCAAGAGCGAGAATTGTATGAGATCAGAGACACTCTGGTTGATGCTTGCGAACGAAAGGCGCAAACACCTAGATGAAACGAGACAAATCCTATCCGATGCTCTTGATGCAAACCCAGATAGTGAAAAGATAATACTCGCAGCGGTTGAACTGGAATGTGAGAACAAGAACTTCAAGGAGGCTCGACGAATCCTTGCAGACGCTTGTATGTCGGCCAAGACCGCCCAGTTAGTCATAAGATCGGCCAGGCTTGAATGGTCGATTGGCAACTTGGACGAGGCATTACGGATGCTCAAAGCGGGAAGCGAAGACTACAAGGACTCTCCAGAAATTTACCTAATGCTGGGCCAAATAGAGGAACAGCGCGGAGACAACGAGAAGGCCAAAGGTCACTATTCTACAGGACTCAAGTTCAATCCAGCTAGCGTTCAACTATGGATCAGTTTGGCAAATGTGGAGGAGAGGACCGGTTTTCTAGCTAAGGCCCGTTCGAGACTCGAGATGGCTCGATTAAGGAACCCAAAGGTGCCTCTACTTTGGTTAGAGGCGGCTAGGCTGGAACTTCGCGCCTATTTGGCCAAAAAGGGCAAGAATCCAAACCAAAGACCCGACACTGTGACAACAATCCTGGCAAAGGGCATCAAAGAGTGCAAGGACAGTCCCGATGTTAGCCTCCTCTACGCGGAGCAATCGCTCGTTGACAAACGCAAGTTTACTTGATCGGCCAATTAAATTATTTATTTGTTTACTTTTAAGGATCTAAAATTGTAAATCTGTGTAAATTTTCGTATACGTCGCCTAAGTGTCCCTAAAGGTGGGCTATCGAATCGAAATTTGGGCATTGTTCAGTGGTCAGGGCCAATCCGCCGTCCGCTTGCTGCCAAGTCTTCTCACGGGCTACCTGTCGCCATGATTCGAGCGCTCGTCGGGCGAGATTGTAAGGTCAGCATCACTAGTCTGTTTGTTGCACGTTTCTGGATCGTTCATCTCACCAGCTCGGCAGCTGTTGAGTCCAGAACAATCCATCTCTCGACCAGAAAGCTGAGTGGAAACTTCAAACTCCCGCCCATCTCCTGAATCGGCAGCTCGACTCTGGAGGGCAAACTGGACACATTCGGCGTGTTCGCAGCAGCATTTGCACACCAACTTGGGCAAGGCTCGCCCACTACCTGCTTGTTGAGTGTCCTTGAGGGGCGAGATTATGTCAGCCCCAAGGTCGAGAGAGCAACCTGTGCGGCGATCATGCCGCAACGCCACCGAGCAGAATGACTTGGAGGTGAGCAAAGGTCTGGTTGAGGCCAGCGGTCGGAGAGGGTTCTCTTGAGCTTGCGTACATGTACGATCATCGCTAGATGAATGGAGATCGTTAGCGCTAGCGCTAACTTTACCGCCTCCGGATGAAATGATGCGCCGCTCGGGTTCACTCTTTGCCTGCCATGAGCTCACTTTGGTCGTCTTCAAACTCTCCATCTCCAAACTTGTCGGATTCAGCCGCTTCGTTTCATAAACGACGGCCGACTGTGACTGCCCCTGAGTCCGACCTTGGTCCTCTGGTTTTGGCGACCACCTATCGCCTGATCGTCTGCAATAATGAAGGTGGCTCCGGTGCACCAGCTTGCTCGGCTCCAGCACGGAACATTGGGCGCAGCCGAGAAGTGGAGCGGGCTGAGCACTGAAGTTAGCAAACTCGCTCGATCCAAGCGACAGCAACGAACAAGAGCAACTGGACGAAAGATCCTCACTAAGTTTGGCCAGCTTTGGCGAACAGAAGTTTTGCTCGTAATCGTCGCGCCACAACCTGGAGTGGATTGATGGAATTTCGGGGCCCAATTTGGATTTAGGGGATAGCCGGTGGCCAGATTGGAGTTGGCGCCGCTTGTGGCGTCGCATATCCACCATTGGAAGCCTCTCGCATGAGCCATCTTGTTCTGTCGATGCAAGCAACCTTATGCTGCCCGTCGGACTAACGATGTAAGTGGGTGGCTGTCCGGATTTGAGTCGCAGGTGCTCGCTCGACTTGTGTTTCAGCCCCTTGTGCAGGTGTCGCGTTTGCTCGTGCTCTTGGCCCTCGAAGTTCTGGTTCGCTTGGATGTCAGGCCGACGACGATGGTTGGAGCGCGAGCGCGGACGTCTTCGCGATGGATGGAAATGCGAGTGGCCCCCTTGGCGGGCAGTTGGAGACGAGGAGTAACTGGGCTCCTCCTGTCCTGTGATGGCGCTGGGCTCGTTTAGTCCGCACGCACACAAATGGTCGTGATTGGCGCCCATCTCGTCGGCACCCTCGACCTCGTGATCGTGCGAGAGCCAGAGATCATCGTGCGAGGATTGAGAGCGGCCTCTCGCTGGCCAGCCCAGCTGGCCAATGGTATGAATGTTGCAAGCCTGCTTGTCGTCGGCGCCAATGGGCAGGCTTTGATCGCTCTTGGCGCCAACGGGACAGCCGGTTGCATAGTGGAAGGCGCCGCCCGATGACGTTATCACATCGCCATCCAGCTGAATGGGGTTCAGGTTGGCAGTATACCTGAGTTGCTCGTCTCTCCGCTCGTCCTCCGTGTTTAAGGTTAAAAACTTGAGCACAAGCAGGTTGACAGCCGACGAGACCACCGAAAGGCCAAATAGTATGAAGATCAAACTCAATGCAACGTATTCAGGTTTCGACTGTAATGCGGACTCCTTTTGGAGCGCCACGTAGTCGCCGAAGCCAATAGTTGTCAAGGTAATGAAGCAATAATAAAGGGCGTCGAAGTACTCCCAGCGCTCGTACTTTGCAAACACGGCCGCCATGGAAGTCATGAGGATGGTTGATAGCACTGACACCACCATCACCAGGTTTGTTTGAGTGACCTAAATAGTTGGGCCGGAGTTGATTGGTTAGAAGTTGGCCAGTCGACTCCTCTTGGGCCTTCGTTTGGGTCCGCAAGAGAAAGGGGGAAGGGGGGCAGGTGTTATGTTTGGCGAGGTAGGTGAGACTAACCTCCGGGTTGCGCGCCTTGAAGCAGCGCTTTGCGTACTTCAAGGCCGAGCCCACGAAAGTGTTGAGCCGCTCGCCGATGCTCTGGAACATGACCAGGCCGAGCGGGATTCCAATCAGGGCATAGATCATGCAAAAGAACCTGCCGGCTGCGGTCGCCGGCGTCGAGTGTCCATAACCTGTGTTTCGCGTTTAAGCGGATGGGCGGCAAGTTAGTGCGGGTTGGGGCGCCAGCTCGGATGCGAGCGAGGTGAGCAATCAAAAGTGGGGCTCCATTTGAATGGGATGGGATCGTTGGAGTTTGTTGGGCGAGTTTGCTCCCTGGCGCCAACCTGCTTAGGCGCAAATTGATCGCGAGAGAGCAACTAATTGCCGGCGGAGAGTTGTTTTAGATGGGTCGCTCTTGGTTTTGGCACAACAACAAGCTTAGTCCGAGCAGCCTGCAGTCGGCGCCAGCCTTGCTCTGTCTGGTGGCCACTGCGGCGGGCAGGCTGACCCAGCCAAAGGGAACTTCGGCCCCAGGAAGGCATCGAGGCGTTAAGAGCCGCGCCGTTCCCCATAAGCCCGGACGTGAATAACGCATAAACAGCAGTCTGCCTGGCTTAGCCGGCGCCACGTTGGCTGGCCCGCAAGTGCCGGCCAGAGGGGCTCAGGTGAGCGGCGGGCCGCTCGCCCAGCAGCCCCCAGACGCCCACTTTGGTGGGGCCAGCTGGCAGCCTGGAAATGATTCTAGTTCGGCTCATTTGATTTAATCAATCTTCCTGCACTCACAATGGACATGCATGATCTAGTTGGCCGAGCGAGGAGGCCGCCCAGCCGAGCAAGCTCAGCGGGCCTCTTTCCAGCCCCTGCACCCTGTCGCCTGAGCCCAATTGAACCTGGCCAGCTTGAGCTCGGCCGGCTGCCCGCCGCGGCCACTTCCATTGGCGGCGGCTGCTTAGCCGGCCGCTTGTTTGTCCCCCAGTTGATTGTGTTTCGCGCTGCCGGCCGGCACATGTCGCCGCTTGACATAACACAGAGCAGGGGGCCAAAAACGCATTTGGAGCGGCCCCATCCTTAGCTGGCCGAAATTTGTATGAGTGGCCGATCGACTGATTGATGGTGACACCGCTCCAGGTTTAGCCCGAAACAGGATGATTGAGCGGAAGGAGGCGAGTTATTTGACGAGAGTTGCACCTGCTTTGGAGTTCCAGCCGGCAGCCCCACGGGACTGCCGCTGCTGCTGCTGCCTCCTCTGCTGGGTTGGCTCGCTCGGCGCCGGCTGCGAGCGGGCAGCCGAGAGCAAACGTCTTGGCAGCATTGGCGCCCGGTCACGGAGCTCGGGCCGCGAATCTGGCCGCTCGCAGCCGGATTGGCTCCTTCGTGGATGAGCACACTAACTAGGGAAAGGCGCCGAGTTGGCTTCGCTGGAATGGCCGTTACCTAGTTGGATGGGGCTCGTTTATTGCTCATTATAGTTGGACTTGGACTGTGGAGCGAGCCGAGAGGGCGGCAAGGGGAGCGGAGAGGGGAGGGGAGGGGAAAACAAGTGGAGGGAGGGAGGCAGAGAGAGAGAGAGAGAGGAGCCAACTCCGGCTCAAGCTGTCGGCCCGCGAGTGCTACTCTCGTGCTCAGGAGAGCAGAAAGTTTGCTTATTCATCGCTTGCATCCATCTCATTTTCGTCTCCCCATGAATGTTGAGTCGGCGCTGACGCAACTCGCTGGCGCCGCCCTTGGACTGCGAGCAAGACAATCCAAGTGGAGCATAGCGGTTAAATCACTGGCTCCCGACTTTGGCGGCTCGTTTGTGCAGACTCAGGCAGCCTGTCGCTGTCAAGCCCACGCTCGCCGCCACCTAAGGCCGAGCGGGCAAAACAAAACCGGCGCCCAGACGAAATTGAATCCGCTCCTTTCTGGGCCAGGCGAGTCTAATTCAGGGGGGCCGCAGCGGTCGATGTTGGCGCAGCTAGCTTTGGCCAATGAATCATCTGTCATTTGGGCGCCGTTGGAGTGCAAATTTCGTTCGCTTTGTGCTGCGGCCGCAGCCAACGCCACAGCCAGAGCCGCTCACCTGGCTGGACGCGGCGGCGGCCAGATAAGCGGGCTGATAAGCGAGCTGTCCAGCCGAGCGCTCGCCGCTTGCGGCCGAAACTCGCTTTAACCGCCAGTCAATCAGCGGCCCTGTCAGCGGCCGTCCGACGCGACGCCCCCCTCGCGCTGACAAGCCCGGCCGCCGACTTTGGGCCGCCAGCCAGCCGGCCGCTCCGAAGGGCTCGGCCGGCTGGCCTGGTCTTGCAGTTAATATCTCAACCAGCGCGGGCCAGTTTTGAGCCGCCGAGAGAAGTCGGCCCAATCAATCAACTGATTGGGAGCCTCATGAATCTGATCAAATTGCATCCTCCGGCCAGCCGGACGCCAACGAAGCCAACGAGCCACAGACACGATAATTAAAGCTAGAAATGAGGGAGCCGAGCGGAGGGGGGGGGGAAACTCGATCTTATTATTCTAATTTGTGCCGCTTGAAATGGGCTCGGTTTGTAACCGCCTGGCGCCGATCGACTTTGGCGAGGAGCGCGCGAACGGAGTTAGGCGCGCCCAAGTGCATTGAGCGCGGGCGGCCATAATTACGGCCAAGGGGCTCCCCAGGCGG
>ENA-UOVY01000039-UOVY01000039.1-plant-metagenome-genome-assembly--contig:-NODE-39-length-77127-cov-613.656075_pt1 | contig 77127 bp, 47 predicted proteins | sample MGYA00249840_ERZ761561 | MGnify/ENA primary metagenome ERZ761561 (study PRJEB28882, sample SAMN05720143) | plant metagenome | isolation source: Guanajuato, Mexico | place: Mexico:Guanajuato, Mexico...
GCTGCTGCTGCTGCTGCGGCCAACAATGAGGCCGCCCTGCTTTGCGCAGGCCGAGCGTGTGTGGCCACTCCTTTCTATTTGCAACTTTTCAACCTCCGGCCTCCAGTGTTCAGCCCAGAGTTGTGAAGCCGCAACAAGCTTGCCCAGAGCAAAGCCAACCAACTGGCTGCAACTTCTCGCTCGCCTCCAATTCATTAATCGGCTCCAATCAAATCCAATTGAACTTAACTGAAGCTAGACGGAGCAAACTTAAGTAGACTGAGGCGAGCCGAGCTGAACTGAACTGCGCTGAGCCATTGCTGGCCGCCAGTTTAACGATTCCAAGAAACGGCAAACAAGGCGGCCGAAGCGGAGAGTCCGCAACCAAGACTCACCTGGCTCCACCTGTTCGCTTTGGTTCAGTGCAACAAAGCGAGCTGTTGCTGCCGCCGCTCTTGTGCGGCCGCTTTGAGGGGTTTGTCAGCGCGTTGCTGTTTTATTGGACTCTGTTCCAGCCAACATTTGGAGCCAGCATAATGTTGGCGCACTCGCCTTTGGGCGGCAAACAATGGGCGCCGAGAGTTTGCGTTCGGCTCAAGAGACTGGAAACTGGAAGCGCCGGCCAAGAGTCGAGCGTCGGCCGCTCCAGATTTTATCACCTCACTCTTTCGGCGCTAATTAGTGGCGGCGGCGGCGGCGGCTGCGATTTGCGCGCCTCAATTTGCGCAACCTGACTGAGGTTGGCGCAAATCAGCCAAGAGGTTGAGTGGAGGGCCAAAGTTTGTTAACCCGGCGCGAGGGGCCAACCGGGCAGCTGGTTGTTGAACCCGAGCCGGTTGGTTTGGCCGCGGCAGCTGGCTCGCGATTGGAGGCGGAGGCAAACAAAGTATCTCACTGCTTTCGAGCCCGCTAATGACATTACTCGCGCCGCTCCACTGTCTCCTGGCGCTCTGGCCACTTAATTATACACCGCCGCCGCCGCAGCAGCCACTGCTGAAACTCAAACGACTGGCGCCGATGAGAGGAGATTGAGAGGAAATGGAATTGGAGGTGACGAGCAAGGCAAGATGGGAGCTCCTAATGAGAGGCCCCAAGTGTTGCAAAGTTTGGCCATGTTTGCGCTTGTTCCTCGCTGGGCGTGTCCGCGTGAACTCGTGCAAGCGCCTCTAATTCAATAGATGCAAAGCACTGGATTGCACTCTTCCCGTTTGGCGAGCGCCGCATTGGGGCTCCCGGAAAGCCTTGCCGTGTTGGTCGCAAGCTCGAGCGGGCGGCGCCAAAAGTGCCATAGATAATTGCAAGGTTGCAACACCCAGGCCGAAGCTCTGAAACGCCGGCTTGCGAGTGCCCTCAACTTGGGCCCCCATTTGCGGCCAGCCTCCGCTGGGCTTCGGTCGTGCGAGCGACGAGTGGCAAGTGGCAAGTGGGAAGCGGAGGCCAGTTTTAAATTTCTGCTCAAACTCAAACTTTGGCCAGCGAGACAAAACCAAACCAGATAGGACGACATCCGGCCGAGCGTGGCGCTCGAGTTTATTTTATTCGGCCATGTATTTTGTTAGCCAAATCCAATTGAATTGGCCGGCCAACCGGCGAGCAAGCGGACAAAAGTTGAGTTGAGCGAAGTGGAGTAGAGTAGAGTAAAGTAAAGTTGCGTCCATGGTGACGAGTTTGTGTGGGCCTTCCGAGGGCCAGTGGCGCCAGCTGGCGGCAGCACTCTGGCGCAGACAAACCCGGACCTGGCCGGAGCTAAATTGGCACCCGAACTGGCCGGCCGATGCTCGTTTTGAGAAGCCCAGGAGGCGGGGCTAACCTTTTGTTTGGCGCCGCAAATTTGCCCATGCAGTTGGATCATCGCGGCGAACGAGCGCCGGCGTCGTCATTGCGGCCAGGTGAGCGGGCCAAAACAGGATATTGTTCGGGGGGCATCCATTGTCTCATTGGTTCGGTTTGGCAGAGGCGGCCGCCAGTTTGGACGAGAGGGCGGCGGCGGCGGCGGCGGCGGCGGCCCACTGCATTGGCAGCGAGGCAGAGTTTGCCGAGCGCCATTACGATGATGACGACCACGACGACGACGATCATCACCGCTGATGGCGCATCAGTTTCACCTTTATATTTTCTGCTTAATTTAGAAACAAAAGCCTCCAACTACCGGAATTTGGGCGAGCTTGCAACCGTTTACTCGGCCAACCTGAGAGCGAGCCATTAGAGGATGCAACTACTGCTCAAAAGTGGCCCACTCGGCCGCACTGATGGGAGAACTTTCGCCGCCTAGAAAAGACAGGCAGCCGATTGGAGTGGACTGGATGGAATGAGCAACGGCAGTCTAACTGGCCTAACTCGCCTTGCCCACACCAAACAGGCAGAATCCAAATGGGAGCAGAGTGTGCAGCTAAAATGCGCCCGCTGAAACGGATTCCCCGAGTCAATTTTCGGGCCAACAATACGATAGAACACAATGGCGCCGGTGGAATTGTAATTATCCCCCCGCGCGCTCGACAAAAAGCCTCAGGTGATCGGCGCTCGGTGGCCGCTTATTTGCGGCCTCCACCTCCGCCTCTGCTTCGGCTGCAGCGGTAGTTGGAGCTAGAGTTGAAGTTGCAGTTGCAGTCGCAGTCGCGGTGTAGCCAGTGGCGGCCTCCACGGAAGCCGCCCATAAATGCAAGCGGCTCCTGAATGAACTCGGCCATTATCCTGCGCAGGCCAACGAGGGTTGCCGCCGCGGCCGCCAACTCTGCGCCTCCAACTGCAACTGCAACTACAACTGGCTCGCGGGCCTGGCCGCAACAATGGGCCATTCCCACACTGGCCGCCGAGATCGTTTGGCGAATCAATCAGTCGGCGGCTCATTTGCACACCGGTTGGCCGCTTTGCAGGCGCCCTCAGCAGCTCGGCCTGGAAGCGGCCATGGAGCTCCGATGAGGCGGCCCAATTGGTCCCGTTAAAGCGGAGATGCGAAGACAGCTGACGAATGTGAAAGTGTTGAGCCAGCTTGACGATGAGAGATAACAAGTTTTCACAACAACAACAACAACTGTGCGCTGCCCTAATCATGGAAGCCGCCAAGCTCGCCGCTCGCTCGGCGGCCCAGCAAGCCGCCGGCTTACGCGCAAACTGGCGGCCAGTTAGCTTGCGGCCGTTTAGTCGCCTCGTCTCGCATCCGAAACTTGATTGGCTTGCACGACGAGAAGGGGCTAGCGATCATGATGATTCAATTGAACCCGATGGATGAGTCCAATACAGATGGATGCATGCTCTCAAAGCCCCTCCAGCTACCTGGCTGTCCGCTCGGCGCCGCTACCGTTCGGGTTTGTGCCGCAGACTGTTCTCAAGTGTTGGCAACGAGCTGCAAAGATGATGGGCAAGCGCCGCTTGTCCGCCGATTGAAAGGAAGCGAAATTAGCATCACCATCCGCGGCCACACTAACAGATCATTGACTCCTAGCGCAAGTCTGATGCTCAATGGCGCCTCCCGCGCAACCTGCCTGCGAGGGGCGAGGGGCGAGCTTGGCGCAAAGGCCGGTCAGCCCGCTATCTGGCCGCATCTGGCTCCAATTGGATCGTTTAGCGCTCTCCTCTCCCCCCCCCCTCGCAAGGCTCAAGCTGCGCGCTAACGTTGAGGTTGGAGCTGAAGCTTTGAGCTCATTGCGAGTGGCCGCTGGTTTGCTCTAATTATCATTTCATTGAAAATCTTCAACCACTCAAAGGGCCGATGTGCCCTGAGCGGCGAGCATGTGGACTCGAGTTTGCCTAGAGTCGGGGCTGCGGCGAGAGTGGGGGCGGCCGATTGGTGGCCCTCTGCGCCAATTCGGCGCTTCCAAATGAATATTAAACAAGCCCGAGCGGCCGGAATGGGTCGTGATTTGACCACTTCCTTCCTCCGCTCGCACAAGCCAGAGCCGGCGGCCGGCGGCGCAGAGCGCGAAGGGTCGCCCCGTAGACCCTTTCGCCGGCTAGCACCTCCTCCCCTCGGCGCTACCTCAACTTTTGAATAAAGCAAACTCGCACAACAATAAGGTTGCTAATGAACCTGCACCGAGGCCTCCAGCAGGCTGCCTGTCTCCTCTTGTTTGTTTCTCGAAGCCTCCCTTGCCGCATCCAGTGGAGGTAGCTTTCAAACTCTCGGTTGCGCAACCGGCAAGCTGGCGGACTGTTCGTGTCGCAGCAAGGAGTTTAATTAATCTTTCATCGCCTCCGCTCGCTCCACTTGGCCCACTGCACTGAACTCCGGCCGCCAGTCACGCTGCCACCGCAATCCAACCTGCGATGGTGCCCGGCGCAGGTAGCGCGGCTAAAGTGGCCCTGCTTTGGGCAGAGGGGCGGAGGGCGACGAGACTAGAGAGCGAGGCCAAGTTGGCTAGCGCTATCAATTAGCCATTCTAATGCGGGTCCAAGGAGCTCATGGGCCAACAGAGCGCCGGCCACTCATGCAAAGGGCAGTCGGCAACAAAATATGCAAAGTAATTTGGCTTAAATTTGCGCAATGATAATCATCAATCATGGGCCAGCTTGGAACCAAGCAGATGCTCCCCAGAAATGCACCCCAAAACGCCAAGCGGCTGCCTGTCTTTGCTTGGCAGCTCTCGAGACTTCAGCCAACTAATTGTGAGCTCACTGTTGTAGCCCGGAAAGGCTGGCCACTAGAACTTTTACGCCAAACTCTACATCCGTTTTGGGGCGCCAATCGATGCCGGAATGAGTCAGCTCGTGAAATGTCCATTGTTGCCCGTTGGATGGGTTGCTCGAGTTGGACGTCGTGACGCATTTGTGTTGCAATTATGTGTCGCCAAAGGGAACTAAAACAAGCATCGAGCGCCGGCGACCGCCAACAACTGGAATCCAATTGCCACTCGCAACTTGTGTCCCAAAGTTTGGCCATTTAAAAGCTGCCCTGATTTGGACCAACGAGCGACGGTTTTGTGAGACAAACAGAGCCATTAATTTAATTAGGCGGCCGGAAAATCTCTCGCCCCCTTTGGGCCAGAGTGGAGGGATTGCTGGTTTGCTCGGACACTGGAAATTTGCGCTCAATTTTATCAATCAAACGAGAGGCAAACCGAGAGTCGCCGACAAGAGCGCAGGTTAGCCTGTAAGAGGCTGGAGTTTAGCCAAATTTAGGCTCGAGTTTCAAAAATCTGCTGGTAGCTTTTGTGTGAGAGGGAGAGAGAGAGAGGCGGACAGGTGAATCGGCGCTCGCTGTGCCCGCGAAGGCTGCGAGTCTTTGTCGTCAATTAGGAAAGTTTGGGCTAGTTCAAGGAGTGAACAGGAGAGAGAGTCGATCCAACTAGATGCGGGCGCTCCGAGCAAGCGGCTAGAGTGATTTATCTCGCCTCCATTACAAGCTGGCAACCTGGCAAACTCGCGGCGCCAGCGTTTATTATTTGGAATCGGATTCCCATTTGGATTTACAAATCTGCCTTTTGCCTCAGCCGGCCAACAACGAGCATAGCTGCCCTTCTATCTCGCCCGCTCTCTTTGGTTCCTTCAAATTACATGAGAAAAATAATTATGCTAATTGGACATCCGTTTGTTGTCTCCCGGCTGTGAGTTGCCGTTCAAGTGGCGCCATCTCGCCGCCTTCCTCCTCCTCTTTGGCCAGCTGGCCCAAGGCAACTGGATTGGCCATTCAGTAGCTCACAAGTTTGCCGGTGGCCGTCAGGTAAGGCTGCCGCCGCCGCCGCCGCCGCCGCCGCTTCTCTGGCCACTGGCGTTCGTTCACCTGTCCGCTGGCAGTTGATTTTGCGTGACATGCAAATCCGCCGCCAACCTCCCCAGCTGCAGATGCTCGATTTAATTAGTCCAAAAGTGGACCGAGACTACTCGTCTTCCTGGCAAAATAGTCGGCCTAACAACCAACCAACCTCTCGTAGGCCAACTCCAAGCGACGCAATTCGTCCGCGCTAACTGGCCGCCAGGGCTGCCGATAAGGAACAGGAAATGCGCGCCCCCTCCCCCTCTCTATTCCTATTTCTCCTCCACCTGTGAGCTCTCGGTTTAAACTGCCGTTGGTCGGCTAGTCCAACTGTCATCGGGACCATATTTTGTTCGGCCGAGTGAACAGGCAAGCAAAGGAAGGCAACTCTTGCTCGCTCGAGAACGCCGATTGCAGGCCAGGTTTCATCAGCTTTTACCTTGTCGGACCGCCGACGGTTTTAACATCGGCAGCGAAGCAGTTGGCGGAATATCTATTCAAGGCGCCAAGGCAAATGGTATCTTCATATAACTATGATATGCCAGCCAAGGCACTGAAAGGGCCGGTCGATCATGGTAGACCAAATACAAGCTTGTCGCGAGAGGGTGAATCTCAATTACAAGCTTCGTTACTGGAGCCAAGTTTTTGGGCTAGATATACGAGCTAGAAATCTGGGAGGCTTTTCGTTTTAACGTAGAGTCGAATTGAGTCGAGTTAGATCAACTAGTCAACTTAACTCAACGTGATACAATTATGAGCCAAAACTTGCTTGTGTAAAGAAAAGTTAAATCCTAACCAAAGGAAGAAGCGGCCGAGTTGGATTTTAACTAGTATATCTCGCTCGATCCAACTTTGATGCCTCCTCTCACCATGGAGCGCATTGCAATGGCAAAAGTGAAACTTGTTTATGTTTATTGCAATTGCGAAACACAACTATAACCAGAGAACAAGAACAACAGCAACAGCAACAACAACAACAACAACAACAACGGCAACAAGGTGATTTACTCTGAAATCCACCTTTACATCTACCTTTATCTCGCAAAACAAACTCCAAATCTCGCCGGCCAGCCTAAGCAAACGATTGCTCGCCTGGAAGACACTTTCCGTAACAAGGAGCTCGACGATGGTTGGTGGAGGAGCAGAGTTGAAAGCGTCTTGTAATTAAATTGGCCACTCAACAATCTAGAACGCACAAGCGTTTGCACGTCTATCCCTCCATCTATCTATCTGCCGGCTAGTTCAGGCAAGACCGCTAGCTAGCTGGCCACAGCTAGACTGGCCAAAGGTAAAGCGCGTCCGTCCAGCAAGCGGCTCCGAGTGGCGCTTATGAAGGCAGCTTACAATGCGAGCACTTTGTGTCAAAGATGGTGGGCCTTCTTAGCGAGCGGCCGGCACAACATGAATCGTCAGGTACCATGTCGACGGCGACGATGCCCAAACAGATTGGCTTCTCAGCTCTTTGTGCTTCTATCCCGCCGCTTCAGCCCTCGCATTCACCTGGCCATTGGCTCGTTGGCTCCAATTAAGAGCCAACCAACGGGCTCAATGGCAACAACCACCACCACCAACAACAACAACAGCGCCAGCGGTCTGCCAAACCGACCGTGCAATGGGCTCAAGTTGAGCTTCAAATGGTGGTGGTGGAGCCAAGAATGGGACAAACAGGCCGGCTCATAAAAGTCTCTCGCTGGTCCCATGAATCATATCGCACTCGAGCGAGAGACAAACAGATGTATGTTATCATTAATTGCCTTTGAAATGCGAGCAAGTTTATGTGTGACATTCTTTGCTAGACATTTCAGGGAGTTTTGGCGAACTCTTTGCTTGCTGACCAAACGATTCAATGGGCGTTGCAGATCCAGTTGGAAGGGGAGGGCACTGGGATTGGTTATGGACGTGATATGAATGCAATCCAAGATGGCAGTTTCTTTATTAGCTCTCGTACTCGCTCGCTCAACCTGTTGCCAACAGAGTCAGCTGGCACATCCATCTACCTGGCACTTAAATTTCCCCCCCCCCTCTCTCTCACTGCGAACTAGCTAGCTAGCTAGCTGGTCGTGATTTGTCCAGCCAGCCAGCCAACATCCTGGCTCTTGATCGATGGAGGATCCAATCACAACCTATCAGCTGCCCCATGTTGGCAAGCTCATGTTGCACCTGCCCTCCGCTGGCCCAATTAAGGTCATATTCAATGGGCTCCTCTGAGATTATCAGCCGACGATGGTGCGCTTGTACTCTCTCTCTCCCTCTCTCTCTCTCTCTCTCTCTATCTCTCTTCGAAAAGCTTAGTAGCCATCTAATTTGAGAAGCGCCCTCTTGTCCACCTTGCCCAACGAAACTCTTGGTAGCTGGTCCATTAATTTAATGCCACCTGTGAGATGCTTTGGCGCGCTCAATCTGGCCGCAGAGAAATCAAACAGCTCGCTCTCGTCCAGTCTCGAACGCCAGGACTCCTTTGCCACCACGTAAGCCCTTGGAGCGTGCATAGTCTGAAGAGTGGGGTGCGGGATGCCAACCACGGCAGCCTCGAGAACTCCGGGATGCTCCTGGAGGACAAGCTCGAGTTCGTGGGCTAGAACCTTCCAGCCGTCGTTCAAACAGAGCACGTCTGTCCGTCTACCTTTAACTCTAAGACGATTGTTTGGAAGCATGGAACAGACGTCGTTGCTTCGATAGAAGCCGTCAGCTTGGAAGGCTGTACGCGTTAATTCGAGCGCAGCGCCGAGGTAACCCGGCGAAACTGTTGGCCCAGCCACAAACAATTCTCCCTCCTCCTCCACTTCCGTCACCTCCTTGCCCGTATTCAAATTGATCAATTTCATCCTCACGTTCGGCAACAGCATGCCCACCGACTTTGAATCCTCCCTGCTATCAGCTCGCGGAACAATACAAAGGAAGCCACACTCTGTCATTCCGAACGCTTGTCGAACGCTCAAATTCGGATACCTGTCCATGAATTCTAAGGCCCTTGAATATGATGCAAGCGGCGAGCCAATGGCGATGAAATTTTTCAATGAACTAAGATTGTACTTGCTCAAAGACGATTCGGGTGCGCTCATTATGTTATGTAGGTGAGCTGAGCCGAGCATACAATCGGTGACTTTGAAACGATCTATTGCGTCCAACAGTGTTTCAAATTTATAACCGTCAATCACGATCATCTTTAGCCCCTTTGAGAGAGTCATCTTGAGACTGAACGTGCCCGTTCCGTGATCCAATTGGAGGTGGCCAGCAAGTATGCTGTTCTCGTCCAAGTGCCACAAATCTGATGCCCCCTCCAAGCTAAAGCAAACATAAATGCTATTTCTATGCGACCGGGCAACCGGCTTTGGCTGGCCAGTTGACCCCGAGGTGAGAAGCACAAATGCCGGATCATCAGGGTCCACTCGAATGGGCAGACGCGAACAATTGTTGTTGATTTTAATCTCAGAGGATGCGAGCTTACCACTGCCGTTGCTAGTTGATTGCTCATGATGGTCGAGTAGATGTTTGCTCAAGCCGGCAGCAACAAACGAGTGGTCCTTCAACTCGAAGCCACGCTCTTGTCCCTCTTCCAAATCGATGATGCAAATCTTGAACTTGAATTCGCCGCACGATTTCTGGCGGATGTCCAGCAACTCTTGCAGCAAATTTTTGCTCGCAAACACAATCGCCGGTTCCAAGCACTTTATCATGTGCGCGTGTTCGGCTTGTGGATCGTCTGGGTAACCAGCACAAACTGAGCCACCAGCAAACAAAGTGGCTACTGTGACCAGTTGCGCGTGGTCGTTGTTTTTATAGAAGAGCACGCAGCTGTTGCGAGGCTTCAAGCCAAGCTCATCAATCAAGTAATTGGCTATCTCGCTGCACTTACGCTTTATCTGCGCTCCAGTCCAACTTCTACCTGACTCATAGTCAACAAGAAGGGTTTTGTCCTTGAAAACGTCAAGCTGATGCCAGAAAAATTCGCTCAAAGAGTCCTTGAACTGCTCTGGAGGCTTTGAATCTTCAAAAGTGGATACGAAAACCATGGTTCACTAGTATTTTTGAATTGTGTCTTTTACTCTTTAAACTCGACGACTCGGATTCGAATGAGCTAATTGAACTTGGTTAGACTCGTCAAAAATAACAGGAGATTTGAATGGAACGAAAGCTAAATTTCGGCACTGAGTGGAAAATCGATCGCTTCGAGTTTAGTCGATCGAGGTCGCGCGTTCAACTCAAAGGCGGGGAAGTTCATTTGAGCGATTCCGATGCTAGTGGATGCAATCTGATACGAACTATGTTGTCAAAGATAGACGGAGGCGCTAGTTGACGCCACTTGAGAGGTGAGCAAAAAGAGAAAAAGACCAGGCTTGGCGACAGCCGATCTCTAGGGCCTTGTACATCGATCGACGAAAAAATTACACCCATGGACTCGAGTTCGGCCAGCAACAAGCCGTTTGTTTGTCTACGTATCCACGCCACTACAATACGTCACTATCCATTATCCCAAACATCCAGCACTCACGTCCGTCACCTAGAACAGTGATACATTTACAATGTCCGAGCTTGGCGTGCCTGGATGGTCTTACTAGTCACTGTTGCAACTTGTGCGACGATCAGGTTGCCAGAACAATAAGATCATTTACTTTACATTCATGCCACTCGAGCGAGTGCACAAGATTAGTGGAATGCAGACTCAAATTTTGGTTTGTCTTGGTAGAGCTTCAACGCACCACGCAGACGCAGGGATCGCTTGTCATCATGGAAGAAGTGAAAGTTTCAATCCAAGTGAGATCTGAACAATCTGTTAGCACTTTAGTGGACATCATGCGGATGGAGAGCCATTCAAATTTTCGATCAAGATGCTTATGGCTCGAGGATCGATGACAAAACAAGAACAATGGAATCACGACTTTCACATATTCATTTCCAGTGTCCAGTAACAGGAACAATCGTTCATGCTGCAGGTTTCGCTGGCCAATGTGAAGCATCGCTAATCGCGGTTCGTGCAGCTACAGGTAGTCGCAAGGGGTGACGCCGTTAAGCTTAGCTCTCAGCTCGTTCAGAGTCCATAGCTCACGTTGGTTAGACACAGCGGTCATTACTTGTCGGCGGGCCAAACATCACACAAAACCTACCACCAGAGATTTCTTCCTCCTTCCCTCCAAAAAAACCGGTTCGAGCCACCACGCCGATGATCTGATGTAGACATTAGCGATAATCTTCGATTGTTCGATCGTAACTAAATATAGACGCAGAAATGAAGCTGTGAGTGTGTGCTTGTGTGAGCAGTCTTGGTGCGATAGATCTGATTGGTCCATCTTGATGCATCATAAACGAACGTTAAGTCTATCTCGAGGTCCGAATAGACTGAGGACTCGGATCAAAGGAGCAAAGTCGATGTTCGATTGAGAGCACAGTTGCCAGGTTGAGCAACTATAAATTTTATGAATCCATTCGCTCTTTCGGTAAATAATCAACATCCACAACTGGGTCGTTCACACGTGAAAATCTCTCATTACTTGGCGTCTTTTTATGGAGCTAATCTCCCACGAAAATCTGTGGGTTGCACTCATCGATGATTATACTGATTCTTATGATGATTTAAATTTACATTAAAGGAGGTGGAAGCATCCAATGCTGTGGTGGTGAACTTGAAGGTGCATATTTACATAGAGGATTTTACAATTAGAATAATGAGAGTAAGCGTCGATGATTATTTCTTCAATGATACTTGAAGAGCCCTCCCATTCCTCATGGAGCCGTTCAAACCTGCAATCGCAGAATTTGCTTGTTCCCTATCTTTTAACGTAACGAACCCGAAGCCTTTGGTCTCGCCGCCAGGGGTTTTTCTCACGACATTACATTTGGTTACCTGACCATAAGGTCCGAACATTGATCTTAGCTCGTCTTCGTCGGCGTCTGGGCCGATATTATATACAAACAGCGTTACTCCATCATCATTATTGGTTCTTGAGTTGGCATTACTTCTCATTGTCATCGGTTGTCCGATTTGAGGTTGCATGTTGGCTGCATTATTCATATTATTTGATGCTACACTATATATATTGTTCATATTACTTGGTGCAACCGGCGCATAAGCAATTGGCATCTGTGTCGCCCCATACATTCCCATGGGTGCCTGTGCCATTTGACCAGTCTGATTGATTGGTTGCATGGGGGTCATTTGTTGCGTGGGCAGCATTGTGAAGGGAATCATCGGTTGTTGTCCGGGGAAGCCATAAGTGGGATTTGGAGCCATTTGAGGGGCAATGTGTGTCACTCCAACCGCAACTGTGGCAGCCGGATTTGGAGCCATGGATTGTTGGATAGGTATGAAAGGGGTGTATCTGTTCATCTTGTTGACTGGTGATTGTTTCACAGGTCCGATATCGTTGCTGAAGTTGTTTTTATATTGATTACCATAAGAAACTGCATCATATTGTCGCCGATTGTCGAAATTGTTATTGTTTTGTCGATCGAAATAGCTCCTTTGGTTTGATTGGCGTCCTTGCCTTTGATCGCGGTTGTTCCGGTTGAAGCCTTGATTCCTGCCACCACGATGACCTCGCTCTCTATGCCTCCCTGAGTTTGTGCCACCAGAACCTTTGTTTCCTCCACCTCCTCCACCTCCTCCCTTCTCAACCTTCTTGTCGGCGGCGAATTTAATCTCAAACGGGGCCTCGCAACCTTCCACCGTCTTCCCATTAAGGGCCTCGAGAGCATCCTCAGCCTGTTTTCGGAGGTCGTATAGGACAAAAGCTACTCCTCTATTGTTGCCCAACACTCTAACTTGGATTATATTTCCATACGGCTTGAAGACATTCTTCACATCTTCTTGTGTCCAATTATTGGGTACGTTCTTGATATATAAATTCGCTTGCTTGATATCTTGGCCTGCAGGTCTAGCAAATGCAACCTTAATTTTTTTGTTCTCCAACTCGTGCCCATTTAGCTCCTCGATAGCCTTCATGGCCTGGTCATGGGTTTCAAAGTCGACAAAACCAAAACCGTAGGAATAACCAGAAACTCGATTGCGAACTATCTTGCAGGATTTCATAGTTCCAAATTTTTTAAATAAATCCTCAAATTCGTCGTCAGTCATTTGCTGTGGCAGATAATTAACAATTAAATTAGTCTTCTCAGAGTCATCAGATTCATTTGAGATGCCATTGTCGGCGGTGGATTCGTTAGACCTTTCATCACAATCGTGTTCCTGCTTAACACGAGCATTATCAATGTTATTGTTATTATTAGTAGTATTATTGTTGGCCAAATCCTGGCCGCTAATATCAGAAGGTTCAATGCTAGACATTGTAATGTTCAATCGAGAGCTAATAGAGAAGAGAGAACGAGTTGATATGTCGTTCGTGGTTATATGATACAGAATTAAGTTCCAAAATGATCAGGATCTGTCGTGTATATGCGTGTATAGTTCAATAAAAAAAGGTCCAGGTGAATAGAAGCGGAGAGCAGAGATGCTGGACTCAAAGTTTAAGGAGATGAGGGTAGTTTCTTGAAATGTGATAGTAGTTTAAATGATTGTTGTTATTGACCAGATTGAATTGAAGTGAAGTGAAGTGATATATTAACGAAAAGTTGCAGCCATAATAGTGGAACCACTAACAAGACTGCTTGGACGAAAATGTTTTTAGCCATCGTTCAATCGTTAGCGAGCGAACGAACGAACGAACGACGCTGTGTAACTCACTTGGACGAACTTTATTATTTTTAAAAAATACAATAGATCCCATGGATAGATGAAACAAGAATCACTGTGAGCGGCGTGAGCTTGTTACAAGATAAACTGGGTATCAATCGCAATAAAATACATTCTCTTACTTATCGTTCTCTTGTTTGATTATCATTGAATCATCATCGTTGTCATCTTTATCTTGCTTGTCAACTCTTAAGTCTGTTAATTTTGAGTATAAAATTTTGCTTCTTAACTTACAGGCGAAAATTTTTCTGCAAACCGTTTCCTCTGACGACGATTTGTGAACCACTTTCTAATCGATCGGGTGGGTATGTTTAGTTCCTGAGAGATCACGTCTAATTGGTAACGATCTGGATGGTTGTTCTTTAAGAATGCATCCTCGAGATACTGTTTGGCTTTTTCATTGAACAATACAACTTTCCTCTTTCTTTCCCTTGGTACTTTAGTGACTGCGCTCATCATGGGCAATTGTTTTCCATTTAGTCTATGCTTCTCGGCCCATTCAAGCCAATTTGTGAGTAAGGGTATTAGTTGCATGGCTCTGTCTGGTTCCAACTGGAGATTCTCGAAATGATATATGATGGCGTCCGTGCAGGGTTGCTCGCCGCCCGTGAACGCGCGAAGGGATTGTGCGGCGCCCTTCTGCGACAGTCTAATTGATTTTCTTCTATGTTTCAAGTCTTCTGCAAACTCTCTAATAGTTAATAGTGTTTGTTTGTCCGCTGTTGACGAGTGGTCTAGCTGTCCGGCGGCGCAATGGTAGTCTTCGAAGGAGATGTCAGAGGATTGGTCTGCGTGCTGGTCCTCGTCGTCCTCCTCGTCGTCGTCGTCGTCGTCGTCCTCATCGTCGCCTTGGCCGCCGCCGCCGCCTCCTCCTCCTCCAAGGCCGCCGCCAAGGAACTCGCCAGTTCGGTTGACTAAATGCCTGTGCCTCTGCTCCTGGGCCGCAACGGAAGCCTCCGAGTGGAGGCGAGTCTGTTCCTCTTGAGCCTTGTGCAGTTGTTCCTGGGCTTGATGCAACTGTTCCTCCGCTTGCAGTTGCTCCTCCGCCTGCAGCTGTTGAATGAATTTGGCGGCCACCGAAATTGAGGCGAGCAGAACCTCTTGCTGCTTGGTGTTTAGCATTGAGGCTATTTCTGCAAGGGACAAGTTGGCTAGACGCGAGCCGAGGTCCATGTTGTCAATGTACAATAGAGTGTGTGTGTGTGCGCGCGTGTGGTGATAATAATGGTAATAAGTTAGGTCCGGGCGAAGGTGGTGGTGGTGGTGGTTGCAATGGGACGAGCGCGGCTTGTTGGCGAGCGCGACTGATTGGCGAGCGCGTCTACCAGGAGTTGCTCGCTCGCTCACTTTTGCTCCCTCTGCTCTGCTCTGCCCTGCTCTGCTCTGCGCTCTCTCCCTTGCGCTCGCTCTCTGCTCTCCGGAGTTTGTGTGTCGCCGCCGCCGCCGCTGCTGCTGCTCGAGCGCTGGCTGGAAACGGCGCTTGCTAGACGGAGCCAGCGAGAGTGAGCGCAGAAACTGGTGGTTGTTGCGTGCACACGCACTGCGTGCCACGCACAACACAATGCAGCGTCTTTGTTCGCTCGTCCGCCTTTGTTCTTCCTGCCGCCGAGCGTCGTCTGCTGCTTGCGCTAGCGTCGGTGTGCGCGCCCTGTGCGCCGCATCGCTCGGCGCGCTCTCGGCGGCTGCGCCAGCGCGCCGCTCGCTGCGCTCAAATATGGCGCTCAAAGCTCCTTGTTCGCGAACAGGCGAACGCAGGCGGCGGCTCGCTGGCTGGCCCGCTCTCGCTCGCCCTCGACCCTGCAAGCTGGCTGGCTGGCTGGCCGGCTGGCTTGCTCGCTCGCGGCCGACTCGCGAGGTTAAAGCGCCGGCTGCGGCTGCGGCGCCTTCCTCGCACAGAGGCGGCGGCAGGAAGAGGAGGAGGAGGAGTGGGGGCTCAGCTTCGGGGGAGCAGCTGGGCCGCGCGCAGGCGAGCTACACGTTGCAACCGAATCCAGGCGCAAACAGTTCGCCGCCTCTCTCCAGTTCGCTGGTTCGTTCGTTCGCTCGCTCGCTCCCCCCGCTCGGCCGGCTCCTCCAAGCCAGTTGTGCGCGAGCGGCCGAGCCAGCGGGGCCGAGCTGGCCCAAATTGGCTTGGGCCGGGTTGGCCAGGCCGAACCAGCCGGCGGGCGGGCCGACTGGTGGGCCAAAGGCCGAGCGGCGAAGGCAGGCGCAGGGGCAGGGGCAAGGGCGGCGGCGGCGGCGACAGCAGACGAGCGGGCGCGCGCAAACTGCGGCCGGCGCTGGTGCGCCGGTTGGGCCGGCAGCGCTAGCGGCGCTCGCGCTTTCGCCCCGCCGCTCGGGCCGTCGCAGTTGGGCGCACCAGGCCGGCCGGCCGGCCAGCGTCCGCCGCCCGCCCGCTCGCTCTTCCCCCAGCGCAGGCCGAGCTGGCTAAACTGGTTGCTCGGGCCCGCGCGCCGCTCGGCCAGTCGTGCGCCGGTTCGGGTCGGCGGGCGAGCCGCTGGGCCAGTGGGACGGGCCGGCCGAGCGAGCGGAGGAGGCGAGCGCGGCGAGAGGGCGCACAAGATACGGGAAGAGCGCGCGCACTTTCCGAGCCAGCGCCAGCTGCAGCCGGCCGAACTTGCTAAGTTCGCTGGCTGGCTCGCCCGCCAGTCTGCTCGCCTCTGTTGCCGCCGCCGCCGCCGCCGCCGCCGCCGCCACCTTGGCCGGCCGAGGCTCAGCTGCAGCCACCGAAGAGAGTTCGCGCTCTTCGCGAGTTCGTCTCGTCGGCGGCGGCTGCTGCGGCGCAAACTGAAGCCGGCCGGCCGAGTTTGTCGCGCAAGCCAGGCCCAGGTCGGCGCAGCGAGCGAGCAGCACGCTCTCCCGGCCGGCGGCCTAGACGGAGGGCCCGGCGCCGCCACCGCCGCCGGGGAGTCGGCGCCTGCCGCTCGCCAACAGTTTGCCAGGCCGAGCGCCGCCGAACGCGCTCCCAAGATCGAATCTGGCCGAGCGGCGAGGGAAGGAGCGCGCGCAGGCGAGCACACACGAAGTCGCCTTGAACTCGGCCGGCCGGCTGGCTGGCTGGCTTCTGGGCGCACAGGCGGCTCGCTCGCAGGTCGCGCGGAAGCGGCGCCGCCGTCGAGAGCGAAAGCCAGAGGGCGAGCAACAGCAGCAGCGGCGGCGGCGGCGGCAGCAACAGCGACAGCAACAGCCAGCCGGCGACAACCTCAGCTCGGCGCCGCCAAGTTTGCCGCTGAACTCGGGCCGGCTCGACGTGCGCTGCTTGGCGCGCCATTGTGCCCATTGGCTGCGCGCTCGCAAGTAGCCGGCGCCGCCAGCAACCGGTCGCACACGCCCGCCCGCCCGCCCGCTCGCCTGGCTTGCTCGCTCTGGCTCGCTGGCCCAGCCAAGAACAAAGCGCCCGTTCCAAGTCGCTCGCCTGTTCGCTCGCTCGCCCGCTCGCTCGCTCTTCCTGAGAATCGTTTCCCTTCGTTCGCTTCCTGGCCGCAAGCGCAGGCGCCGCCACAGCCGCCGCTTTCGGTCGGCCGGTCTTTGCGAGCGAACCAGCCGGCTCCCCTCCCATCCGGCTGCATCTCGCTCGCTGGCGCACACGCTGGCCGCCCGCTCTGCCCGCTCGCTCGCTCGCCATTCTCGCGCCGCCGAGCGAGCGCACTCGCCCTGCGCGCTAACCAGCCCGGAGCGGCCGGCGCGCACAACCAGCTGGTCGCCTCCACCGGCGCCCACTCTCCCTCTCGCCAGCTCGGCGGCGCCCGACTGACGCGAGAACAGCCCTAGCGACGCCATCTTGTTTGCCTCCGCAGGCGCCGGCTCGCTTAGCGCGCGGCTCCTCCAGCGCGCAACTGGTGGGCCTGCAACCGGCAAGCAGCAACGTGTTGCCGCAACCGCAGCCTCCCTCTCTCGCGCCCGCAACCTCGCTTGGCCCCAACCCGGACGCACCTGTCCTGCTGGAGCCGGCTTGGCGCTCGCTGGCCTCGGGGTGGCCAAACGGGTTGGTGGTGAGCGCAAGCTGCTGTTCGGCCCACAAAGCACGCCGCCCGAGCGGAAGCGGCTGCAGCAGCAGCCCAAAGAACGAGCTTGCGCAAACTGCTCATCGACTCGCTAGATTAGTCATAGAAAACACCTACTGGCTACGTGCTATCTACCGTCGGGTAGTCTACATTAATTTTGTTGATCGTAACACAATCTCCTCGAAACTTTATATCAACATCGTGGTCGCCGAAGATTGTTATCTGTCTGCACCCATTGCTCACTCTGTAGGAAATGTCCGCATGCTCGTTCGAATGCGGCTGCGAATGCGCTGGCTCCTGGCTACCCGTCAATAGACTTCCATGAGTATTTGGCGCGCCATCGCTGTAGGATGTGTACATGCACAGATCGTCGCTTGGCACTGGCTGCTGGTCCTGGTGGTCGTGGCCGTTTGTTAGGCTGGCGGTGGTTGGTGTTGGTAAGACGGAGTGGCTGTTGTTTATACTGCCAGAGGATGACAGTCGGGAAGTTTGGCGCGCTTGTGGGCCGTCGTTTGGGCCATAGTCAAGATTTATCTTTGTAACTATTGTGCTACTAGTATCGGTGCCATCAACCGATGTTGGACCGGCAGTGCTCGCTGCCAACCTGGCCGAGCTCCTCATGGCCTGCGAGGGTTTATTGGCCGCCAAACTGGAGCGCCGCCGGACGATGGTGCTGTGTGGGCTGATGTTGTCAAAGCTGCCATTCACAAACTCCTCCATCCTACTGAAGAAGGGCAATATGCCGGGCGCCTCCTTGCACCGTGTATCACCTTCGCGTGCTCTAATTGCCTGCATATATTCCTCCTTCATCTTTTTCCACTTTGTGCGACATTTCTCGCGATCAGCTCGCGAATTGTGACCCCTTTCACCCATTTTCTTTGCAGCATACTCAAACACCTCCTTGGAACTTATCCGTTTGCCGTCTTCAGCGCCGGTCTTGGTGATCTCCTCGATACTGTCGAGCAAAACTGTGATCTCATCTCGGCTCCAATTCGTATCGCGCCTTCTCGCCATCCTGAAACAGTTTCCCAATGATTCCCAATCGGTTGTATCACAGTTGCTGTCGAAATTTCACTCGCAATATGAAACTTATGAACATGATTCTCGCGAAGAACGGGATAATAATCGGCCAAATGATGCTGAGTTGCAATAAATGATGAACGCTAACAGAGTCAAGACCCTCAATTGAGGAAACTCATTTATGAGTGACCACGTCAATCGTTATAAGTGAAGTTCAGCGAGTCATAATAGTAATAAGAACGGGGGATCGCTCAATTGTCATCACATTCGCGCGCGAGCTTTGCATCACTACTTTGAATCGAGTTTAAGACTTGCAAGAAATGAGAGGAACCGAAATCTCCTCTGCTCATCTCGTCACGCTCAAACCAAGGTGATCGGTCGCGTTTCCCCACTCTCTCTCCGTCTTGGATCTTGCTTGGCCAAAGTCGTCAGAGGGATACTGCGTTCTGCAAACCGACGGAATTGCGATAACCTTTGCGGTAGTGAAAGCGCGCAGCTCTTGAAGTATTGCTTGTATCGAAAATAATTTATGATCAAAACTGCTCTAAATTCGTGTTAGCCAATATATTTCCTCTTTGATATTCACCGATCCCTTCTTAACCCTTTTGAAGGAATCACCCCTGGTTGTGTATGCTCGACCTGTGCTTAGAATATCAGACGCTAGAGCAATCAATCAAGAGGTGAACTAGTCGAGTGCAAGAGTCGCTCAAGACTAATTCCAGATTCTAAAGTGATCCAAGTGTTATGGATTATAATGAACCTCGCAAAACCACGTCATTCAACAAAGACATAAACGGTGAAGAGATCAAACTCGACTCCGATGAACATGGCTTTTCTTTGAAAGACGAGTGTCGATGACCCACTGGCGAAAATTTCACCGTTCAGGGCGACCAATCCAGCTGGACAAACAGTTGTAAATATTGATGGCAATAAAGTTTGGGTTAAACCAAAACTGAGGCTTGAGAGATGTAAATTTTCTTCGCCCTGAGCCGAACTAGGGTTTAGTTGGTGTGAAATAATCGACACATGGTATCGCTCGACCTAACTGGAGCGTGCAGGCTCTCAAACATCAGTTCTCTTCAATAGAACAAAAATTAAGTGCGTTGCTGAGCGAGTTACACAGCCTTCAAAAATTATTCTCTCGTATTTTTCTGAGAAAAAAAATAAATAAACCGTCAGAGATCGAAATTATCCCCTCATCGACCTTAGTTTTATTATCAATAATATAACTTGACCCTTAGGAGACCTCAAAAATGGGTGATTCTAATGTATATACTGCCGAGAGGATCTTAGCCAAGCGAACGTTCAATGGTGTGACGCAATATTATATCAAATGGAAGGGATACTCGGCGAGAGACAACACTTGGGAGCCAGTTGAAAATATTCTCGACAGGGGTTTGTTGACTGCATTTGAGAGAAAGGAGGCCAAGAAGACCAAGCGAACCCCAGCGAACTCGTCAACTAAAGCCAAGAGCTTGGTTAAGGACCTGGATGATCGAGAAAACAATCTTGATAGTCAATCCACAACTCCTGCTAAGGTTGCCTCAGTATCAAGCCCCCCACCAGAATCGCCTAAGTTTGAACGCTCCAATGCTGCCAGCTCTATAGCCTCGATTACAAGCAAGTCGCCAACAGTCACAAAAACAGCCACCTCTACCCCAATTTCTCCAGTTGTCCCAAAAACACCACCCACCGTGTTCGGGGTGTCGCCTAGAAATTCGACATCGCCCAAGTTGAACACCTCGGTGGTTTCAAAATCGACTTCAACTAATAGCGTCAAAGCTACACTTTATTCATCTCCACCACCACCTCCGCCTGAGCCAGCTACAGTATCAACTTCGGTTGAAACAGTCGATACAAGAGTTGCTGATTTACAGGTAGAGCCGTATATAGGCTCAATAGAGGAGACAACTGTCCAGAGAATCAATTCCATTAGTCCCAAACGGATTCCAACCCCCTTACCAGTTATAAACAACCTATCCAGTTCCACGCATGAGAACACTTTAGTACACAATCACCTTCCTAAAAATCGCCATATTGCAATGAAATTTGCCATACTCAACACTGTCATCACCGATGTAACTGTTAATGATCAAACCATAACAATAAGTGAATCAAAAACAAATCAAGGTTTCTTCAAAGAAGTCGGAAGACACAGCGTAGCAGTCGATACAACGAATTCTAACGATTGCATGGACACGATGAATTGAGAGCAGATGTAACCATAACATGAGTATTTATTCTATTTCCCTCAAAAGCACCATGGATCAGCATAAGGGGGCTAACTATTCTGGGTGATCAGCTTTGAAGCTTCCTCGCAAGCCTAGAGGGGATTGTATAGAACAAATTTTAAAGAGAAGTCAGAGGAATTCAAGTTAGCAACTTATCCATTGCTTATTAAGATATAATACTCTTTTCACTACTAACCTCTTTGTCGTCCCATCTATCAGAATTGGAGTATTTTGACACGACTTCTTTGAGTAGCTCAATTGCGCGTTCCTTTTCCCTCTTAAGATCGAGCAGAGTCTTGGCCAACATGAGTTTATTCTTCGAGTAAAAATCCTTTTCAACTTCTTCAGCTCTCTCAAACATTTTCAGAGCAACCTCCATGTCAGCATCAGGAAGTTTACCAAAGGCAAGGCTCGCTATTTTTCGCTCCCACCACGAGACTTGATAGCATGAATAGTGCCATTCTCCGAGAAGGTAGAAACTGGTCGCGTCTGTTGGCGCATATTCAACGGCCTTCTCGAAATGGTTGCGCACATTTAAAACCTGAAGGACCCGCTCTTTCGTGCCCTTGAGGGTAGAGACAGCATCCAAAAGGATTCCAGCCCATTTGTGGGCCAGTCCATTCTTGTCGTCGAGTTCGATCGATCTTTTCACTTTCTCGTATGCGTCTTTCACCAACTCCTCACGCTTGTCTTTTTGCTTGTCTTCCACCTGTTTCGATAGCTGAAATTTGCACCGTGCCAAACGCCAGAGTAGCTGACTATCGTTCTCCCATCCGGGTTGTTGAGTGAGCAGCTTCAAAAGGTTCTCATATTCACCATCATCAAAGAGTTTGTCGGCCTCTTTCAGGAGATCTGCTGCGGCGACTTTACTCATCTTTATGTTTGATACTGATAATGCGAGGCCAGGGAAACCGATTATTAATCTAACGCGACGGCGGGCAAACTTCTTGAACCGAAGTTGGAACAGGCTCGGTCTTATATTTGATGGTCGAACGAATTTAGCCAGTGTACGAAATAAATTCGGACGCAATATCATTTTATCACCACCCCTCAACGATTATATTTGGAGGCATCTGATTAAGATTATAGTCTCTCCTAAACAATACTCGCTCGGAGAGTCGAACAGCAACTGCAAGAAACCTGTTGATTCACTGCGAGAAGAGCACTCGATGCAACGCTAATTCAAGGCGAAATATCATCTCTGCACCAAGACCATTAACTCGAAGCCGTAACAGTGTATTGATTCCAAGGAAGCTAAGAGACAATTGTTCAAGAGTGAATTTAAGCAGTTTTATTTAGGTCTGAAGTAGAAATCTATGGAGCCCTTCGCGGGTCTGGGCGGAGTCTGTTGATTTGTTCGCTTGGAACTAATTTTCGTAGGAGGGACCTCTGCTTTCTTGGGCACATCCACCTCATCGAGTCGGTTGCCCTTGATTGTTTCCTTGAATTTATCACTAAGGCTTTGGGGAAGATATTCGTCGATAAGATCAATGGCGTACGAGATGAGTGTAGCTTTAGAAGGTTGACCAGTGATCGCATTTAGCAAGGCAGCCACAGTTTTGTGGTGCTTCGCTGACAACCAGTTCAAGGTCTTGCTTTGGCAGAATTTAACATATAGATCGTCGTCCAACTCCTTAGTATCACATATATGGTTCCAATTGATGTCGGGCGCTAACGCGTGGTCGATCTTGCTGATTCCGTCCTGGGCTTCGGAGTTGACTGTCGAACATATGTCGTGTAGTGTTCGATAATGTTCGCTTGAATGCTTGATTATGTGAGGTAAAAATAGAAACAGTGGGTCTACCCTGGTGATCAGATCAAAGTGTCCCTCCTTGCAAAATGAATTGTCAAAGAACCAAGACCTAAATTGATCGTGGTACCTTACTATCTCGTACAGGATGAGGTTGTCCTCGTCATAGAGGAAACTTTGGGCGTTGTTATCCTTTGGTCGGGGCAGTTTAATCGGTAGTAACTTGTTGGATTTCTGTGGCACTATCAATACGTTCATTATGACTTAAAGTTCAGTGCTTCAAGGTGAATTGCTCGACCATATCGGCAAAAATGCTCACCTGCTTTGGATCACTAGGTGGTGCTGGAGCCGGCGGTTCCCAGAACCAGTTCGTGCAGTACATGTCGTTCTTTTGACATGCCTTACAGCAACAATCCTGCTCACACTGCCGGAGTGCTTTCATGTCGGAACAGATCTTGCACATGATGCAAATACAAATCTAAATCTGTGTAAAGAGAACGTTTATTACTGTTTTGACTTTGTAAAAATTCAGCCCATTTCCACTCACTAGATGAGAGAGGTTAGCGATCGTTTTGAACAAAGACCAGACTAATCAACAATCGTGTCTCAAACTCATTTTATTTATTTTCAAGGCCGTACAAACGCCGACCGTACGTTTATTAACGCGCTGGTGCTTGGTCAGGCATGAGTTCTGTTTGATTTGAGCACTCAATGATCCGAATGTGGTAAATCTCACACTGTTAAATAAACACGTTCATCGGCACTACCACTGCGGTGATGATTGAAAGAGTGGCCCTGAGCAAATACAATGGCGTGCGTCAGCCATGACGATATCCATGTCCATTTGGTCTCTCGCCATCTCGGATTCGAGTGCTAAATTAGCTCTTAATTTTCATTAAATCGTTCTCCGATCTTGATCCTGATCATGATCTTAGCAATGAACTTTAGACCTGCGCCTGGCTGAGGGGCATCCTTGATGGTGACTCTGTCTAGTCGGTGAAGTTCCTCTCAACCTGAACTTCCAAACAATGTACCCGTGGAGGGCTTGAGTTCGGACTTCTCAGAGGCCATCAAATAAGCTGTAGACTCGACTCAACTGACACTTGCAAATCAAGCAAGCTCGCCCGCTCGTCTCGTCTTGGCCGGAAGAGACCAATTCGAGCCCAGTGAAAAGTCGGCCACAACCAAACATCAGCCCACTAATTGGCGATCGGCCAGAGCAAGTCCATAGATCTGACTTATTATCGTTCATCAGGCTAATAAGCAGCTTGAGGCTACAACTGTTGGTCTTTTTGTTGCTCACCGAATCCATTATCAGCACATCAGACGAGCACAAGGCTAACGAGATGCAACTTGGGGCTGCAGCGCTCAATAGTCTTAGACTGATGCTCGCTCGCTTCGCGTCCATTTTGGTAGGCATATTGATAGATTTTCTGAGGATTAGGTTCAACTCTGGGTCCAAAAACTGCTCAGCCCATAAGCCATCATCATCGTCGGAGGCCAAGTTGGATTTGTCCTCCCCTGGCCTAGGTTCTCTGACGACAGTTAATCTTTGCACACTTTCAGACAGACAAATCACCTCGGATACAACTACTTCAGCAGACCTTCTGCTCGTTTTTGGATCATTGAATTTGAGCAGGTGATGAGACCATTCGTTTGGACTTATGATGATTATGGAGCGAAGATTTGGCTGACGAATTAGCAGAGAGTCTAGGCTGAACAATTGTAAGGGCGCAAAGGTAATTGAGCTGTACAAGGGGGGCTTGTTGCAACCTGGGCACGAGTAAAACCTAAGTGATTGAAGGAGCTCAGCCGGCTTGAATTGGCATAGGGGACAAGTACTTCCATTAATTAACTCCTCATTGATCAAGCTTCTCAACCCTGAGCGCAACTCTAGCTCAGTCTCCTTGGACAAATGGTTGGACAAAACTCGACCGGGTGACGAGGAGGCTGTTGAGAGAGATTCGCTCCCATCAATTTCGAAACAATCCTCAGTTTGTTCCAAACTCGAGCAGTTGAATAGTACCTGAAATCTTCGCCGATAACTAAGCCAAAACGAACCCACCTGTCTTAGCTGCATCAACTCATCCTCCATGCAACTGTTGGCCTCTTCGTGGACCATCTGATCCACTAGCTCACCTATCAGTTGCTCTAAGGTCAAATGCTGGCATCGAACTCCGATTATGGCGAGAGCAATGAGAACCGTGAACCTATCGATAGGATAAGCTCTTGACATTATCGCTTCGGAAAAATCTCGAAACCAGGATGATCTTAGAACATCGTTCGATTGTGGTGAGGCATCGGTCACATCTGTTCCAGTAACTCGTTCATTGACTGAACTCCTTCGTTCCGAGCTCGAATCAATATTCATTGTGTAGATCGGGAACCCCAGACCCATTGTTCGCTTGATTTCTGTCCGGTCTACCCAAGTTTTAACATCGATCTGGTTAGTGGAGGGCTCAATGTTGCCTCGTTTGATGATATATAAGCATTTCCTGAACGTTGTCACCAATTGATCGTAGTCGATCATAGGATTATCGTCGCGGCCCACAATTGCACCGGTGAGTCGACTGAGACAAACCATATCCTGATGTGGAGGGGCATTGGGGGAGATTGGTATTATCAATCAAACGAATTATACACTGAATGCATGAGATTACTGGTGGTAAAACTTCCGTAGTTTTTGATCAATTTACTCGAGAACATCTACCGGTATCAGCACGCAGACTACCATCTACTGCGGTCAAGAGTATGGTCCAGACATATCGATTCAAACTTGGACGGATGCGGAAGCCCTACAAACTCCCTCTCTCATGCATCATTCATCGGATTGATGGTCGGACTTTAGTCCACCAAAAGTATACATGAACCTACATTTAGCCTCACAAAATCAACGACACTATTGTATGCCGACGCTTGCAGTCCAATACTCCTCAACTTGTCACAAATCTTGACAATCAGCGGGCCATCTATCACACAGCTATCGTATTCTGAAGTGTAGTCCGACCTAGTCTCCTGAATCTTGTCATTTTGATCGAGCATCAACGAGTCGTATAGGCCAACAAGTTCAATAATCATTTCTGAGCTCAGGTCAGCTATGGCCAAATGGTCACCCAGTTCGAGTGATACTGAAAGTTCCTCGGCTAATTTCTTCAACTTATGGTCCAACGGTACCTCACGTCTCTCGGTCGTCATAGCTACCTCTTACTAGTAACATCTAACCCAAGAGTTGCTTCTATGAATTATAAAGCCGGTCGTACGTTCCGATATTCTTTTGATATCGCCAAAAAGATGAAATCGGGCTGAGTCTATCTAAGTTAGATTTTTTCTAGGGATCTGCCTTTAATGATCAACAAAATGTCAAATAATCGTAATGGAACTAGCCATCGGCTGGAATCTTATTCAGGTCTCCATGGTAACTGAATTATGGAGTTGGCACAAGTTTGTTGTTAGCGTGGTCAGTTGCTGAAGTAATTCACAGTATTGGGGCCCAATAAAACTTGGAAGCCATCCAGATGCTGAGGGGTAGCAATTCGTTTCTCCTTCCTAACGAAGGGTCACAAATGTTATAGTTGCACTTTCTCAGTCTTTTGAGATAAGATGTAATTGCGACTCGTGGTAAAAAAAGCTGCCGCATATTGCTGGGGATATTTTTATGATTTGAGGAAGCTTGATCAACCAAATCTTGGCATCTGATTGCCAGTTGTTCTACAACAGGTGCAATTCTGGATCCGTCCAGTTGTTTTGTCATGAGATCCCTGATGGTGAGATTATTTGACATCAAAATGTCTTGGGGTATGTAGCAACAGTTTTTTGTCGAGTTGTAGGGTATTCCACGGATTATGTTTGAGAGTCCATGTGCGATTCCCAAGCTCTTTGATATTGACTGTAGCGCATCACAATGTGTCTGAGGGCTATTTCTTAATTGCAAAGCCAACCTCCAGCTCAGTTGATAAATCGAGCCGTTTGATTTGGAGGAATAGAGCTCGAGCTCAGCCATGCTATCGAACGGCTTGTAACCTAGCACCTTCGAGGATATGCGAGCACCTATAAGATCAGTCAGACTCTGTTTAATATCGGTGTCTATTTCTATTAATCTGAACAAATCAAGTAGCTCCTTCGCGACAGGCGTGTGCCTATAGTAAGCCAAATCTTTCTCTGCTGATGCTTCATTGTGCTCTGGGGGTAGATTGTTACGGCGCAAAATCTCCTCTACCAGTTTCGACCAGAAATGGAATCTCACCTTGGCACGGTCTGAATTAGTTGTGGCATCCCTGATAAGTGCTAGTTCAGCATTGAAAGCTCTTAATGCTATAATCGATCGCCTCACTAGAGGATCCCCAATACACAAGGCAGCGAGGTAGTTCTCCCTATCGTACCTCTGGACATGGGTGAGACAGTATTTAAACGAGTCTCCTTGACTAGATGTTGCATTTTCGTTGTTGATTGAGCGGGCCACGACTTTTGAAACACTTCGGATATTGTTCGCAACCCGACCCCTGTATGTTCTAACTAGGTTGAACTGTAGTGCTTTAAGCATCATATGGTGGCAAGAGTCGTTGTAACGTCGATTCAGCCTACGGCCGACGATTCAGCTAGTTTTGAGGCGAGTTTTTCGCTCGTTTATACTCTCGGCCTTTGGGATTTCTCCGAGTTCCATAATTCGCTCGCGCAAAACGTGGCATTGTTGTTGCTTTGATTTGACTCGAGCACGACCTCAATGCATCTTACTTCAATTGAGCCTACAACCTATCCTTGATGTTCAGAGGATGGATGGAAAACAATACGAAACTTTGAAGAACCGAGGTAACGATTGCTTCAAAGCGAAGGAATATGAAAAGGCACTGAGCTACTACTCAGACGCGATCGCGGCCAAGGGCAACGAGGCGGCTGCATACTCGAATCGAGCTCTATGCTACATAAACTTGAATAGATTTTATGAAGCTAAAGAAGATTGTGACAGAGCCATAAATTTGGACCCATCTTTCGTGAAGGCATACTATCGCAGAGCCGTCGCACTCAAGAATTTGTTGAGAATAAAACAAGCTATCGCCGACTACAGAACTGTTTGTTCATTGGATCCGAGCTTCCTAGTAGCCCAAAAAGAAGTCGAAAACTTGCAGAAATTGATCGAGGATGATGTCAGGCTAGAACTGACATATTTCGACAAACCAGAGGCATACAGGAGTAAGAATCCGATCAAGACTTTCGAATTGAATAGACAGTATACTGGCACAAAGAACTACAACTAGTGATTCAAAAATACGAAAGACGTTCCTATAAATCATTCTACAAATTGCTGTACATACATCCATTAATTATTGAGCCATGAGGTTGCCGAGGCCCCTACAATGAGATCTTGTCGGTCTCCAAAACGTCCATCTTCCATCCACCTTCACCGTCGAACATGAGCAAGTGCGTATGAAATTTCCAAAGCGAGGGCCTATGTGTGATTGTGATGAGAGAGGTGCGCATATCTTTGACGGCTTGATAGATTTGGCTCTCGACATCGATGGAGACAGCGCTGGTGCATTCATCTAGGAGGGCAAACTTTGGCTTGTGATACAGCACTCTTGCCATTCCCATCCTCTGCTTCTCGCCACCACTGAGAATGTCCTTCCAGTCGCCAATGGCTGACCAGCCACCCTCCCTGTTGACCACCTGGTTCAAATGAACCTTATCGAGAATCTCGGCTAAGTCTGCATCCGTGTAGCCCTTCTTCTTCATAACTTCGATAGAGTCTGGATAAATTACCTGGTCTCTAAGGGTTCCTAGGGACATGTAGGGTCGTTGTGGGACATAAAACATCTCCCGGCTTGAGGGACGCTCAATTTGGCCGTTGAAGATGGGCCAAACTCCGGCCATTATGCGAAACAGCGAGCTCTTTCCACAGCCGTTCGGGCCCGTGATAAGCAAGTGCATGTCTTGTCTCACTTCCAGTGTTAAACTGGGCACGACAATGTCATAGTTGGGCGTTATAACTGGCACCTCTTTCAGCCTGATGTAGTCGTCCACTTCCACCACCTTGCCCAAAATTTGGGGCATTCCGTCCTTGAATTGGAGGGCAGGTAATTGTTTGCGCGATTTTGCTGCGATTGCAGCGCCCGGCCTCTTGTAAGCTCCCTTGTTAACTTGTTCGAAGACCGTGAACATCTTGGCCACTCTATTAGAGTATCCAGCCAACTCGTGAGCTTCTTTGTAGGAAGAGAGTAGCCTTTCTAGAGCGTCGGCGCCCGCAATCAGGATGTTCTTAGCTGTCGTCATGTATTGAGTCCGTTCCGACACATCATCAGTGTCTGGGTCGTCTAAGTCGGCACTTGCTAAAGGCAGGGTGCCCGTCATAACAGGAATAGCGATAATAACCATGCCGGTTGCGCTCCAACAGTATTTCATCAAGAATTGCTCCAGCATAATGTACCATAGTTTAGTATTTAAAATCCTATTGACTTGTTGTGCCAACTGCCGGTAGGATTGTTGCAACAGGTTGAGCTCTATATCATGGCCGCCATAGAAGGCGATCTCTTCACTATTGGTCACTATACGCGAGTGTAGCGACCGTAGGAATCCCTTACGCCTTGCCTCTTCGGCTACGAGTGTTCCGAAGGGTGGCGAGCACCATCTCAGAATGCCGTGAGTGGCAAATCCAATAACGGAGGCCATAAGGGGCCCGTATGATTGATACGACCCGCCTAAGTCTTTAGCCATACTGACCAGTGTGAACGCGATGACGGTCAGATCAAGGCAAGGCTTTGTCACTGAGGAATACAAGTGGGCGCAGTGTATCGAGAAAGTAGTGATATCGTCAGTGAGCGAGTGATCCGGATTTTCTAAACGGCCATCAAGGTTTGAAACTGCATAATAGGTATCATTCTTAAAATACAGGTCGTAGGCATAACGCACTAGACGAGTTCTAAAAGCTAACGCCATCTGTCCTTCCAAGAATCTAATAAGGGAATTAATAAAAGTTGCTGGTAGGGCAACGAGTAGCCATTTTGAGAGCATCAATGAAAAGTTATAAACATCACGTCTAACAATATACTTGACAACTTTACCCTCCAAGTTAGCGACATAAATTGATAGGAATGTTCGTGAGACAAGCGATAGGGTGTGAGCAAGCAGAATAAGCGATTCAGATGACCAGACATTGGGTATCATGATGCGGATTAGCTTGATCATCTGAACAATGAAGTCAACATTGATCCCCGTTAAATACTGAAAAAAGTAGAGCATCTTGATCATATACTCTTCGATAGGTGCAATTATAAAATTGTCCCTCGGGGGCCCAAAGTCGGTGTAACTTTCCCTGCTACCTTGAAGATCGCGCTGATTCGCCTCTCTTCTGGCGGCCGCCAGAAGATCCACATGACCCTCACGGGCAAGCTCGCCCTCTATCGAAGCCGTTTTATCTTGAAAGTTCAGAGCTTTGCGCTTGATCCCGTCAAATCCTTGCTTTAGTAGAGGAGAACCCACATGGCAAAGGTAGACCCCAAATATAGTTACACAGGCCCCCCTTGTGACATAATGGAATGGGATCCCGTAGGCGTCGCTGAGAACGCGCATTTTTGATATGACGTTCGTCATGTTGGTCAATATAAAAGCCCAATACTCTTGATGTTTACCCGGCGACTAGCTATAGATTAGGTTGGGTTTCCACTAGTTTTGTGTCTCCGGTATTTTCGATCTTGGCTTGCAATTTTATTAAGTAAAGAAAATGCGCACTAACGGTTCATGACCGATCGCCAACCGGCAGACAACTTTTTCCTACTCCAATCGTTTTCCCCTCCTCCTGTCTCCTACTCACTGGCAATGTAAAAGATATTATCTAGAGAGTACCGACTAACCAAGCTCGGACACACCTCAATGCGAAGGAAGGAGGTGGGCACAGGGACCAGTTGTCCGATTCCGTTGACGTCGCAACAGTCTTTGCTTAATCTACATTCTGCCCGACCGAATACACCTGTGTATTACTGTCTTGACACCACAGTTGCCGCTCCAACTAACTCAAGCCAAATGCGTTAGCACAAGTAACTTGCCAGTGGGCTTCTTCTTACCTTTGCTAAGCTTTCGACTGGTTATTGTGGCTGCCTAGCTGGACGAGGGCGGGACATGGGAGGAGAAAATAGGGAAACGCTGGGATTCCTTTCGTCGACTTAGTTGAGCAGAGAATGGCCTCCAACACAACGCTAACCACTTAGCCAGAGACGGGCGAAAGCAATCCTCTCTTACTCCTCCTTTCTCTCCTCAGGTCTGATGTAACATGCTCTAGCTAACAAATGAACCGAGTTCTCTTGCATAAAACTAGCGAGATCGTCTTGACACCGGAGCCCATAGGATAAACAATTCGTCCGATCCCATTATTCGCCGTACCTCTACCAGCTATATTGCTCGTCCACTTGCTAGGCAATCTTGGTGGCTAATCTTGTAACTCCCTACTCATCGTCACACTTGTCAGAGAATCTCTAGTCCAGGGACTGGCTTGAGTTTGGAAGGAGCCAAGGCAAGAGTCAATAACATGACACCCTGCAACTAGTTTCAAGGTTCCACCTTCTCTCGTTGGCGACGCATCGAGCAAAGTAAACTTGTCATCGAAATTTTTATGCCCAAAAAGTTGAATGCTTTTGAGCTGAGTACCACTTTCGCGTTCACTGCGCGAGAGACCCTCAAATGTTATCTTTGAACCAAATTTGCCGGCATTAAGCTGGTTGTTGCATCCTGGCTCGAATAAGCGAGCTATCTCCAGATAACAAACTCGACGGCTGGTTGTAGTAGCAAACTTTATTATGCTCAAATTCTAGCGTTCTCGCTACGATTTAATTCGAACTCAGAATTCCAACCTTTCAGCCCGCCGATGTCGAACAGGGCCCACTCATCTAACTTAGATGAAGATCTAACTCCAATCTACGCTGATCCAATAGGCCCTTCAAACCCAGGAGCAGTTTCTCGTTCAACATCGAGTCCAATTCCATGTCGAATTGCGTCATCCTCTTGTCGAATATCTTGTCCAGATATTGTTGTTGAAATTCATTGCAACCGAGACAATCGATCTCGTAGGCTATATTTGGCGATAACTGCACATGTTGAACAGACAGACATTCATCATAATTTATGCGCTGAATCAACTGAACTAGAAAGGAGGAATTCTCCAAACGGATTCGAAACGAGCCCGTTTCGTGCTCACCTGTCGAAGGGTTTCTAAACCGGTAATGCACTTCGATCGCCTTGAATGGGTTATACAGATCCAGATTGAATATTAGAGTGTAAACGCGGTCTCTGCCAACTAAACAGGTGACAAATACATCCTGGATTAGCGTTAAATTTTTGCTGCTTGTGTTCGCGCCCAAATCGAAACTCGTCTCCGCGTATGTTATATCAATTCCAGTGACCTTTTTCAAAGAACTTTTTTGTTTCAAATCATTGATAGTAACTCTCTTCTGATTGATCTACAACTTGAACTCGAAGCTCAGACTTACCTGACGTCGAGAGTTTCTTTTGGCCAGAAGATGGTGGCAAGCGCTTGTGGGTCCAGAATGAGCTCAATGTTCTTCCTAGTATAGCCCTTGAGCCATTCCGATCCAATCCTGCACGAGTCAACAGGTAGACCTGCAGATCATTGGCGACAGAGTAAGTATCATCTTGAGGTCAATCACGAATTGTAATGTTCTGTATCCTACTCACTTAGATAAAACGGGCTCGCTGCTAACACGAGCAGTAGGGTTGAAAGCATGGCTGCCATCTTGAAACTGAGTGCGACTTTGGGGAGCCAAGATAGATTGCACATTCGTCATTTGGGTGAACTCGATCAGCCCCTGATTATGCTGAGGTTGCAACATTTCTAACAGATTTAACGCATTAGATAGATACAGTGTAAGTTGATTTTATTCATATTTGTCGCAGCTTAGATGTTAGCGAGATCGTCGCGAACGCTCATGGACGTTTGTTTCAACGGAGACTCTAGCGACTCGATATGGTTTTGTTCAAGCCAGCAAGAGATTGGCTAGTCGTCCTCTGGGGCGAAGTTGAATTCAGTGCCAAGGTAGAGTTGGCACTCTGGCTAGAGCTGAACAAATTTGAAATGCGGTCTCTAGTATTCTTGTAACGATTACCAATTCCGCTTCTCAGGCTCCCGAGCCCATAGCTTATTCTTGAATAACCTGACTCTAGCATGTTGTTACCCTCCCAGTAGAGACGCTTTTGGAATCCTAATAGCGGCTCAAGTATATTGTTGATAATGTCCAGCAGAGTGCTGAAATAGCCGCCTTGTTGCTGCTGGGATCTATCTTGAGCCTTCGAGTTACTCATTCGAGCTTGGACGTAGTCTTTTACAGAGTCTGTTATCTTACAAACATGCTCGAGTATGGTTTCGGACTTGATCCAACTAGTGTTAATTAGATCAGTAAGGTTGTACGAAGCGGCCTTGTTGGAGGCGTTCGGGTAGAATTGGATCACGGAAAAGTCCAAGGGTTCGGATTTGTTAACCGAGGCACGTTTAAAGACAACAAACATGGAGTCTAGCGCCTCATCGATTGCCTTGCATCGATTCTCTTTGCCAGTTCCGTTGTTGTTGTATTTTGTGACATCGATATTAACCGAAATTGGATAGCTAGAGTCCAGATCGGAGCGGCAAATGTTGTCCATTAGGGCGGAAACATTGGCTAACTGCTCGTTATCGTAGTTGGCTTGGTCGAGAAACACTCGCATCTGTTGGACGAGATACTCGGTTTCGTTTAGACTCGAGTCTCTTAGAGGCGGCAATTCACCGATGCAGTGGCCATATCTGCGCAAAGTTACGCGCAAGTCGTGATAGGACGATGAGAACTGGTAATAGCGATGAATTTGATTAGAGATTCTGAGCTCTGAGGACGGATGGATTACAGTTCTATCGATCACTTACCCATCTGCTGATACAAGCTGCCGGATACACGCTCGAGGCGCAGAGTGCAAACAATATGAACAGGTTGATTTTTGCCATTATGATATCACCTTAGAGTTGGTTGTTTTGCAACTTGATGTATCGGAGATTATGCGTTGGACTTGTCCATAGGCAGGTCTAGCACTACATGAGGAAACGAACTGATCACGGATGACAATTTGCAACAAGAAAGTCGGTGTTTTGGTGAGGACCCTTTGTCTCGCACCACGGAAATCAGCAAAACCAAAGGACAAAAGATGCGCGGTAGAATCGTCCAGAACTTGCTACGGCTAAGAATCTCTTGGCCTGGACTCGAGGCACTGGTTTCGGGCCCGGGAACCCGAAACCAGAACTGAATCGCTCTCATGGGCTAGAGGGATGCTCGAGTGCTTTGTTCGACGACTGTGGAGAGCGAATACAAAGGGTCATAAAATCGTGCAGCATTCATCCTGTTATAAGCCATGAGGATTCCGCTTTTCCTGTCGGATTCGAATGCGCCAGTAATCGGAATCGCATGTGCGACGCACCCCAAACTAGCGGTGATCCGCCGGGCTCCTTTGAGCATCTAAAAGACTGTAAACAACACCCCTCCACTCCTATACTGGAACACGAGAATATTGCCAACAACGCCCAAGAGAATGATGCATGTCGGTTTTATTAATGCTTATTTGCATCAAGGTGATTCTCAACACTAAACATCAAATACTTTGCCAACATATGGACAGAATTTCTTATTCAGAACGGGTGAATAGTTGATCTCCTCTGGCCTTGGTGGCAGCGGAGGCGGAGGCGGGGTTCTCCGAGCGCAACAGTTGGGTACGTGGTGCATGCGGCTCAAGTCAATTTTATCAATGAAATCCGAACTTCCCCCTGGCTCGACCCGACTATTTTCATCCAAGTTGTGCTGCTGACAAGGTAAGCCAATCCTATAATAAGGACAATCTAGTGGGCACTCTGAGTTTGATCGCAATACAAGTTTGCGCTTGGCGCATCTGGACGACACAGAGGTCGTAGTGGTTGAATTTAGAGTGCTGGTGGTCTCATTGACCGTTGCAAACGAGATAGTTGCAGCTGAGCAGTTCGTGGAATTCAATTGCGTCGAGGTGGCACCCTTTTCCGATAAAATCTTTCTTGCTGTGTTGCGGTCCAATTGCCATGTTTTACAAAATCTAGGATAGCAATCTGATTTCATGAGATCATAAATTTCGTTTTGTGCCTCACAGAATAAGTCAGCCTTGGGTTCTTTCATATTTTTGATTATATTCTGTAAGCAAGCATAATCTATGTTCACTGGTTGTCTAGCTTTCTCACTCAGATAGTCGTTGAATATTTGGGTTGCGATGAACTTGGTCAAATCTTTGCCCGCCTTGTCTGGTTCCAACTTGCGGTACCTCTCACAGGCTAAGTAGAAGTCGATGTTTTCGTGGCAGTATTGCTGTTTCAGAAATTGTCTAAATACTTGCACGTTGTCTTTGTTGGCTAGAAAACTTTTGAAGTCGGGTAGAGGTTGTACTCGCGTGCTGGAAGTATCTTTCAATAAGTCAGCGAGGGCGACTCTGGATAGCTGTCGCACTGCTGCCTCCCTCTTGTGAACCTTCTTTTTATTACTATCAATCTTTAGGATCTTGTTCAGAGAGTCTAATCGTAACTTGTTTGCCGAGGACGTTATACTGTGACTGAGACGTCGCTTGGAACTCATTGTAAGCGGATTTCTCGGACAGTTAACTACTGTCTGCTTCTTGCGCGGTGGTGGCTAAAAGACCTTACTTTGAGTCTCTAAATCTATGGTGTGGTCAGGCAAGAGCAGAGCCTATAGTTATAACCTGCAGGTGCGTGCGATTCAACAATTGCAATAATTATTCACCTAAAATGCGCGCCACTGAACTTGGAGGAGAAGCCTCGAGCCTTGCAATTTGCAACGAACCGTTTATTTGGCCGCGATGCGCGCCGCTGTCCCTCGATTCGGTTCAATCACATGGACAACAGCTGGCCTCGCTCACTTTTCGTCTTTAAACTGAACCCACCAGGTGGACTCATCAACCCTTGAGTTGGGTTAATTATCCTGTTCGTCCTTCGATCCAGAATTAGCTCTAGATATGCCCAACGATCAAGCACCTGGTGGTAATGGATCCGAGTCGCCCGTCAGCGAGGAAGGCGAGCAAAATGAGCAAAACGGCCAGCAAAAGGCGGTCTTACCCGAAGGCAGCGATAAGGAGAAGATGCAAATCATATGGTCACAATTTACTGAGGAGCAGCTCAATAGATACGAAATGTTCAGGAGATCCACCTTCCCTAAGGCATCGATTAAGCGCCTGATACAATCGATTTCAGGTAGTTCTGTGTCCCAGAATGTTGTCATCGCTATGTCGGGCATCGCAAAGGTCTTTGTCGGCGAACTAGTGGAAGAGGCAATCAGAATACAATCCAGATATGGTGAGTCTGGTCCTGTAGAGCCAAAGCATCTCAGAGAGGCTTACAGAGTTATCAAAAACAAGTCAGACAGGACAGTGAGATTAGAATAATTTAATTTTCCTATTAGAGAGTTATTTTACCTATATCCAGTTATAACTGAGTGGCTTGCTACCACTGCCAACAGACTCGATATTGAACCCCAAGTCCCTTAGAGATTGTTTCTCCAAGATCCTTCTACCATCGAATATGAGAGCTGGCTTCTCCATGCTATCATAGATTCGTGAGTAGTCGTAGTGTATGAACTCATCCCACTCGGTGCAAATAACTATTGCATGACAGCCCATAGCACAATCGTACGCATTGTCTAATATTTGGACACAATCTCTATATGCTTGGTTGTTCTTCCTCGCATCACTTGATAGGTCCAATTCGATCCTTTCTCGAGTAACCTTAGGATCGTATATACGCAAGTGTGCCCCCTCATCCAGCAATTGGAGGCAAATGTACTTTGCAGAAGACTCCCTTGTGTCCCCTGTATTGGCCTTAAAGGCGAAGCCAAATATCGCCAAGCGCTTATCATGTACTGTATTATGTAGACATTTAACAATTCTTTGGGATGTTCGGGACCGTTGATAATCGTTCATTTCAATCACTTTATACCAATAATCTGCCACCTCTCTAAGATTCAAACACTCGCTCAAGTAAACTAGATTAAGAACATCCTTTTGGAAACAAGAGCCCCCGAAGCCCATGCTGGCTCTTAAAAAATTGGATCCTATTCTTGAATCCATTCCAACTGCCCTAGATACTTCATCAATGTCTGCGCCGGTAGCCTCGCATATGGTTGCCATAGCATTTATAGAGGATAAACGCTGAGATAGAAAAGCGTTTGACGCCAGTTTTGAGAGTTCAGACGACCAAGTGTTTGTTGTGAGGATCTTCGATTCATCGATCCAGGTGCTGTACAAATCTTTCAATATCTGCACAGCATGCCTACCTGAAGGTGTAGCTGTGTTGCCACCGACTAATATGCGATCCGGATTTATGAGGTTCTCAATGGCAGTACCCTCCGACATGAACTCTGGGTTTGATATCACTTCGAAGTCGATGTCGTGAGATTTGTTAGCCATCAAGATACTCTTGATACTCTCAGCTGCTCTTACCGGTACCGTCGATTTTTCTACTATGATCTTGTTTCTGGTGGAGTGCCTGGCGATGGTTCTAGCAACATTCTCAAGATTTCTCATATCAGCGGCGCGGCCCTTACCAATACCAGTAGTCTTTGTTGGAGTGTCTACAGCGATGAAGATGAGATCTGCCATCTTTATTTGTGAACCAATATCCGTGACAAAGAACAAGTTCTTGCCTCGACAATTCTGCACTATGGCATCCAGACCCGGTTCATAGATTGGAACATTCTCCGAGTTCCATCGATTTATCTTCTCGCTGTCCATGTCGACTACATAGCATTTCAGGTGAGGGCATTTTGAGGCGATAACCGCCATTGTGGGCCCACCGACATAGCCGGCGCCAATGCACAACACCCTCCTTAGCTGCCTGTCGCGATCTAGAACTGTGGTCTCATCCTTATCATGGCCGTTCAGAAGTGGACTCATGGTAGCAGCTAATCAATAAAATTGCACCCTGTTGTATGAATTTAATATCAAGAGCCAATTTTTGAGGAAACCATACTTCTTTTTGTCATTTTGAGTCAGCCATATTCTGCCTCGTGAAGCCGGCAGCTATGCTCCTATGGTGAGCTTCGAGATCGTAAGTTCAAGGCAACTGAACTGACAGATCTGGAAACTGCCGAGTCGACGGTATCGAGGTTCGATGTTAGAGATCAGATGGGGTTTAATGGAGTGCTTGTTTGAAGATATTAGCCATCTGAATACATCGATGAACTAACAAAAGTTAAGTCTTTATACAGATACGTGAAGCCTCTAAGCATTTACCATGCACAAACTCATTGAAGCGGATTTTGTTTACATCGACAACGAACTTTTATTCGTTCGCACCATTTAAATGAACCGTAAAGCTTGTTTCTAGTAATGATGGGCGTTTTTTCTGAATCATTGTTTGGTTATCAGAGCTAATATTTAGACCGAGGATCAATAGTGAAGCCTGCTGTTACAATGACACCAGATATTGAGGAGCTGATTAACAAGGTGAACACATTAACCTTAGACAAAAACCGGCTGAGACAAAAGTTGGCGCTGCTCAACCATAATACAGGTGGCTCGACGAACCAGTCTCCTGGTTTACCAGCCTCGCAAGGCAACAATCAACCATTGGAACAAAATCCCTCGGATGCATGTGATACAACAAGCTCAAAAAGTAGCAAGGGCTCCTTAGGCAACCGATTGATCAAAGACTTTTCGGCCAACACGATCGGGGGAGTCGAATGTTCTACATCATGTGAAGATGATCTGTTATTCATGAACAATCTATACAAGAAACGAATAGAAGAGTATGACGAAAAATGGGATCACATTCAAAGTAAATGCTCGGCTTTATTATCTGAGGTAAATGCTCTCCAAAAACAATACGCCATTCAAAAGAAAGAAAATTTAGATCTGGAGGAAAAGCTCAGACTCCAAAGTGATGAAAACGATAAGATCAAAGGCGAACTCCAAACTGTTGTCTTGAACTATGAAACTCAATTAAGTGCAATGAGTGAACACTTGTCTATGATCACGAGTCAGGTTAGCCTTGGATGACGTTTTAGAAAGGGAAACAGCCTTATCAAAACCTCATTACATGATCGTGGGCGAGCATCCGCCAGTAAATATGAGTCACCTTATCCAAGACTTGAGGACGGAGGAGAGTCTGAATTGTTTGAGGACCCTATCCAAATTGCAGCCCGGGGGAATCAGCAGCAACGAGCTAAGCAAACCCTGCTACAATATTGTTGTTGGAACTTCGTATATAAAGTTACAAGGATGAATCACCTCTAGTAACATCCTACGAACGAAAATCCTCCTGCATGACATCCCTCGTAAATTGGTGCCTAGCAGCAGCGTGAATAATACACGGAAATCAGCGCATTTGATTCTACAGCCTATTCGCTCGAGAGCGTTAGCCAGACTCATTTGTTGTCGGGGAAAAATCAACTTCGAAGAGAATCGACCACTATACGCCTAATTCCGGCCTAAACGAAATTGGCGCCATACTAGCCCCTCCTCCACATACACACAACTTCTCTAACTTCTGAGGATGTACTGTTGCTTAAATAGGTCTCCAAGAGATTCCGCCTCTCGATCTATCATTCCAGAGGGTCAACTTGTCTAGTTGGATAGCTATAATGAACAAGGACTCTATAACTCCCTACATGAGCCATCAGGATATGGTAGCCATCAGGATTCGGTCGAACCAACTGTCAGTGGATGGATCTGGTTTGGCATAGTTGTGAATGAGCAATTGGTTTGTCAACCCCTGATGACGATAAGTGAACAGAGGGAGAGAGAACGAGTGAGTGAGTGAGGGAGGGAGAGAGGTGGTAACAAGTGCATAGCTTGTGAGGAGTCGATGACAAGTTGAGTACCAGTGGTGTGATACCGCCATAACTATTAGGCACCACACTCGGAGTTGGCTGGAAGGACGAACAAAAATTATGATAATGTCACAACTCGATTGATCAAGCTCGGAGACCGCCAAAGAGCAGTTATGGAGGATAGTGGTCTTGATTGAATAAACTAGTCGGCCAGTTTAATCAGCGCCATTGATCGCCTTGGAAAATGGCCAATTGGGCTAAGCGAGGCTGCGCAACTTTTCTACGGACGACAATGCTCTCGAACATATCTGAAATACCATTAGGTTGCTAGAGTCTATCGATCTGCCTGATAGATTTGGCGGATTCCTGACTCTCAGCTCGATGCGCCTTGTAGTAAGGCTGACTCTCCTGGCTAATTCGATACGTTTTCATCCTCTCTTCAAATATAAGTTGAAAACCCATTTGGCGGTTTTCAGAATAGACCAGTGACTACAAACGCTTGTTCTAGTCGATGAGTTGATTCTACGAGAAATAAGAAATAAAGAATAGTGAAAGAGCGAGAAGAATTCGTCAAAGCGGAAGCAATCCAACTGACTGTTGCGAAAAACTAGCTCAAGTGTTGCCACATCTTTGGCCATAGAGCCCAGCTAGACCGGTAAACAATCATAATTTCGTGGAAAACATATATTGAACATTATGAAAGAATGGGGGCTGGGACCGTGAATTCAAGTAAGACTCTCACTAGACTCCTACCTTTTCGCGCGCTTTCATTCCACCACCGACATCGTCGTCACCGTTGTCCCTAGGAGTTACCTAGTCGGAAAATTACGAAATCTGTTCACATACCATATAGAGGAATTAACAAATTGAACTTGGTCGCGTCAACATACAAAACACTCACCACCAGAGTATTAATATCGTCCACAATTCGTTTGTCCTGAGAATCCATCAACATTCAGTTGGTTTCACTCCAGCGAGAGGGAGAGAGAATTGAGGTTTGCAATAGAGCGAGAGAGGGAGCGAGATTTCGAGGGCTCAAGAGGAGGGCAGACTAAGCCACGTTTGAGTTGCTACAGTCACAAATAGAACGCTTAGAATCATCATCCCCCAGCAACGGCAAGCTAAAACTGGAAAGAATACAGCTTTGTCATCTGTAGGAGTTAACTGCTTTGCCAGAGGATCGTTAGCCACGGGAGGCTGGCAGGTTGTGCTATAAAACTGACATTGGAACTCGATTTCATCTAAACCTGAGACCCTTTGCTCCCCTCAATGATGAAAACAACCAACTTCGTCCGTCATCTGCAAGCTCGGTCGGTGGCCAGAGTGGCACTGGTTGAATCATCGCCACCAACACACGCGCCGGAGCTCCCAACCGCTAGCGTTGCTGCTTTAACCGATGCCGCTGGACAGGTCACTTCAACTTCAAAACCCTCAGCAAATGCTCTGAATTTAGATGTAGCGAGAAAGCAGGTAGAAGCGCAAGAAAGTCAAGTTTGCGGCCACGATGAGCTTGATTTAACCTTCAATGATAGCCGAAAGGCCTATAAAAGCAAGACGATGCGCCAATTGCTGCGCAACTACTTTGTGCTTGGTCTTTGTTCAAACGAGTTCTTGGTTAAAAACAACGGACTTGTGATGAAACTTACTAGGTCTATTGTAGGTAAGCGAGGCTTTGAGCAGATAATGCGCTCGACTTTCTATGGTCAGTTTGTTGCTGGCGCAGACGAACAAGAGATTGTTCCCGTCATAAAACATCTCTCCTCCTTTGGAGTGAAAACGATCCTCGATTACAGTGCGGAAGAGGATGTCAAAGAGGAGGAGGTGAGGGAAGATGCACGGGCAGATGTTGAAAAGAACCAGAGTGAGCTGAACTATCTAGCCAACGTGGATGGTAGCTCACCATTACGCCGCTACCAGCAATCAACCGATTTCGCCGACAGGCGCAAATACTTACCAGTTGCAAGGACCTACTTTTACCATGGCGAGTCCCAATGCGAACGAAACCTGGAGATCTTCTTCAAAGCCATTGAGGCCGTGGCAAAAACAACCGGCAACACAGGTTTTGCTGCAATCAAGCTAACTGCGCTGGGCCGACCAAGACTACTGATGAAATTGAGCAAAATAATCGACTACATGCGTCAAATTGAGGGCCACTCAAGGGCTGAAAGCTTAACAGATCTACTGAGAAGGTTTAATTCGCTGAGCAAAGCTCACATAAATCCTTTGGACGAGGACGAGGAGGAGATGCTGTTCAACTTGATGCGCCGAGTTAACAGGATAGCCGCCTACGCAAGCCAGGTTGGTGGCGCCCGTTGCATGATTGACGCCGAGCAAACTTACATGCAACCAGCGATAAACATGATAGCAATGGAGTTAATGCGCCAGTACAACAGACGAGAGGCGATCATTTTCAACACTTATCAGTGCTACCTGAAGGGTGCCCAGGAACAGGTGAAGCAGGACCTGGCGCAGGCAAGAAAGGAGAACTTCTTCTTTGGGGCCAAGCTGGTGCGTGGCGCTTATATGGAGCAGGAGCGAGCTCGTGCGGCAAAATTGGGTTACGAGGATCCCATCAACGAATCGTTCGAGGCAACAACCAAAATGTATGAACAAACTCTCTCATATCTGATGGGTGAGATTGAGCGCGAGCTCAAGTTGGACGGCGACCAGGACGGGCAAAATAATCGGCGCATCAGCATTATGGTTGCAACTCACAACGAGGACGCAGTTAGATTTGCCCTGGAACAAATGGAGAGGAGAGGAATAAAGCCCGGTCATAAGGTTATCTGTTTTGGCCAACTATACGGAATGTGCGACCATGTTTCATTTATGCTTGGCCAGGCTGGTTACTCGGTCTACAAATACACACCTTATGGGCCGATTGAGGAGGTGTTGCCCTACTTGGGAAGGCGCGCAATCGAGAACCACGGCTTCCTGAGCAAGTTGCAGCGAGAAAGAGCCCTGCTTGCCGAAGAGATCCGAAATCGACTCATCACGATGCGCTGGTTCTATAAACCGGTTGGCAACTATAGACCGGTCTAGGCGCTGGATGTTTGCCATGACCGCTCGACTTGTGGTCAGCGGTTGCATCATCCCTGGTAGAGGCAGGTGGAAGGGGGACGATTTTTTGACGACAGTGGTGAAATGTCAATGCTTGTTGAGTCTAAGTGGAGCGAGAACAGGCTTTGGTAGGCTAGTCTCTCTAAATTAAATTGGCAAACACTGTAACTAATATTTTGTGATAAGGATTTTCACTTCGCCTTTATTGTTTCAGACTTATTGAAAGTTCCAATCAATTTGCTCTTCGTTCAGCATTCAGCTTTCTTCCACCTAGATAAATATTTGACGTCGTCAAATGCTGTCCTCCTCCAGTCGAGAGCTGTTGAGGATACTGACTGAAACCACGACTAGAAAACCAGATACCGGCGCAAAGCAGGTGAACAGCTAAGGGCAGTTTGCAAAACGGTGCTCATTATCGAAAGAATACTGAAAAAGACGACGGAGTAGCTATCGTGCATCGAAGATATCGCAGACGAGTAGACTAAACTTGGGCTCCTAAGGCTTATCCTGGTTCGTGGCGTCGAGTGATTGCCAGTCGGCACGCCAGCTCCGTTCACCATCACGCCGTTTTCCTGAGCATTGTCAGCCCCAAAGGATCCTGTTCTATGATCATTGATATGAGTGCCCAAGATGCGAGTACCCCCCTCAAGGCCAGCGAAGAAGGACCAATCAACGTCCTGGCTGTCTTGAGATGAGCCCTCACTTTCTCTGAGACTGGTTGGCAGAGCCCTTTGCGCTAAATTTGATGAAACGCAACCAAACCACCACTCGGATGAGAGTCGAGGGAAGGGCGGCCGACCTCTCGATTCAACCTGAATTGTATGTTGGAATCTCAATATCAGTTTTACTGTCTCGACAGAAGCCTAGATCTGCTCATACGAAGCTATTCACTCACCCTAAAATCCTTATCATTGAAACGATAATACTGATTCCCCTTGAAGAAATAAGTGACATTATTCTCCCATTTGAAAGCTGCATTGATGTGAAATGGAACTCCATTCCAAATTTTGATTGAACGAGGATACTCGCTGCTAACGGGCGGGTCAGCTTTACTATCGAAACGCCAATACTCGGTGCCCTTGAAGATGTACGTCCTTCCATTGCCGCTCCAAACAAATGCCGCATCAATATCATCGGGGATACCTGCGAAGCCTGCGCTAATCAACTTTGGATAACCAATGTCCCTGCGACGATTCCTGAAGCGCCAGTATTTGTTTGCCTTGAAGAAGAAAGTCTTGCCATCCGGCCAAGTCAATGCAGCATCAAGAGAGCCAGGTAAACCCTCCCAATCAGCAGAGATTTTTCTAGGGTAACCTTTAGCTAGGCCCTCACTTGTGAGCAACCAATAGTAGTCGCCCTTGAACACGTAGGAGTTGCCGTCCTCAGTTCTAGTCACGGCGTCTATGCTCGATTCGCTGCATAGATCGGGCGGGTAGTTTGAGGGTGTAGAAGACCCTAGAGGACCGCCTTCTTCGATACCATTCTGGCCTAGTCCATTTGAGCTTGACATATCTGGGATGCTATTCTCATCCTCATGCATTTCTCTCGAATCTGGATGCTTTGGGGCAAAGAATCTGGGTTTGTCTGGCCTGATTCCAGAATCATGAGTTGAAACGGAAAACTTGGTTGTAGATGGCAGGCTTCTCGCGCTGGTAGTCGCTTGAGAGCTGGTAGATTGGATTGGTATCGGGGTTGTTGGCGTTGGTGTCACAGTTGGATGAACAGTTTCGGGCATTGTTTGAGGAACGTCAGGTAGGAACGGTTTTTCTCCATAGAGCGCCTGGATGGCTAAAACATCATCGATGTGGAGCTTAAAGTTGGGTTTGTACTTTTGATAAAACGGCGCCATCAGCGCCTCGCGAACGTTGCTATGTCCTAAACCTAGCGAGTGGCCCAACTCATGAGCTGCCACCTGGAAGATGTTTGTGCCCGCATAAGAATCTATGGTCCAGTATTCCTGGTCGTCGAAATGCGCGTCGCCACCGTATTGGGGAAAGTAGGCGTGGGCCAGAGTGTTTCCGGGCCCATCAAAAGCGTCCCCATCGCCGTGATCGCCGCTCGCAAACCTGATATCAATATGAACCCGGCCATCTTTTTTCACAACAAAGTTAATCGGAGCAACCTGCGACCAGATGCCGAACGCCTTTTCGATTTGTGCGTCAACCTCGTGGCGTTTTCCATTGAACCGGGTGGGATACTGCGAGATCCTGTAAGTTAGCTCCTGGCGCCTCCATTTGCTGCCCTGAAGTGCATATCTCTTCCTTCTAACGGAACGCAAGTTGATACTGACTGGTGCACCTCTGACTCTTGCGCCTGCTTGAGATTGGTCGACGTTACCGCAACGAGGCATTTGCATGTACCGCAAAGTTAGCTCGTCGACATCACCTAAACGGCGTGTTGAGTCATATTCGAGAGAGATCTTGTTAGATTTTCGCGCTTGCTACACTAAATCAAACGCCCACGACGCAGGCATCGCGAGGAGCCAGGTCGGAGGGGATTTGAGAAGAAACGAATAATCTATAATCCAGACAGTTGGTAGCAGAACAAACTCAGGTCAACAATGGCCGTCACCTAGAGAAAGGATAAGAATCGCTAAAAATATTCTTGGGAGCCGTCTAAGTCTGGTTGTTTGTGACGACACTTATCAGCTGTCTGAATCAGTAGATAAAGAGACAAATTTGTTTGTTATGAATCTCTCCACCGTCATTGAGATGTCCTTCTCGTGACTGTTTAAAAGGTTGAGCAGATCGTAAAATCGCTGTGAGTAAGGCAAGGAAAGTTTCTTCGATGGATTTTTCAGGTTCAAGTTTGAGGTCGCAAGATGTCTTGCTGGCCGCCTTGGTTTCAGTGGCCTGTTTTGGGGCCATAACGGTCGTTCATCTTTACAAGAATGTCTACAGTTATTGGACGAGAAAAGGTATCAGAGGGCCAACTCCGCTTCCCATCTTTGGAAACTTTCTATCAATTTTGTTCAGAAATCAGATGAAACGTCACATGGAATGGATGAACAATTATGGGAAAATTTACGGAACTTATTTCGGAACAAAACCGCGTTTGGTGATCGCAGATCCTGAGGTGATGCAGCAAGTTTGCATCAAAGATTTCGATGCCTTTCAAGATCACGATCTGTTGGAGTTCTTTAACAAATACCAGAAGAACTTCCTCTTCTTCCTCAAGGGCGATCACTGGAAGAAGGTGCGCGCCATGATGACTCCCACTTTTACCAGTGGAAAGATCAAGAGGATGTTCAGGTTTCTCGACGAGTGCGCAAACGATCTGATCCAGTGCTTTGAGGAACAGCTAATCGAGAAAGGTGGCAAAGAGGCTGTAGTGAATGCAAAGGACACGTACAGTTTGTTCACAATGGATGCGATAGCCACCTGTTGTTATGGTCTCAAGTTAGAGAGATCTGGTTCCAAAGACATCAAGTCAGCAGCTTCCCGGAATCGCTTCGTTGATTTAGGGATGAGGTTGTTCCAATTCAACTACTTGAGAGTACTATTCTCCGTCATGATGCCTAAACCCTTTCTTAGGATGATAAATTACAAGCTAACACCAGAGAGCATCTTAGATCCGCTAGCAAAGGTGGTTGATCAGCTCATTCAGAAGCGACGCTCGTCGACGAAAAAGTACGACGATTATCTGCAACTGCTAGTGGATGCGAGACTTCACGATGAGATGGATCTTAACGAGACTGACAGCGCCGAGAATCACCATGCTGGTTTGTCCCAGAAGTCTGTGGTTGAAGATCAACGCAAGATGGTCGAGGAGGTAGAGGCGACAGTGAAATACTCGAAGGTCGAGCTAAGCGAGTTAGAGATTCTCTCTGGATCTATGTTTCTCCTGATGGTTGGTCTAGAAACCACTGGCACCCTCCTGACACATTGCTCCTATGCGCTCGCCTTCCATCCAGAAATCCAAGAGAGATTGCATGACGAGCTGCTCAAGATTGTCGAGTTCAACGACGACAAGAGCAAATTTTGTTTCAGCTACGAAACGCTTACCGCTTGCAACTATCTTGATTCAGTTCTATCAGAAACACTGAGGATCGTGCCGGCAGTGGTGCAGATCGATCGGATTTCAAATCGCGACTACAAGATTGAAAAGTACAACCTTGATCTCCCCAAAGGATCGGTTCTTATGCTAGCGATGCACGCACTCATGAACGATCCAGACTGGTGGGAGGAGCCGACCAAGTTCAATCCGGACAGGTTTATGCCAGGAAACAAGGAGAAAATTGTGCCAGGCTCCTACTGTCCCTTTGGAATCGGGCCTCGACATTGCATTGGCATGCGCTTCAGTCTGACTGAGGCCAAATTAGCACTCGCAAAGATGGTAATGAAGTTCAGGTTCGAGCCGGCGCCAAACGCAGTCTTTCCGCCGGAAATCAAGCTAGGAATTGGGCTGAACCGGCTCAAGTATCCGATGGTCAAGATAATTCCGAGAGCGTGAGCCCCATTGAAGTCAGGGCATCCAATGTGTTTCTCGGTTTTAAATGGTTAATGAACTCACCTGTCACGGGAATGCCGGCAAAGCGCTGAAAGTTCTCCACTGCGCTCGAAAAGGAAGTTTCAGAGATGAGATTGTTGGCCTCTACGTTTGAGTGAGCATTCATGTATCCATATTTTTGCAGATAGATCTTTTGTTCGTGTGATTTCAATTGTTAGTTGGCAGCCGCATTGAGAGATGAAAGATTTTATTGGCCAAGGCCACTCACCAATGCGTTTGTTTCAGCGCTGTTAGCTAGTTTCGAGTTCTTTGTTTCATCAGCCACAAAATTGGCTTTAACTTGGCCGCCTAAATTTGGGCCAGTTTCCTCGGACTTAGCTGGAGATTTGTTGCTCAGAGCCACAGGCTCTCGATGAATGGCGAGCGGTTGCTGGTCGAACCTGATGGATGAAGCCTCCGCTTGTTGGTTGAGATTCATAAGAAGTGTTGTCACATTTACAAGTATGATCATTTTAGACACTAGCCGCCAGTAATTTAGGCGCCAGTCAACTGTTACAGGCTGATTCTTGAGCCGCTTGAGCCTTCCCATGCTTACAAATGATTTGCTTGGCAGTGGTTGGTTACAAAACAGTTTGGTTAACATTTGGGTTGATGGTGTAAATAAAATATCTGCCCTTCCAGCGGAGGCTAAGAGGCTTGATTTTGGCTCGAACAAGATGGCTCCCATCGACAGGATTTCAAGCAGACATCTCGCAGCTCGTTGGTTAAATCTTTCTCGTGTTGACCATTCATTGTCGTGCTCTTGTCGCTGACCGGTAAATTGAACTAAAATGGCCACACTTTCATCCGGCGAGGCACCGGGTTCGAAACTTAGCTTGCTCTTGAAATGTCCATCGCGAATCATCTGCGCTTAAAAAGTCGCCGATGGAGGTTGCATTAGGCTGATGATAAGTTGAGACTGGAAGTTAACTTGCAGCCTGGCCGGACAATCAGTTGTCGATGTTGAAACAGGCCAAGCTGATGTGTATATGGCACAGAGTGTGGTCCGTTTGAGTTGCGACTGTTGCGGCGCCAGGAAGGAGTTGCTCTCAAGTGCTGCGAAGCCTTTGTTTAAATTTGCGAAACGCCAGCCGGCAAAGCTAGCTGCTTGTCCACCATGATACTTCTGCTTCTGCCGCCAAGCGGGCCGGTCAAAGCGAGGCTACAGGTAAACTTGACGGCTGCCGCTTTTAGCTGGAGCATCTGAGTTGCGTGTAACATTGCGGCCAAAGCCATTGCCGCCGGCGGTGGCAGCCGCAATCAGTTGTCAGGAAGTGAGCTCAGTGGGACGTTATGTTAAACTCTCTCGAAGTCTCCAGCAGTTGGAACACAAAGCTCCGCCAGCGTTCGCAATGTTCGCTCCGGTGAACCTGGAACTGGCCGTGACAACCCCGGCTACCCGACTACCCTTCTCTACTGTTCGACAAGCGACGAGCTCAACACCCCACTTAGCTTCCAGGAGCTTTTCTCAGCCTCGCAGCCGCCGCAGCTTTCGAAGAGGAGGAGGAGGAGGGGGATACAAATTTTTGGAAGAATAAACCGTTTGTATGGCGCCCGAAGCGCCGCTAACTCGCCAGCACCTTGGCCCTCGGCAGCAAATATAATGGCCTCTCTCCATTATATTTGCTCTTTGCCTCTCCGGCTAGTTCAGTTCTCGGAGGCCATAGCATAGAAACACAAATTACAATGTCGCAATCTAACTGTTCCACTATCGTTTATAGGGATTCGCCCATACTCCACTGGAAGCGCGTGTGTCCGATGCCACTTGAACGGGACCAAGTCAAACCGGATTGTTACTGGCCAACTGTTCAACGAGGTTGACATTGAATAAAACCCTCGCCCGTCCCACTTGCTATTGTTATTGAACTTTGGCTCCGAATTGAACCCCTCCTCCTGCAACTGTCTCGGTGGCTCTGTTGGCCCAGCAAGCGGGCTGCCGCTTCCTCAGTGCTCTAGAGGAGAGCTACCATTCATAGAGTCCGAGCTCGGCCAACTTCCTCGTCGGCAAGGCCCAGACCCGAGCGCTCGAAGCCAAGCGCTGGCTGTGAACCTGAGTGTGTGTTTGTTGAAGAACCTTCGCACGCCGCCTCGTCTGGCCACAGGGCCGACAATGGAAACATAGCGAGGCAGCCGACTGTTATGTTTGGCAAAAGCGGCAACAAGTGTTTGCAGATGGAAGCTAACGTTGAACTTGCTCAAGAGTCGCACAAAGGACAGGTGGTGGTGGTGCTGGTTGAAGCTGGCGCTACTGTTGCCACGGCCGCTCTGCCCGCGAAACAGCGAGAGGTCAAGTTCACCTGAGTCTAGCTGATAGAATTAAGCGCTTAAGATTTGCGCCGGCTCACCCCTTTGGCGCTGATGCAACTTGCGAAGCCATAACCGCCCAAGTCAAGTGCTAATTTTAAGTTGCACACAAACTGACAGTCGGCCGCGGATGATCGCTGAGCGGATGCCCACTGATTGGCCAGCTCGCTAACTTGAGTGGCGGCAGCGAAGCAGAAACTTTTCCACCTGTTCCGATCAATCTGCCATGATCTTGAAAGAACAGGCTCTCGAGTGTTGACCAACAATCATACAGCGCTAGCCACTGTGACTGGTCCCCAGTCGGGCAAACTCCAGCTACAACCATCCTGTCTGCTATCCATTCCTGGTGGAGACTGAACTCATGAATCAACTCACCAACTGTGTTGTTGCTTGTGCCGATATCCATTCGTTCGTTCGTTCGCCAAAATCTCAATCAATGCGCAGCCATTCAGTTCGTAGTCCATAACACTGTCTCGCCCGGTTTATCTGAGATTGTGAGCGCAACATTAGGAGTGGCAAGAGTGGCGCAAAACCAGACTTGTGCCTGTAATAGGATTCCTCGAACGACAAGCCTGGTTCCTCTCCTTAGTGAAAGCTCATTGCTGGTCTGATCTGCCGCCCGTTGGCTGAAGATGGGCGGTTGCAATTGAATGTCCCTTTGTGAGATATTATCTGGATCTGTTGGCCTCCTGTCCCACCATCTCTGTGGTGCTGGCAGCTTGGAAAGCTTCAATTATTTCTACTGTCAACAAGAGTCTGTCTCGAGATTAAGTTGGATGAGAACTGCGCGCGAGATCAATCCATCCAGACTCTCGGCGAGGCTGGCTGTAATAAACTGACATTGGCCAGCCCAAAGGGCGCTTGGCTGGTCCATTGTGCCGATTTTAACCAAGAAATGAGTCCTGTCAAGACTGAACGATTATCATCAGCTGTCGGTTAGTCCATGCACCCAACTCGAGCCCTCTCGTTGTCCAATCGCCGCAATTGCGAAGCTAAGCAACACGCACGGACGAGCCGACGCACACCAAGTCTCCCAATTGAGCTCTCACTCAAATCGAGTGTCCACGAAAAGAGCCATCTCTTTTGCCTTGCAATCTTCAAATCTCACTCGTGAGCGCGTTTGCCTATGCGCCATCTCGGACTGCGCTCACACAAGAAGAAGCGCCACAGACTTGCATCGCATGAGGGTCGAACAAAAGTTTTGACATAAATATTCCGGCCGAAGACCATTCGACGACAGCTCCTCTTGACAGCGCTAGATCTACGCAACCATAGACCGACAGTCGCTGTTTGTCGCCAACATTTTCGAATTTACATAGAGCCAATATTGTAAGTCTGGCAACGACTTCAACAGTGTTTGAATCGTTCCAATTCACTCTAAAAAGTGACCAGACTGTTTGAGGATTAAGCTCTGTAACTACCAAGCGTCGACAGGATAATCATCATGTCCCTCATTCGACAAAATTTCCACGAGGAGAGCGAGGCCGCCATCAACAAGCAGATCAACATGGAACTGTACGCTAGCTACGTCTATTTGGGTCTAGCTTACCAGTTTGATCGCCACGACGTTGCGCTGAAGGGTTTTCATGATTTCTTCTTGGAGAACTCGAATGAGGAGCGCGAGCACGCGCAAAAGTTCATGAAGTACCTGAACAATCGTGGTGGCACCATCAAGATGGCTCCTATTCAGCCGCCATCTAAGATCGATTACCAGACTGGATTGGAGGCCATGCAAGCGGCTCTTCAACTCGAGCGCGATGTAAACGAAAGCTTGCTCAATCTGCACGAGCTCGCTTCGAAACACTGCGACCCTCATCTGACTGACTTCATCGAGGAGGAATTCCTAGATGAGCAGGTCAAATCGATGAAGAAGATTGGCGACCATATTACGAACTTGAAGCGTGTCGGCACTGGTCTGGGCGAGTACCAGTTCGATAAGCTCACACTGAGGGAGTAGAATTCTACTGCTGTAGATTCCAAGGATAACATTTTGAGCCTCGAGTGTGGTTGGGTCCATGGTAAATCCTCAATTTTGTCGGCATGGGTCCATTGTAGGTCCCCGAATAAAGATGAGACAATAATCACAAGCAGCCTAATGCCACGTTTTATTGTCGATTTTGAAACCTGGGCTTCTTCGAGGCATCGTTCGAGATCTAGACGCCGCTGATACATTGTCGCGCTCGTATCTTGCTTGAGATTCTCCATTGGAGGGCTTGGAGTGCTGGCAAATATTGGGCGCAGAAATATTGTCAGTCGTTACCACCTTACCGAGACGACAATGTCGAGTCTGTCAATACACCTTAAGGATGTATTGTCGGAGATATCATACATCAGCTTTGCTAGAGTCCAATGAAAACTTTATCGTCCTTACTATCACATTATCATCACTCTGGTCCACCTTTTTGCTAACAACTGATCGAGCAACAGTGTCGTTACATGTCATATAGCCTATACACATAGCGTTCGTGTTATGTGCATAAGTTAGGTAAAGATCTCTGCTGCTGACTCGTTCCGGTCTATACTTGGAATTCAACGTGCTCACCGAGAGTATCCCAGCTAGCCTCTCTTCCATAGGGACTTGTGAGAGTGCGGGTGAATTCAGCAATTCCTCGAAGCATTCGTTCATACCGCAACTGATCGGATCACTTAGATCTGGCCCCTCGTCAACATAACCCAAGTCATATAATAATCTTAGGGTTAACATTTTATCATGGAATTTTCTGGCAAAAAGACTTAAGGTCAGAAATTCGCCAACACCAGTTGTAGTGACGGCGATTGAATCTTCTGACCAGCAGCCGGCTCCAGGAACTGCAGCTTGGCCTACTCGACCCTTGTACTTCAACAGAAGACCTCCGGACGATATTGCACTGGCAAAGTTGTCATCACAATCAACAGCGATAGCCCCAACCGTATCCAGTTTGTACCCTGAAATCTCTGTGCGCGAATCAGCATCGTACATCCCTAGATGAGGCTCTTGGGTTGAAGACTCTTTCTCTCTATCACAATTCTGATTCGTCCTCTTTTCTAAATTAGCGGCGGTGCTTGACGATGCCGACTCTCGTTTGATGTGCTCAGAGGATGCACAGTATAGACCATGGTCCAGATTGGCTGACACTGATTGAGCCTTGAGTCTTGATAGAATAGATTCCTTTCGGCCAGGACCTGTATTCTTTGCGATGAACAGACCATGAGCCGATTTCGGCTGTCTGTTGATATAACAGGACGTTCGCATTTCCGAGTCGTACCTAGACTTGAGAGTCTGATATGTTGAGAGTGCTTTTGGACTTATGAGTTTGCTATCCATAACAATCAAATCGGGACAATGCTCCCGCATCCACTGTTTTGCACCAGAGCCAACCAGGAGGTTGGGCTGAATAAGACCAAGAGGTCTCGGCACAGTTCTATGATCATAGAGTGACTTGGCCAGCAATATGGGATTCTTGCACCCCGATACAGCCCCAACGCCAGCCCACATCTGAGTTTTGTCAGACATCAGACTGGCATCGCACTCAACTTGACCTTTGATGGTTAGATTGGATCCATAACCACAATTTAATGAAGGAATATCCTCCATTTTCTTGATCAGTTGAACAACAGCAGCCTCAGCTGATTTTATAGTAGTGTAACACCTGGGATCATTTTGGCATTCACCACAATTGTTTGTGATAACTTGAGCTCCAGTGCCATGTATGGTCTTTCGTTTTCTCTTTGCCTCTTGATTAGGGCGACAACTAGACGATTGAAACATGACCTCCTCGCATATCGCTCTTGCTAATTTTGACAATTCGGCTTCATTGCTGCAATTTCCAGCTCCTAGATGTATGGCAACGAACTTGAGTGGTTTTGTTGAGCATCTATCGATTTCGAGTAGAGTAGAGTTGTCAGATTTTCTTTGTATGTTTGGGTCGATCTTGCTGCTATTTGGTCCATTGCTGGACTTCAAACTTGATCGATCGGTATGACCTGTCTCGTTGTTCGCAGACAAATACTGTTCATTATCAACAAATCCTATGTCTTGTTGGCAATAGTTGTGATCTGGAGGGCTTAGATTGCGAGTGTGCGAACTTGATGGCATGTGGACTGCCGTTGAGCGCTGAAGAATATTCGGACGTCCTTTAATTCTAGGCAAGACACAATTCACTGCTGCTAACAGGTTATTAAGTGGTTCCCTATCGGTTCCATTAGATGAGTAATGCTCAACCTCATCGAGGGGAGGTTCGACGATCAAGGAAGTATCGGCAGTGCTGCTACTAGGAAGGTTTTCCCTCGTATACTGATCACTTGCGGTAGGTTTTTCTTCACATTCGGCAGCATAATCATGTTCTGGCGGGGGTGTAATCATTTTAGTCTGAACATTTTCTCCGCTAAGATGATTGCGTCCATGTGGCTCAACACCGACTTTGTTAGATTGGTTTTCGTGTGAAATACAACCGACGGTCGGGGATAGGTCGCGAGAAACCTGGTTGGAATAGTTCAACAATAGACAGGCCTCTGCTATTCTGGTGTCATCGGCCATGTTTGTTCGAGATGCAGTCTGAGGCCTCAGGTTCACCAAGACTAGCTGGCTATCGTTGCGTTAGGAATGTTTGGATCGACAGAATGAATTAGCATTACGAATGGTGCTATCGACTAGATTCTGTGAATAGGTAGGGTGCTGAAATATTTGTTGCTTCTTGGGACAATTTTCGTTGGATTTTTAAAAAATTAGCTATCCAATATTGCTCACGCATCGAGCACAGGAAGTGAACATCACAACTAGAATAAATAAGTCTTACAAGAGGAAAACCAATAATTGTTTGTTTCGAAGACTCGCGCATTTCTGAAATTCGCGCCCAAAACCTCATGGTATTGCTTGAACAGGTAATTTGTACGGAAATTTGCAAATATTCTGACGCTGTATATCTGAAATGACCTACCATCAATCCCATAGGAGTCCAACAACTCACTATTTGTTTCTATCACTAACAATATTGATGTACTGTTGACGCCGGGGTGTATCAAGACGCTACAATCGATTATCCAGCTACAGACTCTGGAACAGAATACACACAACCAGCCATAAATGTTAGCTCGACCGTCATGTTTATTATCTGCGAACAAGTGAAATCTTTTCTAGAGTTCTATACATTTGCCAGAACCCTATCAAGGCGGGCTGTTGCTGCTAGCAGTTGAGCTGGAATCTTGAGATAGAACAACGCTGGGCGACTTGAAATCACTTTTGAAGTGGTTTGGTCGAGTCGGCGAACATCTTCGTCGTCCGAAACTTTCGTCGTAGTTGTTAAGCATTTCGTGGGCCCGATAATCTTGTTGGATATAGATAGGCGACTCATAGTGTCTGTGTTGGTGCTTGAAGCAGCAATCTTCACGAATCGAGTGATCCTTCCCAACCAAATGGTTTCCTTGTTGGTCTACTCTGGTGGAACCCATACTGTCGTCGCTAGAGACTGTCTGGTGACTAGGGGACTGTAAACGGTGAATGTGCCGGCCGTTTGTAGGCAACTGGCTGTAGTCGCTAAAGTCTGTTCCTGTGGAGGCTTTGCTAAGATACTGTCTCCGTTGGAGAGAACCCGAAGGTGGTACAGCATCTAATATATCGGCTGTATTTTCCTGGCCTGGTCTTATGTGTGATCCAAACTTACCGGTATACTTCTTGCAGTTGGTACCATCAAAATCCACGCCCTTATTCGATAGATGACTGAAATGAGGTGACAGCCTCTGACTCAAAGGAAATGTATCCTGACTATCAAGACGAAGTTTGTATAGTTGAAATTCTAGCTCTCTCAATAATTTTTTCTCCATTAAGAGGTTCTCGACTAGTGTTCGTGAGACATCCTCACTAAAGGTCTTACGCTCTAGATCGTCCACCTTCTGTTCCCAATATTGAACTTGGTTCTCCAAGTTCTCGCACTCATCCTTAAGACGCAAGTCATCGATATCGATCTGAAGTATATCGTCCAGGCTTATGGGGTGACTGGGTGCTTTCGGAAATTGAGAATCCGTGGTTGGGCCACGATACAATTCTTGCACATCGATTTGAAGTGGACTCGCCATGTTGACGTCTGAGTGTCTGATGTAACCGTCATTGTCTTGCATGTTGGTTGGAGTGAGATGATTACCGCATATAGTTTCTTCCGACATTCCAACGCATAGATGGTTGCCGCTGGTCGATTTGGATGTCAACGAATTGGGCTTAGCAGCAAGGTTGTTAGAACTAGATGCGCGTCGAGCCGGATTGGTCAGTTCCTCCGGTACGGCTTTGGTTGGTTCAGAAGGTGTGGCTGAGGCAGACCTTCGCCTTGATGCAGCGACCATGCTCCCAATAAAATTGCAGCCTTGACTCATCGTAGGGTCTAGTGTCTCTCTCTCTGTAGAATCAAGCTCTCCGAATAATTCACCGTCCAACTCTATCAACTCGTAGCTCGATGATAGTGGTGATGCAGATGGGCTAGATGCTTCAGAAACTGATTGTTGTAAATCGGGAGACACAAATCGATTTTCGTGTGCCTGACTGTTGGTGTCGCTTAAATTAACGATCAAAGAGGATTTATGTATCTGAGGCTGAACAAATTTGAAGGGTTTCCTCTTATTGCATGGTTCGGCTATGTTGGTTCCAACACTGACGGGCTCGCTAGTTGATTTGATATTGCATCCGTATTTCTCACAATCTCGGCATGATGGATTATCACAATGCTTCCCAAAGCTCTTGTTTCTTCCTGTGTAGTTGGTATCGTTACTTATGGTGAAGCGGATACGAAATGAAGAATCTGCCGATTCACACTCAGAATCCTTCTCCATATTGACGGCCAGAATAGTTGAGTTAATCTCAGTTGCAGGGCACGAAATGTCAAGGAGTCATAACCTGAGTGTTTGACTAAAAAGATGAGGGAACGAATGGATCGACGTTGTGAGTGAAAAACAAAAAAGAAAGAGGAGTAAAACGAGGCTATGAGAATTGGATAAGTGTCATCTTGCAGCTGGAAGCAAATCAGGCGAGGGTGGAAGCTGAGAGATTGCTGATAACGGAATAATAAAATTCTACTCACCTAGTCCATCGAACTTTTGCTCTGTTTCTAAATCTCATAGATTGCATGATATTATTGAAATGTGCTGAGTATACTATCCAACAAGCCAGGGAACATGAGTCATCCCTCCAATGACGCGCTGTACTTGATGTTAGACAATACCTTGTAATGTATTGCTCACAGGTGTCGCCTTGATAGCAAATCAGGCAGTGTACAGGCCAAGATGATCTAAACTAATCTGTATAATTGTTACTCATCTTCGAGATGATGAATCTACAGCTGATAGATAATTATCTTTGGTTTTGATGCATTTAATAACGAAACTCGTATCATATGCTTGTTGTTGTCTCTAATTGGTGGGACCGAGTCGCCATAAAAAGCGCTCCGCCTTGGCTCCACTGTCTTATTTATTTTGTCTTGCGCAGTTCGACCCCCAAGAAAAGGAGTCACCTCTCGTGCGCCTTGCGTCTCTTATATGACTGTTCTCAGGTGTTTGAGCTAGTTTGTAATTTTCGTTGCTTTTGTCCTTGAGCATCTGGATCTTGAAGAATTTATTTTGTGCTGGATGGAAATCCTCGACAGCCTCTAGTCTCTCAGACCTTAACCGATAAGACACCCGATATTCGCCTGTTGAGGTTTCGAATTTACTGCCAAGAGCGAAAACAGTAATCAGTGCGCGTGCGCAACGTGCACATCACTCTTGTGACCAACGGCCACCACTTTCTTTTCTTGCACGTACAAAAGCTCCTCTATACGGCAACAAGTAGAAACGTCCATCTCCCATAACAAACTTATTTCTTAAAATTATTGATAGAGTTACTCATGATGGCTCCGACTAAATTCCAAATATATGTAGATCAAAGTATTAGACAAACTGCTACATCGGCACCTCCAAGGAGTGTCGACTTACCTTCGAGTGCACGCGTTCCAGTCGATGACCCCCCGCCCCTTTGTCTCCCAAATGCCTCAGACCAGCCACCCAGATACAAGCCTGAGGTGTTGGCATCGAATCAGCGTTTCTATTTTGATGAGCGAAGAATCTATCCTCCTTGTGGGGGGGAGTTTAGCTTCGAGGAGATAAATTATAAATGTTGGATCAAACGTCAAATACAAATCTCCGAACGGATGCGTATGGAGGAAATCCAACGCGAGAATGCTGAACTCAAGCAGAAGATTGAGGCTCTAAATTACCAGATCACTGTCTTAGTCAACGCTCAGAAGCAGATGCTCACTAAACCTCAAGGACCTCCCTCTCCGACCAACCGTCTTTCTATTGTTCCTCAGAGTCTTCAATTCACTGACCGGTCACTCTATGGTGCTATCAATGATGCTCCATCCGTTCTCCAAGACTGCTGGGCGAATACTCAAGCCCTAACCCAGGATAGATTCACTTTACCGATTGACCAATCTCAATACATCAGAGAGAACGTTCCCACCTCAACGCCGACATCTAAGCGCCATAGCAACGATAATGAAAAACGCTCGACCCTCAACAACCGAAGACTCTCTCGACCGTCCATGGGAGGTTCCCCCACCCTAAAATTGAGTCCAATCACTGAGACGAGCAGAGATTGCAACAGCAAATCTTCCTCTTCCTCTTCTGCGATGAGTGCAACTCCCAGCACAACGAAAAAAGTGTCGCCACCACTTGCTGAGATTGCTGCTATCGAGGAACCGGTGCGTCCCCTTGACCCCCTCGATCCTACAACCTATATGAGCCTTCTTCGTGGCCTGGTAGAGCCCCTAGATAGAAGATCAGGATATTATAAAATTAACAGAAGTTTGCCTAGGATAAGACAAGGTGCTTGTTTTCAAGCAGGGTCCGACAGTTATCTTGTTGATAAGGAGCTGTCACAAGAGGCCAGAATATTCACTGCTCAGCTTCTAATTGACGATTCAAACGACGATTCGTGTGTCGATATCCCAATCAAGACGGTCTGTTTCAGGGTGGATTCGCCAGCAAACGAGTGGCTCTATTATATTTGTAACGAGTTGCACCGGCGGTTGGTCAAGCAAAAAACAAGACCCGATATCGAATTGTCGGTGATGATTGCGAACCCGGCAATCATGTACAATGACGGAAGCATACTCGTCGACGAATTTTTTAGATTTATAACTCTTGAGCATTTTTTCGATGCTTGCGCCGAGATGAACAAGCCCTTCCCGAAAGCTGTAGCCGCATATATAACTTTAGAATTGATCCTACTCGTCCGTCAAATACATACTTGCGATATTGTTCATATGAATATCAACCCGAAGAACATCCTAATTATATGTTGTCCGACGCGTGAGGACATCGCAAATGTTGATGAAAGAACCTCGATAGTCAAACTGATCGGCTTTGATCGAGCCATGGACATGCGCCTACTCCCTGGCGACTTCAAATTCGAGGGCAAGCTCGAGAATCTGAACTCTTGCGAGATGATGGACTCTAAAGCATGGACTTACGAAGTGGATTGGTTCGGGACTCTAAACTGTATACATAAAATGTTTTTCCTCGAGGAAATGATCCCTAAAAAGGAGGGCAACAGGTGGATTTTGGACAAGCAATTCAAAAATTTTCCCACTAACGTATGGAGCTCGTTATTTGAGGGGCTATTGAACATTGGCGAACTTGATTCGGCTGCATCACTGATCGAGCAAGCTACAGAGGAAATAAGTACTTGGATCAAGGCAAACATAAGTTTTGTTCTCAAGGAGGCTGACATGTTGGACAGAATATTAGAAGAGTATTGTAAAGCCACTAACAAGAGCATTCGTACTTGACTAATCCATGGTCTGGTCCAGGAGTGGACCATTTCCACTCCTGGTTAAGGTTCTGCACAAGCCCGCCACTATCCAATAGATATGTTCGGAGATTGATTATGGTCAGGCCTCCCCTAAAAATCAATCCATGCAAGTTGCCCTTGCACTACTCTCAGGCCACAGGCTAATAATTGAGTGGTAAAGATCATCTAACTGTGTGCTATTTATCTCTGAGCACGAACACCGGGAGATGGAGGGATCAACAAGCTTAGATTGAGAGTACAATGCCCAGAGCAGATTGATAAGTCACCACACCGTATGGACTTGAACGTAAATAAAGAGTTCTTACATGACCAACTAACCTCCAAACACTTGATAGGTTTTCTTTAGGTTATTTTCGCGGTCTGAGTCTAAATTTCAAACTTGTCATGAACACCAAGTCGCCCACTGTCCTTACAAATCTTCAGAGAGGGAACGTGAAGCAAGACACTCCGATGTTGACACATGAAAGAAGTGCACACGAACTCGCTGCCCAGGGTGAACTACATGACGTCGAACCAAGTTCGGTGGAGGCTACTGATGATAATAACATGACACCACTCTTGTGGGCTGCCGGATATGGCCAGAACTCAACTGTCGAGTTTTTACTGAAGTCGGGAGCCAACCCAAATCATAAGTCAAACGGTGGTAGGACAGCTCTCATGTTCGCAGCATCGAAGGGATTCTGCCATGTCGTGAGGACCTTGATAATTGATGGAGCATATTTAGACGAGGTTGATGAGACAGGTAGCAGCGCGTTGATTTATGCTGCCCACCAGGGTCGTAATCTGGTGATTCAGGAGCTGCTGAGAAATGGGGCTGATCTCAGCATAGTGAATGCGTATGGTCATACAGCATACGGTATTTGTCTGATGAAGCATATGCGATCAGCACAGGCTACTATAGAAGCTCACCTCATTTCGCTACTCCAGGGATGCAACAAAGCACCACGCGCTCGGTGACCAACTTCAGGAGATAGATTCACAAGTCTAGCTTTCCGGTTGGATTCGCCGAGGATCAACAGAATTTTATAATGACTTGTAAGTATAGGTAGCCCATAGAGATCTGGCACCAAGTCATCCACGGTAGTGTTTCAGAAGCTACCTCCGACTCCGAAATGGAAATTACACCTTTAATTGTCAACCGATTAAGGGAGCAGGTCGATTGTCTGGTCAATCTTCTTGATAAACTTGAAGAAGGCACGCAAGTCAATCGGCCTTGCGATGCAGATTACAGAGTGATACATTACAAGAACAACCCGATGAAAACGGAAATCAAGGCACAGCAGATGGAGATGAACATGCTAGAGATGGAGAACAAGAGGTTGAGAGCTAAGTGCGAGATGTTGGAATCTGGAAATGGTGCCGATGTCACGAGAAGAATTGATGATGCTGTAAACACAACTATCCAAGTGAAATTGCTTAAAAGAAAAATATCAGAATACAAGCAGCGTGAGGAAAAAATATTGGATTCGTTCAGAAGGACAAGCAGAGATTACCGAAAAGCCATATACCTACTTACAGGTTACAGAATTGAGGCTTTGAAAGGCAACATTTACAGGTTGACAAGCGTTTTTGCCGAAGGCAATGAAGATAAGTTATTGTTCGAAATATCGCCTTTTGGAGCCTTAAAACTATTGAAGAACGAATTCAGCCGGCAGTTCTCTGAATTTGTAGTAACGTACTTGGAGAACGCTGATTCAGTTCCCGCCTTTCTAGCCGCTATAAATTTAGATCTCTTCAAGTCAACAACACAACTTTCGCCCATGTCCATGTGTATCTCGACCACAATGAGGCCAAGTGATAATTAAATGAGTTATCTTTTTAACCAAGTCTATTGTTTAAGATTAGATAAGACTCGTGTAGAGTTTGAGTTGATGAATTCGCAAAATGCTTCCCATTATGTCTTGATCCACGGAGAAGTTGTACTGAGAACTAGTTAAAGTCTTGAAATGGAAAGAAAGGACACGATAGCCAGCCAGTTCAGAGAAAGGGTGAGATGTTTGATCGATATTCTGGATAAACTTGAAGAAAGAGGGCAACAAATAGGCAAGCATGACGATCTGAAATACCGTGTTATCCATTACAAGCACAACCCTATGGAAATGGAAATTGAGGCGCACCAAACAGAACTCAAAAAGCTGGAAAGAGAGAATGAGAGACTCCGTGCTAGATGTGAACTTCTAGAATCTGGTGGTCTTGCAGTCACAGGTGGAGATCAGCTCGAATCATTATCACAAGCGATCGACGAGTGTAAAAAGCGAGAAGAGAAACTATTAGATTCATTCCGACGAACAAGTAGAGAATATCGGGAAGTTTGTTATCTCTTGACGGGTTATAGAATTGAAGTTCTGAAGGATCGAATATACCGATTGTCGAATATGTATGCTGAGAGCGAAGAAGATAAACTGCTCTTTGAGATAACCTCCGACGAAACGATACAATTGTTACAAACAGAATATAGCGACCGGTTGCACGAATACATCAGCACCTACCTGGAGAGTTCTGATTCGGTCCCCGCATTTTTGGCCGCTATAACTCTAGATCTCTTCAAGACACTAACTCAGATGGCACCAATGTCAGTCTGTATGTCCACCACTATACAACCAAATCCAGAATATAAACCGCAGCGAGGTTGAGAGATACCTGTGTTTTAGATCGAAGTTTATAGGAGTTGTCTTTCACCCTGGCGGCTGTTCGAATTGATCATTGAAACGAATCCTCATTGCGCTCTTGGGAATTTCCGAGGGATCGTCCATCATAGTCTCCTTCGATATTCTATGCCGGAAACGAAAGCTAACTCAAACTTAGGCTAGCCTGATCTCGCAGTGGCTTCATTAATTTAAGGTCCAAAGATGTGATCATCAATGAAGTTACAGCTTTATTAGTCTTTTTGCTCGCTCAACGGTCGGGATCCCCGACCGTGGTCTTTGTCATGGCGACGTCTATGCCGCCTAACATGCGCTTTTGGCTCTGCCAAAGGTGACTCAATCTCCAGTTTGGACTCAAGGTCAACAGGAGCCTCCCTAACCGTGTCTTGCTCACCACGAGACTTTTCTCTGGCTGCTTTAGTTCTGGACAAATTTGGCTTGTGCTTACGCCGTCGAGGTTGGCGAGGGCTTATTCTAGGCTCTGGCTCGCCCTCAGCCACTGATTTATCCTTTTTATTGTCATTTAGCTCTTGATCGATGATTGGTGCCACTTCAGAGGGTAGTTCGGGTTGGAGCGGGACAACAACTGAATCAGCGGGGAGCAGCAGTTCATTCGAGATAGTTAGCTTGTCTCCGTTCGGTTTAATATCCACGGTGTCTGCTTCAGTTGCCTTCTCACTAGGCTCCTTATCGCCTTTACCCTTCAATTTGAGCCAACCCATCCTCTTTCGCGCGCCTAAATCGCGCGAGAATTGTGCGTCATCCTGTTCTATCTTCTCCTCGAGCTCTTGCACCTTCTTGAGGGCTTCCTTGAAAGTTGTTGGCTCATTTGGCAACTCTTGCATGTAATCACGAAACTTATTGCTCAAATTAGTCCTCATCAGGTCGGCTTCGATCTCTTGTTTTGTTCTTGGAATTCGGCACTTGTGAAAGCAACAGTAAACTACGATTATGGTCACAATTAGTGCGATTATAATGAACATAATGTGCCATACTTTGAAGCCGCCCGTTACCATAACCTCGAGCCATTGATCTGGCACCGGCTATTCGATCAGTGGCAATCCACAAGAGTTGTACAGTGTTAGACAGCGAACTAGCCGTATGGCCTACTGGTAACTTATTATGAGTACTTACAATTGCTGGTCCACCACATGGACACTCCTTCGCACAATCGATCTTGATAGGTTTGGTGCTGTTAGTTAGTTGACCAATATTAGCATTGGTAGTTGACTGCATGACATTTTAATCTAGGTGGACAGATTCAGAAAGTTTTCTTGAACTTGCTGGAAGCCTCTGCGGAGGACCCATTCAGGAAGGGCTACAATCTAGAGATTGCACATACGTTTATGTAGTCTCGCTATCTATATTGTACTCATGTCAGACTAACCTGGACTCAGTTGGACCTGAACGCTTAAAGTTAGATGATACACATAATGGATGCATTAGATTAAATCCATGAGACCCGAATCAGCCGCACACCACTATGGCAATGGCAACAACAACGACATAATATGCAATTATGTCCATAATTGCTATTCACCTAGATTAGTTTGGCTCCTAAAAATAATTAAATCTAATTCTTATCTTAAACAAAACACTGATAATCTCTCGTGTCAACCTAACTCTTTAATCTGCCTAACCTAAATTCCACAGCGCTCAGGCTGGCTGATTATTCTGCGAAAATAAACTGCACTATATACCAGCTCCCTGTGCCCCAAGCTCCTCCCTCCGCCCTCTTCCAACTGCTCCTCTCCAACCATGATCAATTCAGCCCGCCAGGGGCTCCGGTTGTGAATGTAAATGAGCTAAAACGCTGGAAACTCTACCTGCACCGTAACCTAGCGATGGTCAGTTGGACAAAATTTTCACCATCCCTCGACACAAGCGAAGCGTTTGTTTTAGCCGGAAACCAAGGTTGACGTTCAGCTTCGTAACTCCCTTACTTTTTGTATTGTAGGTCTGTTCTAGCTACAACTGTTCGGTATGAAACCAATACAGTAGCGCTCTTCCTGAGGCTGCGCCGACTACACTATCTGTCTCCCACTCGCAGTCGACTTGCATCGTGCCCCTGGAGGCTATATCATGTTCTAGGATCGATAGAATACATGCAAGCATTGGTCAGTCTGTTTCAATTCTAGATTTTAACAAATCTACAACTACAAAGCGCTGATCCAATGCAGCGCTGAAGGAATCTTAGCGTATCATTGAATGGAATAACTAACGGCGTTTGCGCCCAAAACCTCAAATATGCCAGCTCAGACAAAACCCGAAAATATGCTGCCAATCATGATTGTGCTCGGTGTCATGTTTCTTGGCATCTGTATCGCAATGAACCTCTTCAGTCGGTGAGTAACGATGGACGATAGAGGGGCAATGAAGAATTCGAGATTCATGTCGTTTAACAAAACACTGAGTCGTCTCCTCCAGGGCAAGATTCAAAAAGAGGGCCAACACGTTCGTGGTTGCAGGTAGAACGACCCCAAATCGTCGATCACATCGTGCAATGAGCACTAGCCAGAGACTCGAGCTTAATCCGAGCATAGTTGCAGATTCAGTCTCACCCTCACCAAATGTGGTCCTAGACATTCAGAAGGCAAACTCTACGACTCGCGAAAAGTTCCCTAAGGAGTCGAACAAGTTGCCGTATGTGGGGCCTTGATGTGTTAGAATGATGAGACCCTACGGATGTTTATGGACTGGTGTTTATCCATCCAAGGTAAAACACTGTCCCTATTTAAGGTGTGATGTTTCCATTTATTATTATTCGGATTGTCGAGCTCTAGCAACAATGCGCGGCCCTAAAGATCCTCTACCTCATCAACAGCGCAGGCGCGAGGCCATACATTTCTAGGCTAGAGGCCAACTGATCCGTAGCGGCGCGTTAAGTTATGGTCTGGTGCAAGCCCGCCTGTATCTTAGTCACAGTTGATATTTTGATGGACCATCAATTGAACTCAATCCAAGTAAATGCGTTCTCAATTCAGGAAGCTCCACAAGATCCATGCCAGCAAGTGACGTTCGAAAATTACATCGCAAATGACCAGGCTTAGCTATCAAAAATGAAATTTGTGATTAAGAGCCTCCTGTTTGTAAACCTATTATTACAGATGACAACCTCGCTGAGAAGATGCTTCGATCACGATCAGAATATTATGATCACAATCATATTACTAGCCTTCTCCCTTATTGGACTTATCGGATTGATTATAGGCAACAGATTCATCCTGGTTATCTTTGCTGCATGTATGACACTTATTCTCATTGCCTCAATTACTATCTATGCAATTGGAACATCCGAACAAGATTCGATGCAGCCCAAAGTGCCTTACTATACAAATTTAACCTTGAGTCACAACCAAGAGGAAAAACGGGTTGGCGGCAAAGTGGGGGAGGTTTACAAGCTTAAATCGTTTGTCAACAAGTTGCTCAATAGAAATCAGCCCCAAGAGGTGCTCAAAGAGGGTAACAAGAGAATGCGCACCAATAGAACTCGGTCTGGATCAACATCGATGGGTCAGGGAAGCAGCCGGAGGTCTATGATTAAAAAGTCGAGAGTTAACCAAAGCATCGACAGAGTTCCCATTCTGATACCTGCCCTTATTGATGATTACTCCGATGAATCCCATGGCAACGTCCAGTTACAGTTACTGCAAGCACCCGACTTGCCAGTTGCTCGATTACCGACATCACTGAAGGAAAACCCAGACCCAGAATCCATGGTTGAGCCAATCAAGAGCATCGATCCTGAAACTAGCGCAAGGCAGACAGACAAATCCGCTGACCGCGATCAGGACCCAGACCAATTCAGTGAACCAATTCGGAGCGAGCAATGGATCGCTTACGAGCGTTACCTATATCAAAAGTATCTGAACATTGTCTCTCAGTCCATAGATCTCGTTCTACACATAATCCTCGCATCGTGGATGGCGCTTCTACTAGATGAAGACTCCGACCAATGTTTTGGAACTGCCAAACCGTCAAACCGTCAGCCTTACGCAGATGCACAAAGTTCTGCAAAAGAAACACCGGTTTACAATTACAATGGGGTTCGTTATTCTATCCGACCAGACACAAACGAGTCACCAGCGCGAGTGACCGTTGGTTGATCAATGGGCCGAGATAAACCAAGTTCACTTGCAGCCCGATCCAAGCTTCATCAGACCGATAGAGACTGAACCAAAATGCAAGCTCAACGTTCAATCCTCCACCATGAGATAAGTTCGACCAGAGCTATGGGCCCAGGAGGCGAACAACAAAGGGCGTGGCCACTTTTGGTACCGCACGACCCAGTTAGGATATTCGTCATTTGCGCCGGTGGGTGGATGTTTGATCAGAGAGGTGAAAGCCAGATGCCCCCGAGGCTATAGAGGAACGATGACCGATAAATTACGTGACTTCGCCCATCACCTGAACGGGGCTCATTCAGGAATCACAACTGAGATTGCGTCGAATTTTGCAAAGCGGATGGAATGCGCGCGTAATCAATTGAAGGTACCAGAGCGCTGTTCATCCACTCGCTAGGGCAGCTGCAGCCCCCCCTCCCAACTAACATGCCAGCCATAAAATATTGCTCATTAGGCTCCTAGGGTCGTTGTTAGATGCATGCGTCCAAATGATGCGTGAGTGTCAGCGGTGGGCTGATTTGGGGCCAGCAAAAATTTGGATTCTAATTCGTTATCTTAACTTTGCTGCCCAGCCTCAAAGATTTATGGATGGCTAGAGGCGTTCGCTCCCTTCCTACCCCCACCTCTCATCTACTGGTCCATCTAGTACCTCTCGCCAGTTAGAAAGTAGGTTACCAGCGAGTATTGTTTTTGTCGGCTCAGTTGTCGCATTAGCCGAATAAAGATATAATGATTCACAACAATCTCATCTTCGATCGCAAACCCTTTCAAAAATTAGCCTCGCAACATCGACTGCTCTGTCCAGCGCTATCGCTTTGTCGTCTAATCAAGCCATTATCCACCTTTGGAATTTAAACGCCCACAAAGCACAACAGGCACGCAAATTTCTGCTTCTATCATCCAAGCCTACGTCGTGAGATGAGAGGTATCATATAACAAATGCAAACTTCACTGACCGGACTTTCATTGGTGCTATCATGAGAAAGCGAGAGAAACGAATTCCGGGGATATATAAGAATCAGGATCATTAATCACGCTCGCGTGCGCCAATAAACTATGATAGATCTCTTCGTATTTCAAAAGAAATTTAATGATGATGAGATGGGCGGATATGGGCGCATGACTTGATGGATTCAACGGGGATCAGACAAACCCTGGCAGCTCAACGAATCGCTCGACTTTCGTTCTGTTCAAGAGAATTGATATGCGTCCATGGATCGGGTATACCTTTGAGCAAGATAACGGAACGTGTTATGTTTCAGAGTGAAAAGAATTGAAGATATATATAGAAAATTGAGTAAATTCAGCCGAGATGCGAGGGAGAAACTCCTCCTCTGAGTCAGAGGGCGGCAAGCACCAAGATGGGATCCACAATATTAGGACTCATCCACCGCACATTTACGACAATGTAACCCGCCGTCTATTGCAATTCGGTAAGTTTCAATGCAACCACTACTGAAATCTCTCCCCGAAGCACGATTGGCAGCTTGTTAATTGCATCACTTTACTCGCATCAAATAGGTGTAACTCTTGCGATCACTACGTTCATCGGACTTATTGTCAGGTATGCTGTGCAAGAATTTGATCCGAGCGTAAGCACTATAACAGTCACAACCTCGCGCATCAACAATCGTGATGTTGCCTCATTGAGCGTATCGAAGCACTTTCTTGAGCGTTTACTCGAGTTTGTTGAGGAATCTTTGTCGATTGTGGCGGCAATCATACCTATTGGCTTCCCTTTATGCACCTTATTTAACAGGTACTTTGCAAAGATAAGAGCCGGCATGGATAAGATTGAAATCAAGAACGATAAAATCCTCAGTATGATACCAAAGTACATTGTTGTTGGAGATGCTCAAGCTTGTCAGATGCCTAATTCTATTAGACTTCGTCCTCTGGTTAGGGACACAATATATCAACTCATCAAGGCGCGTTTGAAACCAAAGTTGATAGTGGAGGACTCTTACGAGGAGGCTCGTAAATTGGGCATTCGAATCGGGCTCATTAGACGCGAGCACCATAAGTTAGCTGTAATAAAATCGGTTGACTTACTGAGAAATATAACGGACTCCAGGGGAGATATCAAGCAAGCTAAAGTACGTTACCTGCTATCGCGAATGAAAATCATGTCACAATCAACACCTGCAGATAAATCATTGCTCATCTACCTGATGAAACACTGCGAATCTCAGCCCAACGAAAATCTCGCCTATTTAGGCTACAGCTTTACTGACCCAGAGGCAATGCGACTTGCTGATTGTGCCCTAACGTTCTATGATTGCGATGACGAGGATGTAAAGAAGGTATCCCAAGTTATCCTGAGATCGGACACCACAAGCTTCACAGATTTGTATTTATTTATCATAATTTGCTTGCTCACATCAAATATCACCCAATCCTATGCTCTCTATCAAATTAGCGCCTCAGTATCATGCTGTTTATACCGATTTCTGGCCATAACAGTCTTTCAGGAGCAACTGATATCTCACAGCCAGTTCACTCTAATTGTTCTTATCCAACAGACGTTTGCCATAACTGCGCTCATGACAAAATGGTTATCGTCGTTACCTCAAGCGCCTTTAAAGACTCCTGTTGCAGAGATGTCTCATGCAGCAACCGAGGACTCTTTAGTTGCGGCCACATCCAGTATCCAGAGGCATAAACATCATCGCTCTAATACCAGCGTATCAGGGAATGGATACGAGAGCTCCCTGTCAAGAGCCAATCGACGAGACCTCGAACATGCCCACAGGCGATCAGAGCTCTTGCAACCCACCTCAAGTGTAATTCAAATGCATAAGATTGGCTGTATCGATGGCACTCTTGGTTCATCTTCGCTGGAATCATCATTATCAAGCCAGGAGGACGAAGATGAGGGCGATCACTCTGATCTTGAAACCAATAAGAAGATGCCATATCGGGATAGAAACAAACTATCAACGGGATCAGGTCGCCACATACATTTGAGCGGTATTGATTTGGATCAGGCTGTAATCGACAGCAAAATGGTCACAACTTACAAACAAACCTTCCAAAATAACTCCATCATTGACGATGTCACTTACAGGTTAGCCAAATTGCACATCGCTTATCAACTGCTCGTGATGATAATCATCATGATATTTGGTGAGTTGCATCCTAAAATGCGCCCTAACAACGAAAATTTAAACCCAACTGAACGAAATGGAAGGACCGAACTCTAATCTAGAATTCTTCCGTCCGTTAGGCAACGCAATGTTCCAATTGAGCATGAGCAACAACCGCCAGCATCAAACACTGGCGTTAAACTCGCTAATTATGAACAACATATTCAACCTAACAAATTGTTTCAACCAGTTTGGCGCATTCAACCTCAGATCTGGCTTCCGGAATCATCCGTTTATGATCTGCGTGTTACTACTATCTGTGTTCGTTCAGGTGAGCTTAACGGAGCTTAATGCATTTGGTCTGGAAAATTTGAGTCCAATCCAATGGTTCGTCTGCTTCGTATTTGCAGCATTAAGCGCCCTGATAGCACCGCTAACTGGCCAACAGGACCGACAACGAGCAGCAAAGGAAAAATTGAGCCAAAATTTGGAGCAGGGACATCATTTTAACCAACCTAAACAGTCTCCTCATAAGGCCAAGACTAGCCGCGCTAGATCAAAAACACCAACAACACCTAAGGCCAAAATTAACAAACATCAAACTCATGCGAGACGGAAATCCTCGACCTTTGCAAAGTATTCCTGAACTTGGAGCTATGGGAACTCTCCATGGATCATAGACAGCGCCATTGGGGCGGTAAAAATTCCAGTTGAACGTGCAATCTTGACAAAATCAAACTTTAGCCGAGTAAATTTGACAGCTCTAACAGTGACGAACTAGCTTTTGCGAGTTTATTTTAGCGTGAAACAGTTTCACGTCGAGGGAAATACGAGTGTCTCAATGGGGACTAAAGTTCACATAGACAAGTTAGGATATCCGCTTCTTCGGCTCCAGAGAGATTAATTATCGCTCGTCCGCTTCCACTGCTGACAAGCCGCCCTCTAAAAGCTGACAAGCTCTAAATGAAAAGGTTGATCTCATCTCATATATAAAGAGTCGAGAGCTTTCAGAGGATCATCATTAGGGCGGCTCACATTCTAAGAGTCAATTCAGATCTAAACCGGAAGCAGTAACTCTTGAAGGAAATTCAGTGCCACGGAGCGCAGACGAAGTAAAGTTCCAGAATGTCCATCAGCGTGAAACAAACTATCCTAGTTGCCGCTCTTAGCTGGCTAATGGTTCTCAACTTGGCCACTCTAGCTCGGTGCGAAGGTTTGTAACCAAGAGCAATGTGCTCATTCGCTAGATCGTGAAATTGACACCAAACTGACCCACTCTACTATGTCAAATCGCACGATAGAGGGCGAGTCCATCGCAACATCGAGCTTGGCCTCACTAGTGAATTCGCCGCAGAGGCAGCAGGAGCCGCAGGGAGACAAGCAAAGGGTTCCACTTCTAGTTGTTCGCCAGGGACAAGGACAGGGCAAGCAGAATGTGCCCGATATTTACCTGGGCTGGCTCAATTGGTCTGGCTTAAGTCCCTTCAAACCTTTCACTGATCCAATAGCACAAACGTTGGGCCCTTACTCGCAACAGCTCTCCAGCATGTTGCTTGGAAGGTTTCCACCCGCTCAACAAATTGCAACGCAGTTCGACCAGTTGGGCAACCAACTCAGTGGCGCATTCAACCCGCAATCGCTCATGAACTTGGGCCAGGGACTTCCGAGTCCGGGCAGTGTGGTGCAGGGAATCAGCAGTGGCAGCGGCCGCTAATTATCGCTAGCCCTTAGAGAATTCGCCTGCCGCTGGGACAGGTGTGTCAAGGGTAGCACAGCGAGGCCGGTGAACAATTGTGGTTTGCTCGTCCCATTGTGGCTTCCTACTCGCCTAGATTAAACACAATCCTCTTGGCCTAAGATTAAACTGGCGATACTTATCACTCGTCCAATTGCGAGAATCTCTTTTAATGGCCAACAACACGCCCCTTTCAGCTCTAAACCTCAACTAGCCCGCTAGCCGCTTCCAACCAACTCTCTCGTCGTGTTAACGGCGATTAAATTTGAAACGGCCCTTAGATTGGCCTCCATGCGTCAGCAGAAACATTGGCCCCTAATCCAGAGGTTGCAGCTTCATCGGCGGCGATTTATTTGACAGCTAGGGCGCCAGGCTCGCGCAAAGCGCATCCAATTCATCATTTTGCTAACCCCACAACCGCAACCGCCGCTAAGTCGCAACAAAGGGGGAGCTTAGCAAAGGGGGAGGCCCAAGCTGGCAACTACAATTGGCATGAATGGCAACCTGCGGCTGCTCAGTGTCACGTTGGGCGGGAAAGTGCGATCAGCTGGAGCGGGCTTCCCGCTGGCCGCCCTGTAGCCAATTAAATGGTCTAGCAGGTTGGACGCTGACAGCAACCCTGGCGCCCTGCGTCATTGGCCCGCCGGCAGGCAAATTGGCCGGGTTGGTGGGGGGGGGGTTGCGCCAAAGTTGAAGCTTGAGCTGAGGCCCAAACTGACCCCTGCGCTCCACCCTGGCGGCCAGTCGGCGCTCGGATTGGCCAGGCTTAAGCGGGCAAGCCTTGAGCGCGCTTTCGAGCCAACCCGCTGGCCGGCTAAGTGTTTCCGCCGTATTAATTTAAATCACGCGCACCAGCCTGTAGGGGCCGAAACTCGTTTAGTGTCTCAGGCCGAGCAAATGCGCTAAAGTCGCCATAATTCTGGCGCCCCAATTCATGCTGGCTCGTTCCACCAGCGAGCGAGTCCCAGCCAGTTGCCGTAGCGAGGCCAAGTGAGCTCCCTAGCGACTTGCTAGGGAGTTGGCCTGTCCATTTTGGAGCGCACGCAAGCCGAGCCCTCATTGGCCTGGTTTGTGTTGGCGCTGGTTGGCGTTCAGCTCGGTCCTGGTTGCTGGCTGCCTGCCTGCACCCTCACTCTGAGGCCACTATGCGCGGCTGCCATTGTTGTCGGGATCGCGTTTGTTGGGGCCATTGGGCGCTTGTTTTGGTGCTTGCGTGGCTCCGCTGTCGTTATTGGTTGTTAGTTGTAATTAGTGCTGGCCCAGCATGGCTGGCTATGGCAATGGCAACGGCGCTTGCGTTTCCGCCGTCGCCGCGCTCTCGCTCCAAAAATCAAGAGTCGCGTCCGAGCCAAACTGAACCAATCTGACCATTCATCTTGCTCTCGGGCCCCGCTGAATGGCAGCGCCGCCGGCGCCCATTGTTTGGCGGCCCCAGAGTGGTTACCGTTGGTCTCCGTTGGCCGCTTATCGCGGCTGGCCTGCTTGGCGGCCGAGAGAATAATAATCATTATAATTATCTGCGCGTTTTAGGCCGGCTGGCTTGCGCGAGTCAAGTGCATAGGTCCGTTTTGTTTGGCTTGCGGGCGCTATGGTTGGCTGGAATGGGCGCGCTTAGCCTGGCGCACAAACTTCATGAAACTTCATTACTCCTCAAACTCATCAGCGCCGAGCGGGGCGCCGCACTGCTCTTTGCGGCCAGAGGGCTGGCCTGCGCCCGTGTGTGTGCGCGCGCCAGAGTGCAAGTGGTTGTGAGCGCGCGCTTTGGCCAGTCAAGGCCGCTAGCGCAAGACAATGGAGGTCGCAACCACCGCTAGCTCCAGTTGCCCGCCAGGTTATCGTGGAGAACTGCGAGCCCGGCCGCCAGCTCGAGCCCTGTTCCGCCCCTCAGCTGCGGGCCCGCCTCGGGCGACAGGCGAGCGGCTCGCTTCGGGCCGACGTTAGCCTCAATTTGCAAGGGCGCAAAAGTGGCCCATTTGGCTCTTATCTGTTCGCGGGATGTCGCGCAGAAAGTCGCGCGGTTCAAGCCAGAGCCCGAGCTCAAGCCCAGGCTCAGGCTCAGGGTCGCTCGCCCGAATCCAATCTCCGGCTCGCGATTTCAGCCAGAATATGTATTAGGGGATTGGACCTAAATTTTGCCTCCAAAGCGCGAATCCTGTGCCAGCGTGTGCTTGTATGAGCATTTTGGCCCAGAAATTTGCGAGCTTTGAGCTTGCTGGTTGAGCTACTTCAATTACGTTGGAGTCTCGCATCGAGATTGGCATATTTGAGAGTGTTGTTATCTGGATGATTCAATTGGCCATTTGGGCCGCCCGACTAGGGGGCGCGTGTTTGCCTAGGCCGGCTGCGCGGCTAAAGCGGCAGCGGCAGCGGAAGCGGCTGCAAACATGCTAGCTTGAGTCTTAAATTCGAGAAAGTAACCTGTCCTGTTAGCCAAACCTGCCCGCTTGGCTGAATTTGGCTTGCTGGCTAACCTCTCGCGTTGAGGTTCCACCGGCAAACAACTGGCGCCGCGGCCACTTCCTCCTCGCGGGGCTCAATTCGTTTTATTCATGAAGGAGTAGGAAGCGCGCAAAAGAATAGGAAATTGCAATGGGAATGGGAGGCGTTGGTTTGGTGGGCGCCGCAGCGGTTGGAGTCGCAGTTGCGGCCGCAGCGGCCGATGGGAGCGGACGGGCCGAGTAAATGGATGGGTGAATCCAATTGAGTTGAGTGGGTTGGGCCAGGCTTCCAGGGTTCCGTTGAAGGCGCGCAAAAGACCACCTATATAAAGTGCGAGCGAGCCATGCAAATCTGGCCAATATGATGCCAATATGAGCTCGCGAGGAGGAGGAGGAGGGGGAGCCTCCATTGGGTTTGTAGGTGGAGTTTGGGGGCCGATAATCGATGGGCGGCCAGCGCGGCGAGTGGCCAGCGGGCCGCTAGGTGGCATCCTCGGCCAGCCTCAGCTTGGATGATAATTATCGCCGGCCAAGGAGGCGACTTGGGCCCAGCGGATCTGGCACTTTGAGCGGAATTAATTGCGATCTTTGGCGCCGCCTGCGCCCGAACCAGAGGCGCTTCCGCTCCTCCTTTGCGAGGTGGGCCGAGCTGATTATTGATGGCGGTTGCGAGCGGCGAGCGGCGGGCGGCATCCTCGAGCTTGAGCCTCGGCAAGCCAGCTGGCCGGCCCACTGGAGCCAGTTCCAGTTGGGGACAAGGAGAGGGGGAGAGCAGAGCGCGTGCTTGCTCGCCGGCGCCGCAATCAGCGCCGGCGGCCCCGATAATTGAACGGGCTGCCCGCAAGCCTCGCCCCTCCTCCTCTGCCGGCACGTCCAACTCGCTCGCCGGGCCCCCGGCTGCCGAGCAGCGAGCTTAATCGGATTGGCCAAACTGCGCGCTCGAGGCGCCGACGGCAAGGCTGGCTCGCTTACAGAGATAACGTTGGCCGAGAATACAAAGCAAGCTCGGCCTCGCTCGGCCCAGTTAGAGGGAGAGAGAGAGAGAGAGATATTGTATTTTTGGACGGCCAATAAGTAAGCGAGGCTCGCCGGCAGACGTGACAAGTTGGCCGCCCAAGCTGCAGCTTGATTCACTTTGACGTCGACTCCCCATTTCTCGCTACCTCAACTCCTCGCTAACGCAAACCGGCCCCATTGGATACACTGCAGCTGGAGGGCACTGGCAATAATGGCCGGCACAAAGAGGCTCCAGCAAGTCGGGCTCATCATTTTTATTGCCTCGCTTCTTCTCCTCGATGTTTCCTCCCCCTGAAGGTATCCGCAAAGCTCGTTTCGGCCAAACAGTGGTGCAGTAACAAGCGCGGTGAGAGAGAGAGAGAGAGCTCGCGCTGCTGGCTGGCCGGCCAAAGCCCGCAATTAGCCTGGCCAGTGTCGATGGCGCCAGGTAACTGCAATTTTATTTCTCTGATGACGATCGCAATCTATCTGGTCGCGGCCGCCGCCAGTCAGGCCGCGGCGGCCATCGGCGCAGAATGGCCGGCTGCCTAGTAACAAAGGGGCCCCGTATAAAAGCCATTTGTATTCAGCGGCCGGCTATTGGGTCTGGGGGCGCCACCGCTCAGGTGGCTGCGGGGCCCAAGGCGGGGGGGGGGGTTCCGTCGCGAGCTGCTCGTGCTGCCGGCGCCCTCGGGCCGCCTTGCGGATCCATTAATTTGACAAAATTTTACGGGCCCGCCGCTCGGAGCGGTAATGGCGGACGGGCTGGCTGGCTGGTTTGTGGGCGCGCTGGCTGGCTGGCTGGCGCTGACCCAGAATGGAGGTGGCGACTTGCGCTCGCTAGGCCGCAGCTGGCGCCTTCGCTCAGGCGCAAGAGGCCGCTTGTTTGCATTGGCAGACTGCCCGGCGCCGCCACTCGAGCGAGCCAGCCTGCAAACGAGCGCGGCCGGAAGGACAAGGCGGCGCCACAACTTGCTCGCTTGCCGGCGGGCAAGCGCGCAAACGAACTGGAGCGGCCGAGCTAGGGTCCAAATGATCGCGCTCATGGTTGGCCGATCGGAGATTTGCCGCCACCAACTGGCCGAGCCCAGTTTCAGGCTCGAGCGCGCGCGCGCGCCCCGGTTTGGCCAACCGCGAGCGGTCAAGCTGAAGCGGGCGCGCTCGTCCAGCTCGCCGAGGGCAGCGCCAGGAGGGCGTGGCGGGGCTGCCCCAAAGCGAGCTCGGCAAGCGAGACGCGGGCGACGAGCTCTGGGTGACCCTCGCCAATGAATGCGGAGAGAGGGGCGGCCGGTTGGCGCCAGGTTCGCGCCAGGTTCGCGCCAGATTATTGTAAGCTTGCCTTGCGCGCCAGTTTGGCGCAGCGAGCGAGCGAGCGAGTGCAGCAACACTGACAAGTTGGTGGCAAACTGGCCGCCAAGAGCGACGACAGCAACGACATCAACAACAACGACAACAACAGCTTGCAAAGCTGGCGCCACTGAGACGCCTGCAAGATGGGCGAGGAGCGCGCTGAACAAAGTGGAAATGGGAGCGCAATGGATTGCATTGGGCGGCCTAATGTTTGTTTTGGCACGCGAGCCTCTGAGTGTGGCCCAAGAAAAACATTCGTGACGGCAGTGTCGCTCGCCTGCTGGCTGGCTGGCTGAGCTCGCTGCTGGCGCCAGGAGCTCGCCCCTCGGCCACAAAGTCCGCGACTTGGCCACCAGCGAGCGCGACAAACTGCTTCGGCCCCCTGAAGCTTGCAACGGGCGCAAACCAGGGCAAAACCGAGAGTCGCGTTTGGCGGTTGAAACTTGGTGCCAGTTGGTGCGGCCGATCTGCAGGCTGGCTTCATTACTATTCAAGTGCAAGGTCGGCCTGAGCGCCGCCACCTCTGAGCGGGCGGCCTCGGCGCCGTCTGGCGTCAATCTGGCCGCAGAGCTCGAGCAGCCGGTATACGTGCGCGCGGCCAAGCGACTCGGCAAGCCAGCCAGCTGACAGCGAACTCTGCAAGCGCAGCCCCAGCCGCCCACTTGCTAGCCCAGAGAGCCGCCACACCCAAGGCTGACAGGTCCCGCCGATTCAGCTCCTCTGCGGGCGAGCCTTTGCAATCTAAACAGCACCATTTAAAGGCGATCCGATAAGTGGCGCTGCCAGTGAATCTAGCCGGCCGCACGTATCAGCGAAGGTGGGGCCAGTCTGGCACGTCTGGCGCTACCCTCCAAGACCCCCGCTCTGCCTCCTCCGTCTGCCTCGGCTCTGGCCAGGCGCTTTGCGCGCGCGCTCCCCCCGCCCGCCCGCGACTCTTGCGCAACGCGCGAGCTTAGCGCCGGTTTGTCTCGTGCTCCTGCTGACAAGCTGGCCCAGTTTACTGGAGCCAAGCTGATCGCGCAAAGACCAGCCGCCGCACTGCACCGCAACGCGTGGCTCCAAATCCCCTACCCCTCCGGCTCATACTCTTTGGCGCCGCGGCGGCCGCTCTTTAGCCAGAGAGACGCTGCGACTGAACAATCGGGCGAGTCACTCTGATGCCATCGTGTTGCTCTGGTATTTACCATCCCCTAGTTCTCCTGTGCCTGCCTATCTCTCGCCTGCTATCGCTGTGCCAGGGCTCCTTGTGGCGCCCAAATGGTTCCTGCTTGATCACCTCCAACTCGCTTGCTGGCTGCCCGCAAGCTAGCTCGCCGAAAGCAAGCAAGGTGCTATCATACGGCCGTCGCACGCATATAGACACACACACACACACACGCCCGTGCGCAGGCAATTTTTGCGGCCCGACCCGCCGTCCAACTGGCTTCCTGGGCGCCGCCATATACGAGCCCTAGGCCGGCGCCCACGACAACGACGGCGCCGCCGCCGCCGAACGCGGTCCTGCCGGCGCAGGACTGCGGCCGCCCTAGCAGCGCATACAAAAAGGCTTTTAGCTGGCAAGTGCCATCCCAAGAAGCGGGCGAGTGAAGCGGCGTTAGAGGCGGCCGACGCGCGATGCTTCACACAGGCACTTCATTGTGAACTAACCCGCTGAAGCTACGCACCCACACACACACACGCACGCTAAAATAACATGGACATTTTGCTTCAGTAGAGTATTATGCAATGGAACAATCGCATAACAAAGCCAACGAAATCCAACTATCAATATCTATATATTCTCATAGTCTTATTATATAGCAAACTCATCACAATAATAGTTTAGACCAAAATGGCAGATCAGTTAACTGATGAACAAGTGGCCGAATTCAAGGAAGCCTTTTCGTTGTTCGACAAAGATGGCGACGGGACGATCA
>ENA-UOVY01000040-UOVY01000040.1-plant-metagenome-genome-assembly--contig:-NODE-40-length-74882-cov-626.813289_pt1 | contig 74882 bp, 49 predicted proteins | sample MGYA00249840_ERZ761561 | MGnify/ENA primary metagenome ERZ761561 (study PRJEB28882, sample SAMN05720143) | plant metagenome | isolation source: Guanajuato, Mexico | place: Mexico:Guanajuato, Mexico...
CTCACTCCGAAGCGCGCGAACGAACGAACGAACGAACGAGAATCCCCAACTGTCATAGTAAACAAACTGCTGGCCAGCGAGCGAGCTTACCGGATTGACCGCCACGACAGGCACCATTTTGGAGAGAGCTTGATATTGAGATGGCCAAGGCGAAAGACAACAAGCCGCGCGGACGCATGTCGTCTTACGCCTACTTCGTCCAAAAGACCAGGGAAGACTTCAAGAAGAAACACCCAAATGAGAACGTCGTCTTCTCGGAGTTCTCCAAGAAGTGTTCCGACTCGTGGAAGAAGATGAGCGAGAGCGAGAAGAAGAAGTACATTCAAATGGCCGACAAGGACAAGAAGAGGTACGACACCGAGATGGCCACCTATGTTCCGCCAAAAGACGGCAAAGGCAAGAAGGGAAAGAAGGCCAAGAAGGACCCAAACGCGCCAAAGCGAGCGCTGTCAGCATTCTTCTGGTTCTGTAATGATGAAAGGGCCAAAGTCAAGGCCTCGCTACCAGCTGGATCAGGCGTTGGCGATGTCTCAAAAGAGTGTGCCCGATTATGGGCTAACTTAAGCCAAGCTCAGAAAGCTAAATACGAAGCCCTCGCCTCTAAGGACAAATCTAGGTATGAGAAGGAAATCGCGAGTTACAGGAAAAAGGTCGACGTGTCCTCGCCGAAGAAAGGCAAAAAGGGCAGGAAAGTGGAAACTTCCGACTCCGATGATGATTGATCTTACTCACCCAGCAACTCATGAATGCCACTATCACCCAAATGATTCGCTCTACCCGATAATCACTCGATCAAATGTATTATAGAGTCATACAATTGTAATTACACCACCTTACTTTACCTAGAATGCATAAAATTATTGCAACTTAATTAAAGTACTAAATTGTACCCTGTAAACTTTTCTTGTTGATCTTAATTCTTTACCAAGACTTCTGCCCACGATGGCGCAATGGTTCGAACGTGGCAGAGCTGCGTGCTCTGACCATCCAACGTGCGGCCGCTCGATATGCATTTGAAGAGCTCGCTTCGAAATTGGCGCCGCAACATCGACAAGTTCGTGGTCCTGCAATATAAACACACACTCTATCGGCCGGCCATCTCCGACAATGTGATAAAATTATCGGCTTCTTCAGCAAGACTTATCGAAGAAATCCTAGTTAGGGTTTGGTCGGCCCTGAGCCAACATTTCAATCTAGTGAAACTTGCTACCAGTATTGGTGGCAGCATCTTGAGCGGGCTCCTATTTGTAAAGCCCCAAATCCGACATTCAGGATGTCGGATTTCATTGACGACGAAGCTAGTGAGGCCAGCTCCTCAGATGAGGAATCGCAAGATGAGACCAACTCACGGACGAAGAAAATCAGCAAACAGAAAAAGAAGAAGAGCCGCGAAGTCATCGACAGCTCAGAGGAGGAGGACGAAGATGATGAGGAGGCCGAGGAGGAGATGAAGGATCTCATCAATGATGAGGAGGAAGAAGAGGACGATGACGAGTCTGATGATGAAGGCGGTGGAGCCAAAAGGTCTCATGATGATGACGATGATGACGGTTCCTCATCCCTGGAAGAGGATGACATCGATCTCATTCAAGAAAATCTAGGATTACGCATAGAAAAGAAAAAGAAGTTCAAAAGAATCAGAACAATTCTCGATGATGACTCTGAAGAGGAGGCTGACGAGGGTAGAAAAATTCATAATGAGCTCTTCGGTGCAGACCTCTTGGAGTCGGATGAGGAGGAGGTCAACAAGCAAAAGTCTAGACCATCCAATCAAGATCTCGATTTGGCTGTGGACGAGGATGAATCAGATTCTGACGACAACTTTATCGTCGATGACAATGATCAACCAATTCACAAGAAAACCAAGAAAAAGGGATCAAGGTACACTGATTCGGCTATGCAGCAAGCTCAAGAAATTTTTGGCGTTGACTTTGACTTCGAAAATGTTGAGGACGAAGATGGCTATGAGGATGAGGAAGGCTACGAGGAGGAGTACGAGGAAGATGAGGAAACGGGTCATGTGAAGAGTAAGAAAAAGAGGGGTGGTAAAAAGACGATCTACGATGTCTATGAGCCATCTGAGCTCGAAAGATCTCATTTGACTACTTTCGATCAGCAAATTCGAACAAAAGATGAACCTGAAAGATTCCAACTTAGGTCCACTCCAATTACTGAGGCAGATGACGACGAACTTGAGCAAGAGTCAGAGTGGATTTTCAAGACTGCGTTTGACCTGTTGACCATCTCTACCCAAGAGAGGAATAATGAACCTATTGCCGGCAAAAGGTCTGAGGTGATTCGTCCAGAGATCAAGTATGCTCTTGGGTGCATTAGGAACGAGAAACTGGAGGTTCCATTCATTGCAGCTTACAGGCGCGAGTATGTCGCCTCAATTTCGTCCAACTTTGATGATACAAGAGACCTATGGACTATCTACAAGTTCGATGAGCAGTGGTGCAAGCTGCAATCCAGCAAGCAGTCGATTGCAAAGCTCTATTTGGATATGCGCGCATACTTGGAGACAAAACCCGACGATTCAAGGATAAGAAAAATCACGGATCATGATCTTGAGAGGGTCCACAGCGCTAAGAATTTCTACGACATAGAGGACTGCCGATTGCATTTCAAGCTATATTATTCTCCACTCGTTACTGAAATGAAGCTCCATGTTTTAGAGAAAAAGATAAGCGAAGATCAATCAAAGAAGGCCGCGGCAGCGCAAGCAAAGGAAAGGGGTGACGAAGAATTGGATGATCAAGAGGCCCAAAGCGAGGGTGGGGCAGAGCAGGAGCGCGAGGAAGAGACTGAGGAGGAGAAGCTTCATAAACGACTGTCAAAATTCAAAATTTCATCAACTAAAGATAATTACCAAAAGTGCCGTCAAGACTACATAGGTGAATTGGTGCAAAAGTTCGGCTTGACACCTGAGCAATTGGGAGAAAATCTACGCGACGACTATCAGCGTAACAACGTGACTCAATGTTATACGAGGCCATTAGATGAGGCAGCGAACTACCTCAAACCTGGAATAAGATTTCTAACACGAGAGTCTATTTTGAAGGCGGCAACCTTCATGTTCTCGAGGGAAATCAGTTGTGATCCACTTGTCCGTCAGACAGTCCGCAAGTATTACTTCGAAAATGCTGTTATAAACGTGAGACCTACCACCCTGGGGATGAAAGAAATTGACGAAAATCATCCTTGTTATGCGTTCAAATTCCTAAAGAACAAACCTGTTGCGAGACTTATGGGTGAGCAATTCCTTCATTTGGTCAATGGCGAAAAAGATAAACTCCTTGAAGTCTACTTTTCAATTGAACCAGTAGACTCAATTGACCCTAAGAGAGCCCTCATGTCACCATATTACGAATCACTCAAAGCCTTATACTATTCGGATTTCTCGAGTATTGTCACCAAAGAATGGAATGATCAACGGGAAGAGGCTGTTAAGGCTGCTATGGACAAGTATCTTATGCCTTGTTTCGAGAAGCAGCTGAGAGAAAAGCTGATCAAAGAAGCGCAAGACAAAATCATCAAGACAAGTTGCGAGAAGTTGCACGGCTGGTTGAATGTTGCACCTTACGCCCCAGCGTCTGCTTTCGATGACTACGAAGATTTTGAATTGCGAAATGGGACCCGCATCTGTGGCTTCACATTCGCTCCAGACGGGGACGCACCATGTTTTGCCGCTATTGTAGATTCAGAGGGCGAGCTCGTAGATCATGTTCGACTTCCATATCTGAATATCCGCAAGAGGCCAGACAGGATGACTGCCCTAGAACGTGAAAACCACTCGAAGGATCGGGTCAAATTCAAACAGTTCATGATAAGTAAGAAGCCTCATGCTGTCGCTTTGGCTGCCGAGACCATTCAAACTAAATACATATGCCAAGATCTGGCACAAATACTCGATGAATTACGCGAGCACGATGGGTTACCGCTCATACCAATAGAAATCGTCGACAATGAGCTATCAAATGTTTACATGAATCTCAAGAGAGCCACGGATGAATTTCCTGAGTTCCCGCCACTCTTACTGCAAGCAATATCAAACGCAAGAAAGTTGAACGATCCGTTGAGCGAGTATTCCAAACTTTGCTCGCCTGATGATGACATCCTGTGCATCCGATTTCATAGTCTCCAAGATGATCTGCCAAAGGAAGAATTCTTGATTAGCTTGTATCAAAGGTTCGTCACTCGGACGAATGCTGTTGGTGTGGATCCGAACCGGGCGATTGCGCATCCTCACACAGCTGACCTGGTGCAATTCATCGCCGGTTTAGGCCCGAGAAAGGGATCTCATTTACTCCGTTCAATCAAAAAATCATCTACAGGAGGCCAACTGGTATCCAGACAACAATTAGTGAAAGAGCTCGGAATGACGAGTGTGATATTTATCAATTGCGCTGGTTTTATAAAATTGGACACTGATACGCTGAGTGAGTATTTCCCAGATGAACATATAACACCTCTAGACTCAACACGCATTCACCCTCAATCCTATGGACTTGCCAAGAAGATAGCGAGCGACGCGCTAGACTACGAGGAAGGAGCCTCTGAAGAAACCACTGCAAACTCGATCGAAGAGATACTCGATTGTCCTGAGAAGCTTGATGATCTTGATCTGGGTGCCTTTGCTCGTGAACTTGATGAAGTGCAAAACCAAGGTAAAAAAGGTTACACGCTTCAAAGTATTAGAGAAGAATTCCAATGTAGATACAAAGACCACAGGGAGTCATATAAAGCACCCAGCCAGGAGGAGATATTTGCAATGCTTACCAAGGAGACCCCATACACATTCTACATTGGCAAGTTGATCACCTGTCAAGTAGTTCAAATACCAAGAAAGAAGCCCGGTGCCGCACAACTAGATATGGCTAACCCTGTTAAGATTGACGAAACCAATCTCTGGCGATGTCCGTTCTGCATGAGAAGCGATTTTCAGGATCTGAGTGTAGTCTGGAATCACTTTGACACTGATGACTGCCCAGGTTATGCAATAGGAGTCAGGTGCAAGCTCGATAACGGATTGTTCGGCTTTGTGCCTACTAAATTCATTAGCGATAGAGAGATTTCGGACCCCTCCGAGCGAGTCGCTATTGGACAGACAATACACGCGCGAGTTATCAAAATCGACACAGATAAGTTCAGCTGCGATCTAACTTGTAGATCATCAGATCTCTTGGACGAGGACGGTAAATTGAAACCAGCCAAGGATGAATACTATGATGAAAATTCTGAGAAAATTCTCAAAAGGGAATTGGAGGCCAAGAGCAAGAGGGCCGCTCGTAAGCCCTACTGTAAGAGGGTCATAGTTCACCCAGCCTTCGAGAACATCGACTATAAAGCTTGCGAGAAGAAGTTGCAAGAGATGGAGCAAGGTCATGCGATCATCAGGCCGTCATCGGCTGGTCAAAACTACTTGACAGCATCATGGAAAGTTGCCAATAATATACACCAGCACATAAATATTAGGGAGGAGGGCAAAGATAACGCCTTCAGTCTGGGCCACCAACTATTTATAGAGAACGAACCATACGAAGATTTGGACGAAATCATTGCTAGGTACATCCAGCCGATGGCCTCGTTTGCGCGCGAACTCCTGCACTATAAGTATTGTATAGATCTCCCCGATGGAGCCGAAGAAGAGGCCGTTTTACAAGAGAGGCTATTCGTAGAGAAAACTAGATCTCAGTGTTTCCCGTACAGATTCTGCCCCTCACGGAAGATGCCCGGCAAGTTTTTGCTCGGTTATATGCCCAAGAACAAACCAAGGATAGAATATCTAACAGTTACGCCCAGAGGTTATAGATTCCGCAAACTGTATTTCAAAAATCTAGCTTCTCTAATAAAATGGTTCAAGGAAAATTGGAACAAGTTACCGCAGGTATACCAGAGTGTTACACCAGGTATGGGCTATGACGGAATGACCAATCCACTAGCATCCTTGAGACAGACCTTTCCAATGAGCCAATAAAGCAATCATGATTGAGTATGATTTTAGTAAATAAAGTTATCTGATCACAAACCGCCTCGATTTTCAGTACTTCATCTATTGAGTCGAACCATCTTGTCCGTGGACTTGCATCAGTCCTCGCTTGAACTCCAGATCACCGAAAAACGTTCCAACAGGACGATCAGGAAGCGAAGATAAACAGTTACGCTCTCTCAGTTTATTAGCTCTGCCACATTCATGGGCATTTCATCGATTTGGGTACTGTAATATTGCTCGATATCTCTGAGTATTCTGATATCGTCATTCTTAACAAAGTTGATGGCAACTCCCTTGCGACCAAATCTGCCAGATCTACCTATTCGATGAATGTACAATTCTCTGTTGTTTGGAAGGTCGTAATTGATTACTAGCGAGACTTGCTGAACATCTATTCCCCTGGCCCAAACATCTGTTGTTATTAAAACTCTACTCTGACCTGAACGAAACTCTTTCATGATAGAGTCCCTTTGTTTCTGGTCCATGTCAGCATGCATCGAGGATACAGTGAAGTTAGCTGCAATCATTTTGGCTGCTAACCAGTCAACTTTACGCTTGGTATTACAAAATATGACCGCTTGTGTTATGGTGAGCGTGTCATATAGATCACAGAGTGTATCGAACTTCCATTCCTCTCGTTCTACGGCCACGAAAAACTGTTTGATACCCTCTAATGTGAGCTCATCACGTTGAACAAGAACTTTGACTGGATCCGTCATGAATCTATCTGTGATGTCGAGTATCTCCGCGGGTAGAGTAGCTGATAAGATGACGACTTGCGTGTACGGAGGAAGATGTCTGTAGACATCATAGATTTGCTCTTTGAATCCCTTGTTCAACATTTCGTCCGCCTCGTCTAGAACAAGCATCTTGATGGATCCGGTCCTCAAGTGACGTCGCCTTATAATGTCATAAACTCGGCCTGGTGTGCCGGAGATTATATGTTGACCAAAATCAATCTTCTTTATATCCTCTGTTAAGCTAGTGCCACCAATGCATGCATGGCAGTAGACACTCATGTAGTCCCCAAGGGCAAGTACAACCTTCTGGATTTGAACAGCGAGCTCTCTAGTAGGGCTTAGGACTAAAACCTGGGTGGCATGTAAGTTGAGATCAATCGATTGCAGAATTCCGATTGCGAAGGTAGCTGTTTTACCAGTACCTGATTGAGCCTGTGCAATCACATCTCTACCCTTGATGATTGGTTTAATGGCTCGTTGCTGGATAGCTGATGGTTTCTCAAACCCATAGGCGTAGATACCTCGCAACAATTCTGGCCGCAAACCCATGGCATCAAAACCAGATATAACTGGTGTGTCCTCGCTTAATTTAATATCGCCATCGCCATAGTCCTTTATAAGCTTCCTCCGTCTTCTGCCATGACTGCTGGATGCCATTCTACATAAAAATAGATCAGCTAAAGAGCTTAGGGGGGGTGTTGATAGAAAAGAAGAATAGATAAACGTCTAATGTAAATTTAACATGTTGTAAATAATCCGTGGGCCATGGACTCCGTGTGTTCTGGAGTAGGTGTACGAACTCCTTCGAACATGTTCGAAACCGGCGGTCTCGAAGGAAACTCGCTGCTCGGTAGCATGTTTGAAGTTGGAACAACGTTCGAATGTCCCGAGTTCGAACATTTTAAATTTGTCCGAGCTATTTTTATAAAAACTCCGACAAAAACCAGATGATGACGCACACCACTAGCGAGGCTGGTAAGCGACGACTTCTGACACAATTGATCCTGGAATAAAGCGTGAAATAGGTTTGGTCTAATCAAGCCTTCGAATTCAATCGAACGTATTCAAGGTACGATGAGGCGCTAAGAAGGATGGTCGTTGTGGAAGGTTTTCATGCTAGAGTTGGACAAATTTAGCCTCTGAATTGAGACCCCCGTTGCCACCAGCCCAAAGTGGATCCCGCCCGAGCACTTCGGTGACTCGGTCGTGCTGATTTTGGGTTGGTAGGCGTATCACTAAGTTAGTGCCGACTTTGCTCAGTCCGACCCTTTTCGGGCAGACACGCCTCTCTCTAAAAAACTCCCCCTCGGAATGAGTGTGGCAAAATACTGCCCGCTTACAAGTACACGAACTGTTTTTAAGATTCGCCAATTCCATTAGCATTCGATACTTTCTAAATCATCCAGTTTTGCTCCTCCGAGCAAATCCAATATGGAGGCGACTTCTTCCAACTGCAATTTTAAGTTCAGGATTAGGCTCTTGCCCAATGATTGAACGCATTATGAAAATTTGTAAACGCGAGCCGGCGGCGAGCGGGCCGCCACCGAAGCCGAGACTGGGAATTCGGTGGAGGGGATTTGTTTCTTTCATAAAATTGCCATTTCCGTTTTATTGCCACACCAACACGCTAGGTCGGGCGCAAACTTGGACACTCGAATTTGATTGACAAATAAATTATTTTTATTGCCTCATTAACCGATTGGATTTGGATGAAGCGGGTTTGTTTGTTTGCGAGCGAGTTTTGTTTTGGCGGCGCGCTGCTGGCTGGCCGGTCGGCCGGTGGGGGCCTCTGGTTTGGCTTAGGCGGAGCGAGCGAGAGTGAGAGAGTTCGAATTCAGCGGATGGAGGGCGAGTTTTGAGCGGAAGGGAATTAGTTTTGTCCCCTCGTCGTTTGCTCGCGCTTGAGGGGCTCTGCTCACCTTAGCGTGGCTGATCTCTGCGCAAAGGGGAGAGGATAGGAGGGGAGAGGAGAGGAGAGGGCGAAAGCGCGAGAATTATTATCCAACTATTCATCTCGGAGGCTGGATATGAAATAATGGACCCGATCAAAATAATGGGCCAAAATAATGTCACATTCAGTATGCAAATGGAGCTCCTTGGAGGAGGAGGCCGGCGAAAGGCGCTTTGGGAGGCGAGGAGCTGGTGGCGGCGCGCGCCTAGCGGCCTGCCCGCTACTCATGTAGCCCATTTGGCCCCAATGAAATCATTACTCACTCAACATAATGTTTGACATGAGCCAATTCGACAGCGCACACGTAGACGTGCAGACTCAGCCAGCTAGGGAGCGAGTTTGGCAGAGTTGGGGGGAGGCAAGTAAGGCGGGATCCATTTTCCGCTCTGGGCCGCCCTCAGGGAGCTGGCGGGGTTAAATTTAAATAAATAAACCGAAGCCGAGCCCATTGGGGCCGAGGGGCGTTCGCTCACTCCTTTGTTCAAAGCTCCTCTCTCTTTGCTTTTCGCTCCTCGCTCCTCGCTTCTCGCTTCTCGCCTCTCGCCTTCCGCTCTTTGGCCGGCCCAGCTAAGCGCTGCTCTGGCCAGCTAGGCGCCGTCGGCGGCGAGAAATTGATGTTTGCGCTGGGTCATCTCAAGATTGACAAAGGGCCAATGTGATTCCCATTGCAAGTTCCATTCTTATCACCTTTGGGCCAGAATCAGTGGCGAGAAAAGTGGGAGTATATTGATCATCCTCGCAAGTTGCTCATTTGCACGTGCGACTTTGCTTTGGCCCATTGACTCATTGCGTCAATCGGCCATTCAGGGCGCGCGGCCAACTTGGCCCATTTTCTTCCATTTCCTTCCGTTCTGTCGCACGTCTCGCGGCCCCGTTTGCGCGCGCACGAGCTTGGGGCCCGTCCATTCATTAGCGGCAAGGCGAGATCTCCGAGGAGAGGGGCGGCGGCGGCGGCGCTCCATCCAATTGATGAATTCAAGGCGATGATTCAAATCGTTTAGCTTCGCTTTCACGCGCGACCCAATTCGCTGGCAGAGGAGGAGGCGGCGGCTGCGGCAGGAGAGGGCGCAAAATTGATATTCGCGCCTCCGCCATAACGTCAGGTGGCGCCACTTGGCAGGCGGCCCGCGCAAGTGGCCACCTCGCGCCGCCCTATAAGAGGTGCCCGAGGACACCAAAGCCTTTGCCTTCCGCTCGGGCGGGCGCGCTCGAGCTGGCTTGCTCGTCATTCAAGCGGCTCATGTATGCAATTTCATATTGTTGCCAAAGACAAACTCGCCGCCCCAAGTCCATTGTAGCGCAATCATTTGTCCATTGGCTCGTGTAAATGACAACCAGTCCAGTTTGGTCCAGTTTGCTTTCGCCTCTCAACTCTCGGAATGCGCGCGCGCGCGCGCCTGATTTGCCTGCGGCCAAATGGGCCGCTCGACTTGCGCTTGTTGTTCCAGCGCAAGCTTGCCGCGCTCGGCGCATGTTTTTGCCCGCCGAGCGCATTCACTTGAGCGCCTGCCTCAGTCCACTCTCGCATGCAGCGCGTCACCTGGCCGGCGAGAATATTGGCCGGCGGGCGCCCCAGCGGAGGCAAATGAATAATAATGAAAGACAATATGCTCAATGGAGGGCCGCCGAGGGGAAGGTGCGAGCGGCCAACTTGGTTGGGCAGGCCGCTCGGCCCAACTATAAGCAGCTCTCAAAAGTTAAATCTTTGCAGAGGTGGACATTAATAATGCTGTTCTTGCTCCTCCACTTTTGCTCGCAAGCAAGCCGGCAAACCAGCACGGCAAAACTCGGATTGCGATCCATTAGGCTGCACTTGTTGTCCTTGTCCATTGGCGTCATTTATTTTGCCAACTTGGCCCAGTTGGCCAAATCAGACTAAGACTAAAACCCCGCCTCCGCCCCTTGCCCGTTTCGCGCCCGGCCGCCCCATCGGCTTTGGCCCAGTTCAGCCGGACCAATTGGCCGGCGCCGCCTCCTCCCTCTCGCGGACCAAAGTGGGCTGAAATTTGCATTTCCATCTGCGCGCCGCCCAAGCGAGCCGATCAAAAGTGTGCCAGCGCGCAAATATGACGATTTGTGCGCGCGCGTATAGGGTCGCTCGCGCTAGGTCCGCCCACTGGGGCGGCCAGATTGTGGCTCTGCGAGCGCGAATCAGGTGGCGAGTTTGCAGCGAGACTCCCGCTGCTCGCGAAAGCTGCCCGCCAGCCAGCCAGCCAGCCAGCCAGCCAGGACTCTCCACTTTTCATACTGGCCCAGGCGGGCGGGTTCATTTTTCACTTGAACTGAAACACGGCTTGCAAGCTCAGGCGGGCAATCCCTTGCTGTGCGCTTTATTGGCCAAAGGGAGGAAACAGTCCCGCTGGTTGCGCCGCTCGCGCCAAGGAGCCGGCCAGACTGTCGCCGCCGCCGCCGCCGCTGCCACTGGAGGCGGCCCATCGGCGCAACGTGGGCTCGCGCGCGCCACTTCCGGCCGGAGGATAAATCATCAAATTAGTGGGCCGGTTTAATCCTGCGCGCCGGCCGCCTTGGTCAGCGGCGGGCGCCCGAGCGGCGTGGGCGGCGGCCCGGCTTTCATGTGGAGCCGCCGCCGCCGCCGCCGCCGCTCTCTGAGGGGCGACAATTATTCGAGTTTTGATTTTTGCGCCAACAAAGGAGGACAAATTCGGCCAACTTAACCTCTTGACTCACGTTGAAACAAAGCGCGATAGAGGAACACGACCAAAGACAAGCTCCATGTTTATGTTCCCCTCTGTTGGCCTCTGCTGTTGGTTTGCTGTAATTAGGCTGCCGGGTTAGTTCGCAGCCGAAATGGGTCACTTTATTGGCCGCTGCAGTTTCGGCTCAAAGCTCTAGTTGGAGTTCCGTGTTTCCAGTTGTAGTTTCGGTCTCAGGCTGAGTCTCAGCTTCAGTTTCAGTTGTAGTTTCAGTGAGACTGAGAGTCAAAGTGGGAAGAGGAGTGGCGGCGGAGCTTCAATTGGAGGCCAAACTCTTGGCGGGAAAATAATAAAACCATTGCGAGTCTGCGCGCTGGCCAAACGAGCCGCGTCCACTCGCTCGCCAGCAGCGGCGCTTATAATCACTATTTGTTATTGCTAAACAATAGAAATGGCTAATGGAGATGGGCGCCAGTTTTGTCCCGAACGAGGCTGAATATTCTTGGCCCAAGTGGGGATTCAATTGTCGCGTTTGAATTGGCAACGTTGTCATCTAAATAATCTGCACAAAATCAGCCCTCCTGGCCAAAATCAAAGGCGCGGCCAAGAGTTGGATGCAAGCGTCTCGTTGCAAATTTGCGCCAAGATCGCGAATAATGATCATGATAATAACAATATTGGCCGCTCGCCCGGCCTCAGCGGAGGGACGGGGCGCGCGCGTTGAGCATTGCGGACTCCTCAAGCAGAGCAAGCGGCCGGCCGGCCGGCGAGCAGAGTGGGCCCGGAGAGCCAAATTGTGCCAATCAAGCAGAAAATTTATATCTCCCGAGCAGCCAGTTGTCGTTTCGTGCCGATTCTGGGGGCCTCGCAATTTGGCAGGCAAACCCTCTGAGACTTAGCAAGCCTCTGCGGGTTTGGCGCTAGATGCAAAAGTGGCATGTTGCTCGCCTCTATGCAAGTGGGCCGCCTAGCGGCGAGCGCGCCTATGCAAGCAATGAAAAATGTCACCGGCCCAGCGCAACTTCCATTGGTCCTCCACTGCGGCTCCCGTTGAGGCTCGGCCGGGCCAGCCAGACAGCCGCCTTTATTCCGCGTTCGCATTACCTAGATTAAAATCCATTCTTTCGCTTGCCTATGAATCATCTCCAATTAGCGCACCGAGTTGAACTCAGTCAGGTTGAGCCAAGTGAAGCCAAGCCGAGTTGAGTTGAGTTGAGTTGAGTTGAGTTGAGCCGAGAGAAGAGCCGGCAAAAGCGGACGTCGGCCACACTGAGGACAGGCAGAGTCTCCGCTCAGGCTTTTGGGGGCCGCCGGTGGCGCGCAAACGGCAATGGCAAATGCGCCATCAATTTGTCGCCGCTCGGAAGCCAAGCGCTCGCTTACCTGCCAGACGGGCCGAGTTGCGAGCCGATCAAAAGTCTATAAATCTGGCTGGTGTTATTTAAAATCATGTTGTCACGCGCGCAACTTGATCTCCGCCTTAAACTTGAAAGCGATTCGAGTATGAAATTATTTTTGACGCCCCACTGACTCGGCGCCAGGCTGCCGGGCGCCAATGAAATATCGGCCGGAAGGAGCGGCGAGCGCCGCCCCGGAAGGAAGCGGGCGCGCGAGTATACAAATCATGCGTTAAAATAATAAAACCGCCCCCCGCTCCAAGTGCGCCCACCGGCTCGAGCCGGAAGTTGCGCGCATCTCGCGAAAGGCGCCCAAGCCGACCACTGGCGCCCCTAATTGGGCCTCGAGGCCGTCATCTATAGCAAGCCTTATAGAGTCGCTCGGGGCGCCCGTCTTGGTCTGGCTGGCGCCCATCAAATCATCGATCTTTGGCGGGGTCCATCAATCCGGGCCCACGAGGGTCGCATTGTTGGCCAGAGGCGCGCCCCTGGCCACCGGCGCCGGATGCGCGCGATAATTATACTCGTAAGCGCGCGCGCGCGCGCAGGTATCGCCGCTCGTTTGATCGATGCGCTCGCTCTCGGGCCCATGCTCGCGCCTCCGCGCTAACCGGCGCAACGAGATGCTATCTTGGAGTTCATGCAAATGGAGGCGGCCTTTCGCCAGCCGGATGGGCCCGCAAACTAATCATTACTCTGGCGCAAACTCGCGCGCCGGCCCAAGAGCAATGCGCCGCCTGCGCGCGCCGCAAAGCCGACCCCTCTCAGCACTAATGAACTCGCCAGTCTGCTCGCTGATTAAATTGGGCCGCCAACTGGATGTCTTCATTTCATTCCATTTCTTCCTTGAAAGAGAGGCGAAGGGAGGGATGGCCGTATAATTAAGTGAATAAACACGCCCTGATCGATTGCCTCGCTCGGGGCCGCTTGCTTGCTTTTGGTTGGCTCGAATGGGCGTGAAAAAGTTGAAACATTTTGTCATCCGAGAGCTCGCGTTTGCTGCCGTCGCCGTTACTAGTTGCGCGCTCGCCCGTTGGCGGCGCCACGGGCGCCAGCGCGCGCGCGCATATGCACGCACTTGCGCCAGCTAGCTCTTATCGCGAGCTCCCAATCTCCGCGCGCTATATCCTAATAAATTGATGCATTATTATCTTTATTATTGCTAATGAAGCCGAGCAAGCCAGTTGCAGGGTCGCGCGGCGGGCAAAAGTTTAATCTAGTCCCTCCTCGGGTCCTGTGGGCGGGCGGGGGACGGAGCGGAGGGAGGGGGCGAGAGGAGTTGGAATTGGGAGCGGAAGGCCAGGCTGAGGCTCGGAAGCCAGATTAGTCTGCGCGCCCTAATCTCGCCTCTCAGCTGGCGACTTGTAAGCCCAGTTTGGCCGCCCGGCGTCTTGCTGCTCGGGCGCCTATTAGCGGGACAAATTTACTCAAAACTAGCGGGCGGCGGAAGGAAGGAAGTAGGTGGGCCATTAGTGGGCCGATAATAATCATAATTAATCTTTCATTGCGCAACGCGGCCGGCGCGCGATCATTAGCGTGCTGTAATTGGGCCCGAGCTGAAGTTGGAGGACTCGGCCACTTGTTCGCGCCGCCCCCTTTCGCCGGTAGGCGGCGACGCTTCGCACATAATTCGCGCCGCCGCCGCCGCCGCTGGAGCAGCTTGATTGATTGATTTATGGCGCTCGCGCTTGATCGATAGGCGGCGCCGGATGCAGCCCGGCCAATAACAATAAATTGTCGCCAGCCAGCCAGCCGGCCGGCAGCCCGGAGACGATGGATGCAATTGACACTAATTGATCCGCGCCAACCCTCTCACACTCGCTGACCCCGCGCGCACTTCCGCCCGCGCGCGCGCTCGCCCACTTCCGGGCCCAATAATTGTGATGCAAATTTTGCTCCCGCTTTGAATACAAATTAGCGCGCCAAAGTTGGAGGGCCGAGTATTTATAATTGCGCAAGTGAGCCGCCGCCGTCGCCGCCGCCGGTCGGCTGGCTGGCTGGCGCGCAAACACGCAAATTGGAGACTCAAAGGTTGCCCATCTGCTCACTTGACCCGGCTTTGGGGCGCACAAGCGCGGCCAGCCTCTGGAGCCGCAACATAAACATAAACATGCGCTCGCCTTTCCAACGGCGGCCAAAGTGTAACAGCGGCCGGACTTGTTCGCGCTGCGAAGATAAACATTTACTCTCCCTCGGCCATGATTCTTTTTAGCCAGGGCGGTTCAAACTGCCTGCACTCTCTCACGAGCAAGCAAGCAAGCCAGCCAGCCAGCCAGCGGCCTCCCTCGCAGCAAACTGGCCGAAATTCAATATCAATGCGCGAAATTAACATGAGCCGGGCGATATAAATTGGCCGGCCGAGCGCAAACTGCACTGGATGCAAATCCCATGCTCAAAGACACTTGTTATTCTAATCTCAGGCATCCCTCTTGTCTTCCGACCAAGAGCGCCAACCAACAACTAGGCCGGCCAAGGCGCCCATAAACTCGCCCCGCAGCCAGATTAGCGGCGGCGGCGGCCATTTTTGACCCAACGGAGCCCCCTTTTGGTCCCGCCGGCCGCCTGATGGATTGGCGCGCCGGACAAACAAGCGCCAAACAAGCGCCAAACGAGCGCCTGGCTTGCCAAGTTGCGGTCGATCCGCGTGTGCTGAATGGTTAATTTGGGCCTCGGAGTTGTGGGCCTCGGCGCACGTAATGAGCGCGCAGGGGAGGAGTTGTCGTAAAACTAATAACAACAATCATTGGCGGATCGGCCATCGCAGATGGGGATAATGTTTGGCCGCCAGCTTGCCCACGTGGCGGCCAGGTGGCGCGCGCGGCGCATCGCGGACGCCCCACCGACGTCAAGTGGCTCGAGCGGGGGGGGGGGAGGCCAGTTGTTGGCTAGAGAGAAACACTAATTGCAAAATGACAGATCCAATGGCCTAACTGTGGCCATAAATCAGGAATTGAACTTGAAAAATTTGAATTTATAGTCGCAAGTTTGTTGTTGTTGTTGTTGTCGGCGTTGTCGTTGTTGTTTGGGGGCGAGTTTAAAGTTGGCGCCCGGAGGCTGCAACAACGGCGACGTTGAGGAGAGCGACGGACACACGAAGACGAAGCGGAGGCGAGTTAGCCTGGGAGTCGCCATGTTGGCTTGCTCGCCTTTAAGCCGGCCGGCCGGCCCTGTCTGGCCAACTGGAGCCTCGCAGCTCCTCTCGCAGCTGGATCGGCTTGCACTGGCGATCGGCTGGAATCTGGCCGCCGACTGATGTTGATGCGAGCGGTGGACTCGCTTGGAGCAACTAGTTTTTGCGCAACTCCTCCAATTCTATATTTAATCTGAGAGCCCATTTAACTGGAGCTCTCGGATTGGCCGCTCCAAGCGAGCTGGCGGCCCCGCAAGAGTCTCAGGGCTCGGCCAGGTGAAGGCAGTTGGCGGGCGCATCTATAAGCGCGGCCGAGTTTCGTGCGCTCGGCCACTCGATCTTGGGCGCGCAATTTATGTGTCGCCCCCTCACGCTCGCCTATTGGGGCTGGCCGGCCAATGAGTTTGTGTGAACGAATGAACGAAAATGATGCCCGCTCGCTCGCTACCCTTGGAGCCGGTCCAAGAGCGCTCCTCGCCGCTCACCACAGCCAATCGATTCCTTTGTCTCGGCCGGGCGAGCGGCGCACTTGGAGCGAGAGCGCCAGCTTGCTCATCTCCGCCCGCCGAGCTGAGAGATGGAAAGAGATGAATGGCTGCGTTCTCACAGCGCACAGGTGGCGCCGCTTGGCTGGCCGCTCGGCCGCTCGCCGAGCAAAGGTGACAATCGCAATGGTCGCCGGCTGAATGAGCGGCCGAGTTGTCATTGTCAAATTTCATGTTTCGCCTTCCAGTTCTCGAGAGGAGGCAACATTGTTGGCCGGCCGGCCGGCCCGTCGGCGTAAGAGCGGCAGTTGAGCCGACTGACTGGAGCCGAGCTGAGTTGAGTTGAGTGGAGTTGAGTGGAGCCGAGCAGAGCAGAGCAGAGCAGAGCGGAGAGCCGCTCAGGTGTCATCGTGAGTCGCGCGAACCAAAACCAGTCGGTCGCACACTCAGGCGGCCGCTTAATGAGCGCTCAGCGGGCGCTCGCAGCCACTGCCTCTGCCTCTGCCCCAGCCGCCGCTTCCCCCGCCGCTCGCCCCCCCCCCTCAACGCCAACAGCCTGATTGCGGCCTTTCGTTACCTGGCCAGCTCGGCCGCTCGCAGGTAGGCGGCCCATGGAAGCGCCGCCGCCTGCTGCCGATTGAAAATTGGAAAACTCAAACATGATAATCTATTGTGTGAGCTGCGTCTTTGTATCAAGCGCGGGGCTGGCTAGCCGAGCGGGCTTCTTGCTGTAACGATAATAAAGCGGCTTGAGGCCATTGATGTCAATTGGCAATCATGCGAGCTCGCCGGCCACTATAGAGTTCTGGCCGCCGAGTTTGGCAGAGAAACGAGAGCGCTCGCTCGGCTCAACTCGTCGTGTAGTCGTGATCGAGTTGCTTTGAATGGAGCTCCGCTTTCCACTCAAATCCACTCGACTCAACTCGGCTCGCCTAAACTCGGCCGCCGAGCGCCAAGACGGCCGAGGGGGCGCCAGCGTCGCGGGCAGCCAGGAGGAAACTGCCGCCTATTTATCATCTTTCGTGCGCCGCCGTCTCGCGCCCTCTAACTCGGGTGGCGCCGCCGCCGCCGCCGCCGCCGGAGCCACTGGATCCTCCCACCAATTTGCGGCCTCTCGAGCCAGGGTCGCGCACTGAGCGGCCAGAGCGCGAGGAAGCCAAGCTGGGTTGGCCGAGCCAACTTGATCGATGGCTGCGCGCTCGCAGTTGCGCGCTCAGATGTCGCGCCCGCAAGCAAACCTGAACAAGCGAGCAAAACCACCTGATGCATGAATGACACTCACTCGCTCACTCACTCGCTTGCACGACGATCCCTCGCACACGCAAACAAACAATCGGCCATTCTGGTTCGCTAATCAAACGATTATTATCACGATTATTATAATGCCAATGAGCGCATCGTGCAATCACGACTTTTCGCCAAGTTTTGAGGAAGATGAGCCGAGCGAGGCCGTTTGTTTGCTTAGCGTAGCGCAGCTCAGCTCAGCTCAGCTCAGCTCAGCCCAGCCTAGCCGAGTCCTGATTTGCATTGCCCTCTCGGCTTCGCTCTGCGTTGGCCCGGCCCGCGCGCCCTGCCCCTCGCCGGCCGCGGCATTATGTTTCGTCGCGCCGGGCGCAGGCGCACAAGGGGCAAGCGCAAGAACAATGCGCCCGTCATATAGATAGAGATAAATATGGCTCAAAAGTTTGAGAACATGGCCGTTCGCTTTGCGCGCACACGCTTGGCCTGGGCTTGAGGTGCGCGCGCATGCGCTCGGGCGCGCATTGTTGCAATATTGTTATGCTCGCTTGTTGTTGTCGTCGGTGTCGCTCCCTGCGTGTGTGTGTGTGTGCGTTCGCTTTGATCACTGTGCGAGTGCGTGCGTGCGTGTGTGTGCGAGCCAGTCATCTCGCAGATGAACTTGCGCTCTGAGCAGAAGAGTGCGCGCGTCTCCTCCCATCGGCCGGCAGCAAACTCTGCGCCGCCGCCAACACTGCAGCAGTCGTGGTCGCCGTTGCCGCCGTCGCCGCCGATTCATCGCAGCGCCGAGCGACGCACAAGTGGGCGCCCATTTTTCCCCAAAACCCAATCAAACTCGCCGGCAAACCTCGAAGGCCGCAAGTCGGGCCCAAGAAGCGGAGTGGAGCTAAAAGGAAGAGAGGAGAGAGCGAGAAGCAGCGGCCGGCGCCAAGAGCACCAATTGAGCAGAGCACCTGTTTGCGCACGCCGGCGCCTGAGACCCAAATTGAGCGACAAGCGAGCGGAAGGAGGCGACAAGTGGAAAGTTGTGGTGTTGTTATTGTTGGCGTTGTTGTTGTTGTTGCCTTTATTGTGATCGGGCTGCCTGTTGTCGGGGCGGCCGGCCGAGCGGGCCGAGAGAAGGAGAGGCGAGCGCCATGGAGGAGCCGGCAAAGAACCCGCTCGACCTGCTTCAGATGCACACCGAGCAGGCGCTCCAGGAGACAATGGCGGGCAGCTCCTTCCTGTCGAGCGGGGCCGACGCCCATGACGAGGACTCGAGCAACAAGCACAGGTGCAAGTTTTGCGGCAAAGGCTTCTCCTCCGACTCGGCCCTCAAGATTCATATTCGCAGCCACACGGGCGAGCGGCCCTTCGCCTGCAACGAGTGCGGTAAGTTGACGGCCAACCCCTCGCGCGCGCGCCCTATAAGCGGCCGCCCACACGAGCCAGACAAACTAACCCAACCCCCGGCTCGCTCGCCAACCAGACGCCAGGTTCACCACCAAGGGCAACCTGAAGGTGCACTACCAGCGCCACATGTCGCCCCTCCAGCAGGCGCAGATTGAGCTCGAGCGCGAGAGCGTCAATTCGGGCGACGAGGACAAGCACTCGTTTGCCGGAACCCTCGAGCTGGAGGCGCTCGACTTGGAACAGGAGCAAGAGCAGCAGCAGCAGCAGCAGCTCGAGGTTGGCGAGCTCGAGTTGGAACAGGAACAGGAGCTTGAGCAGAGCGAGGAAAACGAGGACTCGGACAGTCTGCTCGGCGGCCAGCTCGCCCGGCGCCGCCCAAGGCGCAGGAGTCGCCAACGCCACCACCTCCACCTGAACCGCCTCCACCTCCAGCACCAGCGCCTCCAGCAGCAGCAGCAGCAACACCACCTGCACCACCAGCACCCTCAGCTGCACGCAAACGAGGACCAGGAGAACCAGAGCAGCAACCAAAATTTAGACCCAGAACGAAGCGCTAGCAACCAAAGTCCATTGTTGGGCGCGAACGCGGCTGCTGCGGCCGCTGCTGCCGCTGCGGCGGCCGCAACTGTTGCAGCAGTGAACCAAGCAAGCCTCTTGCACAGCCTCCACTCAAACCCCATCGGCGAGCTCCTGTTGAGGTCGGCCAGCCAGCACCAGCACTCGTTGCGCCTCCAGAGCCAGCACCTGAACGAGCAAGCGCCAAGCCAGACGCAAGCACAAGCGCAAATGCAAACGCAAGCCCTCACCCAAACGCAAGCAACCCTCGCAAGCCTCCACCAGCAGCTGAACCAGCGCAGACTCGAGCAGGCAGCCAGACAGGAGCTGGCCGGCGGCGAGTTGCGCGAGCAAGAAGACGAAGAGGAGAAGCCAGAACTGCTTAGTCCAACAAACGACAGCTCAAGCTTAAGCCAGCTCCACCTGAATCTCAACCAAATCCGCTTGAACCAGCCCCACCTCAACCAGCACCACCGCAACCAGCACCAGCACCAACTCCACTTGCAGCACCAGCTTGGCCAGCAGCTAAACCTGAGCCAGCGCCGCCAGCATGAGCAGGCGAGCGGCGAGTTCCAGCCGCAGCCAATCCAGCAGCCGCAAGGCCAGCTCAACCTCCAGGAGGCCCAAGTGGCGGGCGCTGGCCAGCAGCAAGCGAGCGGCGAGCTGGCCAACCAGCAGCAAGCCGACCAGCAGGCGCTCGTCCAGCAACTGATGGGCGCCGACCAGCACCAGCTGCTCTGCATCCAGCAGGCGGCCCTACTCTACCTTCACCTGGCCAACCAGGCTGCGGCTGCGGCCGCCGCGGCCTCGGCAACGCCGCTCTGCCTGGCGCTGAGCAACGGAAGCGGCGGCGGCGGCGGAAGCTCCACCCTCACCACCTCGGTGGCCTCAAGTCAGAGCTCTGGGGCGAGCGCCGGCCAGCAGTCGCTGCTGTCTGGCGCCCAGAGTCCGCTTGTGGTGGCCACGAACGGGACGCAGGCGAGCCTGGGCCAGGTTGCTGCGGCTGTGGCAGCGAGCCAGGCCGCCCACGGGCTCGCCGCCGGCAGTCCGCCCGCGAGCGCCTTTGCGGGCAACCTGTCCGCCGCGCTGCTTGCCGGCCACCGAGCGCACCAGGCGGCGGCGGCGGCGGCGGCGGCCACCGGCTCGCCGCTCAGGGGCCAGCAGCAGCAGCAGCAGCAGCAGCAGGCGAAGGGGGCGCCGCGCAGGCCGCAATCGGCCAGCGCGGGCCAGTCGCTGCCGATCTCGCTGGCCAAACTGGCTGGCGGCGCCCAATCGCCCCAGTCGCAGGCCTACTTCGGCCAGCTCGCCAACCCGGCGGCTGCAGCCGCAGCAGCGGCGGCCGCCGCCGCAGCCGCCGCCGCCACAGCCAGCGGACAGTCTAACCAGAACGGGCTGCCCGTTGCGCCCACGAGCGGCGCAAGTCCAGTCAGCTGCCAGCCTAGTCCCTCAACCTCAAGCCGAAGCCTCGGGCGCCCGAACACAACCTGCCAGCTCTGCTTCAAGACGTTCGCCTGCAACAGTGCGCTAGAAATCCATTATAGAAGTCACACTAAGGAGCGGCCCTTCAAGTGCATCCTCTGCAACAAGGGCTTCAGCACGAAGGGCAACATGAAGCAGCACATGCTGACCCACCGAATCCGCGAGCTGCCCGCCCAGTTCCACTCGAGCACGCCCAACACGGCTGCGGGCGCGGCCGCCCAGACGCTCGCGGCCGCGCTCGCCCGCCAGCACATGCCATACCCGAGCGGCCGCCACAAGTAGCGTTGGGGCGTGGCGGCGGGTTGCGGGCTGAGCGCGACAAACAGGTGGCGGTCGCGCTGACCGGTTTCGTTCGGGCAAGCTCGGCCGCCCATTTGAATAATGGCAATAATAGGGCCGCCGATAATCAGGACTCGTCATCATTATCGGGCCGGCGAGCGCTCAGTGGGCCGGCCAGTCATAATGAGCCGGCGGGCGGCAGGAAGTGGCGCTGCCAGTGGCGGCGGCGGCGGCGGCGGCGGCCAAATAAGAGTGGAAGCCTTGCAAAGTGAAACATTGTAACTCGAAACTTGAAAACTTGTACTGCAATCTCATTAAAGTGAGCGCGAGAGCTGGCGGCCAGGTGGCGGCGGTAGCGGCGGCGGCGGCGGCGGCGATGACGACGACTGCAGCCGAGCTCGGCGAGCCAGCGGCGGCCAGGTCGAGCGCTCTCGGCACACAGATTCAATCAATCAGAATCGGGCCTTCGCCGGCCTGGAATCAAGTTTATGTTCTGTTCACACACACGCACATACACAGGCTCAGCGCTCGCTGCCACTGGGAGCGCCGATCCGGCTGATTGGGAAAATTCTATTTTTATAGGCACTAATCAGACGCCGCTAATAAGCATGGCGAGCGGCGCATTTACCTGGCTGGCTGGCTGGCTGGCGGCGGCGGCGGCGGCGGCGGCGGCAGCAGCAGCAGCAGGCGGCGGCCAGAGGAGAGCCGCGCGAGTGGGGAAATAAAAGGCGATTGTTGTGGGCCAGCGGCGGGCGCATTTTTCGCCTCCACTCTCGAGCTGCCCGTTTTGCGATAGATAATAATAATAAATTCGATTTGTTCGCCTTCCTCTGCTCGAACTCGAAACTGGCGCTCGCTCTCACCTTTTGGCTGGCCGGCGCAAAGGCGCGGCGAGCAGAGGAGGGGGGCGAGCAAGCGAGAGGCAGAGAGGAAGAGGGTTTTGCGGGCTGACTTTGCGCGCGCGCACACGAGAGCCGGAGAGGCGACGGCTAAGTCGGCCGCTTAAGTTTTGCGCGCAGAGAGCTGCCCAGAGAGGAGCATTAATTTCAAGGCCGGGGAAATTTTTATAGTTCGCGCTCGCTCAGGTAAATAAATGGGCAAATATCATTTCTAGCTTCCATTTCCATCTCATTTCCAGTTCCTCCAATTCTAGTTTGAGCTCCAGTTTTGCTCGCAGTTTGCAGCCCCGCTTTGGCTTGAGAGTTCTGGGAGTCGAGAGTTGCAGTTTCAGTGGCAGAAAGTGGAGCAGCGCTTTTAGTGCCTGTTGCCTGTTTGCGGCCGAGCAGCGCGCGTTCCTGCAGCCGGCGCAACAAATGGCCGCGCCCGGCTCGCGGCGCCTATATATCGAGCGCGCGCGCGATATTCAAATGTGTCGCGCAACCGGCGCGAACGCCAGCCTTGAGCGCCTTCAATCATCGAGATTAACGAGCCAGCGAGTCCGCTCGAAAGCGCCGCCGTTGCTTCGGCGATTTGGTTTTGCTTGGCCTGGGTTCGGTTTGATTTGGTTTGATTTATCTCGCGCTTTTGGGCCGGCTTTGGGCCGAGCTCGAAGCTGGCCAACTGGGGCCAACTGCTGGAAGAGCGGGCGAGCGGAAAGAGGGTTCAGCTGGCGCCTTGTTAATTTGGATTGTGAAACCACGTTGATTGATTTATTGGCTCAAGTCGATCAAAAGTGCACCAGCGCGGCCTTGGCCCCGCAGTTGGCCCATTTAGGCGCTCCCATGGCCGCTGGAGGTGAGAGCGAGCGGGAGCGGGCGGCGGCGGCGGCGGCGGCGGCGGCAAGTTGGGAAAAATGCGCGCGGAAAAATAGATAAATCGTTGCCTTTTGGGTTTGTAAAAATCAAAACTCGCTTCTCGTCCCTGTCAGCGGGGTGAAGTTTTGTCAATTGTGCCCGCGGGCGAGCGCGCGGCTGGCCGCCGCCTCTTCTGCCTCCCCTTGCTGCTGCCGCCGCTTCTGCTCGCGGCGCGCGGCCACTGCGACGGGCGGCCGGCGCTCGGGGCAAATGCGCGCGCCAGCCCCAAAGGAAGCGCATTGGCCCAGCGGCAGCCAAAGGCGAGCAGCGGCCACTGACTGCAGCGAGCGCGAAACCCAGAAGGCGAGCCAGAGGCGAGCGGAGCGAGAGGAAACAAAACGTTTCTATTAGCGGCCACTTTTGGCCGGATGAATTCTGATAGCGCCACCGGCGACCTGCAAGCCGGGCCGAGCTAATAAAGAGATCGAGATTTTTATTATTTTATTATTTTATTATTGATAGCGGAAATATATCATTGGCTGGCCGCGAGCGCGAGATAATGGAGAGGCCCGTTGGCCGGCCGAGCGAGCGGGCGGGCGGGCTGGCGGGCTGGCGAGCAGGCAAGCGAGCGAGCGAGCGAGTGGCTCGCGCGCACTCGGCGCCCCAAGCGGCCGCCCGAGCCCCTATAAGCGACCTGTTGCCGCCGGCGGGGCGTGGCGCCGCGGCCCGCAGCCCGCCGCCCGAAGAGCTTGGCGGCGGCGGCGGCGGCGGCGGCGGCGGCGGCGGCGGCGCCAAGCGGCCTGCGGTCGGCGCCTGTTCGCGCTCCAGCGCTGCTCGCGGCCGCATGAATGGAGGATGGATGAATGAAACGGATGGGCAGGATAATTGTTGCGTTGCCTCCATTTGGAGGCTGGGCGGCGCAGGTGGGGAATGGAGCGCAACGATTTGCAATTTTTGCGCCCGGCGCCTCCGCAGGCCAAGCGGCGGCCCTGAATCCAATAACCGCGCGCACAACAGTAATCTCGGCCGGCATCTTGGTTTGGCAAAGTGTCGCCGCCAGCTCACCTGATAACAATGAGCGCAGGTAAGTGCGCCCGGCCGCCGCTGAAAAGGCAATCAGATCAATCGGCAAAAGTTGAGAGAGTCAGGCTGCGTTGAGAGAGAGAAAAAATGGCCACTTTAGGCTGGCTGGCCGGCCCATTGAGAGCGGCGGGCATCCCTCGAGTCGCATGCTTGCGGCCGGATGGCCGGCCAACTGGATCAAGCGCATCGAGCGCGCGCACTGCCGGCTCCATAGAGCCACCACTGGGACACTGACGGGCGGCTGCGCTGCCGGCCGCTGGCCGCGCTATCGGCGGAATCGGCCAAATCGGAATGAGGGCTGCGGAATCGAGCTGGCAGTGGGAATGAGAATCGGAATCGGAATCGGGATCAAAATCGGAGTCAAAATCGGAGTCAAAATCGGAATCAGAATGAGAGCCGGCGAGGACGAGGGGCAGAGTGTGAGCCAGGTAGGCGGAATGCGTTGGCTAGAGCGAGGCGGCACTTGTGTCAGTGAGCGGCGAGCGGCGAGCAAGACAATGCCGCCGCAAAGTGCACCCGCCGAAACAATGGCGCCGCCGAGCAGCCGGCGCCGCTCGGAGCCGCTCGGCTGCATGCTAATGAAGGGGCGCTTTGGTGGCCCGGAAGCGGCGGCCGCGGCCAGCTGACGCAAGGGGCGCGCGCTCGGTCTTTTCGCGGCCAGACTTCTGAGCTTTTGGCAAGCGGCCGGCTGCTTTGCGGGCCCGGAATTCTGGGAAATCCCGGAGCGAGCGCGCGCGCTAATGAGCGAGCGCCGGGCTCGAGTGTCAATTAGAATTGAATTATTAGTCCACATTAGCGTGCATTTTTGATATTTCCTCGCAGGCATTTTGCCCTCCACTCCTCTTCGGCCGCCTCCTTGCTCCGAGTGAATCAATTTATTTGACGAAAGTCAACTCGAGCGTGAGTGCCTCCTGGAGGAGGATTCATGTTAACGGAGCTCGGCTCTGGTTTTGCCACTCGGCCTGCCTGACTGACGGCTCGGGGGCGGCGGCGGCGCCACTTGTCGCGCTCGTTGACGGACCTTGGCTCAGCTTGCGAGGAATCTGCATTAAAGTTTGATCCGGCCCTGCCATTTGTATGCGCGCCGAGAGTGGACGCTCGGCCACTGACAGGCTCCATTTGCAGCCTAAGAGCGCGGCCAGGAGCGCTCGCAGCTCGAGTTGAAGAAGCTCGCCCGCCGAGCAGAGCTGAGCTGAGCTGAAATCTGGACTGAACTGAGCTCAGCCAGGGCCAGGCGAGCGGAGTTGACATTTCGTCAACTTGAGGCCACTGAGCCGGCGCAAACTCTCAATCATCGCGGCAACAGGTGCGCCGGCCAACTGCGAGCTCGCCGAGCGCCAATTAAGATTGAAATATTAGCTCATTAGGGCGGGGGCGGCGGCGCCTCCTTCCCCGCAGCCCGATAAGGCGCTTCCGTCGGCGCACCTGCACGACGGATAAGATCTGGGAGGCGCGCGCATTCCGGCCGCTTGCGCCCGCAGACTATGAATGATTGATGGCTTGTCGCTTGGGCGTCATAACTGCGAGCGGGCCAATTAATGCGCCATGTTTGCGTCGCCCGAGCGCGCAAGTCTTGGCGGCCCGAAGCCTTGCCGTGGGCCTGTTTGCGCGGCCACTGGGTTTGCCGGCCGGCCGGCCGGCCGGGCGGCCAACGAGCAATGGCGCCTATCCAATGAACATCATTAGTTTCAGTTTGCAACTCGAAGTGAGGCCGCTCGTTAGCCAGCCGGCGGTTTGTTTTGGGCGCTCGTGTGGCACAAAATTGAGTGATGAATGATCGGCCGCCGGGCGGCCACACTAAATCAATTAGTCAGGCGCCGCTGGCTTGGAGCTGCGGGCGCGGCTTGTTGCAAGCTGCGCCGCCGCCGCCGCCGCCGCCGCCGCCAGACGGGCAAAGCTGGCGGCGAAAGTGGAGGCAAACATTATGATTATGAAGATGCAAACAATAATTGTCATTGATTGCGCGCGCATGTTTCCGCGCTGAAACAGGCCGCCCCTGGCAGCGGGCGGCTCGGCTAGAGTTGCTTTCGCTCGGAAGCCAGCTGAGTGCTCCGAGTTTGAGTTTGAGCTGTTGAAGCTGGAGTTGAGGCTTGAGCTTGAGCTGGAGTTGGAGCTGAAGCTGGAGTTGCATTCAGACTCAGATTCGGATTCGGGGTTGAAGCTGGAGCAGAGCAGATTGATTATGACGATAATGTTTGGCCAAACTGCGCCCACGACAAACGGCCAACGCAAGCCGAGCAAAACAAATGTTGCAGGCCTAAATCGGCAGAGGGATGAAATTATTACGAATGCACTGGCCTCGCTGAGCCGGCCAGTCTGGCGCCAATGACACATTTCCATTTAACATTTTGCATCTCCCCCCCCCCCACCCAAATTCTCTCAAATTCCCCGCCAAAAGGGTTCCTCCTCTCTGGCCATTTGCGTGCGCAAGCGGAAGTTGTGCGCGCCGAGTTTCCATTTCAATCATTGAGTTTGCTTTTTCCGCTTTCATTATTATCATTGCACAATATGGGCGAGTGGATGAGCGCGCGCCGCTGCTAATGGACTTTTTGTGCTTGCGCCCGCCAAGACGAGCGAGCGAGCGAGCCAGTCGACCGGCCGGCCGACTTATAGAGTCTTGGGCGCCGGCACTTTTCATTAGAGCGGCCGGCGGCGGAAGTTGCGCCGCCAGGAGCGCAAAAACTCCTTCCGCTCGGCCCGAAAGTGGCCGGCCAGTTTTGTTAATTGGAACCGACTTGGCCGCCCTTTTTGCCGCCCCTTCCGGCGATCGAGTCGCCGAGTCGCCGGGCGGCGCTCGAGAGTGCGCGCAAAGCGAGTGCTGAATTATGCAAATGAATTCAGCAATAGTAAAATGGGCAAAATAAATCAGCAAGCACAAATCCTCGCTCGCCTCGCCAAGCTGACTCGAAATTGGCCCAACGAACAATGAGCTCGCAGTTATACTATTTAATATTGCAAACTTTAAAACTGCGCCGACAAAACCAAGCAAAGGCGGCCTAAAGTCGCCATAAAACCCACCTCCAACTTGGAGGCCGCAAAGGCTTCGTCTTAGCTTAGCGAAAATTCAAATTAAGACAATAAAACTGCGAGCCAAAATCGGAAATTATTATTATTATTATTATTGGCCGCCGCCGCCGGCGCCTTTATAGCCGCGCTGGCCTTTGGGCTCGAGATTGGGCCTGTCGCTTGGCGCTTGAATTGGCCTTATCTTGCTGGCGTCCTTATAGAGGCGAACGATCCCGCAATTCCATTCCATCTCGCCCAATATGTTGCTCGCTCGCTTGCTTGCGCTCGTTCGCGTGTTCATGCGCGCCGCTCGCAGCGCCACCTGGATCGCGCCCGCCAACTGCAAGCCGAGCGAGCGCGCGCTAATTCAATTGGAGCCCAGATTGGCGGCCAAACGCGGCCGCAACCCTTGCGCGCAGGTGAGACCAAATGGGCGCCGACAGGCACCAACCCGCTTCCTTTCGCCAAGACCCCGGCGCCCCCGTCGCGCAGCCCCCATAGGCGCGCCTCTGGGGCGAGAATTCATTATTGCATGAAATTATTCAATTATCAATATTATTTTAAAGCGAAAATGGGGCCCTCGAGCTGCGTGTTCATCGAGCAAGTGGAGCGGAATTGGGGCGCCCAATCCTTGCCTCATTGGGGCTCGAGCAGCAGTTTGAGTGTGGGCGAACGCCAGTTGTTATTAGAATGAGAGCTGTGGGGTTAGATGGGAGTTTGGGCTGAGGTTAGGGCTGAGGCTGGGATTGAGGCTGGAGCTGGAGTTGGAGCTGTAGCAAGAACTGGAGCTGGAACTGCGGCTTGAATAAGGCCGAGTTGGGAGCAAAGTAGCGGCGCCAGCGAGAGGGCGAAAATCTCATGAAACGGAAACATTTTCATTAGTTTCACTTTTGATTGAATTGAAAACTAATGCAAATCTATTAATGCCGAGCAATGAAGAGATACAGTTGACCTCAGCGCGCGCTTGTCTGGCTCCATCCGGCTGGCGCACGTAGTCTGTGTAAGCGCGGCCGCCCTTTCTGTTAGCGCCGCTTGCCCGGCCGCCGCAGCCGAATGGCGGCGACAACTCGGCCAGTTCCGGCCGCCACTCAGCCGCGCACTCTCCACTCTGGCCTGGTTCTGGTCGGGCGAGCGCGCGCCAGCTCAAACCCAATCCATCATCGTCTCCACTTGGCTTCCGTTTACTCTGCTCGCCGCTCGCAACACTTGCAGCGCGCGCGGCCAGATGATTTATTGCCCAGCTCGCGAGCCAGCGAGCGAGCGAGCGAGAGCGCCGCCGGCCAGCCGGCCGGCTGGCCAACCTGACCCGGCCGAACCCTTTGCGCGCAAGCCCACTTCCGCCCACGTGAACCCGCTCATGTTCTCAGCAGAAGCAAGCGCAACGAGAGAGAGAGACGCCGGCCGGCCGAGCGAGCGAGCGAGCGCAAAGCCGCCAGTTTATTCATTATGCAAATTTCGCAACTACTCCATGTGTTTTATTGTGCCAATGTTACCATTCGAGAAGCATGTTGTTGTTGTTGCTGCTATGTTGTTATTATTGGAAAACTAGAAATAATTGAAAATTTCACACTACATTGACCTGGCCATTGAATACGTTCGAGCGGTTTTATGCGCCTCCAGCCCTCTTATGCGGATTGGTGCGCGCATCTGCTTGCCCGGCGCCTGGCGCCACCTGGCGGCCTAGAGCGAGCGCCCTCAAACGCAAGCAGCCTACAGGGCGCCCATTCCAGAGCCACAAAACACAGGCGCCCATATATCACGCGCAATGTCCGCCTGACAATCGTTGCTCGTCCGCCGATCGCAATTAAAAGGCGACGTTCGGCTGTTAACCTCATTCAATAACGAGTTTTGTTTGCTCTCGATGTGGAGCTTGACCGATTGAATGGCGCCGGCGGCAAAGTTGGCCCAGTGCTCTAGGTTGCTCTCTGCGTCCACGGCGGCAACCTCCGCATCTGGCCATCGGCCGGCCAGAAGCCAGCTCAGCGCGGCTCTAATGTTTTTGATGAAAATGAAACCATTGAGTGGGAGCAATAAAAGCGGGCAAATTTCGCCATGAAAGTGGCAACTTTTGCAAGCTTTTCGATTGGCCGGTGTCGTCGTTGGTCAGTGGGTGTTGTCGGTGGTGTTGGCGTTGGCGTTGGCGGTGTTGTTGTGGGCAAAATCGGCGTTGGATTGAGCGCGCGAGGTAGACGAGCCGGCCCTTTCCCAGAGCCGAGGATTCCTTCTTAGGGGCCCTTTTATGGGCCCATTGTGTGCGCTAGCGAGAGCGGCCGGCCAAAGGGTCCGCCACTGGCCCGGCTCCTAGTGGTGGCGGCCGCTTGTAATTGGGCCTAATTCTGGCGCCTCCTTTTGGGCGCCTCCACTTGCCGCCGGCCCTCCAAGGGCCAAGGGCGGCTCCAAGAGGCTTTATGGACTCGCGGGCTGCTTGCGCGCCCCTCAGCGGGGCTCAATATTGATGGCCTTGTCAGCGGCGCCCAGCTTCAGCCGGTCAATCATTGCCACCCCTCGCAGCTGACAAGCTCAAACAAAGCGCCGCCAGAGCGCGACAAGCGCCCATTGTGGCCCCAGCTTCCGGCGGCCAGATAAACAAATCAAACTGGCGCCTTCAATTTAAAAATCAATTCCATTTTGCTTGCGCGCAGCTTCCGGTCAGTGCGGCGCCAATGGATCGGAAAGACGGTCTGGCTTGAGTGGGTTTGTTGTTCTTGCTTTTGGCGCGCGTTTGCGAACACGCGCAAAGTGTCACCTAGCGGCGCTGTTGCTGCCTAATTACGTAATGGAATTCCAGTCCAACTCTGTACTCCAACTGAATCCGGCGCCATACTTCATTCGGCCGGTGGATTGTGCTTCAGGCCGGAAGTTGCGCGAGCAAGCAGGGCGAAATTGATTTATGTGTCGCCGGCCGAGCTAGCGCATGAATATCAAGCCAATTCAATCATTGCTTTGGCAGAGTTTCGCTCCAAACTCAAGCGGCCGCCGCCGCCGCCGCCGCCGCCGCCGCCTCAACGTCCCAATTCAGCGCCAACAAATCAATCTTGAGGTGATTCCGGCTAAATCACGTAAACGCAATCAATCAGAGCGGAAGAAATTCATATAATTCATTTCGTTCCATTTCGAGCAAGCCGAATGTTTCCATCGAAACGCAATTCTGGCTCCTCCCCCCCCCCCAAAGTAGCTGGCCGAGGCGAGAGAGCTTAAATTAGAATGGAATAGTTCGCATCGTATTTCCTAATGTCGCATTTCATTGGCAATCAGATTTATTCCAAAGCGCAGCGTTGGGACGGAAAGAGGAGCAAGTTTTGGGCTCGATTGTGTGCGCGCGCAGCCCGTTGCGGAGGGGGCGCAGTGAGCAGTTTTGGGCGAGTTTGGCGCAAAGTGAAGGCGAAACTATTCAACCCTATCGAAATTTATTATCCATCTTTGGCGTGGTCCAGTCTGCGCGCCGGCCTGATTAATTGTCGCCCTTTTGGCGGCCAGCGCGCACGAGCGGCCGAGTGAATCATCCGGCCGCTTGGCCAGAATTGTGTAAATTAATGCGCGCCACTTCCGCCCGCCCGCCTAATCCGCCGGCCACCTCCAATTGCGAGCGCAATAATTCAATTATTATCAACTGGCGCCCACTTACCTCGTTGCGCGGCCGCCTAGCTAACAGGATTAGCCTGCTGCTGGCTGGCTGGCTGGCTGGCTGACTGACTGGCTGGCTGGCGGAAGTTGGAGGCTCAAGGGGCGGGGAGGCTGCAAGTTGGAGGGAGGAGGAAAAGGAGAAAAATCATTCTCCAGCTCATAAAGCCCCAAATCCAGCTCTTCCTCTCTCTCTCTTATCTGGCGCCAACTCCGGGGGTTCCAATTAGCTGGGCGCCATGATTAACTCGACTCCAGAGGACTGTGCTCGAGTCCATTGGGCGCAGATAAATAATTCCTGTCACACGCACACAAAGTGGCGCAAAATTTCGCGTATCAATATTAATTTCATGTGTCGCCGCCGGAAGTGGAGGGGGCGCGCGGGCTGAATCTGGCCGCCATCTTGGCCGCTACTCGAGGAGGGCGAGCAAGACGGCGCCGGCTTGTTTGTCGTGTTGTCACGTAGCGGCGAGCAAACAGTCTGGCGGCCAAACTGGCGCTTAATTGGCGCCACTCTCCGGCCAAACAAGCCGGTGTTGGCGCCGCCGCTCTGGCCAGCCAACCAACAGCGCCACCGAGCGGCGAGCGCAAGCGCGCAACTGGGCCAACGACTCTCGGCTGACTCATAATCATAAATGGCCGCCCAAACTCAGCCCGCCAAGCGCCTTTCGGCCGCAAACGCGGCTCGCCGGCGGGCAAACAATTGAACTTTATTAAACGTCAATCTTTTATCTCCTGAGCGCGCTGATTTATTTGTGGTCCCAGAAGCGAAAGCGGCCAATTGGAAGATAAATGTCGCGTCCGCCTAATACCTGTTTTATTGGCCAGCTCAGGCGCTCACCTTTGGCCGCCGGCTCGGCCGCATGATGGAGCCGCCTCGCCCAGTTTGGCTTACTCTCTCTCTCTGGCAGCGGCCGCGGCCACCAAATTGCGCAAGCGGCCGGCCAACCGCAATGGGGGGACCCAGCGGCAAAGTTGACAATTTATTTCTTTACAGTTGGAATCATGCGATTGATTTATTTGCCAACTCGCTCGGCCGCCAGCTCGAGTGGCCGCAACTCGGCCCATTTAATCGCGGCGCCGGCGCTCAGTTGGCCCCTCTCGGCTGCCAACTCGGAGGCTAGCGGCGCGCCCGCCGCCCCACCCTCCCTCTACGCCCCTCTGCCGACCCGCCCGCCCGCCCGCCAGAGCACATGTTGCTCTGCCGTCCGGCCACGCCCACAGCGCCACCGAGACCGCAAACTCGGTAGCGCGCGCGCAAGGCCAGTCTCGTGCACTCGAAAGCTTCAAACCCTCTCCTCCACCTGCGCAGGCAGTCGCCTCCAAGATGCCGAGTTCCGGTTTGGAGTTGTCGCCCTCCTATGGCACTTTTGGCGGCCCCCCAAACTCGGTGCGCCGAACTCCCCTCGGCTCTCTGCTGGCGCGCAACTCGACTACAGTTGCTAGCTGACAAAACGCCATGTTACAAGCGGGCAGTTTTGGGTCCAAACAAATGGTCGGCCAGCCAACCGGACAACTGGGCGCTTCCGGGCGCAAGTCTCGCTTCCTTCAATTCGACTCGCCGGTCGAGGCAAGTTCGAGGGGGGAGACTAGTTCAGTTTAGTTCAAGTTGAGTCTTGTTTTGTTCTGTTCAGTTTAGCTAGCTAGTTAGTTTTGGCCTAACTCGCGCTTGCTGGCCCGAGTTTGCCACCACAATCTGGCGGCGCAAGGTCAAGTCGTCGTGCTGCTCCTCCAGGTCGCCACTCGGCTGGTTTGGCCCACCGTTTGCGGCCGCCAAAGCACCTCCGTCGGCTCCATCGGCTCCATCGGCCGACCTGACGCGCTGCCCCTGGGCCGGCTGCCTGTGGGCCGCCCGCTCGGCCCCACTGCTCACATGGCCGCGCGGGTAGCTCAGCTGGCCGAAGCGCATCTGGCGCGCCTGGCGCTGGGCGGCGCCCGAGGCGGCCGGATGCGTCAAGCGCATGTCCCCATTTTGGAGGCCAAAGTTTTGGTCTGCGTCGAGCTGGTTGCAGGCGAGCTGCTCGTACTGCAACTTGAAGCCGCGGCCAAAGTTAACGCTCGAGTCGGTGTGATAGAGCAAGTGGATTTCGCGCGGCAACGAGTCAGCAAACTGAACCTCAACGCTCCTCGGCTCCTGGTCGCCGAGGCCGCAGTAGCGCTGGTTGTCGATCAACAGGTAGTCCTTCTGGCAGCCGCTCGACCGCTCAATGTTCAGGTCCATTATAGTCAGCTTGAGCGAGCAAAAGTCATAACTCTTGGCGATTATTTTGTATAGGCAGTCGACGTTGTTGTCGTAGGTGAGCTTTTGTTCGTTGTAGGCGGGCGAGTGGAGGAACTGGCGCTCCCTCTGGTAGACAAACTGGCAGAGCGTGTTTGGCTCCAGCGCTCCAACTGAACTCGCCGTCCCCCTCTCCTCCAACTCAAATTGGGACTTCGAGCTCAGGTTTGCGGCCGCGGGCGCCGCACTCGACGGCAGGTAGCCTATGACCTCCTCCCTCTTCCGCTCCCTCTCCGCTTCCACGCGCTTGGCCGGCTGCGGCTGGCACTCGCGCACCTGGCTCACGGTTAGCGAGAAGCCCGATCTAGCGTTTGCAGCGTCAGTGCGGAATCTTACGTACTTGTCGAGCTCGTCGCCAAAGTAGTTGAACCTGAGCCTGTGTTTTGGCGGATAGAAGCCGCAGAAGCGGCTGTAGTCCACCTCCAGGTAGTCGTGTTCGCAGTTTCCGCTTGCGCTGCTCGCCTCCTCCAAGTGGAAGTGGTTCATTTGGATGTCGATTGCGCAAACAGAGCGGTTGGTGCGCCTGAATGCGTAGAGGCAGTCCTGGTTGTGCGCGTACTGCTGCGGGAAGTGGCCGCTCTCGAGCTGGCTCAGCTCGCCGGTGAGCAGCAGGTTGCAGCCGCCCTGAGTGGCCTCAGCGGGCGCTCGGCCGGCGAGTTCGGGAGCGGCGCCTTCGGTGCTCGAGTTGCCCCCAAAGCCCGCCCGCCGCTCAGAGCCAGAGCCAGACTCGGACTCGGACTCGGACTCAAACCCAGACCCCGAACACCTGCCCTGCCTGCCCTCCACGAGGAATCCAAAGCCCTCGGCCAGGTGAGACCTGAACTTGACGGACACAAACTGGCGCTGCCCAAAGTGGACACTAATTGGCCTCGGCCGTCTTATTAGGCCGCACAGGAGTTGGCCGTCGATTTCCAAACTATCCTCCCTGTTTGGGTCGCATTTGTTCTGCTCGTCTTCGCCATCAAGCGGCTCGCCTTTGCCCAAGACAAGCGAGAGAACGTTGAACGTAACGCTGCAAATATCTGGCTTAGATTTATGGATTAAATAATAGCAGGTCGCTCGTGGTGGATACCTTTGCGGCCAAGCGGGACTAGCGAGCTCAAAGTTTTGCTCGTAAAACAGCTTGAAGCAGTCCTGCCCGGCCGCCGCCTCTTCCGCCGGCCCAGCTCTGCTCGAGTTGGCGGCCACCTCGGACTGCCGCTCCACCTCCTTGGGCGCCTCCTCGTCGAAGGTTCCGCTCTCCGCCGGCTGCTTGGCCGCCGTCGCCGCCGCCACCGAGCAGTTTGAGTGGATCTGCTGGCCGAAGAGGAGGAAGCCGTCGCGTTGGAGGCTCGAGTCGCTGACAAAACTGATCAGAAAGTCCCTCTCGCCGGCCGGCCACTCGTAGTCCCTGCGCGAGTCCTCCGCTTTGGCCAGCTGTCCGCATAGTCTGTCCACGTTGTTCACGTCCAAAAAGTCGCTCTTGCAGCCGGGCGACGCCTCAAGGTTGAAGCGGTAGAACATGAGCCTCAGCTTGCAAACCTCCTTGTTCGCGCGCTTTATCCTGTAGACAACGAACATGTTTGGCTGGTAACTCTTGCCGGAGGTGGCGGCCAACTTTGCGCTGTTCAGCTCGAAGAACTCTCCTCGAAGGACAATTTCCCTGAAGTTCACCTGCGACTGCGACTGCGACTGCTGCTCGCCCTCCTTGGCCGCAAGCTCGGCGCTCGAATTTCGCGAGTCCCTCAGGGCGGACACCTGGCGCGCTAGCTCCGCCTGGCCAACTGGCTTCAGCGGCTCCGGTTGGCACTCGAGCTGCTTGAAGATGGCACGAAAGGTGTAGATGTTGCTGCTGTTGCTGCCAGAATACTTGATGCTCACAACCCGCTCGCTCGCCTCAGTCATCGAGAGCACCCGATTTTGGTTCCTCAGCTCGGAGCCGCAATACTGAACTCCATCAAGTTGGAGGAACTCCAAACAGTAGTTGCCTATCCTGGGCATCAGGTCAAAGTCGCCAAAGTTCAACTCAACCCGACAATAACCAGGCAACAGCCTAATCCTAACCTCGCACTCGTTCTTCAGCGGATAGTCCGCCCTGAGCCTCGATATAACGCTGCTCGAGCTCAGGATTCCGTTGAATTGGCCCAACTGAAGCAGACACCTTTGGCCGAGGTCGGTGTTGGCCGAAGTGGTCAGTTGGCCAGAGTTTGAACTTTGCACTGTCGCTTGCGGTCGGTGGGCTGGTTGTGAGCTGGTGCCGTTGGGTTGGCTAAGCGAGTGCTTGTTTGCCAAATTTGCGGCCTCCGCGCAGTCGAGCTGCCTGTGCCGCAGCAAGAGGCCCCGACGAGAGCCGAGCTGATCCGAGTGGAACACGACGGTCAGACTGTCGCCGTGGAGACGCCCAAAGGGGAACACGAGCTGCCGTTTTGGTCCAAAAATGGTCTCCACTTGGTCCATGTTGCAGAGTCGCTGGCCAAAATTGAACTGCAAATAGTCGGCGCCACACTCGCCGCCAACCTGAGACGACTCCAAGTCCAAGTCTAGGAACTCCAACTCTAGCTGACAGGTGCTTGGCGAACTCTTGCCTATTCTAAGCACACAGTGCGAGTTGTTTTCGTACTTTAGCGGATAGTTCAACGTGAACAACTTGTCGCCTCGAATCACGAGCGAGCCGTCGGGGCAGCCGCTCGGGTGGGCCACTTCCTGCAAACTTTGCGCCCGCTGCTGCTGCTGCTGCTGTTTCTGCTTTGGTGGCTCGCGATTGACGGGATCCAGCGTGATGCTGGCCAGCGAGTACATGAGAGTTGGCTCGGCAGCTCGCTGCAGCGACTTGTTGGCCGTCGCCATTGAGCTTGAGAAGTCGTACTTGAGCAGGAGCTCCGTCCGTTTCTCGCTAGGCGAGTCTGGCTCGGCTTGCTCGACTGGCCCCCTGGTGGCCGGCCTCGTTGCGGGCAGCTCGGCTCCTGGCGCGGAAATTTCCAACGCACTCGACCTGTTTGCGTACCTCGGCGGCGAGTAGAGCAGATTTGTCTGGTTGTAGCTGACCAATTCCTCGTGCGGCGACAGGAAGCCATCGATGCACTCGTGTTGCTTGGCCACAATCATAAACCTGAGCGGCATTCTCGTTGGAAGCAAGTCCGAGTGATTGCGCGCCGACTTGCCCATCTTGGCTGAGGCGGTGAAAAAGGTCACCGTGAGGTGGGATTGGCGCTCGAATGGATAGTATTTGATCATGTTGCGCGTGTTGAAGCCACACAGAACTTCGTAACCGTCCACGTCTATGCAGTCGCTCGTTCCCAAGCGAAGATTTACAAACCTGAGCTCCAGTTGGCAAATCTTGTTTCGGCCAATTGTACTCCTAACAATGGTGTACCTGCACCTGCTTATGGACTCGTCGTTCAGGTAGCTCTCTGGCCAAAGCGGACTCTTGATGGTGACCTCCTTGCCATAGAAGAAGTCGTCGCAGGCAAACGAGGCCCGCTCGTCGCCCTGCCGGCCGCTCGCTCCAGCAGGCGCCGGCTGGGCGAGCGAGGAGCCCGAACCTGAGCCAGCCCTCTGCCTTGGGCCCCACCAAGCCGGCTGGCTTAGGACAGAGTCGTACTCGAACAACTTGGACGCGTTTCCAGCCTCCGTGGAAGCTCCAACTCTAGCCTCCTGCTTCTCGCCGCTCGGCTGGCTCGAGCCGTCCGCTTGGCTTGCCCCTTGGTCGCCCAACTCCCTCATTGTGGTGGCCCCTCTCGTCTGATCAAAACTTTTCTCCTTGCGCAGGATGGATCCACCGGAGGCGCATTCGAGCTGCTCGGCCCGGATGAAGAAGCCGCCGCGCGAACCGGAACTGTCGCTCCTGAATCGAATCTCTTTAATCGGCTCCTCGAAGAGATAGATCCTCGTTGTTTTGTGGGCCAAATCCTTGAGCGAGCCGCAGAGTCGCACGTTGTTGATTTCAAGGTAATCGAAGCGACAATCAGAATCGGCCTCCAAGTCGAACTTTATAAAGGTCAGCTCGAGGTAACAAATCTGGCTAGAGTTCTTTCTAACATAATGGATGCAGTGCAAGTTGTGCCCATAATTGTCTGGATAGTTTTGGCTTCTCAGGAAGAAACTCCTCTCATTGTTCACCTGGTTGCAATCAGTGCCTCCTGGTTGTGTCCACTGCAAGCTACTTGTCGTTGAGCTAAAAAGGTCAAACTTTGTCGCAGCGGCTTGGCTGCCGAGCGAGCTGGTTGAGCTGCTCACCGTCGAGGCCATTGGAAGGAGAGTTCCCGTTGAATTAGCCAGTCCGCCGCCTGCGCCGCTCTTGCCCGTGTTGGCCACAGCATCTGAGGCCAGTTTAACTGGGCGCTCCTTGAAATTGGGCCTCGGTTGGATCTCGTTGGCCTGCACTACGGGCTTCACTCTAACCCCCGACTCCGCAAGCGACTTTGCCCGCTTAACTGAGCTAGCTGGCGTCGCTTGGCTGGCAAAACTAAAGTCAGGTTGCTGCATGGGCGGCGCAACAGTGTGCTGCTTGGGGGCAAACAGAAGGTCGCCAATCATGGTAGTGGAGGTGATCTCTTTTGGCCGTTCGCCATCACCTTGGCCTGCTCTAGATGAATCCCCCAAGTTGCAGGCGAGCTGCTGGTATTTGATGAGGAATCCGCGCCCACTTCGCAAGTGGTCGCTGTGGAAGGTTATGTTCAAGTATGGATCCTCTCCAAATCGCGCCGGAAAGTCTAGCTTCATCTTGTGGCCAATCATCGCGTACTTGTTGCAGTATCTAGTCTCGCCAATCAGCAGGTAGTCGCCCAAACAGGCCGCACCAGACGAGTCGGACTCATCACTGATCAGATCAAAGTCCCTGAAATGGAGCAGCAACTGGCAGTATGCAAGCGAGGCACGTTTGATCAGGAAGGTGCAGGTGGTGTTGGCCAGGTAATAATTGGGATAGTTGGCGCTGGTCAGCTGGCCAAGAGTTGAGATGTGCTCGAAGTTGTCGCACAGTTCCATCGGCGGCTTTCGTTGGTCTGAATGGTCATCGTTGGCCTTGCTTGCTGCCTCCTGTTGCTGGCTTTCGATGGAGTAAAAGTTGGGCGCTGATGTTATGTCGAAGCTCTGGCTAACTCTAAACCGATTGTTCAACGGATGCAACTGCTTCTCGTGCGGAATCTTCACAACAAACCTCCTCCTCTGATCGCTCGCAACCACCCTCACCGCTTGTGGGCCCCTAAGGCTAGAGGCGCGCCCCTCGGCCATTGACTCGCCAAGTGCGGGCCTCACCTGCTCAAACTTTACCGGCTTCGGTTGCGCCGAGCTGGACGCCTCCAAACTGGACGCAAGCGGTCCATTCTTGTTCGCTTGAGGCTTCGTTGGCGCAACACTTGCTCTGCTTGTTTCCTCTGGCTCGGAAGCAGCGCCCTTCTCAACGTAGACCACCGCAGATCTGTCGTGCCAGCCCACACTCGACCGCTCGATAGCAACCCTCTCGCAGTCCTCGTCAATCAGAGGCTTGATCTCGAGATGGATCTCGGCACTTGCAATCTCTGGGTCCCTTTTAGACCTCTGCTTGTGCACCATCTTTATGTCGAAAGCGTCCCTACTAACTGGAAAGTCGAACACTCTATCCAAGCTCGAATACTGCTGCCCACTTGTCGCGCTTTGCTTCACGTAACAGAAGCGCAAACTTCCAACGATCAAATAAGTTCCATTGCATCTCGCTGGCTGAGCCCCATCAGCTGGCTCGCTCTTGTTCGAGAAAAACTTGCTCATCAGACGGAGCTTGCAAACTTTGGTGCGCTCAAACTTTGTCGGCTTGGAGCCAGCGCTCGATGTGAGCTTTCTATCGATGATATAGTCGCAGGTGTAGTCGCTCCTGCCCCCATTTGTCAGCGATATATTCACGTGCTTGACTGTGTACTCGATCTTGCACTCGGCGACCTGATCATCCTCCTCCGCCGTCACTCCAACCAACTTGTTCGAGGGCTCATTTTGCACCTGCAAACCTGTGATCTCAATTCGCTGATTGCCGCCGCCCTCCTCAACTGAACTCTCGCGGGATCTAGATGCAGCATGCAGCGCCTCGTCTCTTAGCGTCGATCTCAATAGGATTTGGTCCAAATCTGTCAGGTTGTTGGCGCCAAAGTTTTTGAACAAAACATTCAGTGAGAGCGACGATCGAGGGCTCGATTTGAATCCGTCGAGGCTGGTCGGTGGCGACATTGAAACCACCTCTGTCTGCGCTCTCGTCGACATCTTGACCAGCCTGTCGATTGCATCCTGCAGGGAGGCATGAAAGTTTGGCGCAAACAGCGGATCTCCCGTTCGAGTCGATGGAGTTGTTGTTGTTGTTGTCGTTGTTGTTGTTCCAGAGACGGTGGACTCGGTTGCTTGGTCGAGAGTTATGGTCGGCGCAACTGTGCTCGTCTGACTCTCGTCCAATTTGCCGCTCTCAGTTGTTTGCGAGCTCGAAGTTGACGGTAAGTCAGTTGTGGTTGGCAGTGTGGTTGTTGTTGTTGAGGTGGTCGTTGTGGTCGATGGCTCAGTCGAGCCTTCCAGCATTTGATCCTGCTGGGCTCTAATGGATGAGTCCTCTAATGGGCTAGCGGGCGTCGTTTTGGGTGACTCCCGCATCTTGCTCTCGCTATCTGAACTTGGTGCTCGAGTTGTACTCGTCCTCTTGTCCGAACGACCTCCGTTTGTCTCCATACTCGTGCTTGCGGTTTGAGGGCTGCGAGAATTTGCATTCGCCGGCTCGTATTCGGAATTGGATGGAATTGTGCCGCTTGGCTTGCGCATCCTTACCTCGTTGAAGTTGTTGTTCCGTGAGGATTTGAGTGATTTGTAAAAGGGCCACTCGGCTACCTGGCTCTGCTCGTTCTTTCCAATGCTAGACGGGCTTGTTGCTTGCTGGTTGAATGAGCGCCTACCTTGACTTGAGCTCCTGATTGGCGAGCTCCTAGTCGATGGATCTGGATTGATGTAAATAGCTTGGGGTCGAGCCGGCTGTTCCCTTTGGTGATTTTGAGCCAACATTTGGTTGGCCACCACTGGAGCGGTTTGGAGGATGCATTGGCCTAGGATGAGAACAAGGGAGGTGAGCATCACTTCCGTTATCACAGGTGACCATTTGTGCCCGTCGATGCCGGCGGTCATTGCTTGTCTTGCTTTTGTTTGGCCCTTGGATCTTGAACTTTTCAGTAGTTCTGTCATTGAGCTTGAGTTCGCTAACTAGTATTGGCACCCTTCTGCTACCTGATCAACACAGTGTCGCTCTGCCTCACCTCTGGACCAAAAATCTCTCCCCTCTCTCTCTCTCACTTAATCCAGCAGCAAACTCAAAACGAGCTCCTCTTTGCAGCCTCCTGAAGCCGATTGAAACCAACAGGAAGGAGCTCTATTTTTAGTCGGTCAACGAGTGAGCTCCTTCTTCCACTTAGCCTTCTTGAGCTTCGCCTTTCGAGCTAAATCTCGCAAATTGGAGCCTGCGGTTCAAGCAAGTGGAGCTACTTTTGCACTCGGACGCAAACCGTCGGCAGACTGGCCAGCCTGTTTAATCAGCTCTCGAATCAGCAGTCTAGCTCAGAGGCGACAACAAGCGGAGTCAAGTGGGCCAGTTTTGCCAAACAAATGGGTGGGCTCAGAGCTAGTGGCTCGAGCTTGAGCTTGAGGCGCAAAGGCCAAGTTTTATAATTGAAAAAGTGGCCGACTAACAAGGGCAAAGGGGGAACATCGGGCGGTCAAAGTGGCGCCTAAATAGTGTTAACCTGCTCTTCCTTCTCATAACTGTCTTCTTCCAACTGGCTATTTCTTTATTGTTTAGGGGGACAAAAAGATATATATTTTTCAATCATCTACAGCAGAACGGAATAGGCCTCTCCCAGTTCAACTTCCACCCTCAACCCTCAATGTCTCTCTCTCTCTCTCTCTCTCCCTCCTTCGCCGCCCAAGACTCCAACCTGTCCCGTTTCCTCCCTCGCTGCCTGTTCCCCCTCTCCCCCCAAAACTCAACTTTCCCACACAACAACCACCGCTTAACGGTTTCCTCCGGCTTTAATTTAGTCCGATTCAATGTTCGCCTATGGAGAATGAAGAAGAGGACAATTTCTTGATAATGCAAGCGGAAGAGATCATTTACAAGCGCAGGAGCCAGTTAGCCGCCGCCAACATGCTCAAGCTACTGTTTCTCGACCATTTTCAACGAGCAACCATACTCAGCTACAGCTACAGCCAGTGCGTGTAACTAAAGTGCAACCATTGCTAGCCGAGAGGCTCAGCTAGCTGCTGCTCGGCTCCATCCGTCCCACCAGTAGGACGTAGCAAAACAATACAATGCCAGCCAAGCCATATCTGTGCCCCAACATCCGAATGCTTTTTTGCTCATATCATGCGACGACAATTAGAAGCAGGCTAGCTTGAAGCCGGTCGCTAATACGCAGCTCAAAACCAATTTGGTTACCTGGCTCGACCAAGCGCCGCCTCCTCCCGTGTTAATTGCGCCTCCAAACTCCATGTCGGTGAACGTAAAGCTTGAACAGTCTTGAATGAAACAATGCAAAGAAGTTTGCAATGGATCATTAGCGCGAGGGTGAGTTTTCAGTCTGCAGGGACGTTACGTAATTTCCGCGGCCCCCTCACCTGATGAATATGCCAAGTTTTCCAAACAACCTGGACAACGATCCTGCAGAAAATCCGAAGGCTGTCCGCATCCACCAGCCACCCACCGAGCAGCGGGCGAGCGGCGACAATCATACTTTAATTCAATGCTAATGCCAATGATGGAACCACCATTTAACCCTACCTGATTGTAGGCAGCGTTGAGAAGCAAGTGGGACAAACAAGTAGGTAGGGATGAGAGTAGAATCTGCCTTCTTCTTGGGCTCGCCGATGTTGAAGTTGAGGTAACGTTACGGTTTCTCACGCGGAGAGTCTGGTCCTGGGCAAGAGTTTTATTATCACATATTAGCGTCATTGTTGCGACTTGCCCTTAACTATAGCCAACAATGGCGAGCGCTATTATCTTGGCACTTGATCTCGTTTTCAATGCCAACGCTCTTACTTCTTTTTGCTCCTCTTGTTGCTTCCAGACTTGGCCGCCTTACCAGTGCCAGAGCCTGAAGAGTTTTGGGTGCCCTCGTTCTGGCCTGAGCCATCGTGAACGAAACCACCCTTGACCAGTGCGTCTCGCGCTGCATTGTTGATGTGCTTGAATCTTGCTGGCCCTAGTTGCACTCCTCCATACCATCGGGTCACAACAACCATCACATTAACCACATTGAGAATTTGCAATAAACTTAGCAATCGACCACCGGCTGCATTCTCTCCATCATCATCGCAATCCTGGACTATGGAGGCCGACTTGCCGGCTGTTCGGGCGTTCGGATCGCCCTTGTCTATCCGATACGCCCACATGTTGTGGAAGGCATTCTCAATCTTCTTGTTCTCCTTTAGTTTACATAGAAATGCGTCCACATGCTCAACTCGTTGGATGGCAGCACAGTGGCCTTGAAAGACCGATTTGCGGTCTACCACACTCTCACCGTGGGCAATCACTGGCTCAAACGAGAGCCCCTCATCGAGAAGCATCGCTCTTTTCAAGGCCAAGACTTTGCGCTGTCTTCTCCTGTCGCTTGATAGCCTTTGGATGGTCAATTCGAAGGACCTCTTGTTTTTGCTTGTGACATTCTTCAATAAATAGATTCGCTCTAGGCAAAAGTGCATCTGGATCTGTCGCGCATCGATTGTGTTCGTTGTTGGCCCCTGAACTACAATGTTTGTGGGGCCAAAAATCAGTGAAATCTGGTTGGTTCAAAGGAGCCAGGTTTCACAGACGCGAGCTTTAAACATGTTGTTCCGACATTTTTGTTGGACCTTACTTTGAATGCTGGATTGAAACCATGATATGCATGGTAAGGATTCAACTTCGACAGTTTCCTTGGGGGATGGTCGACCTGGATCACCCGAACAGCTGATACGAAAAGCGGCTCACCGGTAACATTGTAGGTGCGCATGCTGTCTCTGAGTCGCTGGTGCTTTGGCTACTCGCTGCGTGGACCCTGATGCCTTCGACTACATCATGGAACTTCGCATTGCACCACAATCAGTCTCAATTAGATCAATCCAAACCAAGTCGATCTGCCCATTCTCAGATGCAGAGCCAATCAGTTAATTGAGACAAGTTGCGACACTGTCCAACCACGATGGACATCTGGCTTCTCAGAAATTTAGAGGACATCCTATGTCTCTCGAAAGCCTATGTTATAACTATTGAGCAAAGTTTCTACACTGCAAGCGACTACATCGATGACAAGTGTAACCAAGTTAAGCCCAGTTCCTTGATACTAGGAACCATTCTCGCCTACTATTCGCTCACCGTGATACTTGGACACATCGTCAGCACCTACAGAGCAGCAAGCATCAAGAATACTTGGCTTATTTTGAGAAATTTACCCGTTATTCGAGGAGTTGTTGAACGAAAGTTGGACCAAATCGGTGGCGCTATAAGGAAAGACCTGACAGAAGTTTATCAGAATGAGCCATTCCAGAAGAGCCTACCTAAGAACTCAACGAGCGCCGAGATTTTGCTCAAAAAAGTAAAACACTATCAAATGTTTGACACCTCAAGCTGGCAGCGCGGCCGAATATCAGGTGCCATATACACCAATAACTCAGGTCGTTACAATGAAGTCCTACTATCAGTTTACGGATCTTACATGTGGTCGAATCCTCTCCACTCGGACGTTTTTGCTGGCGTTAGAAAGATGGAGGGCGAGGTAATTCGCATGGTAGCGACGATGTACAATGGCAATCCTGATCTAGTTCTTGGTAGTGTTACAAGTGGCGGCACCGAAAGTATCATTATGGCTTGCAAGTCCTATCGAGATTACGCTCTCAAAGTCCGCAAGATTAGGGGCCAAGCCGAGATTATAGCGCCAGTAACCGCTCACGCTGCTTTCGAAAAGGCTGCCAACTTGCTTGGTTGCAAAATAATTCACATACCTGTTGATCGAAAGACTTTCAAAGTGAACCTAAAATTGATGAAAAGGGCAATAACAGAAAATACGTGCATGCTGGTCGGCTCTGCGCCTCAATTTCCGCACGGGATAGTTGATCCGATAACCGCAATAGGCCAGCTCGGATTGGCAAACAGAATTCCTGTTCATGTGGACGCTTGTCTTGGTGGTTTCCTTATCCCCTTCATGCGATTCTCAGGTCACCCGCTCGACGAGAAATTTGACTTCGAAGTTCCAGGTGTGACAAGCATCTCGGCAGACACGCACAAGTACGGTTATGCGCCAAAGGGGACTTCAGTGATCATGTATAGCGACAAAAAGTTTATCCACCACCAATACAGCATTCAGACAGACTGGCCAGGTGGAATTTACGCCTCGCCTACAATACCTGGAAGCCGACCTGGCGCACTTATTGCCACTTGTTGGGCTGCAATGATGTTCCATGGCTTGCAGGGTTACATTGAGGCGACTGACAAGATTATAAAGGCAACCATGTGGATCAAGCGGGAGCTAAGTAATGTTGAGGGCTTACAAATTTTAGGTGACCCTCAAGTCAGCGTTTTGGCCTTCTCCTCAAATAGGTTCGACATTTACGCACTGAACAGTAGACTGAAAGATTTGGGTTGGAACTTGAATGCCTTGCAATTTCCGAGCTCCTTTCACCTGTGCGTAACATTGATGCACACGGGTAACAATGTGGCCGCTAGTTTCGTCAAGGATGTCAAAACAATCTCAAAGCAGTTGCTGTTGGAACCAAAAAGCAAAGCTAGTGGATCAGCTGCCATCTATGGAATGGCTCAGACAATTCCCGATCGTTCGCTTGTTGCTCAGATTTGCACCAAGTATCTAGACGGATGTTTGGGCTACTGAACGAATCTAAGATTGTAGCTTGAGTCTCACTATTACAAGTGATTCGGCAAAATTGCGCGAGCTCACTGTTGTTGGCAAAGAGTGAGGCACTTTCAGATGAGCTGTCTAGGAGACTAGATGAGCTAGGTAGACCTTCTCTCTTCTATCCTCATCTCGCACGCGGAGCCCAAGACTCAAATCCTTTTAACCTCCACATTATTATTTTAACATCCACCCGTTAGATTCTCAATCATCTACACTCGCTCGCTCGCTTCTTACGGCTACGAAATTTGCAACTCCGCCAAAGCAAACCTTCTGTGACGAGAAAACCTGTATCGTACGACTGAACCTCGAGGGGGATGCGCTCACTTTGCCTGCGTACCCAGGAAAAGCCGATAGTGATACCTGGGGCTGAGTTTGTGCTCCAAGAAGATCAACTTAACGAGCTGTTGAATAAACTAGCATATATTCGCTGACATTTGGTCTCGCAGCACTCACCTCTGATGGGCTCGCCAAAAATCTAGCCGACATCGGTCGCTCTTCCTCTCCTCGCTTCCAATTGAGTTTAGTTCCGAGCATCTTGCTGGTCGGCCATTGGTTGGCCAGCTCATCAGCTATAATATGTAATTTTATTATAAAATCTATAATAAAATCCGAACCGAGCCTTAGAGTTGGCGCACGAAGAGTAGAAAAAGAGAGATGATGGATGTCTTCGCTAGGAGTTCTAGAGAGGTAAACTTTTAAAATCGAAGAGTCGCTCCACGGGCTAGCTGGCTGCAAATCGGGCCAGTGAAATTGTTTTACTAGTAAATCTTCAATCAAGACCGACGACCTTCTCGCTAGTCCATCAGGTAAGTCGTTAGGCTTAATGATAACGAAAGAGCCTAATGGAATCTGAAGAGAGAGAAGGAGTTCCCCATTCTCGAGCTCTGTCAGTGGTGGGTTGTAAATTTTGATGCCATGAATGTGAAAAAATTTTCACTAGAAGACAAGAGGACAAATGTGAGCTTGCCAAAATAATTGAGCCTGTCAAGACAAGTTCCCTTTTTACGGGTTTCAACGCAATTTCCCTCCAATAAAGGTATCATAAGCTTCTAAGCGCGAACCAGTTAATCGGAGCGCACGCGCTCAAGCCGAAAGAGATCCAAGCTGGCCTGTTGCTTTTGCTTGCCGGTTATTTTGCACCCAGAACAGAAGTGCTGTTTTAAGCTGAGAGAGAGAAAGGTTGCCAGACAATGTTGTGCCCAGAATTAGCTTAACTGCAAAGGCATTGTCGTTTTTACCTGCGCGCGATCGGCTGGATCGCTTGGCTGGCCAATTTTGAGACTTTGGCAAGCTTCCAAAGTCACCACGAGAGCGGGCCGAGCGCTTGGACTGATGGACGTCGGCGCTGGCCGTTTCACCTGCCATTCAGCGCTTGCCGGCCAACACGGCCAAGCTAGCCAGCCGAGCGTTGTGGCCAGGCTGGCAAGCTCGCTCGACGGTTTAGATATTGTCATTTTCGCGCTTGTGGGCGGGCGAGCGAGCAAGGAGTTGTTGTTGTGTGGAATGGGTCGGCCGAAAGCTGTACAGGAAGCACAATGCCAACGCTCTCGGCTAAAACCAACAACGCGAGCTTTGGTTTTCGCTCGCGAGGGGCGAGCAAGCCAAACTTTGGTCCCCGCAAAACATCTTGCACAACTGGCAGTGGCCATTCTCGCTTCCATTGGAGGTAAATGTTTTTTCATATTTAGCAAGCTCAAATAGCCATCTCATTCCACCTTCTTCTCAAAGCTGAACCGAGCTAACAATCCCACCGTTCAAAATGCAACCTCCAAGCAGTGGAACCAAAGCAGAGTGGCGGATTGAGCGGGCCAGAAAAAGGTTTATCAAATCGCATCAAATCAACTGACACCAGCAACAAGCCACCAGCTCCAGTTGGCTCAAGTTTGTTCTTGGAAGGGGTTGTTTTTATTAAGTTTAGCTCGGCCAAAGATGAACCAAATTGAGGCCGAGTCGTCCTGTTTAAGTGGTGAGTTTTTAGAGGATTACAAGCGACTCGTGAGCGACTTTGACGAGCTTGCGAGGGATTCGTTTCAGGGAGAGAAACTGGAGCGGCTCGCAATGGAGTTTATTGGCAAGCACTCCAACTACATGAGCCAGTTTCCATTCACCCAAAGCAACTCGAAGTTTCCAAACTGCGCAGACCAGGAGGCGCTCGAAGAGGAATGGCTGATGATGAGCAACGAGCGCGAGCTCAACTCTGACCCAGAATACGCGAAGCTGTTCGCGGACGTCTATCGGCGCGCCTGTCAAGGCTGTTACCTGCGCATAACCTTCAACAAGAGCCGGCGCAAGCAGGAGGACGACAGGCGCGAGGCCGTCCAGCTTGGCCGCTTTGCGCTCAGATACCATCCAAACTTTGCAGCCTGCTACTGGTTCATGATAGGTAAGTTTGCGCCTTGCATAATCAAGCCCGCTCATTTCGACAGCCAGAGAGATAGAGAGGCGGTGATTTCTAACTAAAGCTTGCGAGCAGCCCTAGGCTGGCAGCTGGACACGATGCGAAACCCAAAGGATCGGGCGAGCGCCGCGCGAACCTTCCACCAGACTGCACTCCATTGCATTTGGTTGGACCCAACGGATCCGCTTGCGCACAGCCTCCTCGGCCGCTACTATTACAGGGTGGCCGGCTTGAGCTGGCTCGAGCGCACAATTTCGAGGAACCTGCTCGGCCACAAAGTCGAGGGCTCCTACGAGGACTCGGAACGCGAGTTCATGGAGGCGCACGCGCTCAAGGACGACTGGCTGCCCACCGGCCTCTGGCTTGCGCGCGTCCTGCTCGCCCAGAGGAGGCCCATTGAGGAGGTTAAGCGGTGGATTGATCACAGCCTCAGGCTCGAAGTGGAGGAGCCCTCCACTGAGATTGAGCGCGAGGAGTTGCTCGAGTTGCGGGCAAAGTTGAAGCTCGACGAGGGATGCCAATAAACAAACTAAACTTGTTGCACTAAAATGAGCGCTTACACGCCCTATCAAATTTAATCCCAATCACCTGTTACTGAACGCAAATTCTCATTCCAACTGTCACTCCCTGTTTCCGTCCTGTCAAGCTAAGCATCGCTCAGTGATGCGACCAGATGGTCACCAGCCGATCGTTGGTTGGCTGAATGGGCCGACAGTTGCGAGTCAGGTTGCTCGGCCCCGTTGCGCTCGGGCACCTGAGCTGTCTGAACTGGTCTATTTGGGAGCTCGAGCATTGGATTGGCTTTAGGAAGACAATCCAGTCGACCACCTCGCTTAGAGGCGGCGTCGTCAGTGAGCCCTCGTAGGTTGCATAGGACCAGCGGTTTGGGGGGAAGAGCTTCTTGAGGTCCAGGCGCGCGCGCGCCATCACAGAGGAGCCGGGCTTGTGGATGCGTCTCAGGTTTGCGATGACCTTGTCCAAGTGTTTGTGCCTGTTTTGGTCACCTTCGAGCGCTTGCAGTAGGACGGCCAACACGGCCAGTCCGTGCTTGTGCTTGCTCGCCTCCTCCATTGAGCTAAAGTCGGTGCAATTCCAGTGGACGAAGTGGATCTGCGCGGGCAGAGGAGGAGCGAGTTAGCAGCGGGCGAGTTTGCGAAAGCTCAGCTGGCGCCATCTACTCACCTCGGCGGAGAAGCTCTTGCCGTCAATCTGATGCTCGGAGCCAGAGTTGCAATCCTCGCCCCAGTGACAGTGGAATTGGGCGAGTCTGTACTCGCGGTCGCCAAGTGGCGGCCCACAGAGCACTGCTTGTTGCGGCGTTGTGCCAATCGAGGGCGAGAGTTGGGTTGGTTAGCTCGAGGGGAAACATTGGCGGTCTCGGGTGGAGTTTGCTTCGTGTTTATGAGACCAACAAAGCGGGTAACTTACGCGTGTGGGTGGCCAACTCGGGCGGCACATTTACCTGCCACCCGTGGCCGGTGTTGCAAATTTGAACACTGTCCAGGTATCTCGGGTAGCCGAGGAAGATTTTCTTGGCGCTGGTGCAGAAGCGCGTGTTTTGGCGGCCAGCCGAGGGCGGACAGTTTGTGGGATGGCGGCCCTGCGCCCTGTTGCTCGCTCGGCCGATGGGCGTTGCGCGCCTGCTATCGTGGAGGTCGGCGCCACTGTCCTCGTCCGAATCGCCAGCCTGCGAGACGGGCGAGCTCGAGCTGGACAGGGCGGCCGACTGGCTGCCTGGCCGCCGCCGCTCCTCCTCCTCCTCGCCCGCCCAGTTCAGGTGGGCGCGCCGCCTCTCGCAGGCCGCCGCCGCCTCGGGCGCCACGCGGAGAGCGCCGGCCAGCTCGTCGGCCAGCCCGCTCGCACTGTCAGCGCGGCACCTGCAACGGGTGGCCTCCAAGTGACGCTCGCAGCCGCCAAGCTGGATGTTGATGGGCGACTGCAGCGCGCCAGTCCGGTAATGCTTGCCCCACTGTTCCGGTTTCACCTGTCCCTCCAAGTAGCCCCAAGTCTCCATGTTGGCCTCCACTCTCTCACTCGCTCGCTCGCTATCGGCGCTCAAACTCCCACTGCAAGCGCCTCGGCCCGAACTCGAGCCGCAAAGCCAACAGCGCTCGTCCCTACGCAAAACTCAAACTCTCGCTGGCTCGCACAACCCTCGGCCGCTGAAGCGTTGCCACCGCCGCCGCCGCCAATTAACAATGCAAGGCTCACTGCACAAACGACCGCCGCTCAGCTCAGCCGCTTTGCTCTCTCCCTCCCTTGTGGCTTCGTTCACTGCGCCCTCGCACTGTTGCAATTGCCGGCCGCGCTCATCCCCCTTGCCACCAGCCGAGCTTGCCAGTTAGCCCGTCCGCTGTCAGCAAACGCGCCACTCGAGCTGCCTCAAAGCTACTCTACTTACGCCCTTGTCTGTTGCCCCCGTCACTCTCTCCTTCTTCTGGCTCCCCTTTGCTTTGCTTTGGCTCGCCTCGCTTGGTGCAGGAAGTTCCCCACTTGCCCGGCCGCCAGTTCTTTTGTCGTCCGATGGCGAGATAGCTGCCAGTATCTTGCCGCCGCCGCCGCCGCCCTTCAAAAGTGGAGGGCTTGTCTAGCGTGTTGCTCGGCGGCGGCGGCGGCGGCGGCGTTGCTGCCGCTGTCGCTATTGCTGCCGTGGTCGCGGTTGTGTAATGCGCGCTCTCGGCGAGCCTCGCCCGCGCCAGCAACTCGCTGGGCTAGACAGCCGGAGGTTAACGAGCGAGAGTGGTGCTCGCTCGAGCAACGCAAGCGAGCCGCCACAGGTGAGCGCGCGCTGGCGAAAAGCCTTGCGGAGGCCAGAGAATCTAACTAGCGAGCGCACGAGCTGGCGCTTAGTTCGCGCGCTCGCCGCCAGTCGCCGGCTCGAGTGCGCGCAAGGCAGTTTGGCGGCCGCCGAGCTCGCCTGTGTCTGGCGTCGCTCGTGCATGTTTGCGGCCGACTGGGGGGGATTGAAGGCTGTTTTGTGCACACAGGCGCTCAGCTGACTCGGGCTCGCCGGCCCGAGTTGCGCTCGGCGCAGCCAGGCGGGTGATTCGAGCTGACTGGCCGTCGCTCCCGGCGAGCTTGTTTTCGGGCTGCAAGCGGGCGACTCGCACGGAATCAGCTGAGCGGAGGAAAAGGTTCACCTTGACCAGGCCGGCGAGAGCGAATGCGAATGCGAATGCGAGCCAGCCAAAGCGGCGAGCGCAGCGCCACCAAGCGAGGCGAGCAGGCCGGAGCCGCGCGCGCACCTGTTGTTGGTTTGTGTGCCGCGTTCGCGCTATACAGGCGCCATCTGCCACTTGGCCGCGGCTCCACTCTCGTCCAGTTTGGCCCAGTTCAGTTCAGTTCGGTCCAAATCAGACCGGCTCGGTAGAGTCGAGTTTGGTCCGGTTCAGTATTTTAATTTAGTTGAAACATTGTGAACATAACGAAGCGACTTAAATGGACAAATCGATTTCGATTTGTAACACCGCTCGCGACCTTTGGCCTGGGCGCCCGACGATTGCATTGAAGGGCGCGCGCGCGGGTTTGCCGCGGGACGAGGAAGTGTCGCGACTGATACACTCGCGGCCGAGCGAGCGAAGCGGCCGCGGAGAGAGCGTAAAACGTGAACCGTATCAGCTAAGCCTGTTGATTTTGGAGGAGCCCAGCTCGAACGTAAACATTTTGACTCCGCCGGGGCCAGCCTAAGCCGCTTAGAGGGTGTCAGCCGGTGAGAGGTTTGAAACTGGTAGCCGAGTTTGTTTTGCGCCACCGGCACATTCGAATCCAATCTAATTACATCGCGCCGGCTTCACGGTTCACACGCGCGCGCGCATCAGCTTCCAATTAGGGCGCCGGTGAACCAAATCCGGTGTCTGGCTTCAGGCGAGAGGGGCGAGCTACTGTTTTGGGTCTCGCCGGCTTGCTGGCCGGCGGGCGGCTTTATTGGGGGCGCGGGTGTAACATTAGTAGTGTTGCGAGTAGTGCATTTGGTGCATCTGCATCTGAATGTGCATCTGCTGCTGCTGCTGATGCTGCTGCTCGAGGCTGGCCGCCGGCGGCTGGTAGCAGGCGAGCGGCGGCGGCTGCTGCTGCTGGGCGGGCGCCTGCTCGCCATATAGGCCGCTTCCGGCGCAGTGATCGGCCGGCCGCAGACGGGGCTGCTGAGTTGGGTGCTGCTGGCCGAGCTGCTGCTGCTGCTGCTGCTGCTGCTGAGGCGGCTGCGCCGGCAGCGGCGCCGACTGCGACACAGGCTGCTCGCCGGCCGGCTGCTGGTAGTGGTGGTGCTGGTAGTGCTCAAAGGTGTAGGAGGCGGCCGCGGCTGCCGCTGCAGCCGCTGCGGCCGCCGCCACAACCGTCGGCTGGCCGCCTGCGCTTGCGGCCGGCGATTGGGCGGCTCCACTTTGACTGTCGGCACTTGACTTTCGGTCGCGCGCTCGCCGATTCGAGAACCAGACCTGGCAGGTGAGCGAGGAGGTATGGGAAATATTTTTATGATTGATTAGCGGCGCGTCCAGCTGGGCCCTTTGAGTGGGGCGGCCGGCCTCGCTTGTTGGCTGCAGGCTTGCAGCGGGCTGCCAACGCAACCTCCCGCGCAAAAGCCATTGGCCGGCGCCCCATCCATCAAGCTGCTTACCTGAACGCGGGACTCCGTTAGTTTGGTTAGGCGGGCAAGTCGCTCGCGCGTCGGCACATCCGGATAGGTGCAAATCCTGAACTCGCGCTCGAGGAGCTCGATTTGGTCGCTTGTGAAGGAGGTTCGCGAGCGGCGCTGCTTGGTTGAGCCATTGGCGCCGCCGCCGCCGCTGCCGCCAATGCCTATGCTTGGCGAGCGGGAGTCGCCGCTCTGCTTGCTGTCCGAGTCCTCCAAAGCCGCTTGCGGAAACTGAGCGAGCTGGCGGCCGCTGGCCCCGCAGTCGGCCGGCCTCGCTCGCTCCTCGGCCAAACTCGATTGCTTTGTTGTCTCTTTGGCTGCTCCGTTCAGTTTGTTTAGCGGGATCGATTTGGGTTTAAGGCGCGCAGGTTAGCTGGCTTGTTCGGTTATTAATAGAGGCAGAGGTCAAGTCGGCGCCCGTTTAGCCTAGCGAGCTGGCCTCTGCAGCGGCGGCGACAAAACGAGCGCCAGCTCGACTCGCCGCCGCCGCCGCCGCCGCCAGAGGACACAAACAGAGCCCACTTTCGATTTCAATTAAACTTGGGCGCGGCCGCCTGCACCTGGTTTTGCGCCCGCGCGGCCGCACCCTTGCAGGTGAGCGCCCGTCCGGCGCGGGCGACAATGGCGGCGGCCGCATTGTCGCAGCAGCAGCAGCAGCAGCCGCCGCCGCCGCCGCCGCCGCCGACATGCCACCAATCGGAGGCCGATCGTCGGTGTTTATTATGGCTAATAAAGAGGCCGCCCGCTCGGCTGGCTGCGCCGCTCGCGCGCTCGAGGCGCCGGCGCCCAAGTGGCGGCGGCCGGCCGAGCAAGCGGCTAATCCAGTGCGCCTATAAGCGGGACTGTTGCGCGAGCGGCGCCGCCAGTTGTTGAGCGAGCTGTCGAGTTTTGGCCAAAGTCAGCGGCGGCGGCCAAACTGGGCCACAATGGAGGAGTTGAGGCTCAATGAGTTGCTCCATAGGCGGCACCATTTGTTAACGTGTTACAAGCTCAACTCAAACGCGCGGGCCGCCCCGGCCGCTTTGAGGCGCCGCCGACGGGCGCATTGTGCAAAGGCTAACGACGGCCCATTGTTGTCGTTTGCGCCCTCCGCGCTGCTATTTGTTGCTCACTCGGCCGCTCGACACTCTTGGGGCCACACAAACACTCGCCGGCGCTCATCGTCTCGGCCGCAACAAGCCAGCAGCCTGCACAATGGCCGCTGAACTCGAGCTGGCGAACTCAAACTTGACTCCCAGCGGCCACCAGCCTGTTTTATGAGAATAAATCACAAACATTTTTACCTGAATATTCATCAATCGCAGTAAATAGTGTGATAAAGTAGGCGAGGTTGGCTTTGCTGGCGCCGGTGGACAGTTTGTTGCGGCCGAATGGCTTGGCGCGCGGGCCAGCCAATTGATTGGCGTCAGTGGCGGCGGCGGCGGCGGCGACTTGCTTGTTGTCGCTGGCCTTGTTGTGCCCACTGGCCTGCGGTCGGACATTTCGCACACACAATTGATTCCACGCAGCCGGGAGGTGATGGGGCGCGATGGGCAGCCGCCTGCTCCAGTTCCCTCTTCGTTGGCGGCCCCATTGACGCCGGATCCATTTCCTCCAATGGCAGCGGCGGCGGCCGCGGCGGCGACAACAGCAACGCCAACCGCAATGGCACCGCCGCCGCCGCCGCCGCCACTGGCCCGCTAATTAGCCATGACGCGTAACGCTCTTTGCCAATCAGATGGATCCATCGGCGGCGCTCGGCCGCTCGCCAGGCAAACTCGATGACAACAACAAACTCGACCGGCCGAGATTCAAAAAGGAGCGCTCGGTCGCGATGATCGCGCGCGCGCACACACGAATAACATTGGGCCAACACGCGCCCGATTCATAAAACTCCGGCCGGCCCCAAAAGGCAAACCGGCCCGAGCGCCAAACTGAGGGCCAACAAGCGGGCTCATGAGCGGCGCTTCCGCCGGCCAGATCTTGCGCCGCCGCCGCCGCCAGCCCGTTTGTCGCCCACCAACATCCATTAATGGCTCTGAAAAATTATCATCCCCCCTCGGCTCAAATGCTCGCGCCCGCAACCATGAACGCCGACTTCATCCACTCGCCGGCCGGCCACTCGAGCGCGCGGCCGCCGGAAACACTTACCTTGGTAGTGCTGCTGCTGCTGCTGCTGGAAGGCCAGCTGAGCGGGCTGCGCGTACTGACTGCTGTCGAAGTGGCGCTGGCCATATAGGTGCTGCTGATGCTGCTGGTGCTGCTGGTGCTGGTAGTAGTGGTGCTGCGCGTGTTGCACGTGGTAGCTGGAGGCGAGGTGTCCGTGTTGGAGGTGCGGCTGTTGCTGCGACTGCGACTGCTGCTGCTGCAGCGCCAGCTCGGCCGGCTGCAGCTCGGCCTCATATAGACTGGCGGCGTCAGCGGCGGGCGCCTTGTCCGTGTGCGCGGCTGCTGCAGCTGCGGCGGCCGCCGAGTAGTAGGGGTGACTGGCGGCGGCCGCGCGCTGGTAGTAGTAGTCGTAGACTTGCTGCTGCTGCTGCTGCTGCTGGCCCGCGGGCTCGGGCAGCGCGGCCACGCCCAGGCCGGCGGGCGGCGAGCAGGCCGCCAGGAGGTGGCCGTCGGGCTGGAGCTGGCGCGGCCGCTGCTGCAGCTCGCCCGCTAGCTGGGCCTGCTGCAGGCTGCCCGAGTCGGTGCTGCTCGAGGCGCTGCTCGTGTTTCGCTGGAGCTGTTGCTGGCGCTGGCTCGCCGTCTCCTCCCGCTGCTGCTGCTGCTGCCCGCTCGCCTTCTTCTTCTTGCTGCCGCCGATTATTCCCGGACTTATGCTTCCGGTCTCCTGGTACCTGTTCAGGATCTTTGACACGCAGCCGTGCGAAACCTTGAGGATGCGGCTGATCTGGCAAGGCCGCGTGCCCTTGTGCGCCAGCTCGATTATCTGCTTCCGCTTTGGCATTGGAAGCGGGCGGCCGTTGATGAACATGCCGCCCAGTTGGTTGCAGCGGCCCTGTCCGTGCCACAGCATCTGCGAGTGCGCCGCCGGGTGGAGCTGGTGGCCGGCCGCGTAGTGGGCCTGGTGCAGGTGCTGGCCGTGCGAGTGCGCGTGAGTGTGAGTGTGGCTCAGGTGCTGGTGCTGGTGCTGGTGCTGGTGGAGGGCCGACTGGTTTGGGGCCGCGTGCAGACTGTGCTGATGCTGGTGCTGGTGTTGGTGCTGGTTGGCGCCGGCCAGTTGCGCCGTCCAACCGGCAGCGCAACTGTTCGCCTCCATCTCCGACATTGGCCTCTCCACTCTTCCGCTTCCTCCCTCTTGACTTTGCTTCTCCAACGAAGAATCCCTTGAACCGACTGCGATGCAAACTGAGCCAGACTGGCTGGCCGATTGACTGATTGACTGGCCGAGCGCCACTAGACGACTGGGCGGCCGCTCAAGCGAGCCACTCGCCTCTCTCCTCTGTTTACAATAAACTCGCTCCCACAAATTAAACCCCCCTCGCTCGCTTGGGCGCCCCTTCCGCCTCCTTGGGTGCAACTGAGGAGGCTAGAGCAACCTGGCCCTTGGCTCTGGCCCTGAGCGAGCCGGCCGAGCCCGCTCAAGGGCGCGAGGGGAGGCTCGCGCAAGTGCGCCTGCGCGCGGACACTCCCGCCGGGGGATTCCGCGCTCTCCGCTGCTGCTGCTGCTGCTGCAGCCGCCGCCCGACCCTTGGGAGCGCCGCCGGCCGCTCATATAGTTCAGCGCCCGTTGGCGCCGGCGCCACAGCCACAGGCCAACGAGATGGCTGCGCCAAAGCGGCCGCAAAGCTCGAAAATGGTTAACCAAATCTAGTTGTCAATCGGCGCCAGCTTCATGGCCGCTCGCCACTTAATGAATCGCCGCTGCTGCCGCCGCCGCCTTGAAGCGCGGGCGCCGTCGAGCGGCCAACAGGTGAGCTGGCGCCAAACGGCCGCCGCTGCAGCCGCAGCCGCAACTGCCGCTGCCACTGAAACAAGCGGATGCATCCACTGGAGGCCGCACATAATAAATCATCCATCAATGGGCACAGGTGAACGGTATTGTTTGCACAAGTGGGCAGCCGCCTCTTTTTGTCCAAGCTCGACCATTAATCAAGGGCCGCACTCTTGATTAATCTTGGCCACCAACGACAACAAGTGGCGATTGTTTCCACTGGCCAGCGAGCGGCGGAGTTGTGCGGCCCTTGAATGGAGCCGAGCTGGTGTCTTGCGGGCGCCGCTCGCCGGGCCTGTGAGTCAGCTGGTCGTCATAGCGACGGAAACTGCCCAGGTGGAGGAGGCATCGTTGCGCCAGCCTTCGAGCGTGCAAGCGTCCCTATGAGCGCGCTGGGCGCGTGGCTCGCGTTGCGCTAACACTTTGCTCGCCTTGCGCAGCCGCCGCCGCCGCTTATGCCACCGCGGCCGAGCTCAATGTTTACCTGATATTTTGTTTGACTCTCCTCTCGGCTGCTCCCATTCTTTAGCCGCCCATGTCGGCGCTAATCTCGAGGAAATTTTTGCGCCCTCAAACTGGATCAGCTCCCCTATTAGCCCGTTAAGCTGTCCCATAGAGACTGTACGCTCAAATGTTGACGAGCGAGCCCATGGACACGGCCTGTTTTGGGCCCACCTCATCAGTTGGTCCACTCGAGTTCGACAAGGATACAAACGAGCGCTTGCAATCCGTCCAACTGGAGCGAGAGTCCAAGGAGACAAACCAGGATGGCGGCCAACTCGGCCAAGCGACGAGAAAATGTAGAGGCGACTCGCGCGAGTCCAGGCGCAATCCTTCGCATCCAACCATCGCAGAGGAGCCAGAGCTCGAGGAGCAGGAGGAGATTGCAATGGTGGCCGAGGAGATCGACGTCCAGCGACAGCTGAGTCTTCTCCGAAATTTGCTCAATATTGAAAGGGATAGGAACGAGCAGCGAAGAAAAAACAACAATGTTATGCAACACTATCTCCAGCAACTCCAAGCCGACTACCTCAACCTCCAGCGCGACCTGCTGGAGGCGCTCGAGCTTGGACACAGGATAAAGGCGCAAAAGGAGGCTCAAATCGAAGCTTTGAATGCAACAGTGAGGGAGAAGGATCGGCTTGTTGAGCAGCAAAGGGTTAACTTGGAGAACTTGGACGAGTCAAAATTGAGGGCCGAGTTCAAGGAGTTGCAAGCGAAACAGGAGAAGTTATTCCAGGTTGAGAAAGAGCAACTAGTTGGCCAGATTGAAACCGTCGAGAGGAACTTGGAACAAGAACGAAACAATCACTCCCAAGCAATTTTACAATTCCAATCCAAACTGGACGAACAGCTCAGGTCTCACGATTTAGAGATGAGCAAATTGAGCAACAAGTCTTCAATGTTGGAGTCAGAACTTGAGCGGCTCCTTGGGGAGCCAAAGAATCTGGTTATAAAGTTGCTGAAGGAGGAGAAGGCGAAACTCGCTAGCCAAGTGGACGAGCTCCAGTTGGTGCTGGACGAGAGTCAGGCAAAGTACGAGTGCTTGCGGAAGAGGGTTGAGAGTTTGCTCAACGAACAGGAGCAGATGGAGCAGCGAGCTGGTGCGGAAATGGAGGCTCTATTGCAACTGAATGCCGATCAACGGAAAACTATTAGCGAGCTCAAGATGGAACTGGACGACAAAGAGGAGGTTATTCAGATTTGCCAGTTCAACTTGCAACGGAGCGAGAAGCGGGCCAAGAGTTTGATGGTTGCACTCAAGGGCAAAGAGGAAACTTACAAGAACTTGGTGGAGCAACTGGATTCGAAACACGAACTAGAAAGGGGAAACTCGGCCAACGAGATCAAGGCTCTGGGACGCAAGTTGGTGGAGCTAGAAAGTGAATTGGACAAGAGGCAAAACGCAATGGTTAAGTTGCAATTGGATCACGAGAACCAACTCGAGTCTATTCGTAACGATCGAGATCAGCGAGTCAGCAAGCTCAGCTTGGAGAGGCAAAAGGTCGAGCGCGAAATGCAGGCGGCGGAAATCAAGCTGGCCCAAGCGATCGATGAGCGCGACGCAAAGTCCAAGTGTATCGACCAGCTGCAGAGAGATGTCGCACATTTTAGGGAGGAGAGCAAGCGTCTATCCATCGAGCTGACGAAGTGCGAGGCCAAACTGTTCGCGAGGCAACAAGAGCTAAGCAAGGCGATTCAGGAGCGTTCAATTAGCTGCGAGAAACCCGAAATCGGGCAGCAACGGCTGAGTCTCGACCTCGAGGAGTCTAGGCGCCGATCGAAGCGGTTAGAGGAGACAATCGAGAGGATGAGGATAGAGAATGAAAAGTTGTGCTCAAAACTGAAGCTCAGCGAAAACAACTTGGCCAGGATGAGCTCGGCCATCAGCAAGGAGCAAGCAAAATATGTACACGATTACGAGATTAAGATGCAACAGCTCAGTGTAGAGAAAACTAGTTTTGATAAGAACAAGAACAAGTACAAAAGGTACGGATATAAATTGAAAAAGTATTGCGAGCACCTGCGTCAAGTCCACAACCATATTTGCAATCCAACCAACTGCGGCTACTCTATCGGACCCATGCGCCCGCAACCTGTTAACCTAACCCCCTTCAAGCGATCTCCTGCAGACAAGGATCGATCCTCGAGTTGTCTGATCTCGTCCGACGAAGGCGAACAATACTGTCAATCAGACGACCAGAAAGAAAATCAAGACTTCCATACACCCAAACACGAGCGTCGCAAGGAGAAATTCTTTATCAAGCGGACAGGATTAGCGCCCTTAAGTCCGATTGGTCTCAACTGTTGATTTGCGCGACACCCATCGAATCTCACCGATTGTAACAATAAACTATTCGAGGTATTTTTGTCAAATTAATGGGTTGCCCATCCGTCCGACTGGCACTCGGCCAATCGAGAGCCAGAACGAAGCACTTAACCCCGATGCTGCTCACGTGGAAGCCGGTCACTCTTGAACCGCCTCATATCTATTCGGGCCCACCCTTGGAGTTTTATCGAGGATTGTGTAATGTTCGTTGCAGAGAGAGGTCAAGGTCAAACAGACCAATTTATTGGTCAATCTGACAGCCGGCTAGTTTTCTCTACAAGTTCCTGGCCGAGAGTGTCAAAAAAGAGTCACGTTGTTGAATATGGTCAGCTCTAGGATTCTGTCGAGCAATGAGAGTCCACCGCTGCCACTGTCGCCCGTTGGCCGGGCAGTTGCACCATTATAACCGCTTGATATGGAGGAGGATTCGTCCACTGGCCCGCCCCTCCTGCCTCCGTTCGAATCACTCTGGCCTCCAGAACCCCTGAGGTTGTCGTTCATCTCTTGGTTGCCCCCGTCTGATCCCCGACTCGAGCCAGTCTGTCCACCAGATTCGCCTCGGTCGCCAGTCGACCCCTCAGAGCCTCTGGAGTCCTGATTTGCGCCGCCTCTCGTTCCACTGTCACCATTTCCCGCTACGCCATTGGCCGAACTCGACGGGTTCAATAGGATTGCTGGTCTAGCCTTGGTCTTCGTGATCACATAGAGAACGGGTTGAGCTTGCGCACTGTTGCTGTTGGCCAATTGGTCAGGATTGATTAGGACCAGAGACCCCTGAGCGCTACCAACTCGACCCTTTATAGCCTCGGACTGTTCCAGTTTCATTGAATGCGCCCGCCTATCCTGCACTGAATCTCCTCCCAGCGCTTTGCTGGCCGAACTCGAGCTTGGACCCTGGCGCCGTCTAATCAGACTCACATAAGTCTCCTCGAGGCTACCCTGACTCGGCTGCTTGGCGTCCAGGGCGAGCGATACGAGCTTGTTGTGCGAATTAATGTTCACAACTCTCGCCGGCTCCGGCTCTGATTGTTCCTCATGAGCTCCGTTTGTTATCGCGATCACTTGGTTTGGCTCTGAGCCAGCGGAGAGGCTTGCAGCTTGCATCCTTGGGCCCCACTTGAGGTTTGCTAGGTTGTTTGTGGGGCAGGAGTAGCGGTCGAGGGGGCCAGCTTGGAATCGGGGCATGGAGGAGATTCGAGAGTAGGCTGCATCGCCTGGACAAATGGTGCATCGGGCATCCCGGTGCCCGTGTAGCAGATACTCGGCTGTTAGCGAACCCGATTCAACTGCGCAATTTATGAGAGTTGCAAGGGCAAACTCCATCTTGGTTGAGGGGTAAATATCCTGGAAGGTTCCAATGAGTGCAATTCCAAGCGAGTCATGGTTGTAGTTGAGCGTGTGAAATCCACTGTGCTCGAAGCCGATGCCCTCGTAGATTGTTCCATCGCCGGATATTAGAAAGTTGTAGCTTATATCGGGCCAGTTCTTTGTATGTTGGTGATAAGCTTGAATTGCCTGGAGACGAACCGAGCACGAGTTCAAGTCGGCACAGGTGCGCCCATCCCAAGCTTGATGTACGATTACTCGCTCTGGCGTCTGGCTGAAGAGTTTGATTGCGCTCGCATCCGGAATTGGCTCCTTTGCGCCCCAGGAGTGGCGGCTGACAAACTTCATCTGGCTGCAAGCTGAGGCTGGCCGCCACAGTTCGCGCGCCTCTTCGGCCAGGCTAAGTGTGAGGGTTGGATCGGTTAGTAGGTAGCCAAGGGCGGTTATTTGCAGCCAGCCGATCGGAGTGGCTGGCCGGCAAGTTGCACTGCTCACTGCACATTTAGGCATGATTCGTCCGAGAGCCGCTGGCAACTGCAGCTTGAATCAGCAGCAAAGACTCTCAGGATCGGCTCATTGATTTTGTCGAGAAGCAAAGATTGAATACGATACAATCTGTTTACGTTTAGAACTTTTCTTGCAGCAGGCTCATTCAATTATCGGGCATGTTGATGCAGAAGCACATCTAGCGACGAGCAAAAGGGGAAGCTGTTAGGGTGCCACCATTGTTTGACCTCTCAGCCAGCGTCTACTGGATTTGTCTGGCTGAACGAGCGTGAAAGTGAATAAAGCGGCAGCAGGTATCTCGTCAACCCCTGAATGAGAGTTCCGCACCATTCCGCTGACTAAACTGAACTCACATCCGTTCAATCGCTGATAACCACACTAGATCTGGTCGCCCCTGTGTTCTGACAACTTGCAAAGCCAGATTTGAGAGGAACAGATCGAGCCTTTGCTTCCAAATTTAACACCACTGGCAAGGGATGCTAACACACATTGGATGATAGAGGAAATGTGGGTCCATACATCTGTCGGCTCTGAGCTCAAGTTTGACTCTTTTGTTGCAAATAAAAAGCTTGAAAATTGGTTGCGCGAGTGTAACCAACCTAAATCGAGCCACATTGTTGAAAGGCGATCAGCATTCGGCAACAAAGGTCGAGTTCAGCGAAGTTCGAGACGAAATTTTAATTCAGTTAGAGCGGCTGAGCATTCAGCTCTAGGGTCAGACACTAGCTTGCTCTTCCTAGTTTAGCGCAATCGCGATCGGTGAGCTCAAGTGCAACAGCAACCAACCAAAACCCGAATCCACCAGTTGCCTCTGGCGGTGAATAGATTTTCGATGTAGAAAAGTCGCAGGTAGGCATACGAAAGGTGAGCAAAAATTCGTCCGCCATAAAACAGCTACTGATACGACTGATCCAATCTCCTCACGTACGAGCTTACAACTATGAATTGTCTGAACAATCTGCACATGATGCAATCACTCTCTGGTTTGAGCTTAGTTGAATTGTTCGTTCACAGCATTGGCCACTGGCTAGTTAGACCAGGGGTCTTGTTGTATGAGTGCATTGATTGATACACGATCTATCAATCAGTCAGTCTGGGCCCGTGGACTTCTCTGGATCATCTTCCTGTCTCACACGACTCATTCTAGGTCCTATGCGAGCCTTTGAAAGCCCACATAACTATGAGATAGCCGGCGCCCGGAGCGAAATCTGGAACAGTTGATTCACTCTCCTATGGAGTTGTTAGATGTGCCATTTTCGTAACAACTTTGAAGGGCCGAGGCTTCTTGTCCAAGAACAAGCAATACCTATAAGTTTGATTGGATATCGATTCCTCTCATCGAATAAATCAATCTCAATCGGGATGGTGGATCCAATTCGCCTACTAATCTGATCTTGCATCCGTCTATGACAGATGAACCCGAAGAAAAGTAGAAAGCGGTTGTACAACCACTATGAATTGGATCATGGATCTGTTGCAAGCATCTTCTAGCTCAGGCAGTATCTCGTGTTCTAGATCTTGACGCACCCTCTCTTCTCCGCCGCAGTAAACAGTCTTACTTCAAGGCCATATTTGGTTGCATTGTCTAACGGGCAGATTCCGTCGAGCTAGATACACATTTCCAGCTAGCGAAAGCTAGCATTCATCCACGATGCAGGTAGATTTCAAGTTGTCTTTTTACATTGGCCTCCTGATCCTGTATGGACAACTGGTTGTGCCAACTTACAGCGAGTGTATTGAGAGCCAAGATGGCGATAAACAGTTGTGGAAGGGACAGCATTTGCTCTTGCAATCGACTTGGTTAGCCCCAGAGGGTTTCAACGAAAGTGAATGGATCGCCAACTCAGTGCAGAATCAACTAAATCTGCCTCATGCCCACGACAAAATATCTTCGACGATCTCTATTTATAACAGAACTAACGAGAATCCTTATTTCTTCAAAACAAACATAACTTTGAGCTCCAAGATCAAGCCAGAGAGATCCGGTATGTTGAGCAATGATTTGCTCACTTTTTTAGGACAAATCATTGATTGCACTGTAGAATGTAACCAGACATTTACCGATAGTAGAGAGATATTGGAATTCTGGCCTCATGTTAAGCTTATGACTTGGCATCGGCATGGAAAACCGGCTTTGGTTCAGAAATTGAGGGTGTTGCTAGACAGATCCATCACAATCAATACGAACGAATGCAATCTATGCGAGCAAATTAATTTAATTAAGACCAGCTTTGGAAATGTTCCCTTATACATGAAGATCTATCACAATCTGACAAATGTAATTTACATCTTGGATCCAGCTCATTGGCTTGGCTTATTTCTCGGGATATGGTTGACAACTTGTTTTGTCATAGCAATGCTTATAAAGAGGCGCGATAAACGTCGTTTGCGGCTAAACCTCGAGAAGAAAGCTGACTATCCGTTTTCTACGACAATCCTCTGACAAGGGGCAGAGTGGCGACTAGCTAGCTCTATGATACAGAAAACCCCTCGATTAGTTTGTGGGTCTGATGCTCTTGGTTTAACTTGGATGCCTCATCACGCACTATCTCGAATATATGATGTGATAGCTTTGGTTGAATGAAATTCAAAAAGTATTTCAGATCACAGTCAACATAGTTGTAAATGGAAACGATTTTCCCAACCAAGTGATAGAAGAAACTCTTGTAGTCTTGTGCCAACTTATTGGACTTGTTTGCCAAGGTACAATCCAATTTACTCATGACATCTACAGGAATAAAGTAGCGTTCTTTGAGGACAAGTCGCAAAAAGTTCACACCATTGATTACGCGTAGTGTCGTCGATATGTCTACGGTTGATTCTGCGCCAAAGAAGAAGATTTCAGAGAGGATATTTTTGCTAACTGCGGATGTCTCGGTTGACTTTTTGAGGAAAGATAGGAACTTGTTGAATATGAAGCATTGCAACTCAATCAATTGAAACTGGCAATCAGGTTGACGAAAGCAATTAACTCTTTCGGTGATGGACTTGTTCAGCATTAATAGGCGATCAACACAACGAGGTATTTTGTAATTATCCGTATAATCGCCCTCCAAAACAGGATCCCACCTTGTGTCCGAGGTGGTGATATTTTTGAGATTCCTCTTCGCACATTCCCACTCAACGTCGATTATCTTCTCGAACAGGGTTTGTTCGGACATGACGGATAGCAAATCGTACTTATCGTCCATGGTATAAAAGTTAGGACCCAACAATTGGCGCACGACTTTTGTAAACTTGATCACCTCATTGTAAGTGTGTGTGAGGATAGAGACACTATTGGTGTCGCCCTCCAAATCCTTGGAAACAGTTTTCATATCTTTCGTTAGCCGTATTACTGCCATCTCAATCATACATAGAATGAACCTATGTTTGGCAGGCAACTGCCCGCTTTCCCCATTTTGGTCAGTCTTAAATTTAGATTCGACGATATCTACGTGCTCATAGATCCATTTGAGCGTCTGGTTAAGATACCACTCTGGTTTGTCTATGATGTTTGTCTTTGGTGATATAATGAAGTGGTAAACCCATTTCTTTCTGATGGGTTCGACGTAGGCAGAGATTGGGTCCATGACAAATTGCCTGAGCTCCAATAGCTTGATCGATTGCTCAATATTATCTGTTTCATTAATTAAGGTTTGTAAAAGAGAGAAATGAAGATTGATTAAATGTTGATAACGTGAAAAAACAACTTTACTTGTCCCGAGGATGGCACCTTTTGGTCTTGATTTTGGTTTTGAATTTGTTACACTTCACGTGAGTTTAATAAACCACCGCTGGTCCATCCGGAGCCAAGCTGTGAAGGGGGACGGAGTCAGTGTGGACTAAAACTGCCAGCGATTTTGTTACTTGGAGCACCGGAGGAGCTTAAATTCCAAGCTTTTCGAGAAATACTATGTATTCACGACTAGAATAGATGATTTCATAGTACCATCCAAGCTTTTCAACATACTCTCAATCATATTTAACTAGAAAAGAATAGTCTCTTGTCAATTTGCCCCATTGATAGTTGGACCTCTGAGTTGGCACCTGAGAGCCCAGAACAGATGCTAGCGAACAACTAAAAGTCTCAGCAACGAAGTTCAATTTTTATATCTCATTACAAGGGGATCTACCCTGATCCATGTTTTAAGGAGGGAATGCAATACTCGATCAAAAGGTCGAAACTGCACAACAACTATTCAATCATGGTCAGCTCAATATTAGCTTGTACTCTAATCATAGTTGCTGCGATAACCATAAATGCTTCAGCTGCAAACCTTGACGAGCAAATTCAACAACTCAATGAGTTGACAGAGCGCCGGCCGATTATTAAACTGAATGCCGACAAGTTCCGTCGCTTCATTGGAAGTCAAAGCGTTCCAAGAAATTACTCCTTCATTGTCATGATGACTGCTCTGTCACCACAAAGGAGTTGCCAAATTTGTCGACAAGCCCATGAAGAGTTCATGGTCACCGCATCATCATTCCGAAGTTCGCCGCATTCCCAATCCAAGCGACTCTATTTTGGATCGGTCGACTACGACGAAGGCTCCGAAATATTCAACACACTTAACATAAACTCAGCGCCATGCTTTTTGTATTTCAGCGAGAAGGGAAACTTTAAGAACCCAGACGAGCTTAACATCCAGCGTCTTGGGTTTGGAGCAGATGTCATAGCGAGATGGATCGCTGAGAAAACTGGATTGAGTATAAAAATACATCGGCCACCGAGTGCCTCGGTGCCCCTATATACAGCAACTTTAGCCCTGGTGGTGGCTGCAATCTTGTACATGAGCAGAGACTCGATTCGAATGATATTCAACAGGAACGTTTGGGCAGTAAGTGCGGTTGCCGTTGTTCTTCTCATGACATCGGGCCAGATGTGGAACCACATCAGGGGAGCGCCTCTCATGCAACGTGGCCGCAATCAGAACAATTACATCCATAGCAGTAGCAGTGGTCAGTTCGTAATTGAAACGTATCTAGTGATGCTCATGAATGCCGGTATCGCGATCGGTATGGTTCTCATGACGGATGCCCTCAGAACAGGAGATAAGGCAGATCCAAGGCGAAAAAAGTTGCTGGCACGAGTTGGATTCTTCATGATGGTCATCTTTTTCAGCCTGCTTTTGTCGATATTCAGGCAGAAATCTTATGGCTACCCGTACAGACTTCTGTTCTGATCATTATTTACTCCATAACTACTTAGTAGAGGTCGTAAATTAAATTGAAGATGATACAAGCTACTCAGCATCCGTGCTGAGAACGATTTTTTCATCTAAGGCACTCTTAAGTCTGCAATTATTCATCGAATCCTTCTTCCAGGTATGATAAAGTATTCTTGGTCTCAATCCTCACGATACTCTGAGAGAGTGTCTGCAAAGTGCGGGCAATCTCACGTGGGCGTACCCGTGACCGAGTGGGCGGGAGATCTGTGCCCGCTCTCCTTGAGTCTCAGCAAACGTTGACCGACGAACTAGAAAGCCCGATTATATCTGTTTGGTTACAGGAATAAATACCATGCGATCTATGATTGTTCTCACGTCGGCCTAAGAGTAACTCATTATCGCAACAGGATACCAACTAGAAAGTGGGTATAAGCCAACAGCACCATTAATGTCTATCCACGTACAGATATAGACATATTATTACCATCATAAACTAGTCTTGAACAAGCTTAAGGATGAGCATTCAAACATTTAGAAAATTCGCCCCAACCTTGAAGGAGATACGAATTCACCTCTGCCCCCAAAGTCAGAATAGCAACGGAACTCGTCAGTTTATTGAAAAGTACTACTTAGGCATCAAACAAATGAACCCCAACCTTCCAGTTCTTATTAGGGAATGCACTGGGGTCGAGCCTAAGATTTGGTTGAGGTTCGAGTATGGCCAAGAGACGAGTGCATCATTGTCGAGCCTCAACGCGGAGCAAATCGCTAGTCTAGTTAAAGAGAAGGTGGCGAGTTGAATAAAGGAAAATCTCGATAGAGGATAATTAACTCAATGAAAATTTATTTAACACCTAAATTACTCGCATATATCGCAACTCGACAACTCTCGACACGGGGGCCCACCGCCGTGAAGCTTTCTTAAATACTTCCAGACACTTTCACTTATGGGATGGCATAGCTCACTAACTATAGCCTGTCGACTCATTGGTACTCTTCGATGCTTGCAGAGGAAGTCGAAGTTAGTTATTGGTCCAGGTTCAACAAAAGTGTTGAACTTGTTGACCCATTGTTTGGATATGAAATACTTTCTCGTATTACCTTGCGCCAAGCTTTTCCTCAGGAGTTTGCTCGCCTTCACCCTCTGCCGGTCTGTCCTATCGTCCAATGTGGACTTTTGATAGAAGAGAATATAAGCCTCACTTTCCTCGACCTGATAAGATTGAACGCTTGTCACGTATTGATCGTCGAACTCATACCACTGATCATCGTAACAATTTAACGCGTAGGTGGTATAGTGACCAGTCAACAAAGCCGATCCATGATGACAGATGCATGCGATCAAGTTGTAAGTTGTGCATTGAGCCCTGCTATCAGGACTCATAAATGGAGCTAAATCTAAACCGGTGAGCGGGAATGATACATGGGTTGTGATTTTAGCGGAACCAATTGATTCATAACGCTTGAAATGGATACAAAGCACCTCAGGTAATTCCAGAATTTTGAGGTACTTGACTCCACGATTTTTCTTCGTACAGACCTCACAACTATACTCGTTTTCGCCTTCAAGTGAATCCGAACCAAAAAATATTGATAGGCAATCATGCAAAGTTACCTTAGGGCCCCAGAACCAATTGTTAAAGTCATCGACCAGTTTCCAGAACCAGGTCAGTAGGCCGATGTCAAAGTAAGACTTCTGTATACTTAAGCTGGTTTGAACACACTCTTTGTTTTCGTTATCTTCATTGGTTTCATTCGCATCACATTGAGGGTTTGTGCTGTCACTTGATGAGGGAGTTGCTTGAGCCTGATTAACACTTAGACTATCTACATTTGTTTGGTAGTATGGATGGTCTTTCGTAGGTATTGGGATGGAAAGGTCCTTGAATGTTTCCTTAGTGGTTGAGATATTATTGCAACTTGAACATACAACTGAACTAGAAATCTTGAATTCAAACGTGTCACTTATTATACTCCTTTGGGTATTGTTTACGATAGCATCGTTCTTGTCGCCAGACTCGGAGGATGGATTGACGCTTACGAGGGGCTGCTTCAATTCATCATGGAGTTGCTCTAGAAAGCATCTGAGAAATTCCTGTGTATCTTGTTGAGTACAACCACGAAAAGCTGGGTAGATACATTTGACGCTCCTTATAATACTGGTTGGCACAGCATATTGAGGACTTTTAGGATCCCAAATTTCCTTGATCAAGTCGGAATAGTAACGACAGAGTCCTTTCTCTTTCAAAAATCCTGGACAATCCAGGACAAATCTCGTTAACTGCTGGCAATTGGACAAAGCCTGTAAGGCGCCGTTCATATAACATGTGTTGCCTAGATTTTGCAGACCTACTAGACCTCTGAGATCATCGCTGGGCTCATAGGAGTCTTGACAGTCATCATCACTTAATTCGTCATCGTCTGAGTCGAGATTGTCATCAGATTCTATCAGGTAGCGCTCATCATCGTCAGGATATATTTCCTCGACATTCCCATGGACCACGTCGCACGTATTTTTCTGCTCAAGTTCTATGTTTTGGTGGATCACATCGTTGCTTCTGCTTTCAAATTCCTCCATAATATGTCAGGGCTGGGTCTTGACCCAACATGGAACCAGCTGTCGATTTATAACATACTCAGAAGATGCAGTCCTTGGATTTTCAGTAGAATACAATAGTGTCCCACGAGTAAAATAAATAATTAGAAGATACAAAACAGATCAGATCTTCGGAACGATGAGCGCTCGCGCTCATAATCTCAGATTTATTTTGTTCTGCGCAAAGCTCGCACCATCGTCAACCGGACAGGACGTTGAACCGGATCGACTATGTTATAGCCTCAGAACAGTTTTATTTGGTTTTTGAGCCCATCCAAGCAATCAATCGTTCTTTTTCCATAATCTAGAATGTAACCCGTCAAACCTTGTAACGTGTTTAGCTGATTCAATCGCCTCAAAAACATCCCACCATGGACTTATTCGTCACACCCTACAGAATCTGCTCTTGCATCTTCATTAAGACCTATCGCGAGAATAGGCGCAGTCTGACACCAAAGCAGAATGGCAAGGTCTGCATGCTCATATTAGATATTATTCGCCACAGTGATTATTCGTTCCGTCAGCTCTTCGAACTGATTGAATCGGAGGGCGACTATGGATCGATCGTTGCTGGATTCAGACGCACATTAGCTAGGACAACCAGGGATATCAATTATCTTTTTGAAGTCGTCAAGGACTTCAGGGATTGTGACTCCGCTGATGTCAATTCATCATCATTATCTATCGAGAATAACTCGGTGGCAGGTTTATATCTAAGGAAGTTAGCTATCTATTTCGATCGCCTGACCCACCAATCATGTTCGAGACTATTTGATGATCTCATTGCATATGTAACGTTAAACATGATGATGCGCCGTGTAACACGTTTCACAAAACCATGGACACCGAGAACAACTAGATCAGGTGTCGTTCCCTCCGATCCGTTCAGAGCTGTGAAGCCTGTTAACCAGATAAACTACGAAATCTCTCGCCTTCAAGCAAACGAACAACGTGCCATGAATCCAAAAGAGTTGCACGAATCACTTCGACGCCCATCTAATTCTTGCAAAAGCGATGCAAGCTTCTTGAGGTATCTCAACCTACTCAGAGTTAACGAGTCAGTTGGCTCAAAACACCTTCTTATGGCTTATTTTGATATGGTATCAGATACAGTATCACGTAGTTATTCGGCATTGAACTACGCCATTTGGTATCTTCATCATGGTGAATACAAGCGGGCTATCGAGTGTCTGCAAGAGTGTTACTGTTGTGCTCAGGCCGCTGATGATGACAAATGCTTATTGATAGCATTGATGTGGCTAGCTAGGATTGTAATTCAGGCTAAGCAAAAGAACTCTTCAAAGTATAATGTATCTGCTCTCTTGAATTTAGTGAGAAGAAGAAGCCACATAGCTGGTATGCCATATGTGCAAGCCATGGCAGCGATGACTCTCGAGCAGTTGATAGGGCCTGTTGATGATAGTGAGATGCTCAAAAAATCATCAAATACCCTCAAACAAGTGGCTCTCAATAGTCGGCAACCAAACCACCTGCTCGGCAACTCGAACCAACAAAATCCTCTCGATAAGGATGAAATCCTACCGTCAGCCGAAATTTTAGCGGTCAGGAACTCTATGAATGACGTTCTTGCCATGCACTATGCCCTACTATCAGCACATCTGAGTTTAATTGACTCTAGCCAATCATCCGCTCTAGCATCACAAACGCTCCTACATTTTGATCTCGTTGAAAAATGCGGAAACGAAGATGTACTCATGGTGAATGAAAACATGTTTATCGCTGTCAGAAATCTCGCTTACCACGTTTGGAACTCGACTAGAAGTATTCAACTAGTCAGGGAAATTCTTGTTGACTTGTGCTCAAGCAAGATACCGATACACCGGACAGATCACCACTCTATATGGAGACAGGCACTTTCAGAGATATCTTTTGAGTACTATGTTGAACAGGAGAACTGGTCAGAAGCTGCCAAAACTATTGCAATTATAAGGGAGACAGACTATGATGGTGCACAGTTGCGTCAAGCAGATCTACTCAAACATATGGGGCTTTATGATGAAGCTCTAGAACAAGTGGACGACTTGATAACAAGAATTGAATTCGAGGAGAACTATTCGAAGGATCCTGCTGACTTTGTTGGATCGTGTGACACTCAAGAATTGACTATCTCTTCACATCCATCGCTTTCGATGGAGCACAAGGCTTTTATCAAGTCCAAGGCGCTCCTTCTAAGAGCTACCCTTATTAATGACGAGACCAAGATTTTAGAGAGTTTGCACTATGCCACAGAGAATAGATTTCTTCACATGAGGACAGCATGTCTTGTTCAGCTTGCAAGACGTTGGTTGGACAAGAGTGATAAACTCATGGAATCAATAGTGATAGAGGTTTTTGCGAACGGGACGAAAATAGAGAAGCGCGAATTGAGACAACTCCTTGAGAAGTCAACCGCCTAGGGAATTCGTTGAAGTCTATCTCAATTGAATTTCGCTGCAGTATCGCCCGGCATCCACTTTATCTCCACCTTTGTTATCTTAGATTGCGCATGATCCAGCGTTCATTCATTGCGCCGGCAGTTATCTTTGAGTCTTAAAATTAAAGGGACTATTCAACATTGGAGGCTGGGTATCCGAGCCCCACTTTCGAGAAATTTGTTACTGAATTTCTGTTCCTTTTCCTGTCTCAGTCATCCTCAAACGACCAGGCGATGGGTGACGTAACGACCTGCAGTATCGCTGTTTCTGATAATCTTTATGACCTGACCTCGCTTATAGCCGTAATAACGCGCTACCGGATCGGTGGTCAGCATTTTCATAAGTTGACTTTCTTTGAGCCTGTAACGGCTGAACAATTCTTCCTTCTCCTCAATAGTTAAAAGGATATGCTGTGGCACCAACTCGTGTTCAGTAATATTTATCAACATTTCTGATTCAAGAAAGTCCTCAACAATGTACTCGGGGGCTACATTTCGCATTGCTTGCTTGGCACTTGGAGTTAATCCCATCCTAACTATTATAATTGCCCTATTCGCGCCCTCCTCCTGCATTCTAGCAACGTAATTTTGGACAGCTTTTACCCCTATTTTGGGTTCATCTGGGAAGAAAACAAACATCTTATCATCGAAGTTGTTGTGTTGTGCACATAGAATAGTCAATTCGCTTCTATCTGGTTTGACATGATCGTAGTGGAGCTTGAACTGTTCAAGTGTTTCGTCCAATTCGTCTTGCGTAATCAGGTATCCGCGATCGTGGCAGAGTTGGAGAACGGTGCGACGAACTCGCCACATTTTGTACAGTTCGGCACTGTCGTCCGACATGATTCGATGCCAGAAGGTGACCGATGATTTGGATCTGGGTGGAATTAGTTTAGTTGCGAGTATATCTGAGAACTCTTGGGGTTAGTGTCATGGCAAGAAGAATCATAACAAACGCGCGGAAAACACGTGACAGCATTCAGTCAGCGTGCGCAGGCTCAGCGCGTGGGCGCGCGCTTTTTCAAACGTGTCAAGCTCAGGTCGGGGCGTCTTGGCAGCGATACTGGTGGGGCCGCGGTGATTGCGAGCATGCGTGGAGGCTCGGTCGACTTGATCTCGATTCTTGGAAGGCGTCGAGATGAGCAGTTGGATGTTTAAATTAGTTCAAGTCGTGTTATTGAAGTGAGCGCCCAAGCTGGCGTCTCCTCAAGAGGAAGAAGAGGAGGAAGAATTCAGTGTGCTTGGCTAAACGGGAGCGAGTTTGTCTGCGCAAATGAGAGAGAAACTTGACCGCCACAGTATGCATTCGAACTCTTTAACAGGTTAGAAATTCTCACTAATTCTATCAGCATTGGGAGGCCGTTGTTTGTGTGCCTGAGGGGCGAGTTTGCAGTGTGAGTTTAATGCAAGTTGAAGGGAGGAGCAAAATTTGTCCTCCTTTAAGCTGGTCGTATTCTAAAACGAAAGTGACACGAGAGCGCCTTTAGCCTGATTGAGCCGAGCGCACAGAAGATTGTTTGTTGGCGACGAGCAAGGGGTGTGGAGTTTTAACAGGCTTCTTGCCTGTTTGATGTTGATTCCGACGGGAGGCCCAATTGTGGGGAGCAAGCAGCTCGCGATTTGATCGGAGAAGGTTAGTATTGGGATGGCGGTCGGATGAGGTTTGCGACATTGGACTTGCGGCGTCAATTGAGAGCTCACGCAAACAACAGGAACCAGATCTGTCGCAAACTCGCGATCTCAGCCGTCGCTAACAAGCCGAGACAAGCGCAAACTCTTGCAGGCTTAAAGCATGTGTGTTCATTAGCAGAGCTTTCTATGTATAAGTCATAACCCTCAAGCATTTTGAAAGCGAGAGGTCTGCTGCCCTTGGAGTAGCTAAATTTTGTGTGAGCCTTTTTGAGCTTCAGCGCAAAGGGAAGATTAATTTGCCTTCAACTTCCGACGGCTCAACAATGCGAGCCATGTTTGCGCCCAGAGGCCAGCCAGCCAGCTAATCAGCTCGCCAAGCTCCTCGCCGAAGGAGGGAGAGTAGAATGGGCCAATATATCATGAGATCTCGATTTCGATTCGAGCCACCTGGACCAACCATCAACCCGCTCGCGTGTCCCTTGAGCCAGCCGAAATGGGCCGCCGCCGCCGCCGCCAGCAAAGTCGGCCAATTTCGTCCGTTTGGGGCCCCCAAGGCTGCAAATCAAGATGGGCCCGTCGAGCCTCCAGTTGAGCGACAGGTGCCCGGCGAGCAGAGCAAGGGCGCTTTTGGGACTGCCAGTGGGCGGCTCAGCTGGGCGAGCTATTTGGCTGGATCCGCTTTGTGATTTTGCCAGCAGACTGGCCGCCGCTGTGCGAGTTAAGCGAGCGAGCGGGCGGGCGGGCGGGAGCAAAAGTGTTGCGCAGAGCATCGGGGGATTTGGTTGCGCTTCGGGTGCCGGCAACAATGGGGACGGCCGTTTCAGTGGCGCATACAAATTGGACTTGCCAGAGACTGCGAGCGCTTGCCGTGCAGAAGATCGGGCGCGTTTTAAGGGTCGAGACCTTGAAAGTGAGGTAACTGTTGGCTTAATGGAGCGGCAGTCTGCGCCGCCGCCCCCCCCCCCACTTTGCGCGCTCGGGCCTGATTCAATGAATCAAACTTGGCCGGCGCCAGACGGAACTAGCGGGCGGCCGAGCTGGCTTGTTTGCTCGAAGTTTGAGTTTGAGTTTGGGCTTTGAGTTTGGGCTCTTAGTTTGGAGTCTTGGTTGTGAGGGCGAGATTGTTGAATGAAATTTGTGCGCAATTTGACATGTTTATTTATTGTTCTTGGCGCCCGGGATTGGCCGGCTAGGGGGCGCAATGGGCGCAGTTTGGCTGCCAAGGGAGGCGAGCGGTGGGAGGAGGAGGAGGAGGAGGAGGAGGAAACAAAGCGCTTTGCTTGCTGGCCGTCAAGTTTGCGCAAACTGAAAGTGGCTCAAAAGCTGCGAGCAGCGGCGCCACTTCGGGCCAGCCGAGCGGGAGCCATCTTTTAAGCTTAGCCGAGATCAACTCTCGCTCGCTGCAGCCGGCGATGCTCGAGGCCGAAGGGGCGAGCCCATAAAGCGGCCCGCTTCCCTTGGACGCGCTATTCAAGGGCCGCCAGTGTCGCCAATCGATGGCGCCGGCTGCGCGAGCGGCCCTCACGCAGCGATTCGCCCAGATTCAAGCGGCAGATAATGAAGCTTTGAGCGCGCGTGTTTGCCTCGCTTGGCCGCCAAGATAGGCGCTCGCATGATACATTAACGCGATTGGCAGCGGCAGCGGCAGCGGCGGCGGCGCCGCCACTCCTCCTCCGCCGAGCGAGCGAGCACCTCCGCCAGCTGGAGCGAGCTGCATAACAAGTTCATTAATTTTCCACCCTCCAATTGGCAGCTGGGGCCCCCACTTCCGGCCGGCAGTGGGAGCCAGCCGGCCGAGATCATCGCCTCGGCTTGCTCATTAGAATGGCCGCCGATCGCGCTTGGCCGGCCGAGCTGAGCTCAGCTGAGCCGCCAATTTGGCACCCTCGGAATGAACGAGCGTTTGCGGATTTGGGCGCCGGCTTTTGCGGCCAAGGAGCCACTTCCGCCGCTCGGGCTCACCTCATCTCTGCGCCGGCCGGCCGCTGAGATGCGACGCGCGCAGAGAACAACAAGCCGCCCATTCCAATTCCCGTGCATGAAAATCAATATCTCGCTGGGCGGCCAAATTTATGGCCTTAATGGCGCACTTTGGCCAGTTGGTCAGTCAGCTTGCAGCCGGCCAGCCTAACGGTCGCGCGCGGCCGCCCGGAATCCTCTGCAAGCGAGACGAGAGATGAGTGGCGAGCGGGCCGACTTTGGCCCAAATGTCGCCATCCCTCCACTTTGGCTTCCTCCGCCTCCGCTCGCCCCCTTTGTCTCTCCTGCCTGCCTTGGGCTGGATGGCCCATAGTTTTGTCCGGCTTTGAGCGCGACAAAAATTATCTCTGTCCCATAAATCGAGCGCACAACTTGGGCTGGCCAGACGGGCGGCAGGGTGGGTGGCGAGTTTTGTGCCGGGGAGGGGCAATTGCGGCCAGTTGCTGGCCGCCGCTGGCCGCCGCCGCCGCCAATCGTTTGTTGCTGGCGCGGCGGCCGCTAGCGGATAGGAGGCAGCGTTGCCAAGGCGCTCGTCCGCCCGGCGACGCCACTGAGCCGGCGCACAATTTGATCGATCGATCGCAAACAGAGAGCTGCCGAGCGCCAAG